>Ga0180121_10000221_pt1 | contig 22591 bp, 19 predicted proteins | sample AntDrymUQ5402106_2_FD_129676 | JGI IMG/M metagenome (GOLD analysis project Ga0180121, IMG submission 129676) | Polar desert sand microbial communities from Dry Valleys, Antarctica - metaG UQ540 (21.06) (version 2) (version 2) | ecosystem: Environmental > Terrestrial > Soil > Desert | place...
CCGCCCCATCGCCTCGACCGAGCCCACTGGCTCCAGAATCCCGTTGACCCCGTCGTCGATGACCTCGGGCAGCCCTCCGGCGCGACTCGCCACTACGGGCGCCCCGCACGCCATCGCCTCCAGCGCCGCAAGCCCGAACGACTCGGTCTGCGACGGCAAGATGAACAGGTCGCTGGCCTGAAGCAGGGACGCAACCGAGTCGAGCCGGCCGAGGAAGCGGACGTCATCGGTCACCGCGAGATCGCGAGCCTCGTTCTCAGCATCCACCCGCTCGGGGCCATCGCCGATCATCACCAGCGTTGCCGGCATGGCCCGGCGGATGCGGGCGAATACCCGGACGACGTCCTTGACCCGCTTCACCTCACGAAAGTTTGAGACGTGGGTGATGACCTTATGCCCCTCCGGCGCCACCTGTCCCCGACACCCTGGCTCCCCTGGGCGGTACTCCTGGAGGTTGACAAAGTTCGGGACCATGCGGACGTCGCAGGTGCCGCAGCCGAAGGCCCGATAGGTCTCGTCTCTCAGGTAGTTGGACACCGCCGTGACGCCATCCGACTCCTCGATCGAGAACTTGGTGATGGCGTAGAAGCTGGACTCCTGTCCCACCAGCGTAATATCGGTTCCGTGCAGTGTGGTAATAATCCGGAGCGACCGCTCGCTCTTGAGCATCTCGCGGGCGAGATACGCCGTGGTCGCGTGGGGAATGGCATAGTGCACATGCAGCAGATCCAGTTCTTCGCTCAGCACCACCTCGTGCTGCTTCGACGCCAACGCCAGCGTATAGGGGAAATGATCGAAGAGCGGGTAGCGCCCCATTCGGGTCTCGACCTGATGAAAGAAGACCCGCTCGCTGTATCCCCGGAGCCGGAACGGTGAATCGTAGGTAATGAAATGCACCTCATGGCCCCGGCGTGCCAACTCAAGCCCAAGCTCGGTGGCCACGGCGCCGGATCCGCCATAGGTGGGATAACAGGTGATGCCGATTTTCATGAGGCGTATTGGCTCTTGGCTATTGGCACATGGCTAGCAAACACTTCTCCCCCAAAGCGCAGCGATCTCACTCGCCAGCTTTTCGGGCGGGCGGGTTGCGTCCAGGGTCATCACGTGTCCCGCGAGCTGATGCCGGAACCAGGTCTGCTGCCGCTTGGCATACTGGCGGGTACCGGTTGCGATCGCCTCGGCCACCGATTCGCGGGTCCTCGACCCGTGCAGGTATTCGACTGCCTCCCGGATGCCGATGCCATCCAGCCCCGGCGTGTGTGAACTGTGTCCCTCTGCCAGGACAGCCGCCACTTCCTCGATCAGGCCGCGCCGCACCATCTCTTCCGCGCGGCGTACGATCCTCTGGTGCAGCACCGGGCGCGGCACGGTCAGAACAATGTACCACGGGTCCAACGCTCCCCGGGCTCGTGCTGCCTGCTGCCAGTGGGACAGCGGGTGTCCGCTCAGCAGGGCCACCTCGATGGCACGAGCGGCGCGCTGCCGTCCACCACCCCGGAAGCCCGGGTCCAGCCGTGCGGCCCAACGCAGCAGCTCGATCGGCTCGAGCCGAGCGGTCCAGGCATCGAGCGATCGCCGCTTGGCCGGCTCGAGAGGTGGCTCCGCGAAGAGTCCTTCAGCCAGCGCGCGCACGTACAGTCCGGTGCCGCCAACGACCACGGGCAACTTATCCCGGACCCGGATCTCGTCGAGCCAGCGGACGCCGTCGCGGGCGAAATGTCCGGCGCTGTAGCGGGTGCCGGGCTCGACCAGGTCGATGCCATGATGGGGAACCCGGAGACGCTCTTTCCTGGTTGGCTTGGCCGTGCCGATGTCCAACCGGCGGTACACCTGGCGCGAGTCAGCCGAGATGACTTCCAGCGGCCAGTGGGCCCCGAGCGCAACCGCCACGGCGGTCTTCCCTACCGCCGTGGGCCCCACCAGCACCGGGACCCTACCGCCGGCCAAACCGGCGCTCCAACTCCTCCCGCGGCAGCTGCACGATGGTCGCGCGACCGTGCACGTCGTGGGGCGGCAGGTCGGTGGCAAAGAGCCGCAGCAGCAGCTCGCGCATCTCCCGCTCCCCCAGCCGGTCTCCCGCTTTCACGGCCGCCTGACACGCATAGGTTGCGGCAAAGCGCTCCAGCCGGTTGGCCCACCCACCAAAACGGCCTCGCGCCAGGTCGGCCACCATCTCTTTGAAGCAAGCGCCCGCATCGAAGCGGGGATGAGGTGTCGGCACCGCGTGCACCACGACAGTACGGCCACCGAACGCCTCCGCCTCGAAGCCGACGCACCGCAGCTCCTCGCCGTGAGCCTCGAAGGCGTCGAGCTCTTCGTCGGTCAGGTCCAGCGTAAGCGGGAGCAGCAGCCGCTGGGCCGGGGCCCCTTCACCCCGCAGCTGCAGCATGACCGCTTCATAGAGCACCCGCTCATGCGCGGAATGCTGGTCCACGATGATCACACCGTCCGGGCCTTCATACATGATGTAGCTGTCGAACACCTGTACCAGCGGGACCTGGAATCCTCCGGTCGACGCCGGAGACTCCTCGCCCGGCACTCCCGGTGCATCCGAGTCGAAGAGCGGCATCGAGTCCAGCAACGGTCTGCCCTCGGGCGACCAGATGCCGCCGCCGCCGGCGACGGGCAGAGGGCGCCAGTCTCCTACCGGTGCGGCCGCCACCAGAGCGCCCAGAGCAGATCGGACCGCCTCTTCGACCACACGCTCCACCCCGATCCGGTCGCGGAAGCGAACCTCGAGCTTCGCGGGATGAACGTTGACGTCCACCTCCTGAGGGGCGACGCTGATGCGGAGGTACACACTGGGCCGGTCGCCCGGATGGATGGCAGCGCGATAACCAGCCTCGGCCGCGCGTACCAGAAACGGATCCTTGAAGGGCCGCCCATTGACGAAGAGCTGGGTCCGGCGGCCGGTGGGCTGCGCGTCGCCGGGGCGCTGCACGTACCCGCTCACCTGGAACGCGCCGGCCGCGTAGTACACCGGCACCAGCGTCCCGGCCAGGTCCCGCCCCCAAACGGCGGCAAGCCGCTCCGCCGGATCCTGACTTGCCGGCACCGCCAGCCGGCAGGTGCCATCAACGTGAAGCTCGAAACCGGTTTCGGGGTGTGCCAGGGCGAGCGTGGACACCGCCTCGTGCGCGGCGCGCGTCTCGCTGGCCGCGGAGCGCAAAAATTTTCGCCGAGCCGGTGTGTTGAAGAACAGACCTCGAATGGCTACCGTGGTTCCTCGCTGCCGCGCCGCCGGAGCCACCCGCTCCAGCCGTCCGCCCACCACGCTGAGCTCCGAGCCCTCCCCTTCGCCATCGTCGGTGGTCAGCGTCAGGCGAGAGACCGACGCGATGGCGGGCAAGGCCTCCCCCCGGAACCCGAAGGTCGCGACGCCCACCAGATCCGCGGCGCTGCGGACTTTGCTGGTGGCGTGGCGATCCAAAGCCAGAACGGCGTCCTCACGGCCCATCCCGGACCCATCATCGCTAACCTCGATCAGGACCTTGCCGCCGTTCTCCAGCTCCACCCGCACATGCAGAGCCCCGGCATCGAGCGAATTTTCGACCAGCTCCTTGACCGCGGAAGCGGGGCGTTCCACCACTTCGCCTGCGGCGATCTGATCGGCGACAGCGTCGGGGAGGATAGCAATGCGGCGCGACATCGCGGAAATCTATCCGCCGATAGAAGCGATGGCGGTGGAAGCAACCCACCCTTCTCTCGAGCCGGAGGCCCGAACCAGGCTCCAGCCAGCACGACTGCGGAGGATGCGTACGGCCCCGCCTGAGTCGAGCGGCCCGAGGGCCGGCGCCAACCCGTGGGGTGAGACACGCAATGTGGTCTGATCGAGCACGATGCCGAGCGGACGGCGCTGCCAGGCACGCAGGCCAAAGCCCCCGGCGGTACACACCGCCGCGAATACCAGCAGGATTGCCCAGCGGTCTCTCAGACGCGGCCGCAGAACCCATCCAATCCAGCCAGCCAACCAGCCCAATGCGCCAGCCAGAAGCAGCTCTTCAGAGGTCACCGGTGGTCCCCAGGTCCAGCGAGCGGACATGACGTCGGGAGGGGGTGTCAGGCGAAGAGCCCGGCGGATGGTGGGCTCACGTGGGTCGAGCCGCCGGGCCCGCTGCCACGCAGCGGCCGCGTGGCCCTTCAAGCCCAGCCGGTAGTACGCCGCGCCGAGGTCATACCAGTGCGCGGCAACGTTGGGCTCCAGCTCCGCTCTGCGAGCAAAGCCCTCGGCGGCGGCCCGGAGCGCGCCGCTCTCGTAGAGCCGCTCCGGAGGCGGCGACTGCGCCGCCAGCCCGCCGGCGGCCAAGAGCAGCGCAACCACCGTCACGACGCCTCGGCTGCGCCACCCGCGCAGCGACGCACCCAGCCGGCCGATCACTGCGTGCACTTCCGCGGTTAAGGCCACGTCGTCGGCGGCGTGCTCGGTGGGGCCGTATCGGCGGGCCAGGAGCTGCTCTCGTGCCGCGGCAAGCCTCCACGCCGTATCGGCGTCCGCGCCGGCCGCACGTACCGCGGCCGCCAAGCCGGCGCGCGAACGCTGGTCGGGATCGGGCACCAGGCCGCGCACCACGGCGTCGAGCTCCTCCTCGACGGCGCGAAGTCCGGCGGTGTCGGGCGGCACGCGCCTGGCTCGACGACGAGGCCTCCAGCCGCGCCCCAACACGGCGAGCGGGGGCAGCAAGAGTATCGCGGCCCAGACCCAATCGGGCAGCGGGCGCGCGAGGCGCTGGATCCACGAGGGAGAGCCGGCCGACATCAGCGCCGGCGGCAAAGCCGCGGTGGCAGCGGATTCACCGCCCGCCGCCACCGGCAGCGACGTCGCAGCCACGCTGGCCGACCGATAGGCACGGGCCGCGAGATCGTAGTAGGAGTAGCCCAGCGCCGGGAGCGGCAGCGGTCCCACAGAATCAGGGACGACGAGATACCGGAACGTCTTGACTCCTCCGACCCGGCCCTGCTCCGTGGTGACTTGCTCGTCCACCCGATCCGAGTAGGCCCGGGCGGTGGGCGGCCACCGGACCTCCGGCGGCGGCCACAGCGCGGTGTTGCCGATCCCGGACACGATCAACTCCACGGCCACGCCTTCGCCCGGATGGGCGGATGGAGGAGTTACCCGGCGCTCCAGCCGGAGTCCCGATCCCACGGCGCCGCTGAAGTCGGCTGGACGCCCTTCGGCCGGCAGCGACCGGACTGACAGCGTATCCGGCAAGCTGGTCAGCGCGAACCGTTCCTCCTGACTGAAAAACTGAAGGGCCAGAGGAGTGCTGTACTTGAGCATTGCACGAGGGATGGCCACGGTCCCGGGCAACAGCGGAAATACGATCTGATGGGCGACGAAGAGATCGTACGCGATGCCGTCGATTTCCCGCGAGATCGCAATTCCCGAGGGAGCGGCCTGGGGATAGCTCCAGACTCCCTCGATGACGGGTGGAAGAAGAGCGGGCGGCCGGCGCAGCTTGCGGCGCAGGTCGCGGGGAAACCAGGCGGCGGTGACCACGTCCACCTGCTCCCCGACCCGTACCGTGTCTGCCGAAACGATAAGCGCCACCCCGGCTTTGCCGCGTGGCGGGGGCGGGGTGCGCTCGAGCAGGGTGCGCAGTCGCGGGTTCAGCGTCGTCGCGGCCACGGCGGCGTTCGGCTCCACGTCCACGGTCAGCGCCAAAGCCTCCGCTGTCTCGCTCCCCTGAATCACCCGCGCCGGGCCCACTTGCCAGCGGCCTGGCCGCCCTGCGCGGAGACGGATCTCCAAGAGTGTGGTGCGGGTGGGGCCGCCGGAGAAGGACACCTCGGTGCGCTCGCTTCGCGCGACGATTTCGAAGCCGTTCAGCGGAGCCACGGTCACGCTCATCGGTTCCGACGAGCGGCTGACCGCCCGCACCGTATACACGACCTCCTCGCCCACTCCGACTCGGTCCTGATCGACGGATACGTGGAGCTCGGGCGCGGCTGCCTGAACTAGCGCGAGGAGCAGGAAGGCGATCACCAGTCCTTCACTCCTCCCCCGCTGCGCCCTTTCAGCCGCGCCTGCTGCTCAGCCCGGGTTTCCCGCTCCCGGCGTTCCATGGAGCTCAGGATCTGCTCGGCCTGACTTCGGCTGAGGCCCTGTTCGCGGGGCTCCGGCCGGCTCGGCTCCGGTGATTGGCCACCGCCACCACCACCCGAGGGGGGCGTGCCTCCACCACCCCCACCCCCGCCGGATGGGGGGGGCTGGCGGCGCTGCGCCAGCTCCAGATTCCATTTCGCTCGGGCGGACGCGGGCTGAAGGAGCAGTGCCTCGCGTAGCCGATCGGCGGCTTGCCCCAGTAACTCCTCTCGCTTGGTCGTGTCGGCCTCGGCGGCGAGCAGGCCCACCACCCCGAGGTTATAAAGCGCGCGATACCGCAGATCGGGATCGAGCGTTTTCGCCGCCTCGGTCAGGGCCCCGCGCGCCACGTCGAACCGTCGCGCTTCCAATGCCGCCGTGCCCGCATTGTAGAATGCGGTGTCGCGAGCGTCGCCCTGCGCCTCCTTGAGAAATTCGGCCGCCGCGGTGGCTGGGTCGCCGGTCGCCATGGCTCTGGAGCCGGAGGTGGGCCGCTGCGCCACCGCCTGGGTCGACAGCAACATCAGCCCTCCCAGCCCGACCAGCGCCGGCCCGGGCCGATGCAGGGTGTAGCCCAGAAGTAGGAGGGCGGCGGCCAACGCGGGAATCCAGGCTCGCGGCACCAGGTCGGTGGTTCGCGTCTGCGAGGCCGGGCTTCGCTTCATGGCCGCAACCAGGTCGCGGACCGCGCCGGCCTGATCGGGCAACTCGTTCGGCACCAGGGTGCCCTCCGCGGCATCGACCAGCGTCCGCAGCACGTCATCACGCCGCTGGGTGCGCACGACGTTTCCCTCGTCATCCTGCTTGTACTCCCGCAGCGTGCCAGCCGAGTCCCGAAGCGGTATCCGGGTGGGCAATGCCCGGCCTTCGGCCACCACCACCAGACGCACGCCCTGTTCCTTCAACACTTCCGCCGCCCGGACCACCTCCGGCAGGGGGTCGTGTGCCTCCGCGTCGGTAAAGATGACCAGCACCCGATCCGCTGCATCGGTTGCGGCTCCAAGGAGCTCTGCGCCCTGGGTGAGCACCGCCCCCAGATTGGTGCCGCCTTCGCTGGCAAGATCCGGGTCGAGCGCGTCGAGGTACATCCGAATGGCGCCCCCATCGACCGTAAGCGGTGCCAGGATGTAGCTGCGGCCGGCAAAGGCGATGAGGCCGAGCCGGTCGCCCTCCAGATCCTGGATCAGGCGGCGCGCCTCACGCGAGGCCCGCTGGAGCCGGCTCGGCGCCACATCTTCGGCCAGCATGGACCGGCTGATGTCGATGGCGAAGACGAGGCTCAGCGCCCGGGTTTCCGCTTTCACCTCGCTGCGGCCGGACCGGGGGCCCGCCAGCCCTACCACCGCCAGCAGCGCCGCCAGGCCCAGGACCGTTGGAGCCCAGCGGCCGCGCGACCGCGCCATGCCCGCGAGCGACGGGGACCATCGGCGCGCCAGCTGGATTCGCCGCCGCCGGGCCAGCCAGGCAGCGCATCCGAATGCCGCGGCCACTACTGGAGCCAAAAGCAGCACCAGCGGGGAGTCGAACGTCATGGAACCCGCACCACGAGCGTGGTGGCGAGCAGCAGCTCGAGCGCCAGGGCACCCAGTCCAAGCAGAATGAGAGGCCGTGTGGTCTCATCGTACCGGGTGTACCGTGTCACCTGGATCGGGGTTTTCTCCAGCGCATCGATCTGCCGGAAGATCCGGCTCAGCGCCTCGCCGTCCTTGGCCCTGAAGTAGCGGCCACCGGTCTTCTGGGCGATCTCCTGGAGTAGAGGCTCGTCGATGCGGACCGGCAGCAGTTCGTAGCGAAACCCACCGAGTCCGCGGCCGGTGGGAATCGGGGCCTCACCGATGGTACCCACCCCGATGGTGTACACCTTGATGCCGAACGCCGCCGCGGTGGCGGCGGCGGTGCGCGGGTCGATCAAGCCCTTGTTGTTCTCACCGTCCGTGAGCAGCAAGATTACTTTGGACTTGTCGGGCGCGCGCCGTAGCCGGTTCACCGCCGTGGCCAATCCGCTGCCGATGGCGGTGCCGTCCTCGAGGCTCCCGATCCTGAGGTCCATGACGGCCTGCTCGATGACCGGATAGTCGAGCGTCACCGGCACCTGGGTCAGGGCTTCGCCGGCGAAGGCCACGAGACCGATACGGTCCGCGCTTCGACCGCGGATGAATCCCACCGCCTGCCGCTTGGCGACTTCGAGGCGATTGGAGGGGGCAAAGTCCTCCGCCAGCATGCTGCTCGAGATGTCGATGGTAATCACGATCGCGATGCCCTCCTTCTTGACCTCGACCGTATCACCCCCAATGCGCGGTCCGGCGGCCGCAAACACCAGCGCCGCCAAGGTCAGCCCCCGGAGCGCGGGTGGCAGCATGACCCACCAGGCGCGCCGCGCCGCCGCCGCCGGCAGCGTCACATCGCTGTACCGGGCGGCGGGTATCGGTCGGCGCCGACGAATCCACCACCACAGCGCGAAGGCGAGCAACAGGAGAAGCACCCACGGCCGGGCGAATGTCATGCGGCGTCGCGCAGCACGCGGTTTCGAAGCTCCATGCTCGATCGGGAAAGCCCGAGCGCCTCGGATGAGGCCACCGCGCCAAAGCGGATGTCGTCCAGGGCGCGGAGGACGGAACCGAAGTCGTGGAGCGGCCATTGCGGACGGGCGGCCGCCAGCTCGGCAAGAACCCGCTCAGTGTCGAGGCCCGCGTGCGCCGCCGGCACGCGGTCTGCGAGAGCGGCGCGCAGCTGTGCCGTTGCCACACTGGCGACGGCCCGGTGCTCCCCGGCATCGGCCCAGCGTGCCAGGGGAGGATCGAGCGCCTCGGTCCGCACCAGCGGTGCAGCCGCACGGGTGGGCTTGCCCCGCCGGCGCCACCAGAGATGGATCGGAAGCAGGAGCAGGAGAGTTGCCAGCACCAGCACGGCCAGCGGCATGAGGCTCAGCGACCGCCGCTCGACCAGTGCGGCGCGGGGCTGGGGGGACACCGCCGAATCCGGTGGGGCCGCCGGCAGCACGCTGCGTATCTCGAGGACTACCCGCTGGTCGCGCAGGGAATCGACTGTGCCACCAGGACCCAACAACAGAGGGCCGGGCAGGTCAACCGTGTGGCGACCAGGCCGCCAGAGCACCACGGGATAGGCGATCTCCGCCGAGTCTCCCGTCACCACGACCCGGGCGCGGCCCAGCAGCTGAACCGGGTCGGACGGCTCCCACTCGGCGGCCCGCACCGTGTGCCCGGCCGGCACACCAACCGTTCGCCGGACCCAGATCGTGTCGCCAACGCTGGGACCGGGTCCTTGGAGCAGTAGCAGTAGCGCGAGCGCTCCGTTCGTCATGCTCGATTGATCCGGCGGGCCCGGCGGGCAAAGGCGCGGCGCAACGGGATGGCGTAGTCTCTGCCGGTCTCGAGTCGAACATGATCCGCACCCGAGGCCGCGAGGGACCGGGCCCGCTCGTCCCGGCGGCGCTGGGCCAGCACTGCGATCCGTGATCGCACTTCCCTGCTGCCGGTGTCGACCAGCACCCGCCGATCCGATTCCGCATCCACGATCTCGATCCAGCCCGAATCCGGCAGCTCGTATTCGCGGGGGTCGTCAACGGTGATGGCCACCACTTCGTGGCGCGCGCCGAGGCGCCGCAGGGGCCGCTCCCATCCCTCGGCGATGAAGTCGGAGAGCACCACGACAATACTGCGATGCCGAAGCACCCGGCTGGCATAGGAGAGACTGGCACCGAGACTGGTGCGCCGGCCGGCCGGCTGAAACGCCACCAGGTCTCGGATGACGCGGAGCGCATGGCGCCGGCCCTTGCGCGGCGGTATGACCCGCTCGACGGTGTCCGAGAAGAGGAGCGCGCCCACCCGGTCGTTGTGGTGGGCGGCCGCCAGCGCCAACACCGCCGCGATCTCGACCGAGAGGCCGGCCTTCGTCACCGGTTCGCCAAAGCGGGTTGATCCGGACTGATCGACAATCAGCATCACCGTCAGCTCACGCTCTTCCGTAAACGTCTTGACGTATGGACTGGCAAGGCGAGCCGACACGTTCCAGTCGATGGAACGGAAATCATCGCCATGCTCATACGACCTGACCTCGGCGAACTCCATGCCCTGCCCGCGAAAAACCGACCGATACTCACCCGCGAACAGCGAGGCCACCAGGCCCCGGGTACGAAGCTCGATGGACTTGACCTGCTTGAGGATTTCTGGGGAGACGGACATGGTTTCAACAGCGTGAACGGTTAACGGTAAACAGTGAACGGGGGATAGATGGACGGGCCCGTTCACCGTTCACCGTTTACTGTTCACCGCCTTCACGGAACCCGCAGCGCGCCAAGCACCCGCGTCACCACATCATCGGTGCTCACGTCTTCGGCCTCGGCCTCGAACGTCAACACGATGCGGTGGCGGAGTACATCGGGAGCCAGTGCGCGTACATCCTCGGGAATGACGTAGGCCCGCTCGCGGAGAAAGGCGTGGGCCCGGGCCGCCTGGGCCAGCGCGATCGACGCGCGCGGCGATCCGCCGAAAGCCACCAGGGCCTTGATGTCGTTCAGCCCCACGAGCCCGGGATCGCGGGTAGCCCGGACCAGATCGACGATGTAGTCCACCACCTTCTGATCCATATAGAGACCGCTGATGGCGTTGCGGGCGGCGAGAATCTCGGCTGGTTTAAGCAGCCGCTCGACATCAATCTCCTGGCCCCCGCTCATGCGAAGGACGACATCCTTCTCCTCGTCGCGCGTCGGATAGCCCACCCGCACCTTCAGCATGAATCGGTCGAGCTGGGCCTCGGGCAGCGGATAGGTGCCCTCGCTCTCGATCGGGTTCTGCGTGGCCAGCACCATGAACGGTTCTTCCAGCGGATACGTCGTTCCACCGATCGTGACCTGGTGCTCCTGCATGGCCTCCAAGAGCGCTGCCTGGACCTTGGCCGGTGCCCGGTTGATCTCGTCCGCCAGAATGATCTGTGCGAAGAGGGGGCCCTTCCTGACGTGGAACTCCTGGCTCTTCTGGCTGAAGATCATCGTGCCGATCACGTCGGCAGGCAACAGGTCGGGGGTGAACTGGATCCGGGAAAAGGAGGCGTGGATGATCTCGGCCAGGGTACGCACCGCCAGCGTCTTGGCCAGGCCGGGCACACCCTCCAGCAGGATGTGGCCGCCGGTGAGCAGCCCCACCAGGAGCCGCTCGACCATTGCGTCCTGTCCCACGATGCGACGCGACACTTCCTTGAGAATGCGCTGAACCGGCAGCAGTTCAGCTGGCTTGGGGCTCAGCTTGGTGGCGCTCAACTGGAGTGGCTCCTGGATGGGTGGCGGGACTGTTTGCCGGACGCCCGTCCTTCACTGGCGGTTTCATCCCCCTCGGGCGTGAGTCGGACCGCCTTGTAAAGCGCCGCCTCCTCCCGCGGTGTGAGGGGCCGGTAGCGTCCCGGCGCCAGGTCGGCCAGGCGGACCGGGCCGTAGGACAGGCGCGCGAGCCGGTCGACCTTGAGCCCCATCGCCTCACACCACCGGCGGACGATCCGGTTGCGTCCCTCCGCGAGCGTCACATCGAGGATACTGCGTCCGTCCTTTCCGGGACGGACCTTGACCTCGCTCGGCTCCACCGGCCGGCCGTCGATCACGACCCTTTCCCGGGCCGCCGCCGCGATTTCCGCCGAGGGCCTCCCGTGGACCAGTGCGGTATACCGGCGGGGGATCCGGTAGCGTGGGTGGGTGAGCCGATGCACGGCCTCCCCGTCAGTGGTCAGCAGCAGCAACCCCGTAGTCATGACATCAAGCCGTCCGACATAGGTGAGGGCGGAGGAGTTGGGAATGAAGTCCATCACGGTGCGACGCCCCTCCTCATCCTTGGCGGTCGTGACGATCCCAAGCGGTTTGTGGAAGGCCAGCCAGCGGCGCTCCTGCACTTTGACCGGCTTTCTGCCGACGGTAATCCGCTGCCGCTCGGGGTCGACCTTCATGCCCAGAACGGCGGGTTTCCCGTCCACCTTCACCTGCCCATCTTCGATGAGCTTCTCGGCGGCGCGGCGCGACGCGACCCCCGCCCGGGCGAGCGCCCGCTGGAGTCGCATCTCGGTCATGACTCAGCCTCGACGTACACCGCTGCATCGTCCGACCCCTCGGAGGTGGCGCGGTGCGGTCTCAGCGCAATCGTCAACTCCTCGGCCTTGGGCAGATCGACGAGGTCCCTGAGGCCCAGAAGCTCCAGAAACAGCGCCGTGGTGCCGTAGAGCAGCGGACGTCCCAGCGCGTCACTGCGCCCCACCACCTCGATCAGGCCGCGCTCCTGAAGCGAGCGCAGCACACCGCCCGCCGATACACCTCGTATCTCCTCGATTTCCAGGCGGCCCACCGGTTGGCGGTACGCGATCACAGCCAGAGTTTCAAGCGTCGCCGCGGTGAGCTTCGGCGTGCGTACCGTAAACTGGGCCCGCTCGATGGCCGCAGCGTGCACCGGGCGGGTGAGGATCTGGTAGCCTCCGGCCAGCTCTACCAGCTCGACGCCGTGTTGATTGAAGTCATAGTGCTCGCGCAGTTGGTCCAGCGCCACCCGAACCTCGGCCGGGCCGGCATCGGAGTCGAGGGACGCCAACTCTTCGGCGGTAAGCGGGCGGCACGCCGAGAACAGCGCCGCTTCAAGCAGCTGTGCGAGGGGACTCACGTGCGATCACCAGCGGGGAGAAGGGAGTGGGTTGCAGCAGCCGGAGGCTGCCACGCTTGGCCAGCTCCAGCAGGGCCAACAGCGTGGAGAGTACATCCACGATTGTCCCGCCCGAGCCGAGGGCATCGAGCCAGCGAATTTCATCCCGATCCGCGAGCAGGTCCTCGATCCGGCGGGTGGCCGATTCGACGTCGAGCGGTCGGGCGACCACCTTGTGCAGCACAGGGGATGGAATCCCGGCAATGACCCGGTCGACCGCGGACAACATGTCGAGCAGGTTGAGCGTGAGGGGAGGAGGCGGCAATGCGGGTGCCGGTGGCATGTAGCCGCGCGCAAACTGCTCGGCCCGCCGCTCGCCCGCCCGCCCCAGCCATACGGCGACTTCCCTGATCTGCTGATATTCCAGCAGCCGCCGCACCAGCTCGGCTCGAGGATCCTCCCAGCCGTCCTCTTCCGCGTGACGCGGAAGCAGCATCTGCGCCTTGAGCCGGACCAGACGGCTGGCCATGTCCAGATAGTCCGCGGCCTGGTTGAGACCGAGCTCATGCACTGCCTGAAGAAACTGGTCGGCAATACGTGCGATGGGGATGTCGGCGATCTCCAGCTGCTCCTCTCGCAGCAGATGAAGCAGCAGATCGAGGGGCCCGGAAAACGCTTCCAGCTCGACCACAAAGCCGGTCCCTGCCCCCAGGGCGGAGGTGGGAGCTTCGGGCGCTTCAGGCAGCGGGATCGGCGCGGTGGCGGTCATGACTGAAAGATGTTCCACCCGTCGCCCACATGGAACGGCAGGATCACCCTCAGCAGTGCGTTCCGAATCAGGTACGCCGGCGTCAGCAGCAGGGCGACCACCGGCGGAAAGAGAAACAGGAGCACGAACAGCGGCAGGTATCCGAAGCGCTGAAGCCCCCGGTACCAGGTGCCTGCCCGCGGCGGCAGCGCGTGATAGACGAGGTGCGAGCCGTCCAGCGGCGGCAGTGGGATCAGGTTGAAGAAGCAGAGGACCAGGTTCAGCCAAATGCCGTAGACCATCATCCGCTGGGCCGTGTCCAACACGGGAATCGCGGCGGGCATCGAGGCCGCCAGAAGTCCGAGCACGACGAAGAGAACCGAGCACACGAGGGCCAACAGCAGATTCGTCGCGACCCCAGCCACCGAGACCAGCAGATCTCCCCTGACATAGTGTTTGAACTTGCTGGAATTAACCGGCACCGGCTTGGCCCCTCCGAACGTGTACGACCCGTTGGAGAAGAACCAGATCATCGCGGGCATCAGCACGCTCATCCAGGGATCGATGTGGGGCAGCGGATTCAGTGTGACTCGACCCAGCCGGTAGGCGGTGTCGTCTCCCTGGTTGAGCGCGGTTGCCGCGTGGGCATATTCATGAGCGCACATGGCGAATACCAGCATGGGGAAGGCCAGCACAAAATCGCCGAGTTGTCGATCCAGGGGAGGCTGCCTCGAGTTGGGGAGCGCCGAAGGTTAAACTTCCCACAAGGCCAAGTCAAAATGGCCTCGTGCTTGACCTTGCAGGACTTGGGGTCTATTTTTTCGAGCTTCCCTTCCGGAGCAGTTCCGAGGGCAACTTTTTCAGGTTGAGGTAGCCGTGCCGCGTATCAAATCCGCCGCCAAGCGCATGCGACAGGGTCGCGCCCGGACCATACAGAACCGCACCCAGCGGAGCGCGCTGCGTACCGCGCTGCGTCGCGTTCGGGCGGCCACCGGCGCCGAGGCCACCGCAGCCTATGCCGAGGCGGTCAAACTCCTCGACCGGGCGGCGCAGAAGAACATCGTGCACAAGAACGCGGCGGCGAGACAGAAGAGCCGTCTCGCCAAGCTGGTGGCGACAAAGAAGTAGCCGTGAGCGGTGAGCGGGAAACAAAAGGGCGCCCTGCTGATCGGGCGCCCGATTTGTTGCAAATCTAAGATGTCAGAGAAAGCTTTATGTCCGCCCCATAACTCCAAGGAACGTAGAACTTTCCGTCTCAGCGCTCACCGCCTAGACCCCCGCCAGTTCGGCCCCGCATCGCTCGCAGTACCACTCCGTGGGCCGGTTCAGGGTACCGCATTCCCCGCACTTGAGCGTCTTGGCCACACCCGAGGCGACCTTGCTCGGGGCCGGTGCCGCCGGAGCCACAGGCTCGGCTTGGCGGGGAGGCGCGGTAGCCGTGGGTGCGGGCATGCTCGGGTTACTCGGTCGTCGCGCCGGCCGGGACGGCTCGTTCTCCGAGACCGACTTGAGAAAAGCAAGCTCGTCCACCTGGGAGGCCTGCGGTGCGGCCGGCGTCGCCTCGGGCTCTTCTGCCAAATGGGTCATGAAGGGAGACTGCTCGATGATCTCCGGTCGGGGAGCACGCGCCGGAGGGGCCGGCGGCGGGGGCGGCGTAGCCGGACCGCCCCGGGGAGACGCGATCGAGGCCTGCACCTCAGTGAGCCGGGTGATCTCGGTGCCAATACTCCGCAGCCGGCCACGCAGCTCATCGATATTTTTGCGGCTCTGGTCGTTCAGGCGGCGCCACTCATCCTCGGTGTACTCACCCACCGTGTGCCGCACTTCCGCCTCGGCCAAGGCTTCTTCGGCGGTCCTCCGCTCGCGGTCGAGCTCAGCCTGTGAGGCATGCTGGCGCTCGAGCTCCTCCGCGAGTGCGGCGCTGCGTCCCCGCAGCTGCTCCATGACGGACTCGAGCCGGGCCTCATAGTCGCCCCGCACGCGTTGGCGCACTGCCGGCGACGCCTTGTCTCCTGAGGTATCGAGACGTAGGATCCACTCCTCGTACTGGGAGCGTTGCTCCAGTAGCGCCTCGATGGTGGCTTCAGGATCCGTGGTCAGTTTGGCCATTGGAAGGGTTTCCTCTCATCCGCTGTAAAGCGTCAATCTGATCCCGGGTGAGGTAATTCACTCCGCCGAGAGTTCGCGCGGCCAGCAGGATTCGCGCGCCATGTTCCAGGCTTTCCATTCGAACTCGTGCTTGGGCCAAGTCCCGGCCCCATGTCAGTGCGCCGTGGTTTGCCAACAGCAGCGCCACATGCCGGTCGAGAAACGGCTCGGCGGCATCGCCGAGAGCGGCGGTCCCCGGCGTGGCATAGGGAACGCACGGTACCTCGCCCATCAGTACCGCGATCTCGGGCAGTACGTTGCCCGGGATCGCCTCGCCGGCCACGGCGAACCCTGTGGCTGTCGGAGGATGGGCGTGGATAACTGCACCACAGTCCTCGCGCCGTCGATAAACCCTGATATGCAAATCTAATTCGGTCGTGGCCTCCCGACAGCCTCCGTGACGAAGGCCCGCGAGATCGACCTCGACCAGGTCCTCGATGCCCAGCTCGGACTTGAGGACTCCCCGCGGTGTGACCAGCACCCGGCCGGTATCCAGCCGCACCGACACGTTCCCGTCCGCCGCCGCGATCAACCCGATCTCCCACAGGCTCCGGCAGCACTGCACGATGTCCCGGGCCGCGTCGCGTGCCGGCGGGTGCACGTCAGCGAGCTCGCTCGAACACCACCTGACCCCGGACGACCGTCACCTCCGCCCGCCCCGTCAGGTGTCGCCCCGCAAACGGCGTATTACGGCTCTTGGAAAAAAAGCGAGCGGGATCTACCACCCATTTTGCCGTGGGATCGGCGACCAGGACGTCTGCCGGGGAGCCAGGCGCGAGCGAGCCCCCCGGGAGCCGGAAGATCTTGGCGGGCATGGTACTCATGCGGTTGATCAGCTGGGGCAGAGTCAGGAGACCCGGCTCGACCAGTTCGGTGACCGCCAATCCGAACGCCGTCTCCAGCCCAATGATGCCGTTGGGTGCGTTGTCGAACTCCCGCTCTTTCGCGTCGTAGTGATGGGGAGCGTGATCGGTGCAGATGGCGTCGATGGTGCCGTCACGCAGTCCCTGGCGAATGGCCTCCCGGTCCTCAGGCTCCCGAAGTGGAGGATTCATCTTGGCATTGGTGTCGTAGCCCTCACACGCTTCGTGCGTCAGCGTGAAGTGGTGGGGACAGGCTTCGGCGGTGACCCGGAGGCCCTTTTCCTTGGCGCGGCGAATCAGCTCCACCGATCCGCGGGTCGACATATGACACAGGTGAATGTGGCCACCGGTGTGCTCGGCCAGCAAGATGTCCCGGGCCACCATGATTTCTTCGGCCGCCGACGGAACGCCCTTGAGACCGAGACGGGTCGAGACGATCCCCTCGTGCATGGCGCCGCCGGCAGCCAGAGTGGGATCCTCACAGTGATCGGCCACCGGGATGCCGAACGTGCGCGCGTACTCGAGGGCAGTGCGCATGAGATGACTCGACACGACCGGCTTGCCGTCATCGCTGACCGCCACCGCGCCTGCACCCACCAGCTCGCCAAACTCGGCCAGCTGCTGGCCCTTCTGCCCCAGCGAAATAGCCCCGATGGGGTATACTCGCGCCTTGCCGGCTCGCTGCGCCTGGCTCACGATGAACCCGATGGCTGCCTGATTGTCGGTGACGGGATCGGTGTTGGGCATGGCGCAGACCGCGCTGAAGCCCCCGGCCGCGGCGGCCATGGCCCCGGTGGCAACCGTCTCCAATTCCTCCTGGCCCGGCTCACGGAAGTGCACGTGCAGGTCGATCAGGCCGGGGCTGACGATTTTGCCGCCGGCATCGAGCAGCAGCGCGCCCTCGGGTGAGCCGAGGTCGCGTCCCACGGCCGCCACTTTGCCGCCCTCGAGGTACACGTCGGTCACCCCGTCGGTGTTCCGCGATGGGTCGATCACCCGGCCACCGCGAATGAGGATCGGCCTCATCGCTCGTCGGCCCCGCTCTGAGCCCACTCGGGCGAGCCGCCCGCCAGCAGATAGAGTACGGCCATGCGCACGGCGACGCCGTTGGTCACCTGCGGCAGGATGACGCTGTGCGGCCCATCGGCGACGTCGCTGTCGATTTCCACGCCTCGATTCATCGGACCGGGGTGCAGGATCAGCAGGTCCTTGGGCGCACGGGCCAGCCGCTCGGTCGTGACGCCGAAAACCCGGTTGTACTCTCTTAGGGAGGGGAGGAAGCCCCCTTCCATGCGCTCGAGCTGGAGGCGCAGCACGTTCAGTGCGTCGGCCCACTGAATCGCGTCCTCGATCCGTGGCAGGATCGTCACTCCGAGGTCCTCGACGTTTCTCGGCAGCAGCGAGGCGGGGCCGCAAACCCCAACCTCGGCCCCCAGCTTGGTGAGCCCCCAGATGTTGCTTCTCGCTACCCGGCTATGCAGGATGTCGCCGCAGATCGCGATCTTCAGCCCCGCGATCCGCTTGAACCGGTCTCGCAAGGTCAGCATGTCGAGCAGTCCCTGGGTGGGATGCTCGTGCTTGCCGTCGCCTGCGTTGATCACGTTGGAGCGGATCCGCTGCCCCAGAAACTGGGCGGCGCCGGAGGCGCCGTGGCGGATCACCACCATGTCGATCCGCATGGCTTCCAGGTTCTTCGCCGTGTCCACCAGGGTCTCGCCCTTGCTCACCGAGGAGCCCGCAGCGGCGACGTTCACCGTATCGGCCGAGAGTCGCTTCTCGGCGAACTCGAAGGAGATCCGGGTACGGGTGGAGGCCTCGAAGAAGAGATTGACGATGGTCTTTCCCCGCAGCGCGGGGACCTTCTTGATGGCCCGCTCGCTCACTTCCTTGAACGGTTCCGCGGTGTCGAGGATGAGCTGGATCTGCCCGGCGCTGAGCGGCTCGAGGCCGACGAGGTCCTTCCCGAGGGTGGGAACCATCAGCCGCCCCGAACCAGTTCGACCGCGTCGCGCCCGTCGAGCTCGGAGACGAGGACGTCCACCCGGTCCTTCGGGGTGGTGCTGACGGTGGTGCCGACGATGTCCGCCTGGATGGGAAGCTCGCGGCCGCCGCGATCGATGAGGACACAGAGGAGGATTCGGCGGGGACGGCCGAAGTCGGCGAATTCATCGAGTGCGGCGCGCACGGTGCGGCCGGTGTACAGCACGTCGTCCACGATGACGACGGTCTTGCCGTCCACATTGGGCAGCCGGGTCTCGCCGACGACCGGGCGGGGGCCGATGGTCTGGAGATCGTCGCGGTACAGGGTGATGTCGAGCTTGCCGGACGCGAGGTCGGAGCCTTCGGCTCCGTTGATGAGGCGCTTCAGCCGGTCGGCCAGTTCCACGCCGCGCCGCTGAATTCCCACGAGGACCAACGCTTCAGTGCCGCCGCTTCGTTCAACGATCTCGCTCGCCATGCGCGCCAAGGTGCGGCCGAAAGCGCGGTCGTCGAGAAGAGGCGTACGGGAGGGCATTAAGGCGGGAAGGTAGCCCCGAGGGAGGGCACGCGCAACGGAACTACGCGAGTCACATACCGCGATGAGGATGAGTCATCGAGACACTCACCTGGGTGAGTTTTAGCGAAGGCGCAGTCGGGCGAGCCCCATCCGTGATCCCTCGCCGGCACTCGAGGTCCAGGCCACGACCGCAGTGGTATCGTCGAGCAGCGCGAGCTGCGGATACTTCCCGCCCTCCGAGCCGTCGACTGCCACCCTGCCAGCGATCCCGCCGTCGGGTAGGAGCCGCGCGAGCCGGACCCCGGGGTTCCGGTCCGGAGAGACATCATAGGCCGCCAGCGCCCCGCCCGCCGGCAGCGCAGCCACCGCCGGATGGGCGACTCCCAATCCCTGCCCTGCTACCAGCGCCACCGCTGACCCCGTGGCGCGGCCCCTCATCTGCTTGAGGTAATACACGCCCGCCGATCCTTCCTTCCCGTTGTACCACACCACGTGGGTCGCTCCATCTGCTGCGGTGGCGACGGCGGGCCCGCTGTGGGGACACCCGGCGTAGGCCCAATCGTCCGGATGAACCCGCTGGGGCTCCGCCGCCTTCGCCGAGACGGTCGCCGTAACCACGTCGCGAATGTTGCCGGGGAAGTGCTGCCGCCACGCCGCCACCGCGCGGCCGTCCGCGTCCCTCGCCAGAGAGATCCTGCAACAGGGACAGGCAGCCTTCCAGCCCATGCGGTTCGGACCCCAGCTTCCACCAAAATCTGCAGAGGAACTCAGATAGATCTGGGCGTCCGGCTCCACGGCATGTTCCGCATGGCCATCCGACCCGGTGGCAATCGGCACCGCTGAGTCTCGCTCATCCAACCACGCCACCGTCAGGCCGGAGTCCCCCACCAGCGAGGCCCCGTGAAACTGGTGGCTGACCGGCGCTCCCGTCGTGTCATCGTTGAGGGTGACCGGCGGCGTCCAGCTCTGGCCACCGTCCAGCGATCGCGAGAAACGAAGCATAGCGGCGGGCCATTTCCGGCCCTGGACTTTAATATTGTTGGGCCACACCAGGGCCAGGCGGTTGGCCGGACCGGTGACCAGACGAGGCGACGATTCGCCGTGGGGGTGGACTTCGTCCGGCTGCTCCGCACCTCCCGCAACTCGCACCGGAGTCGACCACCGCTTGCCTGCATCGGCGGAGCGGGCGACGTACAAGCCCCAAGCTTTCCCATCTCCCTCGATCCAACTGAGGACCAAGTCGCCCGAGCCGGGGTCCACGGCGAGGGCCGGATCGGCCGACTGGACACCACCAGCGGAGGGGGCATCCTGCGGGAAGATCCGCATGTCGCCATCACCGTTGCAGGCGGAGAGTGCCACACCCACCGCCATTACCAGCCACGCGCTCGCCCGCGCGGCAGTCAGATGCACTTCCTGATCGCTCATCGGCTCCACCTGAATCCCGCGTAGAACGCCCGCCCGTCAGCCGGTTCGAACGCCCGCCCGGCGGCGTTATCCACTTGTACTGAAGCGCTGTATCGGGTGTCGGTCAGATTCTCACCCGCCGCGAAGGCCGTGAGACCGAGGCGAGCGATTTCGTATGCTGCACGCAGGCCCACTGTGGCCCAGCTGCTATTGGAGGCGTCGTTGGCGCTGTTGATGAAGTAGGACGCCGGCACCCATTCCAACTTGGGCGCCAGCGAGAAGCCTGAGGGATGGTGATAGCGCAGCTCGGCCTGAAAGTGGTGCTCCGGCGCTCCAGGGATCTGGTTGCCCTCGTACTCAGGATCATCGACGAAGCGATAGCGCGCGAACGTGTACGCGAGACGCAAGCCTGCGTCATCGGGCTCCGCCCCACGCCGGAACATGCCGTCTCGGAGCTGATACTCGAGACCCGTCTCCAGTCCGTAATGCCGGGTCCGGGGCGAGTTGCGGTAGGTTGGCACCGTGAACGGCGCGCCGGGGAACGGCTGCACGTTCACATTGAGAATCTCATTTCCGAGGTCGACATTATAGGCCGCCACGTCCCATGAGAGAGCGCCGGTCCGCCCGCGGACGCCGAGCTCGAACTGCCACGCATCCTGGCCGTCGAGGTCGATGAATCCGGGCACGGTCAGACTGTTGAGCTCGAGCAGCAGAGGCGGCTCGTAGGAGCGGCTGACGTTGGCGTACACCTGCCCCTGTATCCCCGGCAGGGAATAGAGCATGCCGACTTTGGGCAACAGGGGATTGAACTCCCGGTGATCGGATTGATCCCCGTCGGAGAGGAACCAGTCGCGAGACTTCCGGATGGAGTGATCCAGCCGGAACCCAGCAATGGCCGTGAGCCGCGGGGTTAGCGCCAAGGCGTCTTCGGCGTAGACCCCTAGGCCTACCGCTCCATCCTTCTGATTCTTCCTCAAAGCCCCGTGCTGGCCGGCCTGGTTGACGAACTGCCGGTTGTCCATGTCGAGCCAGGCGGGCTGCAGCCCCAGGGTGAATCTGTGACTGCGCCCGAACAGCGGCAGCGTGTTTTCGTAGCGAACTTCCGCCCCGTAGTCCCTGCTCTGCTGATTGATCACCTGGAAGATCGGGTGGTCGATGTCGCGGTACTGCATGTATGGGCTTATCTCCAGGCGCTGGTTGGCGCCGAGCTGGGTGCGCAGCTGGAGACCCAGGTGGTGAAGATCGTAGTCCCTGCCCCAGCGTTGAGCCTGATTCGCCGGGTTCGCCGCCCGCGGCGTGATGGCCAGCTCGGGGGCGGTGAGCGCGCCCGGGAGCTGTTCGTTGACTTGGGCATAGAAGTAGAAGGCGCGTATGTCCGCATTCTCGGACAGCACGTAGCCGAGATGTCCGTTGATCCGGTCGCGCCCCTGTCCGGAGTAGTCGCGGAAACCATCGAGAGTGGTGCGGGTATAGCTGCCGAAGTAGTCCAGACTCCCGACCGTAGCCCCGGAGGAAAGCTGGGTCTTCAGAAACCCGAAGCTCCCCCCTTCGGCCACCACACCAAGCGGCTTCGCGGTGTAACCGGTCTTGGTCTCGAGGTTGATGGCCCCGCCCAGAGTCGAGCCGCCGTAGCGAAGCGCGTTGCCGCCCTTATAGACCTCGATGGACTCGGTGTTGAGAAGTTCCAGGGACTCGAAGTCGGTGAAGCCGTCCGCATTGCGGTACGGCATTCCGTTGACCAGGACGTTCAGGCCTCGCAGGTGGAAGTTGTTTCGGAGGCCTGAGCCGCGAATCGAGATCTGGCTTTCGTCGGCGGCGCCGAAGCGCGGCTGGACGTAGACGCCGGGCGTGAAGCCGAGCACGTCCTTGAGGTTGGCCTGCCGGGTCCGTCGGATCTGGTCCGATTCGATCAGCGCCACCGACCCCGGCACCTGCGCCAGACGGGCACGACGCTCCTCCAGATCGGCCCGGGTTCCGATGACGGTGAGCTCTGCCAGCTCCAGCGCCGCAGGAGACAGCACCAGCTCCACCTCCGTCTCTCCCCCTGCTTCAACTCGCACCGTCCGCCGCAGCGGCTCGAACCCGATGCGTTTGGCAACCAGCACGTGCTTACCCGGCGCCAGGCCGGTAAAGTGGAAACCCCCCGCCGCGTCGGCCTGGACGTTGGTCCCACTCTGGTCCAGCGATAGCAGTGAGACTCCCCCCGCCGAGTCGGCCCCG
>Ga0180121_10000222_pt1 | contig 22520 bp, 24 predicted proteins | sample AntDrymUQ5402106_2_FD_129676 | JGI IMG/M metagenome (GOLD analysis project Ga0180121, IMG submission 129676) | Polar desert sand microbial communities from Dry Valleys, Antarctica - metaG UQ540 (21.06) (version 2) (version 2) | ecosystem: Environmental > Terrestrial > Soil > Desert | place...
GGCCTGGGGGCCTGGGGGCCTGGGGGCCTGGGGGCTTGTGGCCGGGGTGGGTAGCGCGGCCGCGTCAGGCCCAGCGCTTCTCCCGCGGGGTGAAGTCCAGACCCCGCTCGCCGGTGTAGATCTGCTTCGGCCGGGCGATCTTCTGGTCCTTGTCGTCGACCAGCTCGCGCCACTGCGCCAGCCAGCCCGCGGTACGCGGGATGGCGAACAGGACGGTGAACATCTCCGGCGGGAAACTCAGCGCCTCGTAGATCAGGCCCGAGTAGAAGTCGACGTTGGGGTAGAGCTTGCGCTTGACGAAGTACTCGTCCTCGAGCGCGATCTTCTCCAGCTCGACCGCGATCTCGAGCAGCGGGTTCACCCCGGTCACCTCGAACACGTCGTCGCAGGCCTGCTTGATGATCGTCGCTCGCGGGTCGTAGTTCTTGTAGACGCGATGGCCGAAGCCCATCAACCGCTCGTCGCCTTCCTTCACCCCCTTGATGAAGTCGGGAACGTTGTCGACCGTGCCGATTCGCCGCAGCATCCGCAGCACCGCCTCGTTTGCGCCGCCGTGCAGCGGCCCGTAGAGCGCCGCGATGCCGGCGGTCACCGCTGAGTAAGGGTCCACCTGGCTGGACCCGACCGAGCGGACCGCGTTGGTGGAGCAGTTCTGCTCGTGGTCTGCGTGCAGGATGAACAGGATCTCCAGCGCCCGGGTGAGCCGCTCGTCTGCGTGGAAGTCCTGCTCGCTCATCCGGAACAGCATCGAGAGGAAGTTCTCGGCGTACGAGAGGTCGTTGTCCGGGTAGACGTACGGCTTGCCCTGCGCGTGCCGGAACGCCCACGCGCCGAGGGTGGGCATCTTCGCGATCAGCCGCACCATCTGCATATGCTGGTTCGCCGGGTCGTTGATCGACCGCGACTCGGGATAGAACGTCGACAGCGCACCCACCGACGCGAGCAGCATCCCCATCGGGTGCGCGTCGTAGCGGAAGCCCTGCATGAAGCTCTTCACGTTCTCGTGGACGAACGTGTGGTAGGTGATCTCGTGCACCCAGGTCTCGTACTGCTGCTTGTCCGGCAGCTCGCCATGGATGAGCAGGTAGGCCACCTCGAGGAAGGTGGAGTCCTCGGCCAGCTGGTCGATCGGGTAGCCGCGGTACTCCAGCACCCCCTTCGCGCCGTCGATGTAGGTGATCGAGCTACGACACGACGCCGTGTTGGTGAAGCCGGGGTCGTAGACCGCCACCCCCGGGGCGTCGTCGTCGGTCCGGATGGCTTCGAGGTCTGCCGCGCGGACGGTGCCGTCGGTCAGCGGCAGCTCGTACTCGCGCCCGGTCCGGTTGTCGCGGACGGTGAGGGAGTCTGTCACGCGGGTCAACCTACGGCGCAGTAGCCGCAGCGTCGAGTGGGGGGCGGGCCTGCTGCGGTCCCCGCTCCGCCTGCTTTGACCCCCCTTGCGGTGCGCCGGTACCCTGGGCGGTCGTGCACGGGCGCGCCTCCCGCGCTGCCCGGGTCCACCACCGGTCCCTAGCGACCACCACGCGAGAACGAGGGTCAGCACCGTGCGTACGTACAGCCCGAAGCCGGATGACGTGCAGCGTCAGTGGCACGTCATCGACGCGGCCGACGTCGTGCTCGGACGGCTCGCCGTCCAGGCGGCGACGCTGCTTCGCGGCAAGCACAAGCCCACCTTCGCTCCGCACATCGACTCCGGTGACTTCGTGGTGATCGTCAACGCATCCAAGGTCGCAATCGGAGGGGACAAGCGCGCCGGCAAGCTCGCCTACCGGCACTCCGGCTACCCCGGCGGGCTGAAGTCGATCACGATCGGAGAGCTGATCGAGCGGGACCCGCGGGCCGCGGTTGAGAAGGCGGTGCGCGGCATGCTGCCCAAGAACCGGATCTCCCGGCGCCAGCTCCGCAAGCTCAAGGTTTACGCCGGTCCCGAACACCCGCACGCCGCCCAGCAGCCGCAGCCGTACGAGATCACCCAGATCGCTCAGTAAGGAACTCGCAGTGAGCAGCACGGACAGCACCGGCAGCACCGACAGCGCCGCCAACGAGGCGGTCGAACCGGCGCAGCCCGAACCGGCGCAGCCCAAACCGGCGCAGCCCGAACCGGCGCAGCCCGAACCGGCGCAGCCCGAACCGGCGCAGCCCGAACCGCGACCCGACGACGGGGTCGCGTACAGCTCGGAGAGCGCGACCGAGCCCGAGGCCCCGCCCCGGTCGGCGACGATCGCACCGGCTGACGCGACTGGTCGGCGCAAGGAGGCGGTGGCGCGGGTCCGCCTGGTTCCTGGCTCCGGGCAGTGGACCATCAACGACAGCAGCCTCGACGAGTACTTCCCCAACAAGCTGCACCAGCAGACCGTGTCGGAGCCCTTCGTCCTCACCGACCTGGTCGACCGCTTCGACGTGGTCGCGCGCATCCACGGTGGTGGCATGACCGGCCAGGCCGGTGCGCTCCGACTCGGTGTGGCGCGGGCGCTCAACGAGGTCGACGCCGAGGCGAACCGGTCGTCGCTCAAGACGGCCGGCATGCTCACCCGTGACGCCCGGGTCAAGGAACGGAAGAAGGCTGGCCTCAAGAAGGCCCGCAAGGCGCCGCAGTACTCCAAGCGCTGACCGACTCGTGTCCCGCCTCTTCGGGACCGATGGCGTCCGCGGGGTCGCCAACGTCGACCTGACCGCGGAGCTCGCCCTCGACCTGTCGGTGGCCGCGGCGCATGTGCTGGCGGAGACCGGTGTGTTCCGGCCGTCGGACCACGCCGAGGGCCGTCCGCTCGCGGTGGTGGGGCGGGACCCGCGCGCCTCCGGGGAGTTCCTCGAGGCTGCGGTGGTCGCCGGGCTCGCCAGCGCAGGCGTCGATGTGCTCCAGGTCGGTGTGCTACCCACACCCGGCATCGCCTTCCTCACGGCCGACACCGGTGCCGACCTGGGTGTCGTACTGTCCGCCAGCCACAACCCGATGCCGGACAACGGGCTGAAGTTCCTCGCTCATGGCGGGGTCAAGCTCGACGACGCCGCCGAACTGGCCGTCGAGGAGCGGCTGCGGGAGGACTGGCAGCGGCCGACCGGCGCGGCGGTGGGTCGGGTGCGTCCGTACCCGACCGGGCTGGATCGCTACGTCGATCACCTGGTGGGCACCATGCCCGATGACGCGGACCTGTCCTGGCTGGGCCGGCTGCGGGTGGTCGTCGACTGCGCCAACGGCGCTGCGTACCAGGCTGCGCCGAAGGCTCTGTCCCGGCTCGGTGTCGACGTCCTCGCGATCCATGCGTCGCCGGACGGGCTGAACATCAACAAGGACTGCGGATCGACCCACTTGGACGACCTGCGCGCCGCGGTGCGTGAGGTCGATGCCGACCTCGGGTTCGCCCACGATGGCGACGCGGACCGCTGCCTAGCCGTCGATGCGAGCGGCGATGTCGTCGACGGCGACCACCTGCTGGCGATTCTCGGTGTTGCCCTGCGCGATGCCGGGCGGCTGCACGGGGACACCGTCGTCGCGACGGTGATGAGCAACCTCGGGTTCCTGCAGGCGATGGCTCGCGAGCAGATCACCGTCGAGCAGACCCCGGTCGGCGACCGCTACGTGCTGGCCGCGATGAACCGGGGCGACCGGTCGCTGGGAGGGGAGCAGTCCGGGCACGTGATCCTGCGGGACCACGCCACCACCGGCGACGGCGTCCTGACCGCGGTGCAGGTTTTGGGCCGGATGGCCGGGACCGGCGCCTCGCTGGCCGACCTCGCCGGCGTCATGACGGCACTGCCGCAGGTCCTGGTGAACGTCTCGGGCGTCGACCGGGGCGGGACCGACCACCCGGACGTGGTCGACGCCCTGGACAAGGCGGTTGCCGAGCTCGGCTCGGAGGGGCGGGTCCTGCTGCGCCCTTCCGGGACCGAGCCGGTCGTCCGGGTCATGGTCGAGGCCGCGACCGAGGAGCGGGCGCGCCAGGTGGCCGACCAGCTGGCCGGCGTGGTCCGCGTCAGCCTGCGGCTGGCATAAACTGGTCGACTGTGCCGGCCGCCTAGCTCTAGCGTCGGCGGGTGCCGAACCAACCTGTCGCGGTGGCGCCACTCGACCCGCACGACGACGCCGAGTGGGCCGACTACCACCGGGTCACCGTCGACGCCCAGCTGCACGAGCGTCCGTACGGCGACGTCCCTTCCGCGGATGCATTCCGGGTCTCGTTCGTCCGTGCGAGCCAGAGCTCGCGCACGCTCGGCTGGACCGCGCGGTTGGACGGCGCGGTGGTAGGCGCCGCGATGGCCGTGCTCCCGATGGCGGACAACACCCACCTCGCGTTCACCGAGGTCAACGTGACCCCGTCCGCGCGGCGGCGGGGGGTCGGCAGCGCGCTGCTGGCAGGTCTCGACGACGGGTTGCGCGCTGCCGGACGGCATACCGACCTGGCGGAGGTCTCTCGCCCGTACGCCGTCGACGTCGGCGACGGGCCTGTGGCCGCCGGGGTCGGCTTCGCCCGCGCCAGCGGGTACGAGCTCGCCCAGACCGAGGTGCACTTCGTGCTGCAGAGCCCGCTGGACCTCGACCTGCTGAACCGCCTGCAGGCGGAGGTCGACGCCCAGATCGGTGACTACCGCGTCGTGTCGTGGCAGGACCGCTGTCCGGACGAGTGGGTGGAGCAGGCGTGCGCGCTGGAGGAGGCGTTCATCGCCCAGGCTCCGATGGGGGAAATGGACGTCGAACCGGAGCGGTGGTCGGAGCAGCGGCTTCGGGAGAAGGAGGAGGTCCGCCTGTCGCGCGGGCAGCACGGCCTCACGAGCGTCGCCGTCGCCCCCGACGGCTCGTTGGCAGGCAACACCGAGCTGGTGCTGTCCGACGCGACCATGCGGGGCGGGGTCTTCCAGAGCGGGACGCTGGTGCTCCCGTCGCACCGCGGTCACCGGTTGGGCCTGGCGCTGAAGATCGCCAACCACCGGCAACTGGAGGCGGTGGAGCCCGCCCCTCGGCTGGTGCACACGTTCTCCGCCGAGGAGAACACCCCGATGATCGCGGTCAACACTCTGCTCGGTTTTCGGCCTGTCGAGCTCAGCGACGAGTGGCAGCGCCGGACCGCTTCCGGCTAAGCCACCCACTTGTCAGCCTGTGGCCGGGCATCGGCGCAGGTCAGCGGGCTGTCGCCGAACGATCAAGCTGACAGGTCCGGAGTCACTCGCGCGCGGCGGCGGCGGCGGCGGGGGAGGATCTTGTTCCACACGGCCCGCTGCACCATCAACGTGAGCATGCCCGCCACGATGATGCCCGCGAGGTTGATGCCGAGCTGGAGTGCCGCATCGCCCACCTCGCCCCACACCCCGACCCCGAGCGACAGCGCGAACGTGCCGATCGCCGGGATCGTCGTGACCGAGATGAAGACTCCGACCAGCACGCCGGACTTCGACGCGGTCATCGACAGCACCCCGGCGACTCCGGCCAGGACGGCCACCACGAACGACCACACGTCGGGCTGCACGATGAACTGCGTGTCCGGGCCGCTGGCCGCCTGTTCGGCGTCGATCCATCCGGCGAGGTAGGCGAGAAACCACAGCACGGTGGACACGGTCGCAGCGAATCCGATCCCGACCGCGAGCGTGGTGGCGGCCGGGCGCAGCAGGTACCAGTTCCGGGTGGCCAGGCCGAAGCAGAGCGCCGCCACCGGAGCGAACTCCGGACCCACGACCATCGCGCCCACGATCAGGATGGGCTGGTCGAGGTAGCGGCCCACGCCGGCCAGCAACGTGGCCAGCAGCAGGAAGACCACGAACGACCAGGACAGCCTCGAGTCGTCGTCGACTCGCTGCTCGATCGACTGCCAGATGACCCCGTCGGAGGGCCGCCCCGGCGCGGCCCGTTCCGCTCGTACGGCCGCGGCGGATATCACCGTCTCCGCCTCGTCCAACGTGATCGCGCCGTCGCGCTCCAGGCCCATCTCCCTCAGGTCGTCGAGCACGGGGTTGGCGTTCTCGCGGGCCAGGTCGAACAGGACGAGGTCCCCGCCGTCGGGGCCGCACTGGCGGGCGACGTCGGGCATCACCACCAGGTTGGCGACGGTGTCGTCCGACTCGAGCCTGCCTATGAGCCGCTCGGAGCGGTCCTTGGGCGTGACGACCCGCACGTGCAGCACGACACCGATACTCCCATCCCATCTCGCTACGCTGACGGATGTGTGCGGCATCGTTGGCTACGTCGGCGCGCAGGACGCCACCGACGTGGTTGTCAGCGGCCTACGCCGGCTCGAGTACCGCGGCTACGACTCCGCCGGCGTTGCCCTGCTGACCGGCGACACGCTGCACATCGCCAAGCGGGCGGGCAAGCTCGCCAACCTCGACAAGGTCCTCGCGGAGCAGCCGCCGGGTCCCGCGACGGTGGGCATCGGCCACACCCGATGGGCGACGCACGGGCCGCCGAACGACACCAACGCGCACCCGCACGCGGACTGCCATCAGCGGGTGGCGGTGATCCACAACGGGATCATCGAGAACTTCGGCGCGCTGCGCGACGAGCTCGAGCGCGGCGGGCACGAGCTGGTGTCGGAGACCGACACCGAGACGGTGGCGCACCTGCTCGAGCAGGCGTTGCCCGACAACGGCGAGGACCTCGGCTCGGCGATGCGTGCCGTGTGCCGGCGGCTGCAGGGCGCGTTCACGTTGGTGGCGGTCGACGTACGAACGCCGGGCATGGTGGTGGCGGCGCGGCGCAACTCGCCGCTGGTCGTCGGGCGGGGTGACGGCGAGAACTTCGTGGCGTCCGACGTGGCGGCGTTCATCGCGCACACCCGGGAGGCGGTCGAGCTCGGGCAGGACCAGGTCGTCGTCGTCACCGCAGACGACATCGAGATCACCGACTTCGCGGGCAACCCGGTGGAAGGCACCGGTTACCACGTCGACTGGGACGCCGCCGCAGCTGAGAAGGGCGGCTACGACTGGTTCATGCTCAAGGAGATCGACGAGCAGCCGCAGGCCGTGGCCGACACGCTGCTCGGCCGGCTCAGCCCGACCGGCACCCTCCAGCTCGACGAGATGCGGCTGTCCGAGGACGAGCTGCGCGAGGTCGACAAGGTGGTCATCATCTCCTGCGGCACCTCTTTCTATGCCGGGCTGGTTGCGAAGTACGCCATCGAGCACTGGACCCGGCTGCCGTGCGAGGTCGAGCTCGCCAGCGAGTTCCGCTACCGCGACCCGGTGCTGGACCGGTCCACCCTCGTGGTCGCGATCAGCCAGTCCGGCGAGACGATGGACACCCTGATGGCGGTGCGCTACGCCCGCGAGCAGCGGTCCCGCGTGCTCGCGATCTGCAACACCAACGGAGCGACCATCCCGCGCGAGTCCGACGCGGTGATCTACACCCATGCCGGTCCGGAGATCGCGGTCGCGTCCACCAAGTGCTTCCTGTCCCAGATCGTCGCCTGCTATCTGCTCGGCCTTTACCTCGCGCAGGCCCGCGGGACCAAGTACGGCGACGAGGTCTCGGCGATCTTGGCTGAGCTGCACGACGTGCCCGCTGCGGTGCAACGGATGCTGGACGGCGCCGAGCAGGTGCGTGCCCTCGCGCGCGAGCTCGCCGGCAGCCGCTCGGTGCTGTTCCTCGGCCGGCACGTCGGCTACCCGGTCGCCCTCGAAGGGGCGCTCAAGCTCAAGGAGCTGGCCTACCTGCACGCCGAGGGGTTCACCGCCGGCGAGCTCAAGCACGGACCGATCGCCTTGATCGAGCCCGGCGTGCCGGTGTTCGTCGTCGTGCCGCCGCGGGCCCGCGAGACCTTGCACGACAAGGTGGTCAGCAACATCCAGGAGGTACGAGCGCGCGGTGCCCGGACGATCGTGCTCGCCGAGGATGGCGACGACGACGTCGTGCCGTATGCCGACGACCTGATCCGACTGCCCAAGGTTCCGACACTGCTCCAGCCGCTGGTCGCGACCGTGCCGCTGCAGCTGTTCGCGTGCGAGGTCGCTGCGACGCTCGGTCACGACGTCGACCAGCCGCGCAACCTGGCCAAGTCCGTGACGGTCGAGTGATCGTCGGGGTCGGCATCGACGTGGTCGACGTCTCCAGGTTCGAGCAGACCCTCGTACGGACGCCTGGCCTTCGGGCCCGGCTGTTCACCGCCGCCGAGCGGTGTCGACCGATCGCCTCGCTGGCCGCCCGGTTCGCGGCCAAGGAGGCGCTGGCCAAGGCCCTGGGCGCACCCGCCGGGCTGCACTGGACCGACGCCGAGGTGGTCACCGACGACGACGGCCGGCCGCAGCTCGCGCTGGTCGGTACGGTCGCCGCGCGGGCGGAGTCGCTCGGTGTCCGGCAGGTACACGTCTCGCTGTCGCACGACGCCGGTATCGCCTCCGCTGTCGTCGTCCTGGAGGAGTGAGCGTGCGTCGGGCCTACCCGGTGGAGCTGGTGCGCCGGGCCGAGCTGCGGCTGATGGCGACGCTTCCCGACGGTGCGTTGATGCAGCGTGCGGCGGCCGGGCTCGCCGCCGCATGCGCCCTGTTCCTCGGCGGCGCGTACGGGCGCCGGGTCCTCGTGCTGGCCGGCAGCGGTGACAACGGGGGCGACGCGCTGTTCGCCGGCGCCCGGCTGGCCCGGCGCGGGGCTGCTGTGGATGCGCTGCTGCTCAGCCCGGACAAGGTGCACGCGGAAGCCCTGGCGGCGCTGCGCGCGGCGGGCGGGCGGACCGTCACCGAGCCCAGCCCGGGGACGGACCTGGTGCTCGACGGGATCGTCGGCATCGGCGGCTCTGGGGGTCTCCGTGCCCACGCTGCCCAGGTGTGGGAGGGGGTCCACGGGCTGGGCTGCCCGGTTGTCGCGGTGGACGTGCCCAGCGGCATCGGGGTCGACGACGGGACCGTGTCGGACCATGCCGTCGACGCCGACCTGACGGTCACCTTCGGCGCCTACAAGATCGGGCTGCTCGTCGGCTCTGGTGCTCGGCAGGCCGGACCGGTCGAGCTGGTGGACATCGGTCTCGACGAGCACTTGGGCGAGCCGGCGGTGGTCGCGCTGACCGCTGGCTCGGTGCGCGAGCTGCTGGTTGCGGCGGCCCCCGGGGCGGCCGACCACAAGTACACCCGTGGCGTGGTCGGGGTGGCCGCCGGGTCGGCGGAGTTCACCGGCGCCGGCGTCCTCGCCGTCGCCGGCGCTGCCAGCGGGCTGGCCGGGATGGTGCGTTACTCGGGACCGGACCCGGTGTCCCGGCTCGTTCGGGAGCGACATCCGGAGGTCGTCGTAGGCGACGGCCGGGTGCAGGCCTGGGTGGTCGGCTCCGGCGGCGGAGGCGATGCCGACGCGGTGCTCGCCCGGGCGCTGAAGGACGACGTCCCGATGGTCGTCGACGCCGACGCGCTGGAGCACCTAGACCGGCCGGTCGGCGCCCCGGCCCTGCTGACCCCGCACGCGGGCGAGCTCGCCCGGCTGCTCGACCGCGACCGGGCCGAGGTGGAGCGGGACCCGCTGGGCTCCGTACGGGATGCGGCGGACACGTACGGCGCCGTGGTGATGCTGAAGGGGGACCGGACGCTGGTCGCTGCTCCCGGTGGCTCTGGCGAACCGGTGTACGTCAACACCATCGGCCCGGACTGGCTCGCCACCGCCGGGTCGGGTGACGTGCTGGCCGGGCTGTGCGGGAGCGTGCTCGCCACCGGGCTGGACCCGCTGCGGGCCGGGGCGCTGAGTGCCTGGCTGCACGGCGCCGCGGGCACGTACGCGAGCGGTGGCAGGCCAGTCACCGCATCGGACGTCGCCGCCGCACTGCCCACGGTGATTGGCCATGTGCTCCAGGAGGCGGACGGTTGACCGCCGCGGCGCCGGCCGGCGAGGCGGTGGTCGACCTCGACGCGGTCCGGCACAACGTCCGGCGGCTGCGGACCATCGCCGAGCCCGCCGAGCTCATGGTCGTGGTCAAGGCCGACGGGTACGGCCACGGGATGCTTCCCTGCGCTCGGGCCGCCCGCCAGGCTGGCGCCGGCTGGCTTGGCGTCGCCTTCGTTGCCGAGGCGCTGGCGCTGCGCGCGGCCGGCGACACCGGGCCGATCCTGGCGTGGCTGGCGGCGCCCGGCGAGGACTTCGCTGCGGCCGCGGCGGCGGGGGTCGACGTCACCGCGTCGTCGCCGGAGCAGCTCGCCGAGATCGCGGCCACCCCAGGTGCGGTCCGCGTGCAGCTCAAGGTCGACACTGGGCTGTCGCGCAACGGCTGCCCGCCGGAGCGCTGGCCCGACCTGGTCACGGCGGCGGCCCGGCTGCAGGCGGCCGGGCGGGTGCACGTTGCAGGCGTCTGGTCGCACTTCGCCTGCGCCGACCAGCCGGACCACGCCGCCAACGACGCCCAGGAGCAGGTCTTCGCGCATGCGCTGGAGACGGTCCGGGACAGCGGCCTGGAACCCGAGCTGACCCACTTGGCCAACTCGCCGGCAACGCTGACCCGGCCGGGCAGCCACCGCGACCTGGTCCGGGTCGGGCTGGCCACGTACGGCCTGTCCCCGGTGCCGCAGATCGGCCCGCCGGCGGCGTACGGGCTGCGGCCGGCGCTCACCGTGCGGTCCCGGCTGGCCGCGGTGCGCCGGGTGCCGGCCGGCGCCGGGGTGTCGTACGGGCACACCCACGTGACCGCAGCGCCGACGACGCTCGGGCTGGTGCCGCTGGGGTACGGGGACGGGATCGCCATGACTGCGTCCAACCGCGCCGAGGTGTCGGTCAACGGGCGGCGGTGCCCGCAGGTGGGTCGGGTGTGCATGGACCAGTTCGTCGTCGACCTCGGCGCGGGCGGCGCCGACTCGGCCCGGCGGGGGGACGAGGTGGTGCTGTTCGGCCCGGGTGCCGACGGCGAGCCGACCGCGCAGGACTGGGCCGAGGCGGGCGGCACGATCTGCTACGAGGTGGTCACCCGGCTGTGCACCCGTCCGGGCGGCCGGCTGGCCCGCACCTACAGCGACGGTGCTCGGTGAGCCCGCGCAAGCGTCAGCCCCGCTGGGTGCGCGCGGTCGAGCTGGGCGCGGCCGTCGCCGGCGCTGCCGCGGCCGCCACCGCGGCCGGTCTCGCCGCCCAACGCACGGTCGCGAAGAACCGGGCCCGCCGCGACGACGTCGGCTTCGGGTCCGTGCGCGCGGACGGGCACACGGTGCGCACCGACGACGGGGTGAACCTGCACGTCGAGGTGGACGAGGCCGATGAGTCGGCCGACACCGACGCGCCCACGCTGGTGTTCGTCCACGGCTACCTGCTGTCGATGGACTCGTGGCACTTCCAGCGCGCCGCTCTTCGCGGCCGGCACCGGATGGTGCTCTTCGACCAGCGCTCGCACGGGCGGTCCGGTCGGTCCGACGCGGCGCACTCGACCATCGAGCAGCTCGGCCGCGACCTCGGCGAGGTGCTCGCGGCTGTCGCGCAGACCGGCCCGCTGGTGCTGGTCGGCCACTCGATGGGCGGCATGACGCTGATGAGCCTGGCCGAGCAGTTACCGGAGCTGGTGGCCGAGCGGGTCGTCGGCACCGCGTTCATCGCCACCAGTGCCGGCAACGTCGGCCGGCTGCTGCCGGGAGCGCCCGGTCGGATCCTCGACGCGCTGCAGCCGTTCGTGATCGGCGCGCTGGCCAAGCTGCCGGTCGTGGTCGAGACGGGCCGGCGCAGCAATGCGTTCGCGATGACCCGGCGGCTGGCCTTCGGCGGACCGGTGCCGGACTCGTACGTGGTGTTCGTCGACGAGATGATCTCGACGACACCGTCGCGGGTGGTCTGGGACTTCCTGCCGGCGCTGCGGCTGCACGACCGCTATCTCGCGCTCGCGGCATACGCCGACGCGCCGTCGGTGGTGATCGTGGGCGCCCAGGACGCGATCCTCCCCGCTTCGCACGCGCAGCGGCTGGCCGAGGAGCTGGGTGGTGTCCCCCTGCTCGAGCTGGACTCGGCCGGGCACATGGTGATGATCGAGCAGCCCGAGCAGGTGACCGAGGCGCTCGAGGACCTGGTCGAGCGGGCGCTGGCGTACGGAGCCGGCCGGTGACCGCGCCACCGCCGGCGCCCGTACGACCGGTCGCGGACACCTGGGCCGAACTGGCCGCCGAGATGTCCGGCTGCGTTGCGTGCGACCTGGCGGAGTCGCGCACCCGGGTGGTGCCGGGGGTACGCCCGCCCGCGGCGAGGGTGCTGCTGGTCGGCGAGGCGCCAGGACGCGAGGAGGACCTCGGCGGGCTGCCGTTCGTCGGCAGGTCCGGCCGGCTGCTGGACGAGCTGCTCGAGGCGGCCGGTCTGGTCCGGTCGGAGCTCGCGGTGGTGAACACGGTGAAGTGCCGCCCGCCCGGCAACCGCACGCCGAGGCGGCGCGAGGCCGCGACCTGCCGGGGTTGGCTGGACGCGCAAGTGTCGGTCGTCGATCCGGCGGTGGTCGTGACCCTCGGGGGTTCGGCGCTGGCCTGGGCGCTGGGGCCGGGCCGCCGGCTCGGCACCGAGCGCGGCCGGGTGCACCGGCTGACCCTCCGCTCGACCAGCGACGGCGGCGAGCGGACGTACGACCTGGTCCCGAGCTACCACCCGGCCGCGGCGCTGCGCTTCGGGCCCGCAGGCGAGCCACGGGCCGCGCTCGCCGCCGACCTGGAGCTGGTGGCCCGGCTGGCGGCAAAGAAGCGAGCAGCTCGGGCAGGCGGATGAGCGAGGCAGAGGTTGTGCTGTCTGCGCCCACCGCGGCCGACACCCGCGCGGTCGGCGTCCGGCTCGCCGCCCTCGTCCAGGCCGGCGACCTGATAGTCCTGGATGGCGGTCTGGGCGCGGGTAAGACCACGCTCACCCAGGGCATCGGTGCCGGCCTCGGAGTGCGCGGCGAGGTCACGTCCCCGACCTTCGTGATCGCCCGGGTACACCGCTCCCTGACCGGCGGGCCCGACCTGGTGCACGTCGACGCCTACCGGCTGGACGGCCGGGTCGAGCTCGACGACCTCGACCTGGACGCCGACGTCGACCATGCGGTGACCGTGGTCGAGTGGGGACTGGGGCTGGCCGAGCCGCTGGCGGAGTCGTTCCTGCGGGTGCGGCTCGAGTGCCCCGACCCCGACGCCAATGACCGGGTGGTACGGGTGCAGGCCGTTGGCCCCAGGTGGAAGCAAGCGCCGGCGCGGACGAGCCTGCTCGCGTAGCGTGCCGGGTCGTGCTGCTGCTCGCGCTCGACACGTCCTCACCGGCGGTGACCGTCGCCGTCCATGACGGCGCCGCGGTCGTGGCACGGGCGACCGAGGTGGACGCTCGCCGGCACGGCGAGCTGGTTGCGCCGCTGGTGCAGCGGGTGCTCGTCGACGCCGGCGCCTCGCCGCGGGACCTCACCGACCTCGCGGTGGGGGTGGGACCCGGCCCGTTCACCGGCCTACGGATCGGGCTTGTGACGGCGCGGACGCTGGCGTCTGTGACCGGCGCCCGGCTGGTCGGGGTGTGCAGCCACGACGTCATCGCGGCAGACCACACGACCATGACGGCTTTCGTAGTGGCCACCGACGCCCGGCGAAAGGAGGTGCACTGGTCGGCGTACGACGCCGCGGGCATGCGCACCCGGGGGCCGGCGGTGGCGGCACCTGCCGACCTCGCCGGCCTGCTCGACCGCGGCGTCGGGTGCATCGGTCGCGGTGCGCAGCTGTATGCCGATCTGCTGCCCGCCGTGGACGGGCCCCTCGACCCGGATGCGGCGGTGTTGGCGGCCGCGGTCGTCTCGACCCGGGTACCGCTGCTGCCGCCGGACCCGCTGTACCTCCGCCGTCCCGACGCTACGCCGCCCGGCCGGCCCAAGCCGGTGACGTGAGCCTCGACCTCCGGCCAGCCCGACCCGACGACCTCGACGACCTGGTCGTACTCGAGGCCGACGGCATGGGTGCGGACGCGTGGGGGCGGTCCGCGCTGGGCGACGAGCTCGCCGCGGTGCCCGACACCCGGACCGTCCTGGTGGTCGCCCGGACGGACCAGCCCGGCCTGGCCGCGTACGGCGCGCTGCGGGTCGTGGACGCGACCGCCGACGTGCAGCGGGTGGTGGTCACCCGCGCTCTGCGCCGGCAAGGGCTGGGGCGGCTGGTGTTGCAGGCGCTGCTCGACGCCGCGCGTGCCCGGGACTGTCAGGAGGTGCTGCTCGAGGTGTGGGTCGGCAACCGGGCGGCGGTCGCGATGTACGAGGAGTTCGGCTTCGCCGAGATCTCCCGGCGCCGCGGCTACTTCGCCGCGCAGCGCGACGCCGCCGTGCTGTGGCTTGCCCTGCCGCTGGACTGAGGGCCGCTGGACTGAGGGCCGCCGGACTGAGGACGTAGCGTGGTCGCCGTGCGCGACCTCACCTACCCGCCGGTCGTGGTTGCGGCGAAGGCGGCGTTCTGTGCGTTGGGCATCCGGTTCGACGTCCGTGGCACCGAGCACGTCCCCACCAGCGGTCCGGCGGTGCTCGCGCTCAACCACATCGGCTACGTCGACTTCGTCTTCGGCGGGTTCGCCGCGCACCCGAGCCGGCGGCTGGTGCGGTTCATGTCCAAGCGCGAGCTGTTCGCGCACCGGTGGGCCGGGCCGCTGATGCGTTCCCTGCACCACATCGAGGTGGACCGCGGCGAGGGGCTCCGGTCCTACCGCGAGGCGCTGCGCTACCTCGCCATGGGGGAGGTCGTCGGGATCTTCCCGGAGGCAACCATCAGCCGAGCGATGGAGCTCAAGGAGTTCAAGACCGGCGCCGTTCGGCTCGCCGCTGAGTCCGGTGCCCCGCTGGTCCCCGCTGTGCTGTGGGGGACGCAGCGGATCATGACCAAGGACCATCCCCGCGACTTCTCCCGCGGGCGGCACGTCGCGATCACCGTGGGCCAGCCGCTGCACCCCACCGCGGGTGACCTGCTCGCCGACACGGCCGAGCTCAAGCAGGTGATGACTGGCCTGCTCGACGACACAATCCAGCGCTACCCCGACTCGCCGGTCGGCGCCTGGTGGGCGCCCGCGTCGCACGGCGGGACCGCGCCGACGTTGGAGCGGGCCGCCGAGCTGGACTCGCAGGAAAAGCGTGAGCGGGCCGCGCGCCGAGACCGGATCGGCTGAGCAGCCGTGTCCGCGTCCCGTACGGATGGTCCGCTCGTGCTCGGCATCGAGACCTCCTGCGACGAGACCGGGGTCGGCCTGGTCCGCGGCAACACACTGCTCGCCGACGCGGTGGCGTCCAGCGTCGACGAGCACGCCCGCTTCGGCGGCGTGGTGCCGGAGGTTGCCAGCCGAGCCCACCTCGAGGCGATGGTGCCAACGCTCGACCGCGCTTGCGTGTCTGCGGAGGTCCGGCTCGACGACGTCGACGCGGTCGCCGTGACCAGCGGGCCAGGTCTCGCCGGTGCGCTCCTCGTCGGGGTCGCGGCCGCGAAGGCGCTGGCGCTCGCGCTCGGTCGGCCGGTCTACGGCGTCAACCACCTCGCCGCGCACGTCGCCGTCGACCAGCTGGAGCACGGCCCGCTGCCGGAGGCGTGCCTTGCGTTGTTGGTGAGCGGGGGGCACTCGTCGCTGCTCCTGGTTGACGACGTCACCGCGGACGTGCGACCGGTCGGCGCGACGATCGACGACGCGGCCGGCGAGGCGTTCGACAAGATCGCGCGGGTGCTAGGGATGCCGTTCCCGGGGGGTCCGCACATCGATCGGGCGGCGCGAGAGGGCGACCGGGCGAGCATCGCGTTCCCGCGTGGGCTGACCGGCCCGCGCGACCGGGAGCGGCACCGGTTCGACTTCTCGTTCTCCGGTCTCAAGACCGCGGTCGCCCGCTGGGTCGAGGCCCGGCAGGCGAGCGGCGAGCCGGTCCCGGTTGCCGACGTGGCGGCGGCCTTCCAGGAGGCGGTCTGCGACGTGCTCACCCGCAAGGCGATCGATGCCTGCCGCGCGTACGGGATCGACCACCTGCTCATTGGCGGCGGGGTGGCGGCCAACAGCCGGCTGCGGGCGCTTGCCGAGGAGCGAGCCGCGGTGGCGGGGATCGAGGTCCGGGTGCCGCGGCCGGCATTTTGCACCGACAACGGCGCGATGGTGGCCGCGCTCGGCGCCGAGCTGGTGGCCCGTGGCCGGCAGCCGTCGGCGCTCGACCTGGCGGCCGACTCCTCGATGCCGGTTACCGCCGTGGTGGCCTAGAGCCCGACGTCGTCGGCTAGAGCCGCTCCATTGCGGCGTTCACCGCGGCGGTCAAATCGGCGTTGCCGCCGCCGAGAGCGCTGCGGAACGTGACTGCAACCAGCTGGCTGTCCACGGCCGTGACCCACACGTCCCAGTTGATACCGGCCTTGAAGTCGGCGCCCACGGCGTGCAGCCGGAGGGTTGCGCTGTCGTCGCCGGCCCGGAGCTCGTCTCCGTCGGTCACGGCGTAGACGTTCGCGCCGATGGACGAGGTCGACTGCTCGTACCTTCGGCAGTCCACTCCCGCGGTCCGTATCCGCTCGAGTGCCGCCGCTGCACTGACGGGGTCACCGACGTCGATGACAGTCTCGGTCACCTCCGGGCCGTAATGGCCCTTGCTGAACGACACGCTCGCCTGCGGATGCTCGGTCTGCAGCACACTCGGATGAGTCCCGATCAGCTCAGCGATCGGCGCGCAGGCGGCGCTCGTGCGTGGCGGTTCGAGCCGCGCGCCTGTGGCGTGGTGGTGTCCGGCGCCTTGGCGGTACCCGACGGGCAGGTCGGCACTCGTCACCAGGACCGAGGCGAGCTCGCCGTGGGCTCCGCTGTCGCCGTGCCCGTGCTGGTCCTCGGATGTGGGCGAGGCCTCGACAGCCGACGGCTCGCCGTCGGCGGAGCAGGCACTCCCGAGCGGGACCGCCAGCAACAGCCCGGCGAGGACGGCCGGAATCGGCTTCATGCTGGTCATTCGGGCCGGCCGAATCTCCGGATGGGCGGCACAGAGGGGAAAGCGGGGAATTACGGGCATATCCCACCCATCCAGCCGGTCTTCGCCGCCGAACCTCGCATAAGGACCATCGTCCACAGCAAGGAGCAGGGCCATGCAAACCAGCTTGCCGATCAGAAGGACGCTGGCGGTGGCCGGGGTGTCCATCCTCCCGCTGGTGTTCGCCACGCCGGCCAGCGCCGACACGGTGAACTTCAACATCGATGAGCTCAACCGCAGTGGCGCGACCGCGACCGCGACCATCACCACGACCGCCAGCGGCGGGATGACCGTCGAGATCGTCGGTTCAGGGTTCACCCCCAACCAACCGCACGCGCAGCACCTTCACGGTGCGGCGAGCGGTGACTTCTTCTGCCCACCGGCGTCGGCTGACGCCAACGGTGACGGACAGGTCGCCACCGAGGAGGGCCTCGCGCAGTACGGCGACATCATGGTCTCTCTGACCACCGGGGGTGACGCGTCCGCCGACAGCGGGCTCGCGGTGGAGCGGTTCCCGGTGGCCGACGAGAGCGGCAACCTTGACTACAGCCGCACCATCCCGGCCAGCGACATCCCCGCCGGGATCGTCGAGAACCTGGAGAACCTGCACATCGTGCAGCATGGGCTGGACGTGAACGGCAACGACAAGTACGACCTGGAGTCGCTTGGCGAGTCCGTGTTCGCGCAGTCGCTCGGCGTCCAAGGCGTGCCGGAGGAGGCCACCAACCCGGCCACCTGTGGCGAGGTGACCCCTCAGGGAGCGGTCGAGACCGGCGCCGGCAGCACTGACGGCACCGAGAACGCGACTCTGATGGGTCTGGGTGGGCTGGCCTTGCTGGCCTCGGGCGGGGTGCTTGTTGTCCGCCGTCGCCTCGCCGGGACAGACGAGTCCTGACCACCGCCAACTACGCCGGGAAGGGACGGCGACGCGGTCTGGTGAGCGTCGTCGCCGTCCTTCTCGCCGTGTCCGGGATCGTTGCGTTGGCGATCGGCATCGCCGGGCAGGAACCGGCACCGCCGCAACCCGACAGCACGGCCGCCGAGAGGGACTCGCGTCCCTCGGCCCCGGGCCAGCCGCAGCCGGACGAGCCGCAGCGGTCCCGCGGTCAGAAGGTGGCCGAGCCGGAGACCTTGGACTACTCCGAGCCGGTGAGGATCGACATCGCGACGATCGGCGTCTCCTCGTCCATGGTCGAGATCGGTCTCGACAGCGCGGGTGTCATGGAGACCCCCGAGCCGGTGGACCTGGCCGGCTGGTTCGCCCCCTCGCCACCGCCTGGCATCCCCGGCGCCACCGTGATCGCCGGCCACGTGACCTGGGACCAAGAGCCGATGGTGTTTTTCCGGCTCGGCGACCTGCGTCGCGGCGACCGGGTCGAGGTGGAGCGGGAGGACGGGGTCACGGTCGCGTACGAGGTGACCCGGATCGGCACCTTCCCCAAGGAAAGCTTCCCGACCAAGGCGGTGTACGACCAGCCGGACCGGTCCGAGCTGCGGCTGATCACGTGCGGCGGTGGCTACGACGACGCGTCCGGCCGGTACCTGGCCAACGTGATCGTCTGGGCCACGATCGTCGACACGGTCCCGCCGGAGGCGGACCAGGGCTGAGCGGGTGCGGGCGGCCGAAGGGCGAAACTTTGCGGCTTCTGGTTGCCTGCGGGGCCCGTGGGACAGCCAGAACCCCGCATTTGCGCTGGGCGAGCGGCCCAGTTGGCACTCGGCTTGACCGAGTGCCAGCGTCGGCCTAGATTCGGGGTTGGCACTCTCCTGACGAGGCTGCCAGCGAGAGTCCCCATCCGTACCCCACCCGTTCCGTGAAAGGCGACACCCGTGTCGATCAACATCAAGCCGCTCGAGGACCGGATCGTGGTCCAGGCGCTGGACGCCGAGGAGACCACCGCCTCCGGTCTGGTCATCCCCGACACCGCCAAGGAGAAGCCCCAGGAGGGCAAGGTCCTGGCCGTCGGCCCCGGCCGCTTCAACGAGGACGGCGACGCCCGCGTCCCACTCGACGTCTCTATCGGCGATGTCGTGGTCTTCAGCAAGTACGGCGGCACCGAGATCAAGTACGACGGCGAGGACTACCTGATCCTCTCCGCTCGCGACGTGCTCGCCATCGTGGACAAGTGAGCCGGCGCTGATGCCGAAGGTTCTGCAGTTCGACGAGGACGCCCGCCGCGCGCTCGAGCGCGGCGTCGACAAGCTCGCCAACACCGTCAAGGTCACCCTCGGCCCCAAGGGCCGCTATGTCGTGCTCGACAAGAAGTGGGGTGCGCCGACGATCACCAACGACGGCGTGACGGTCGCCCGCGAGATCGAGCTGGACGACCCGTTCGAGAACCTCGGCGCCCAGCTGGCCAAGGAAGTCGCCACCAAGACCAACGACATCGCCGGTGACGGAACCACCACTGCGACCGTGCTGGCCCAGGCGATGGTCCACGAGGGTCTGCGCGCGGTGGCTGCCGGGGCGAACCCGGTCGGCCTCAAGCGCGGGATCGAGGCCGCGGTCGAGCACGTCTCCGACAAGCTGCGCGAGCTGGCCCGCGAGGTCGACGACAAGCAGGACATGGCGCACGTCGGCACGATCTCGGCCCGGGACGCGCACATCGGCGAGCTGATCGCCGAGGCGTTCGACAAGGTCGGCAAGGACGGCGTCATCACGGTCGAGGAGTCCAACACCCTCGGCACCGACCTCGAGTTCACCGAGGGCATGCAGTTCGACAAGGGCTACATCTCGCCCTACATGGTGACCGACGCCGAGCGCATGGAGGCGGTGCTCGACGACCCGTACGTGCTCCTGCACCAGGGCAAGATCTCGGCGGTGGCGGACCTGCTGCCGCTGCTCGAGAAGGTCGTGCAGGCGGGCAAGTCACTCTTCGTCGTCGCCGAGGACATCGAGGGCGAGGCACTGTCGACGATCGTGGTCAACAAGATCCGCGGCACGTTCACGTCGGTGGCCGTCAAGGCTCCTGCCTTCGGCGACCGGCGCAAGGCGATGCTGCAGGACCTGGCCGCCCTCACCGGTGCCCAGGTGGTCGCTCCCGAGGTCGGGCTCAAGCTCGACCAGGTCGGGCTGGACGTGCTTGGCCAGGCCCGTCGGGTGGTCGTCACTAAGGACACCACGACGATCGTGGACGGCGGTGGCAAGGAGGCCGACGTCTCCGCCCGGGTCGCCCAGATCAAGGCCGAGATCGAGGCCAGCGACTCCGACTGGGACCGTGAGAAGCTCCAGGAGCGGCTGGCCAAGCTCGCCGGCGGGGTGTGCGTGATCCAGGTCGGCGCGGCCACCGAGGTCGAGCTCAAGGAGAAGAAGCACCGGATCGAGGACGCCGTCTCGGCGACCCGGGCGGCCATCGAGGAGGGGATCGTCGCAGGCGGCGGCTCCGCCCTGTTGCACGCCGCAGCGGGTCTCGACGGCGGCCTGGGGCTGAGCGGTGACGAGGCCACCGGCGTGACGATCGTGCGTCGGGCGGCGGCCGAGCCGCTGCGCTGGATCGCCGAGAACGGCGGTGAGCCGGGCCAGGTCATCGTCGCCAAGGTGCGCGAGTCCGGCGCCGGGACCGGCTACAACGCCGAGACCGGCGAGTACGGCGACCTGGTCGCCCAGGGCGTACTCGACCCGGTCAAGGTGACCCGGTCGGCGCTCGCCAACGCGGCGTCCATCGCGGCCATGCTGCTCACCACCGAGACGCTGGTCGTGGAAAAGCCGGAGGAGGACGAGGAGCACGCCGACCACGGTCACGCCCATGGCCACAGCCACTGATCGGCGCCTCCCGCGACCTGTCAGCCGGATTGGCAGGACTGCCATCCCCTGACCTGCAGCGATGTCCGTCCACAGGCTGACAAGTCGGCACGCGGCGGGGCGCGGTAGTTTCGACCCGTGCGCGGAGACCGGGTGGAGATCGTCATCGACGCAGGGGACGAGGTCCGCACGTACGAGGTGGTGGCGACCCGCGCCGGCCGCCGGGTCGAGGTGACCACCGGTCGCGGGGTCGTCGAGGTCGCCGAGGTCACCCGGGGCGGCAGCCCGGTGCGGACCGCACGTTTCATGGCAAACCGCATCCTCGCCCTGGTGGAGCACCCTGCCGCCGACCACGGGGTGGCCGACGAGGTGGTGCCTCACCCGGAGCTGCCGCTCGACCACACCTGACCTGTCACCGCCAGGCGGCGTTCTACCGCCGTGAGACGGTGACAAGTCGGCCGGGCGGTCCGCCACGCAGCGAGGCGTCGAGCACCTGGACGGTGTGCGCCGACGGCATCAGGTTGCCCGCCCGGCGCAGGCCGGCACCGATCTGCATGAGGCAGCCCGGGTTGGCGGTCACCAGCAGGTCCGCACCGGTGGCAGCCACGTTGGTTGCCTTGCGGTCGCCCAGCTCGGTCGCCGGCTCGGGGTTGAGCAGGTTCCAGACCCCGGCACTGCCGCAGCACACCGCGCCCTCGGCGATCTCGCGCACCGACAGCCCGGGGATCGCGCCGAGCAGCTGACGCGGCGGTGTCCGTACGCCCTGCGCGTGCGCCAGGTGGCACGCGTCGTGATAGGCCACCGTCAGCTGCAGCGGGTGCCGCTCGGCGACCGGGCCGAGCTCGACCAGCAGCTCGCTGACGTCACGCACCCGCGCGGCGAAGGCCGCCGCCCGGTTCGCGTACACCGGGTCGTCGGCCAGCAGCTCGGCGTACTCCTTCATCGACGACCCGCAGCCGGCGGAGTTGACCACCACCCGCTCGACACCGCTGTCGGTGAACCCGTCGACAAGGGCTCGGGCGAATCGTTGCGCCTCCGCGCGCCGGCCGCTGTGCACCGAGAGCGCGCCGCAGCAGCCTTGGCCGGCCGGGATCACTACGTCGCACCCCTCCAGGGCGAGCACCCGAGCGGTAGCGGCGTTGACGTCGGGGAAGAACTCGCGCTGCACGCAGCCGGTCAGCATGCCGACGACCGCGCGTCGGGTGCCGCGGGCTTCGACCCGCTCCGGAAGCGCGACCCGTCGCCGCGGTGCCGGCGGCGCCACCGACTCCATCGTCGCCAGCGTCGGCGACAGTCGGGCGAGCACGCCGCTGCGGCGCACCAACCGCTGCAGCCCGCTGCTCCGGTACGCCGCAAGGGGGCCGCGCATCGCCCGCAGCCGGCGCGGGTAGGGAAACAGTGCGAACACCGCCTCGCGGAGCAGCCGCGGACCCGGGGGCCGGGAGTGTTGCTCCTCGACCATCACCCGCGCGGTCTCGATGATCCGGTCGTACTGCACACCCGACGGGCAGGCGGTCACGCACGCCATGCAGCCCAGGCACGCGTCGAGGTGGCCGACCACCTCGTCGGTCATCGGGCCGCCCTTCTGCACCTGGTCGACCAGGGAGATGCGGCCGCGCGGCGAGTCCATCTCCTCGCCCCAGAGCACGTACGTCGGGCAGGTCGGCAGACAGAAGCCGCAGTGCACGCAGTCCCCGAGCAGGTCGTCCAGCTCGCGGGGTTCGGTGGCCCCAGGCGTCTCGGTCTGCGCGGTCATCAGATCCCGCCAACGAACCGGCCGGGTGCGAGCCGGTGGTCGGGGTCGAACTCCGCCTTGACCCGGCGCATCAGCTCCAGCGCCGGCACCGGACCCCAGGTGTCGACGAGGTCGCGGACCTCGGCTGGCGCGCGCAGCACGACCGCGCTGCCGGCGCCCGCGTCCTGGCCGGTGGCGGCGCGCAGCTCGGCAA
>Ga0180121_10000223_pt1 | contig 22515 bp, 17 predicted proteins | sample AntDrymUQ5402106_2_FD_129676 | JGI IMG/M metagenome (GOLD analysis project Ga0180121, IMG submission 129676) | Polar desert sand microbial communities from Dry Valleys, Antarctica - metaG UQ540 (21.06) (version 2) (version 2) | ecosystem: Environmental > Terrestrial > Soil > Desert | place...
CAGGATCAAAGGATATCTCCGGCTTGTTTCCGCATTATAATGCCAGGGAAGGTATTCCCAAAAGCCATTAATATTATTATCAACGTACGTAAATCGCCCAGTATGAGTGGAAGGTTGACAAAACCCGGTAGATGGAAATTGAAATGATAAAAACAAAAAGGCGAATATGCCTTTATACAAAGCAGTAAAGATTGATTTCATACGGACGAGTTAGCTATTTAGACCTATAAACAAAAATTTATGCCAATAGGGCTTTGTATAAACGGTATTTTTAGGCGCAGAGGTTGGAATCTCAGAAATAAAATGAGACAGAATTAAGAGGCTGGGGTGAATCTTCTACAGTGAATTTTTATAATTGGGAATAGTTTGTAGGCCGCATGAGGGTGATTTCATTCTTCGAAACAGTATTGGCATATTCAGGCATAGGGGCTAACAGTTTCCATTCCGGGTCATCGACAAAAGATTTCCAATGTGCATCGCGATCTTTCATATTTTCAAAAGTGGTCATGTACATCAAATTCGGCATACGGGGACCGGCAATTACTTCTCCATAAAAAACAGCATTAAACCCCAGCCTTTCAAATAATTTTATTTCCCCACCTTTGTTGAACATTTGCACTTTTTTCCGGTACAATCGTTCAGTAGCACTCTCATAGCTGCGTAATTCATACACTCTTTCTTCAGCGGGTGATTGTAAGGTGGGTTTTCTTGCAATGGGCATATCGGAAAATGATTTCAAAAAGATTGTTTCCATACGCATGTATGGAGGATTATTATAGGGTGCAGTTACAAATGAGTTGCCTGCGCTCGTATAAAATTTATCAACATCCATCTTAGTGCTCAGCTCTGCCAAATCATTTACATTCTTGAAAGGAATAAAAACAAATATTCTTTTGATTCCGGCAGTATCATTGGCTATTGGTTTGAAAACGCCTGTTCTGTTGATGTTATACCGTTTAAGCGTGGGAATAAAAACATTTTTAAGAAAACTATCCATCTGTTTTTCCTGGTTCACGTCTTTACAATGATACACCCTGATAGCATAATATTCTTGTTTAGGTTTGTTCACCCCATAAACACTTGTCATCAAAATGAATAACAAGGTCAATGCAATAACTATATTTTGATTCTTCATAATTGTAAAATAATAAAGTTCAGCTATTTGCTGGTAAATAATTTTTTTTGGAAAGAAACCATCTCATCCGGTATGCATTCATTGCGGTAGTTCCTAATTTTTTTAAAAGCCTGTAATTGACAACAGCTCCCACTGGCGCACCGATCACCGGTATCAGTTGCGCTAATTTTGCAAGGTCTATATAATCCCTATATTCCTGCTGAAAATTTCTCCAATCGAATTGATGAATATCCACAGGTAACTCCATAGAAACAATAGCCCAGTTTTTTATTTTTAAATAAAGATCCTTGCGCTTATCCTGGTTGGAAAAAGCGAGATGGAAAATATATAAGAGAAATAATCTTTCCTTGTAATCATCCACCTTATGACCATATAATGCTGCAATATCAAAAAGCATTTTCATCTTGATTCCGAGCAAAAGTGGAAAATCAGCCAGGGCCAGAAAAATTCCACCTGCTCCGGTAATACCACCTTCTGCAGCAGCAGTATTTTTGTAGAATTTTATTCTTTGTATTACCATCTGCTCTTTCATCTCGAGGGAAGTATCAACATTAGGTTCCCGGGTAGTGATCTCTGCACCAAACAGGACACCTCTTACCATTTGTTTTATTGCTATAGTAATTCCTTTATGCACTTTTTCCGGAATATAACTATTGATCTTGCCCTGAACTTTTCTTGAGACCCTGTTCATCAGGGAAGGGGAGCGTTGCATTTGCTTTTCCCAACTATTTAATTCTTTCAGTGCTTTTTCTTCGTATAACATACAACATTAAATGTGAATTACAGCTATGATGATCATGTCCACCTAAACTAATATAACAAATTAAGTTATTGGCCACAGATGGTATGATTGTACTGTAAACCGTCCACAAGATATCCATTATCTTCAAGGACAATTGTACATTACATGATTCCCTTCCGCATCCTGTTCACCTGTTTTTTTTATTTCCTCCTGATGAATTCATCCGGACAGCAGTTTGGAGGTCATCCGCCCTCGATGAGGTGGAAACAGATCCATACGGATACCGTCCGCATCATTTTCCCAAATGGCCTGGAAAAAGTAGCTTCAGACGTAGCAAACATTTCCCATTTACTTACACAGTATACTTCGAACAGTATCGGGAATAAGGTAAGAAAAATAAATATTGTACTACAAAATCATACAACCGTTTCAAACGGATATGTAGGGTTAGGACCCAACAGAAGCGAGTTTCAACTTACCCCTTTACAAAACAGTTTTAATCTCGGAAGTATTCCGTGGCATCAGACTCTTGCCTTGCATGAATATCGTCACGTCCAGCAATACAATAATTTCAGGAAGGGAGTTTCCAAAGGTTTTTATTACCTATTCGGTGAGCAGGGTCAGGAACTTGCAAATAGTACCGCAATACCAAACTGGTTCTGGGAAGGTGATGCTGTTTTGCAGGAGACCATGATGAGTAATCAGGGACGAGGAAGGCTTCCTTATTTCTTTAATGGATATAATGCATTGTGGTCGGCCGGAAAAAAATACAGCTGGATGAAATTAAGGAACGGATCGCTGCGTGATTATGTACCTAATCATTACCAGCTTGGATATATGCTGGTGGCTTATGGCAGAGAAAAGTTTGGAGAAGAATTCTGGAAAAAGATAACCGATGACGCTGTACGATTCAGAGGGTTGTTTTATCCGTTTCAAAAGGCAATAAAAAAACAGTCAGGAATCAATTTCCAGACTTTCAGGAAAAATGCTTTTGAGTATTTTAGCAATATTTCAACTCCTTACCCGGCAAGGAATACTGCCTGGATTACTACAGGTACCCGAAAGCATTTTGTAGCCAATGAAGAGTTTCCCCAGTGGGTAGATTCCGAAACCATTATATACGTACGAAACAATTACAACAACGTCCCATCATTTCAATTGAGAAATATTTCTACCGGGTTAGAAAAAAAGATCAGGACCCGAAGCATTTCACTCGATAACTATTTCTCCTTCAGGAATGGCAAGATTGCATATGCGGCATATGAACCGGATACTCGCTGGGGTTGGCGTGATTACGGCATACTCAAAATTGTTGATGTTGTCACAGGCAAAGAGCGAAAACTTACACATCGATCCAAATATTTTTCACCGGATATTGACTCCTCCGGTCAAAACATGGTAGCCGTATCGACCACAGCAGAAGGCACGAATGAACTACACCTTTTTAAAATAACAGATGGGAGTTTTAAAAGAATATCCAATCCCGAAAAATTCTATTTCACCTATCCGAAATTCTTAAATGACAAACAGGTCGTAACGGCCGTGCGGGATTCAACAGGCAATATGATGCTGGTAAAAATAAACCTGGAAGATGGGATAACAACCAGGTTAACTCCACCAGCCGAGGCTGTTATTGGATTTCTTCAGGTAAACGGGGATACTATTTTATTTACGGCGTCTGATGGTTACCGTGATCAGTTGTTTAGTATCATTGAAAATAAGGTTCACCGCATTGATGTTCCGGGAAGCCATCAGTTTATTGGAAGCTACCATGCCGGCATCCGTAATGGAAAAATTTGCTGGCTGGATTTTACCGCGACCGGTTTTGAATTGAAGGTTACAGACATTCAAAATGTGACATTCACGCCAGTTATTATGGACGCGTCTTCAAATATATTCCCGGGATATGGACTTGACGTGATTGAGAGGAAAAAAGATTTTCTCACGTCCTTGCCATATCGAACTTTTCCAGTAGCCGATTATAGAAAGTCGAAATCCTTATTTCATATCCATAGCTGGAGACCCGTCATTTCCGATCCCGAATATTCATTCTCAGTGATCAGTGAAAACATACTGAATACGTTGCAATCCGAAATTTTTGCCACCTATAACAGGAATGAACAAAGCAAACAAGTAGGGTTTATCGGCACATATAGTGCTTTGTTCCCATGGTTGCGTGCAGGAACCAGCTACACCTTCGATCGTCAGGGGCGATTATCCGGGGAACAGGTAAACTGGAATGAATGGGAAGGAAATGTTGGCGTGGTTGTTCCTTTAAATCTTTCCAACGGACGCAATTTCCGCAATTTAAATCTTGGAACTGATCTGGTGTATAACAAACGGTATTACTCGGGGAAATTCAAAGACACATTCAACAGCCGGGGCTTTGCTTATTTGAACAGCTTCCTGAATTTTACCAGCCAGATTCAAAAGGCCAGAAAACAGATCTATCCGCGAATTGCACAAACTATTTCATTGAAGTATTCTGATGCAATAAGCCAATTAGATGGAAGACAATTCCTGGCAACCGCTGACTGGTATTTCCCCGGAATTTTTATTACCCACAATCTCGTGTTTAATACTGCATTTCATCTGCGGGATACTATGCAAAATATTCGTTTTTCCAACAGCTTCCCGTTTTCGAGGGGATACTTAGCGGAAAATTTTCACAGAATGATAAAAGTGGGGGTGGATTATCATTTTCCATTAGTTTACCCCGACTGGGGTGTGGCCAGTATAATATATTTTTTACGCGTACGGGCTAGTGCTTTTTATGATTATACGAATGTCTTCGATTACTCAAATACAGGAAATATTTTCCGAAATGATTACAGATCATTTGGCGCCGAAGTATATTTTGATACAAAATGGTGGAACCAGTTACCAGTCAGTTTTGGGATACGATATAGCCGTCTCCTTGATGGAGAAAAACAACGATTGGGCAAAAATCAATGGGAATTTGTACTACCGGTGGGATTGTTGGATTGAGGAAGCAATCAGCAGTCAGCTATCAGCAGTCGATGTCTTTTAATGTTGAATGCTTTTAAAATACAGCACGGAACTTTGCTAATACTATTAAGAAAATTAGATACTTCGGGTATTTGCACACGGGTATAGCTAATTGCTGATTGCTGACAGCTCAAATCTTTCCCAACGCCTCTAAACTTTCTTCCAGTGACCTGATTTTTATTTCAGCGTCTGCTCTCTTACGCTCTTCAAGAGATATTACATCCGCCCTGGCGCTTTGAATGAATCGTTCATTGCTCAGTTTCTTATTGACTGATTGCAGGAAACCACGCAGGTAATCAATTTCTTTCTGTAATGCCTCCCGCTGACTTCCTGAATCAAACGACTGTTCCGTGTTAATATAAAACTTGTCCTTACCAATTACGGTGGATATTGAACCATGAACCGGTTCCCTTGTAATTAAGATTTCCTTTAGAGTTACCTGCTTTTTCATAATATCCATTACCGGTTCATACATGCCGGGAACATTTGTTTCAATAGCGAGGCTACAGGATTCTTTTGGTTTGATTTTATTTTTTACCCGTATGTCGCGAATGCCGGAAATCACATTTTTTAACAACATGGCTTGTTGCAAAATATTTTCATCAACCAGTTTACTCGTGGTGTATTGGCGTATGCAGAGATCATCCGGCCGATTATCCAGGTTATGATAAATTTCTTCTGTAATAAAGGGCATAAAAGGATGGAGGATATGAATTAATTCCGTAAAGAATTCAATAGTTTTCCCATAGGTTCCTGCGTCCATTGGCTCTTCAAAACCTGGCTTGACCCATTCGAGGTACCAACTGCAGAAATCATCCCATATCAGTGAATAAATTGTTTTTAATGCTTCACTTAGGCGGAAATCAATCAATTGTTTTTGTACTTCTCCCTTAACTTGTGATAACCTGCTTTCAAACCAGCTAATTGCAAAGTGGTTGTTGTTGCTATTTGTTGTTTGCGTTTGTCCCTCCGCGATAGCATTCCGGGATTCCCAGATCTTTATCAACTTCAGTGCATTCCAGATTTTATTATTAAAATTTCTTCCCTGCTCGGGGGAGGTATCATCAAATAGAAGATCATTTCCGGCAGGAGAGGAGATCATGATGCCAAATCGAACGGCATCAGCTCCATATTTATCAATCATATTGAGCAGATCCGGAGAATTACCTAACTGTTTGCTCATTTTTCTTCCCAGTTTATCTCTTACCATACCGGTGAAATAAACATGTTGGAAAGGTTTTTCACGTCTGTAGGCTAACCCTGCCATAATCATTCTTGCGACCCAAAAAAAGATGATATCCTGACCGGTGACTAATACGGAAGTGGGATAATAATAATTGATTTCTTTATTATCAGGATGGCTGATTCCTTTAAAAACTTCCATCGGCCAAAGCCATGAAGAGAACCAGGTATCAAGTACATCTTCATCCTGCCTGATAATTGCATCTGAAACGCCGAAAGAAGCGTTCATTTGTGCCAATGCTTCTTCTTTTGTTTCTGCCACCACCATGTTTCCCTTATCGTCGTACCAGGCCGGAATTCGTTGTCCCCACCACAGTTGTCTGCTGATGCACCAGTCTCTTACGTTTTCGAGCCAGTAGCGATAGGTGTTTTCGAATCTTCCCTGCGGGTGAACCTGAATATCCCCGGTCATAACTGCATCCAGAGCATTTTTTGCCAACGATTTCATCGCAACGAACCATTGTGTCGATATTCTTGGTTCTACTATTGCATTTGTACGCTGACTGAATCCAAGTCGCGTTTGATTTTCTTCCTCTTTTACGAGCGATCCATCAGCTGCAAGCATCTCTACCACTTTTTTTCTTGCAGCAAATCTTTCCATTCCAACACATACCACTGCTGCCTGGCTTAAGGTACCGTCTTCGTTGAGCGTATTAATAACTTCCAGGTGGTGAGTCAGGCCCAGGTTGTAATCATTTATGTCATGCGCAGGAGTAACTTTTAGCGCACCTGTACCAAAAGATTTATCAACATACGCATCAAAAATAATCGGCACTATGCGATTGACGAATGGTACAAGTACATATTTCCCCTTTAAATGGGAATATCTTTCATCCTCCGGATGTACGCATAGACCTGTATCACCCATAATGGTTTCAGGTCTTTGCGTAGCGATTGTGATATAGGAGTTGTCAATATGATTGCCGCTCGCATTAACTACTTTATATTTTACGTAAAATAATTTGCCCGGCACCTCACGATATTCCACTTCTTCATCACTCAATGCAGTCATGGCGACCGGATCCCAATGGATCATGCGGGCTCCCCGGTAGATCATTTCCTTTTTATACAGATCAACAAATACTTTTATGACTGCTTTATAATAGTCAGGGTCCATTGTAAAGGAGACCCTTTTCCAGTCTACACTGCAACCCAGTTTATCTATCTGGTGGTAGATGATATTGCCGTATTTTTCTTTCCATTCAAAGGCATATTTTAAAAATTCCTCTCTTGAAAGTTGATTCTTTTCTATCCCTTTATCTTTTTTCAGCATTTCTACCACTTTTGCTTCGGTAGCAATTGACGCATGATCACTACCCGGCACCCAGCAGGCATTGTATCCGCTCATGCGGGCATTTCTGACAAGGATATCTTGAACTGTTTCATTCAGTGTATGCCCCAAATGCAAAACTCCGGTTACGTTTGGAGGAGGGATGACTATTGTAAAAGATTTTCTTTCGTCGGGTATACTATTAAAATATCCTTTTTCTTTCCAGTGAAGCAACCACTTTTCTTCAACTGTTTTGGGATCGTAATTCTTGCTTAATTCCATAATATGCGCAATTCATCACCTGAATTAAACAGGTTTGCAAAGGTACAAATTGTTCAGGGCATAAAAGGAAAGCAACAGGAGCGTAGTAGAATAAACGAAGCCAGGCTGCAGTTGCAGCCTGGTTCGAAGATGCAGGCAAAATTCAGATCACCAGATTTGGCAATTTTTATGCAAACCAGAAAAGATAGAAAAGCGTCAACGCGTAAGCAAGAAAGCCAAATGTGGTTAATGCTACTTGTACTTTCTCAATAACACTAAATGAAGACGTAGTTTCCATACATTACGTTTAGAGTGTGGATCATTGTTATACTAAGAGACTTTTGATAACCTGTACTACGGGGAAGCTGTTATACAAACCAATACAGGTAAGATAAGAGCATTACAAAAGTCAGAAAACCTACAGCGGTGATGGCTGTTTGTGCATTTTCGGGCAGTTTTGAAGTTGTCTTTTTCATACGTTACGTTTTAATTGATGAATAACTATGATTATGACTCTTCAAAGGATTATGACTTCTTGATTTTCGATTCGTACTACTTCATTCAGAATGCTGCGTAATAATTATACAAACCAATACAGGTAAGATAGAAGCATCACAACACTTAAAAATCCTGCAGCCGTAATAAGTGTCTGTACATTCTCTGTCAATTTTAAGGAAGATGTCTTTTTCATTTGTTATGTTTTAGAGGTGATAACAATGTTTATGACTCTTCACAGGAAAATGCGGATTTTCTATTTGCTCAGGGAGCAGGAATGAAATTTGTAATACTTAATAAGATTCGAAATTGAAAAGTATGAAACAACTATCTGGATTAAGGAGTGCTATTGCTGTTTATATTGTCAGCATATATGCCACCTTTTAGAAGGAGTCATTTTCATACGTTACGGATATCTGAATAAGTTCAGACAAAATGATATCTCTCAGCCTGCAGGGCCGAAAAAAATAGTATATTTTGCTAAGGGCTTTGTCTTAAGCGAACCAGTATAGATAAGACAAAAGCATAATGAAAAACAGGAAACCTGCCGCAAACAATGCTGTTCTGGCGTTTTCTGCCAAATGAAAAGAAGTTAACTTTCTCATACGTGATAATTGATTTGATTTAACGTACGTTGTGTCGACTTTTCAAGGCTACGAATAAGGGGCTTGTCAGAGAATTGGATAGAAGACAGGTGGATTATAATAAACTCATCCGACCTGCTTCAAATATAGTATATAGGTTTGGAAACTGCAAGGGGTTTTAACCCGGAAATTTTAAAAATAACTTCTTCATTACATCCCGGATTATTTCAAATAGATAAAAAGAAATAAAACTTAACTATAAACTAATGAATTTCAAGTCATTAGACACCTTGAGTTGATAATTCATCCCAAGTTGTAAAAACGCAGGCCGAAATTCTTCTTTTCAATCTATCTTTTCTATCTATCAAGGTCTCTTCAGACGATTTCAACATTGTATTAAAGGTTAAAACGTTTCCGTCTTCCTGAACCTCCTTCTCAATCCGGAGATCTTTTTTTAAGTAGTTGAATAAAAAAATACCCATTGGAAAATTCCATGGGTATTAAAGATTTTCCGGTGAGGGAAAGGGGTTCTTTAGCTTTGCGTAAACCAGAAGGAAAACAGCACCAGGGCCGTAAAATACAGGATGGCTGCGGCTGCCAGGGTAACCGTCTCTTCTGCTTTTTGCAGATTTGGTTTTTGCATGGATTGGATTTTTGGGTTATTGGATTTTAAAAACTTTATCTGATTTAAAGAAGGATCATTTTAATTTTCCTATTATGATATTCTCCTCTTTCACTGACCTTTCCACCTCCTAATTCTTACCTTTACTTTTCATGTATGCCATTGTCGATATAGAAACTACAGGCGGGTATGCTGCTAATAACGAGATTACAGAAGTTGCTATTGTGTTACACGACGGCAAACAGGTTCTTGACAGATTTGAAACGCTTGTAAAACCTTCCGTTTCTATTCCTTTTTACATTCAATCCCTTACTGGTATCAGCCATGCAATGGTGGCTACAGCTCCTTCTTTCAAGGAGGTAGCAGAAAAGATATTTCACTTGCTGCAGGGAAAAATCTTCATAGCTCATCATGTGAACTTTGATTTTTCTTTTCTGAAGCATCACCTGGCTGAAGCCGGGTTCCAACTGAATAACCAGCGTTTGTGTACGGTAAGGCTCTGTAAAAAGATATTTCCAAAACTTCCATCTTATAGCCTGGGGAACCTTTGCAGGCATTTTGAGATTCCGATCTATCAGCGTCACCGGGCAGGGGGAGATGTAGATGCTACTGTTCTTCTTTTTGAACAACTGTTGCAGGCGAACGGACAAACCTGTATTGAACAATTCCTAAAGAAAGGCTCGCGGGAACAATGTCTGCCACCCAATCTTCCAAAAGAACAAATCGATCTGTTACCATACTCCCCTGGTGTCTATTATTTTCATGATCATAAGGATACGATCATATACGTAGGTAAAGCCAGAAACCTTAAATACAGGGTCTGCAGTCATTTTACTCATAATGGCTCAGGACGTCAACGTCAGGAATTTTTAAGGCATATATACCGTATTAGTTTCCGGTGCTGCAGTACTGAATTGATGGCCTTTATACTTGAAAGCATAGAGATCAAAAGACTCTGGCCGATCCATAATACGAGCCTGAAACGTTTTACACCTATGTATGGTTTATATATTTATGAAGACAGAAATGGTTATAAAAGATTGGCCATTGAAAAGAAAAGGAAAACGCTTGCACCTTTGTATACTTTCAACCTACTGATAGAAGGACACCGGCTTTTAAATAAATTGATCAGGAACTTTTCATTGTGCCCTAAGCTTTGTCATATGCAACATGATTCGCAACACTGCCAGGGAGTTTTGGATGATACCTGCCGGGCAGCATGCATGCAATTAGAAAATCCATTGAGCTACAATCAGCGGGTCGAGGAAGCTTTGCGTTATCTGGAAAAAACACTTCCCTCATTTGCATTGGTTGATAACGGCAATAATAAGGATGAACAAAGCTGTATTCTTATCGAAAGAGGGAGGTTTTACGGAATGGGCTATGTCCTAAGCGAAAATCTGAAAGAACCGATTAGCCAAATCAAAGAACTTCTTACGCCATATCCCGAAAGTGATTACATCAAAGGACTGGTATACCAGTTTGCTGATAAGTATCCTGAAAAAAAACTTGAGTTTCAGGGATAAAAAATGAAATGCAACAGATAAGCTTTAGCACGGGTATAATATTATGGGTCTTTACCACACTGATTTTTTCCTGTTCTGAAAAGGCGGGCCCGGATAAAGATATTGACAAGGATAGCACCTCATTTTCGCTGGGTAAGGAAATACCTGAAACCCGGGATTCAGTCAAAACGGAACCAGTCGCCTTTTTCCGCGAACGCACTGAAAATCCTTTAAATGAATGGTATTTTTCAGTAAAGCTTTATGAAACTAAAAAGACTTTTCACTATCTCATAAAGCTTCAATTTGAAGAAATAATAGGAACAGACACTTTAAGACTTCCAAACTTTGCAATTACACCTAAACCTGTAATACTAAAAGGGAATGAAAAATATTCCTGTATTATAGGCTTTCTCGATAAGGATGGAAAATTCAGGGAATACAAAAAAGTGTATGTAAAGAACAATTCGTTAAAGATTACTGCACTGCGGCATTACGCAGTCACTACCAGAGAAAGAAAAATTAAAAATTAAAAATTAAAAATGTAAAATTGAGAACGTTTGCGTTTTAGGATTTTCATTTTGCATTCACATGGAAAGGCATCTTACTTCCTGGTACAGTCCATCACTTAATAGAGAAATGCCTATGGCAGTTTATGGCAATTATGGATTTGCCTTGTTACTAGTTCCCACAGCAGCAGCAGACTATTTGGAATATGAACGTTTCGAACTGATACAATCCATAAGACCTTTTATTGATGCAGGCAAAGTGAAAGTATTTTCAATCAACAGTATCAATAATGAAAGTTGGATGAATAACTATATGAATCCGGTTCATAAAATTGAGCGTCATAAACAATTCAACGATTATGTGTACAATGAAGTGATGCCTTTTATCAGAATCAATACCAGTTGGGAAACTCCGGTGATTACATGTGGTGCATCATTCGGTGCATTACACAGTGCAAATCTTTTTTTTAAAAGACCTGATTTGATCAATGGTTGTATAGCCATGAGTGGGGTATATGATCTTACGGAGTATACGAAAGGATATTTTGATGAGGATGTGTATTACAACAGCCCCATTCATTATATGCCAAACTTATCTGATCATGCCATACTTGAACAGCTACGTAATAGCAGTCATATTCACCTGTTATCCGGAAGTGGTGCATTTGAAGATCCGGAATCAGCAAGGAGATTTGCGGGAATACTATACGGTAAAGGCATTTGGTATGAGTTGGATATATGGGGTAGTGAATTTACACATGACTGGCCAACCTGGAGAGCGATGTTACCACATTATTTAGGAACGAGGTTTTAATGGTTTTTTTGCTGGGTACTGGTTGCTGGTTGCTAGTTGCTGGTTGCTGGAGGCGATTCAATCCATCCATAATTTTATAAGGGAATGCTTAATTAAGTGTGTCATTATTTTTTTTTAAAAAAAACAAACTCCATACAAGCAACCAGCAACCAGCAACTAGCAACCAGCAACTAACTTCTTCACCTTATCAACAAACTCCTGCCTGCTGATCATTCTGGCTCCCAAACTCTCGAGATGTGGTGTATATACCTGGCAGTCAATTAATTCAATTCCTTCCATTTTAAGTCGTTGCACATAACAAATAAATGCATACTTGCTGGCATTACTTGTTTTACTAAACATGCTCTCACCAAAGAAACATTTTCCGAGTTTCACTCCATATAAGCCACCCTGCAATTCGCCTTTGCTCCACACTTCTGCACTTTGAGCAAATCCTTGCTGGTAAAGTTTGATATACGCATCTTTCATGTCCTGTGTGATCCAGGTACCGGCCTGGTCTTTCCTGTCAATGGTTTTGCAATAATCAATTACTTGTGTAAAGGCGAGGTTAATAGTAAAATCAAAAGCATTCCTTTTCAACAATGCCTGGCTGCTTTTACTAATCTTCAGATCATCGGGGAAAAGTACAAAACGCGGATCTGGCGACCACCAGAGTACATGATCCCCTTCGTACCAGGGGAATATCCCGCTCTTATAGGCAAGCAGGATCCTCTCGGAAGAGAGATCTCCACCCATAGCCAACAATCCATCCGGTTCAGCCAGATGCACAGGTGGAAAAACCAATTCTTTGCCTAAGGCGAACAGGGACATGGAGAGATGAGAAATGTGAAATTAAAATTGTAAAATAAAACCTTGAATGTAAAGCGCCTCTTACCAGGAACTAAAAACTAAGAACTTTTATGCAATCACTTCAATTGTGGCGCCGATGCCACGTTCGGTAATGGCATCACATTGAGGTTTGAGGTCATCGTAACTGCCATTTTTAACTGCGTATTTCCCCTGATAATGGATTATGAAAGCGCACTGTTCTGCCTGCTCTGATGAATGACCGCAAACATCCACAAGGGTTTCAATTACCCATTCAAAAGTATTCACTTCATCATTCCACACGATAAGACTACACGTAGCCTCCACTTCGGTGAGTACATCTACTTCCTCGTGAGAAAATGGTTTATTTTCTGCGCCAAAAACCATACACTTCTTTATTTCAACAAAATTAAAAAAAAGGGGGATGGAATGCAAACATTAAAAGGTTAATAGTTCCATCTAAATTCCGGTAAATGTAGTCAACATCATCACTTCCAGGTCAATCATTTTCGATTAAAATACATACTTGTTTCCTGCTGACTAATCAAAATAAATTTGGGTGTACTTCTTCAACACTTATCTTTGCACTCCTACAAAAAAAAGGGAGCATAGCTCAGCTGGTTCAGAGCATCTGCCTTACAAGCAGAGGGTCCGCGGTTCGATCCCGTGTGCTCCCACAAACCCCGCTAATACCGGGGTTTTTTATTTAAATTTCGGAGTGGCATTTCCAACTATCAATCAAAGGATCCAATCAATTATTTTGTTTTCCCATTCTGCCCGGTAAGGAGAAGTTACCCGAATATAATTATCACTATAGCCTTCCATCATCCCATTTTTATTGCCTTCAAATAATACCTTTCTTGAATGACCACTATGATTTCCTGCAAACCATTGCATTTTTTTATAACTAAGATTGCGTAACCTTTTATTACGTTCCTGTCTTATATGCATTGGAATAACCGGGGATAAATTCAATGCATGGGTATCGTCACGTTCTGAATAGGTAAATACATGCAGGTATGAAATATCCAGTTCATTTAAAAAATCATAAGTTTCTGTAAATTCGCTCTCTGTTTCGCCCGGAAATCCAGCAATTACATCCACACCAATGCAACAGTGTGGCACGAGTGATTTAATCAACGATACTTTCTCAGCATACAATTCCCTTTTATAGCGGCGACGCATCATTCCCAATATCCTGTTACTGCCACTTTGCAAAGGAATATGAAAGTGTGGCATGAACGATCTGCTTTTTGAAACAAAGTCTATAATATCGTTTGTCAACAGGTTAGGCTCGATAGATGATATTCTGAAGCGGCTGATTTTTTCCAACTCATCCAACCTGGAAATCAGCTCTATAAAAGTTTCATCGTGTATTTTAGCGGCTTCCGGTCCTTTTCCAAAATCTCCCAGATTCACTCCGGTAAGTACAATCTCCTGCACACCTTGTTCTGCAAGTTTTCCTGCCAGTTCTATAACGTTAGCAATGGTATCACTACGGCTTTTTCCACGTGCCAGAGGTATTGTACAAAAAGAACAATTGTAATCACACCCATCCTGTACTTTTAGAAAAGTCCTGGTTCTGTCATTTTTTGAATAGGCTGCATGGAAGCCACTGACTTGTTCAATATCGCAACTGCAAATCATTGCCGGGTTGCCCTTCTTTAATGCTTTCAGATAATGCGTAATATTGAATTTTTCTGCTGCTCCCAATACAAGGTCAACTCCCGGAATAGAGGCTATTTCTTTCGGTTTGAGTTGCGCATAGCATCCGGTAATTACTACCAGGCTTTCCGGTGCTTTTCTCTGTATCCGTCTAACGAGCTGACGGCATTCTTTGTCTGCATTATCTGTAACAGAACAAGTGTTGATAACATACACATCAGCGTGATCTTCGAAATCTTTTTTTTCAAAGCCTTCATTTTCGAGCAATCTTGCCAGCGATGAGGTTTCCGAAAAATTCAATTTGCAGCCAAGTGTATGAAAAGCTACTGTCTGCTCATTACTCATAGCTTGCAAAATTACTATTTCTCCATGTAGCCATTCGCAATTAGATTTGTCCTGCTTATGAGGTCAAAACAAAGACACAACAAGTGGCTTTTAATAGTCATATTATTAGTTCTTGCAATTACTCTTTACAGGCGGTTTAATAATAATGACCTTTCCCAGAATAATTCCCGTAATAACCGGAATCGTGACGAGTTTGAAAAGTCAGAACCTCTACAGCGTAATACTTCCAATCTGATTTATACAAAACATGCGCGCTGCAGGATGGATTGCAGACAGATCGATGAGTCTGAAGTAAAGTATATCCTGAAACATGGCAGCATCAACAGGGCAAAGAGCCAATTGAAGAATGAGCATTCACGATATGCATTAGAGGGATTTACTGGAGATGGACAGCAGGTAAGGATCGTTTTTGCACCGGAAAAAGAAGGATTGGTAGTGATCACCTGCATTGACCTGAAAAAAGAATGGAAATGCAATTGCAATTGACAACAGGGTTCAAATATCCAGCATGTATTTTAATCAAATGAACTGGTTTGTTTTTCCTTTTCGGTTTTTGTACTGCCTGTATGCCCTGATTGTTTTTATCTCTATTATGTTTTTAGTGCTTCCTTTTGTAATTGCAGGATCTTTTTTCGGGAAGATCGAAGGTGGAAATTTTATTTACCGGACTTGTGTAATCTGGGGTGAATGCTGGTTTTTTTTGATCGGCATCAGGCATTCGAATATTTTCGATTCTCCTCACAATGCTTCCCGCCAGTACATTTTTGTTGCCAATCATATTTCCTACCTGGATGCCCCGATTATTGTTAAGACCATCCGGCAGCCTGTTCGGGTCTTAGGAAAAATAGAAATGTCACGCATCCCGTTCTTCGGGTTTATTTACCGGAATGCAATTATTACAGTAGACAGGAGCAGCACGAAAAACCGGGCCCGCAGTGTACGGATTTTAAAATCAGTCCTGAAGAAAGGCATTTCCATTTTTATATTTCCGGAGGGGACTTTTAATGAGACCGGTAAGCCGCTGAAAGAATTTTTTGATGGAGCATTCCGTATAGCTATTGAAACACAAACTCCGGTAAAACCTGTTTTATTCATGGATGGGTATAACCGGATGAATTTTAATTCTATTTTTTCTCTTCTGCCAGGACGTTCCAGGTCCGTTTTTCTGGAAGCCGTTTCTGTAGAAGGATTGACGCTTAAAGATGTGAATGCATTGAAAGAGGAAGTACAACTTCGGATGTCTGAGAAGCTGATTGAATATAATGCATCCTGGATCAGAGATCCTTCTTCATTGGAATCAGTTACCCACTCCCCTGAAAAATAAAAAACCTATTCCAGGTAGTTTAGCTCATGGCTCGGTGGCCACCTATGGTTATATTGCGCTGATTGGAAAATTTAAATTATCAACTCCCCTTATATGCAGAAGTGATCATACCGCTTGCGCTGCCTAAAAACTATACGTGGGCAGTGCCCGAATCATTTGCGGACCAGGCGACCATTGGCGGAAGGGTAGAGGTAGTGTTGGGGAAAAATAAAAAGTATGCAGGGATCATTAAAAATCTGCATACTATCAAACCAACAGGTTTTGACCCGAAAGATATTGGTAACATCCTGGATGCAGTACCGGTTGTACAAGAGAAGCAATTGAAGTTATGGGAATGGATTGCTCAATATTACATGTGCAGCGAAGGAGAAGTAATGGCTGCAGCATTGCCAGCTCATTTTAAATTGAGTAGTGAAACCGTATTGCAATTCAATGAAGAGTATGGGGAGGATTTTTCTGCCCTTGATGAAAACGAATTTATTGTTGGGGAAGCTTTATTGATCAGGAAAGAATTAGGAATAACCGAAGTACAGGAATTGCTCGATTCCAATCATGTATATCCCGTAATCAAAAAGTTGATTGAAAAGAAAGTCTGTTTTGTCTGGGAATCATTGAAAGAAACTTACCGTACAAAAAAAGAAACATATATCGTATTGAACCCTGAATACGAGAACGACGAAAAACTTTCTGAACTGCTTAACAACTGGAGCCGCGCACCCAGACAAATGGAATTGCTCCTTGCGTATCTGCATCTGATGAAAACGGAAGGTGCTGTTACGAAAACTGCACTTTTAAAGAAAAGCTCCGCAACCGATGTACAACTCAAAGGGTTGGAAGAAAAAAATATTGTCAGGCTTGAAAAGAGAAATATTGACCGGATTCAATTTCTTCCCCGTGATATACAAATTGATTTTATTTTGACTGATGCACAACAAACAATATTTGATGATATCATAAAACAGTTGGTTCAAAAACAGGTTTGCCTGTTGCATGGGGTAACGTCCAGTGGTAAAACTATGGTGTATATTAATTTGTTAGAGAAGTACATCCGGCAGGGGAAACAGGCTTTATACCTGTTGCCTGAAATTGCGCTCACTTCGCAGATCATCCGCAGGTTGCAAAAACATTTCGGAGGGTATATCGGTATTTATCATAGTAAATTCAGTCAGAACGAAAGGGTGGAGATCTGGAATAAAGTGAAGTCGGGTGAATTAAAAATTGTACTGGGTGCACGGTCTTCTCTGTTTCTTCCTTTCCAGAACCTGGGTCTTCTGATCATAGATGAAGAGCAGGATGCATCATATAAACAACAGGAGCCGGCACCACGTTATCATGCAAGAGACGCAGCAGTATTTTATGCTTCTTTATTCGAAGCAAAGGTGGTGATGGGAAGTGCAACACCATCCATTGAAAGTTATTACAATACACAGACAGGTAAATATGGACTTGTTTCACTGAATGAAAGGTATGGACGGGTAAACCTCCCCGAAATAGAATTAATTGACACTTCTAAAATGGTAAATCCAGACCGGAGCAAAGTGATGATTACCCCGGTAATGGAGAAATCAATAGACAACACATTGAGAGAAAAAAAACAGGTAATTCTTTTCCAGAACCGACGTGGATATTCTCCTTACCAGGTGTGCCAGATGTGCGGCTGGATTCCACATTGTAAGTTTTGTGATGTGTCGTTGAACCATCATAAAAACACCCACAAACTTCATTGTCATTATTGTGGAACAGTTTATCCATTGGTAACTGTTTGCCAGGCTTGTGGCAGCGACCGGTTTCTTCAACGAAATTTTGGTACAGAAAGAATTGAAGAACAACTACAGGATATTTTTCCTGAGGCAAATATTGCCAGAATGGATATAGACAGTGTGAAAGGAAAACAGGCACACGATAACCTGATACAATTATTTGAACAATCGAAACTGGATATCCTGGTAGGTACGCAGATGGTAGTGAAAGGACTGGATTTCGATAATGTGAACCTGGTGGGTATTCTTGACGCTGACAGCCTACTCGGATTTGCGGATTTCAGAGTGAATGAAAGGGCGTTTCAGTTAATGGAACAGGTAAGTGGGAGAGCAGGAAGAAAAGACGGAAATGGTAAAGTGCTGATACAAGTCATAAATACCGGCCATCCTGTGTTAAAATTCGTGCGCGAACATAATTTCCAGGCTTTATATCAGCATGAAATTGAATCAAGAAAAAGATTCTTTTATCCTCCTTTTAGCAGGATCATACAAATTACTTTTCGGCATAAAATAAAAGATATCGTAGATGGAGCTGCTAGGCATTTTGCAAATAATCTTACAAAGAATTTCAGTAAATATATCAGCGGACCTGCAGAACCTGTAGTGAACCGCGTGCGTAATCAATACCTGATGGAAATAATGCTGAAGTTGCCAAAAGACACTTCCTTTCTTTCGCTTTGTAAAAATGCAATACGGGAATACACCTCACTGCTTCATAATGATAAAAGATTCCGTTCGGTCATAGTGATTGTTGACGTGGACAGCGTGTAAGTTAAGGATTGCTTAAAGCTGATTTTTTGATCTGCTCATATTCATACACATGAACACCTGTTTGACCAGAATGTGAAGCGTTGACCATGGCGGCAGCCACTGTCTTTACATGAATGGGTTTGTATTTATTCCATGTTCCTAAGAATGCAAATGAAAAAAGCTGCATAAAAGTCTTTCCGATATATTCGCCGGGCCTCGATTCCTTGCGCTCTCCCAATAATATGGATGGACGAAAAAAGTGTACTGATGGAATGCCCACTCCACGTACGAAATTTTCTGTCTTCCCTTTAAGTTGGAGATAAAAATTTCGTGATGTTTCATTTGCACCTACTGATGATACGAGCAGGAATTTTTGGGCTCTTGCATCTTTTCCAAACAAAGCAGCATGATAGGGAATTTCGAAATCAACTTTCTTGTAAGCAATCTTATCTCCTTTTACTTTTTGTTGTGTAGTGCCTACACAGCAGAAAATAACAGTTGGTCTTCCCAGTTTTCTTCTCAGATCATCATCATTATTAAAATCGACCAATACGCATTCCAGCTTGGGATGTGTGATACCAATATCTCTTCTGACGAGAACTTTAATGCTATTGTATTTTGTATCGTTCAATAAAAGCTTTAGCAATTCTTGTCCAATGAGTCCGGTTGCTCCAATGAGAATGATTGATTCTTTCATTATTGCGTGTGATGAAGATGGATAGCAGATCGTTTACAATCCGTCATTAATACTGTATCATTGCGGATGTAATTTATGCAAATCACCCAGAACGTTTCATTGCGTGCATTCAATACATTCAAAATGGATGTGCGAGCCCGGTATTTTTCTGTTATTCAAAAACCGGAGGAAATTTATTCTTTGTTGAATGAACCCAATATGGAAACGCTTTTTGTACTGGGGGGTGGAAGTAATATCTTATTGACAAAAGACGTCAACGGCATAGTTTTGAAAAATGAAATCGGTGGTATCACACAGGAAAATAAAGAAAAGGATGTTCTGGTTCGAGCGGGTGCAGGGGTAAACTGGCATGAGTTTGTTTTGTATTGCCTGCAGGAAAATCTTGGTGGGGTTGAGAACCTGGCACTTATTCCGGGTAGTGTAGGTGCTTCACCTATGCAGAACATTGGGGCATATGGAGTGGAGCTAAAAGATGTATTTCAAGAACTCGAGGCATTTCATATAAAAGATAAAGCAGTAGTAAAATTCAATGCAGATGATTGTCGTTTTGCATACCGAGAAAGTATATTCAAAAATAAATACAAAGGTCAATTTCTCATTCTGAATGTCACTTTCAGGCTTTCAAAAATACCTACGTACAATATTTCTTATGGAGCGATCAGACAGGAACTGGATAAAATGCATATAGCATCATTGAGCATCCATGCTATCGCAGAAGCCGTGATCCGGATCCGACGTACGAAGTTGCCGGATCCTTCCGTAATTGGCAATGCAGGAAGTTTCTTCAAGAATCTAACGATCCCTACGGCGGAGTTCGAAGCTTTGCAAAAACAGTTTCCTTCCATTGTTGGATTCAAACAGGATGAATACAAGGTCAAGCTGGCCGCAGGATGGCTGATCGAGCAATGTGGATGGAAGGGTTTCAGAAAGGGCGACGCCGGTTGTCATACATTGCAGGCATTGGTATTGGTGAATTATGGAAATGCAAGTGGTAAAGAGATTTTTGATTTAAGTGAGGAGATCAGACAAAGCGTAATTAAAAAATTCGGGGTGGAATTGGAAAGAGAAGTGAATATTGTTTGACAAGCGATTGTCTGTTGAATGCAGATTCCATCTAAAAGATGGAATCTGACAAAAAATGTCTTCCTGATTGATAAAAGTTTACTAATTCAGTATTAATGTTTTGCAGAATAGATGGCATCTTTTAGATGGAATCTCCCCGTTGAAGAAGCAGATAGTTTACAGGCATACTACCTTATTTAATTTTTGACCAGATTCCATCTAAAAGATGGAATCCCTCCAAAGCAAAAAATCTGTATATATACTATCTACGAAGTTTTAGTACTATCATTATCAACGAATTCTGAAATAGATGGCATCTTTTAGATGGAATCTGGTGTTTAGTTAATTCCTTCCAATTTCTGTCAGCAAGGTAAATTAGTAATGATAAAGATTAAGATTTCTATGATTTAATCGAAGAGTTGAATGCTAAGCGTACTTAAAAAATTAGAGTGAATTTGTATTAAGGAAGTGAATATAATTCGAGAATTCTTTCATGCGAGCGGTAAAGGAAAATACAAAAGGCGCAAAATAGAATCCGCTTGCGCCTTTGATTTCTTTGCAACTTTAAGTGAAACTAAGTAAAATCTTCTCCGTCAATCTCACTTTCATTATAACCAGAAGTACTTCCCAGGTTCAGCATGGAACCCATCAAATCTTTGAATTCAATTTTATTTTCTATCAGCTTCTTGCTGATGATGGAATAGGAAGCCAATCCATGCAATACAAATTCCATCCATAAAGCCGCTTCAGATTCATTGGCATGCTTAAAATATTTTTTAACCATTGCATATAGTCCATCGACTTTATACAACTGCCGGATCTTTTCATCATCTTTTACATTCAGGGAAATGTTTAATGCATTGCCCTTATCGAACCATTCCTGTACACCTTTATATGGATTTTCTTCCTGCGGTACATTGCGCTTTTTCTTCAAGACCTCCGGGTTAGGAAAGTAATGAACAAAAATTGAACGGATCGCTTTCTCAACAAGATTCATGGCTACCTGGTAGGGTCCTTCCTGTTCGCCTTCATACACCAATTCAATTTTTCCGGTAATCGAAGGTATAATACCGACCAGGTCATTTACCCAAACCTGTGTTTGCTTTTCCTTATTAATAATTGCCCGCCGTTCCGCGGCACTTAGCGCATTTTCAAATGCAGAAATACTAAGTCTTGCCGATACCCCGCTTTTCTTATCAACTAACTCACTAGCCCTCGCTTCAAATGATATTTGCTCAATCAGTCTTTTGACCAGGTCACTCATTTTCACTTTTGCCTGCTGATCTAAAGGCGAATCTGTCTCCTGTTCTGTTATTGCAAGAGCAGTATCAATACTTTTTGGATAATGCGTGAGGATCTGGCTTTCTATTCGATCTTTGAGTGGAGTGACGATAGACCCCCTGTTTGTATAATCTTCAGGGTTCGCTGTAAATACGAATAAAATGTCTAGCGGCATCCGTACTTTGAATCCGCGTATCTGAATGTCACCTTCTTCGAGGATATTAAACAATGCTACCTGTATCCTGGCTTGCAGATCCGGAATTTCATTAATCACAAATATGCCGCGATTACTGCGCGGGATGATCCCGTAGTGTATAACGAGTTCATCAGCAAAACTCAATCGCATATTAGCTGCTTTGATCGGGTCAATGTCTCCCACAAGGTCAGCAACACTAACATCAGGCGTAGCCAGTTTTTCACCATATCGATCGCTATGATGCAGCCATTCAACTGGTGTATCGTCCCCTTTTTGTTGTATGAGATCCTTCGCATATCGGGAGATGGGTAGCAGGGGATCATCGTTGATCTCACTACCTGCAATAACCGGAACAAACTCATCCAGCAATGAAGTCATTTGTCTTGCCATCCTGGTTTTGGCCTGTCCTCTTAAACCTAAAAAAAGAATATTATGTTTTGATA
>Ga0180121_10000224_pt1 | contig 22508 bp, 22 predicted proteins | sample AntDrymUQ5402106_2_FD_129676 | JGI IMG/M metagenome (GOLD analysis project Ga0180121, IMG submission 129676) | Polar desert sand microbial communities from Dry Valleys, Antarctica - metaG UQ540 (21.06) (version 2) (version 2) | ecosystem: Environmental > Terrestrial > Soil > Desert | place...
CGGCATGACGGGCCTCTCCACGGTCGCGCTGTACGGCTTGCAGGAGGCGCTGCGCCGAAGGATCTTCCACGTCGTCCTCCTGCTGACGGTGCTCTACCTCGGGCTGTACTGGCTCGGCGCGACGACGGCGTTCGACGAGGTGCGCGAGTTCGAGGGAACGCTCCCAGTCGAGGAGGAAGAGTTGACGGGCGGGACCCTGTTCGGCCTCTCGATGTTCGGAACGCTCTTCCTCGGCGCCGTTCTGGCGGCGTTCCTGACCTTGGGCGTCGTCCGGGGCGACGCGGAGCGAGGCCTCCTCCAGCCTCTGGTCGTCCGGCCGATCGGGCGGAACGCGCTCCTCGTCGGTCGATTCCTCGGTGCGGCAGCGGTCTGTGTCCCCTACGTCTTCTTCGTGTTCACGGCCTGCGCGCTGATCACGCGTGCAGCGGGCGGTTGGTGGCCCGATCAGTTTGTGCGCCCTGGGGCGGAGCTCGCAGCCGGCGTCCTCGTCATCGCCGTCCTCGGCCTGCTGGGTTCCGTGTTCCTGTCTGCGACCGCGAACGGGATCGCGATCTTCATGGTGTTCGGCGCCGGCCTCGTCGCCGGCCTGCTCGGCCAGATTGGAGAGGCGCTCAACTCCGACACGCTTCAGACGGTGGCCGAGCGAACCTCGTGGGCGCTGCCCTTCGAGGCTCTGTACCAGGACGCGCTCTACCGGATCACGTCGGAGAGCCGAGGCTTCACCGGCCTCGCAATCCAGCTCGGTCCCTTCGGCGGCTCACAGGCGGCCGGCTCGAAACTTCACCTGTGGGTCGCAGCCTACTTCGCCGTCGCTCTCAGCCTGACCCTTGCGGCCTTCAGCCGGAAGGACCTTTAGGACGTGCGTTAGCGACCCGCGCCTTCGCGCTTGAAAGTCGAGGTGTGACGCGAGAGACTTGAAACGACAGCTGCGGAACACCGACGCGCGTGCGGACGCGTCCCAAGTTGCAGGAGGTCGTCCGTGCCCTATTCCACGTCGGTGACGTATCTGGAAACCGTGGGCGAGCAGCCCATCCCGAAGACGGCGCGTCTCTGGATGGTCTGGTCGGTCGTCGGCGGCCCGCCTGGGACCGGGAACATGCAGAGCGAAGAGGAGACCTTCGAATTCGACCTGCAGAGCGCCCAGGCACCGGTCGCGATCAACTTCAACAAGGACGCGGATTACACGTACGCGTCTCGATCAGTGGGCCTCAGCATCCAGGACACGAACCGGGTCGCGCAGGACCGGGGTTGGCTCTTCCGCTCCGGCCGGTTCGAGACGCTCCCGACGGATCCGATCGAGATCATCAATGCGAACGTGGACATCACGGCGAGCGATGTCCCAGGAATGCTTCCGGCAACGCCGATCACGGTCGATGCACAGACGTCGATCACCTCGCTGACGGCGACCCTCGCCGCAAGCACGGCCGGCGCTCCCGGTGGAATCGACTTCGTCGCGACCGGGACGACGTCCAAGACGGGCGTCGTCGTGGGGTTCACCTACTCAGGGCGGATGGTGCTCGACGCTTCGACGGATATCGCCGCGGCGGAATCCGAGGCGCTCTCGGTCGGGATCGCCAATCCTACGATCACGTTTCTCCCCGGGCCGAGCGTCCTCTCCGCAATCGAGGCGGAGCTCCTCAATCTCTTCCGCGTAGTGATCATGCGCGAGGTCGGGCCGCAGATCAGGGACAACCTCGAGCGGCGCATCAACGCGTCGGTCATCTCGTCGGCCGGCCGGCAGCTTCCGGGCGGCGTGCTTCCCGCGGGCGTCGTCCTGTCGGTCCGCACGGTCACGATCGGCACCCCGCCCGGCGCCTCAGAGCCGGCGATCAGCGTGCGCGCGGCCGTCGGCGCCTTTGGCGGAGTCCTCTCGAAGCTCCCGCAGCCGAGCGGCGGCGGCGGCAAGGTCTGCGCCGGGCAGACCCTGGTTGCGCTCGGGCTCGCGGCGGGGACGATGAGCCAGTTCCGGGCCCTGCGCGACGGCACGCTCGGGCTCACCGCAGAAGGGCGCCGGCTGATCGCCGAGTACTACCGCTTCAGTCCGGAAGTCTCGGAGCTCCTTCGCGCCGACCCGTCCCTTGCGCGACGCGCGATCGGAGTTGCGGGGGAACTCGCCCTGGCGCTGCGGGACGGCTTCGCCGTCCCGCCGTCCATCCTGCTGCGAGGGGAGGCGCTTCTCAGGGAGTTCGCCAGGAGGGGCTCATTCGAGCTAGCGGCCGCAGTGGAGGATGCTCTGCGACTTGCTGCTTGGCAGCCCGTTCCGGCTAAGGCTCCCCGACACGGTTCCTGAGCACGCCGATCCCTTCGACCTCGAGCTCGACGACGTCGCCCGGCTGAAGCCAGCGCTCGTCGCCGAGCTCGAGGATGCAACCCGAGCCGACCGTCCCAGAGCCGAGGATGTCGCCTGGGCAGAGCTCCGTGTTGCGAGCGGCATGGGCGACGATCGCCTCCCACGAGTGGTGCATGTCGACGAGGTTCCCGCGTGACCGCTCCTCGCCGTTGACGCGGGCGACCATCACGGCCTCCGAACCGTCGAACTCGTCCGGCGTGACCACCACAGGGCCGATGCTCGTCGCGAAATCCTTGCCCTTCGCCGGCCCCAGGCCGACGCTCATCTCCTCGCGCTGGAGGTCTCGCGCGGACCAGTCGTTCAGGACCGTGAAGCCGCCGATCTCCCCCTCGGCCCCGATGACGGCCGCGACCTCGAGCTCGTAGTCGAGCTCGCTCGTCCCGTTCGGATACGGAACCTCGTCCTCCGGGCCGTACATTGCGTTCGGGTTCGAGAAGTAGAAGACCGGAGTCCGGTACCACTCGTCCGGCACCTTGCGGCCGCGGCGGCCGTACGCAGCCTTGACGTGCTGCTCAAACGCGTAGAAGTCCCGCACCGACGGCGGCTTGAGGACGGGAGGCCGGAGATCGACCTCGGCGAGCGGATACTCGGCGTGCTCGCGCGCCTGCCCGCCGCCGGTGAAGAACGACTGGAGCGTCTGGGCAGCGAGCTGGATCACCCGGTCGCCCTCGATCCGGCCTGGCCAGCCGCGGTGTAACTCCTTCCCCTTCGGCGAGAACATGCAGAGCCTCACAGGCGCTGTCCCCGCGAGACATGACGAGTGTCTGACACTCGCGTTGGCCCAAACAGACGTGTCATGGCTCCGTGTGCACCACGACGTCGGCGATCTCCGGGCGTTCGGCCCGGATTCCCTCGTCGACCTCGGACGCGAGCCGGTGGGCCTCGGCCAACGTCGCGTCTGCCGCAACCTGAACCGTGACGAACGCCAGCAGGCCCTCGTCGGTGCCGACGAGCCGAACGTCGCGCGGGCGCTCGCCGGTCAGCCGCTCGACGACCGCGGCGAGCTCCTCCTCGCCGATCTCTCCGTAGCGCTCGCCCTCGGCCGCCTCGCGCAGCGGCTCGAGGTGCGTCCGGACTGCAGAGATCGTCGGGAGGTCGGTGGAGATCGCGCTCTCCACCTGGGTGGCGACGCCGTGCGCGTCCTCGAGGGAGAGGTCGCCGGGCAGCTTCAGATGCAGGCCGACCTCGACCCCTCCGTCCACCGTCACGACCCGGACGTTGTGCACCTCGCGTACCCGTGGCACCCGGAGGGCCGACGCAAGCACGAGCTCGCGCAGCTCCGCCTCCGTACGCGGCTCGACGTGGACGACGACGTCGCTGTGCGGCAACGCCTCCTGCACGGCCCGCTCCACCGCATCCGCGGCCGCATGCCCCTGCCCGACCGCGGCTCCCGGCGGCACTCCGATCACAACGTCGGCGAAGGCCCGCCCACCCGACTGGCGAAGCCGCAGCCGGCGAAGCTCTACTGGGGGTTCAACCCCGGCGATCGCCGCACGGGCTGCCTCGTGTGCGGCGTCGGACGTCCTGTCCATCAAGACGTCGGCGTTCGTCCGGATCAGCCGCGCCGCAGCCAGCAACACGAGCACGGCGACGAAGAGGGCGGCGATCGAATCTGCGCGCGGGTAACCGGAAGCGACGAGCACCAGTCCGACGAGCACGGCGAACGAGCCACCGAGATCGCTCGCGAAATGCAGCGCGTTGGCCTGCAGGGCGGCACTCCCGTAACGCCGGGATCCCCGCAGCGAGACAAGTGTCCGGCTAGCGTCGACGACGATCACGATTCCGAGCACGAGGAACGCGTACCAGGTCGCCCTCACATCGGGCTCAGACGAGCCCACCAGGTACGACACCGCCCGAAACGAGAGGAACAGGCTGGCGAGTACGAGGATCGTGGCCTCGGCGAGAGCGGCGAGATGCTCGGCCTTGCCGTGGCCGTATGGATGACCGCTATCGGCTGGGCGTCCTGCGACACCGACCGCGAAGAACGTCAGCAGCGCGGCGACGAGATCGGTTCCGGAATGGATCGCCTCGGAGACGAGCCCGAGGCTGCCGCTCGCGAGTCCCGCCCCGAGCTTGAGTGCGATCAGTACGACCGCCGCGAAGACGGAGACGAGAGCGGTACGCCGCTGCGGACTCACGCGGGAAGGCTAGACGGGACCAGAAACGACGGGAGCCCGCCGATGCGGGCTCCCGTTGAATCCGTTGAACTGAGACCTACGCGTCCGCGATGTCGCCGTGGAACTCTTCCTTCAGGAAGGTCCCGGCACCCTTGCCCTTGTCCTGCCAATGGCGGAACAGCAAAGGCCGTTGCCGCGGCGCCGTGTAGTTGTAGTTGAACCTGCAGTCGGGACTGTTCTCGAAGCACGAGAACTTGGCTCCCGGCCCGAAGAACGTCGTCAGGAAGACGTCGGTGAAGCCGCAATCAGGCCCCGTGCAGGTCGCGTTCGGGTTGTACGTCCCACCCGTGACGGTGCCCCGCAGGTAGCCCCTCATCTTTCCGTGGACGCCAGCGCGAATCGTCTGGCCGTGCCTGCCCGTCGTGTCACAGGCTCCTGGGCTCCTGCCCGCGAGCGTGACGAAGCGACCTCGGTCGAAGCGCGTCAGCGCGTACGAGCCGTCACGGTTCTTCTTGACGCGGAACGTCCGCTTGATGACGTCGGTCGCCCACGGCGTGCCGCAGGAGCCGTTGTCGGTCGTGGTCACAGTGAACGCGTACTTGTGGTGCTTCTTCGACTTCTTGCCGCCATGACCCGGATCGGCGAGGCCAGTCGCGGCGAGCGAAAGCGCGCCGAGCAGCAGGGCAAACAGAACGAGAGAGCGTCTCAAAGAATCCTCCTGGTCTTTGTTGTCCCTCTCAGTCTCCCCGGCTTCGAGCAAAGAGACGCTGGAAAATTCATGTTTTACGAACTCCTTACGCCCTAAGTGCGGCTTTCGCGGCGAGAAACCCGCACATTCCGTGCACGCCTCCGCCCGGCGGCGTCGCCGACGAGCAGAGGTAAAGCCCGTCCACGGGCGTCGAGTACGGATTGAGGCGAATAGCCGGCCGGGTGTAGAGCTGGAGGAGATCCTGGACGCCGCCGTTGATGTCCCCGCCGACGAAGTTCGGGTTGTAGGCCTCCATCTCCAGGGCGCCGCGCGTGCTCCGCGCGATGATCCGGTCGCGGAAGTCGGGCGCGAACCGCTCGATCTGGCGCTCGATAGCGTCGGTCATGTCGATCGGCGATCCGTGCGGCACATGGCAGTAGGCCCAGAGCGTGTGCTTGCCGTCGGGGGCCCTCGTGGGATCGAAGAGCGACGACTGGGCGGCGAGGACGTAGGGCCGATCGGAGACGCGGTCCTGCCAGACCGCATCCTCCGACTCCACGATCTCCTCGATCGTCGCACCGATGTGGACCGTCGCGGCGCGGGCGCACTCGGCTGCCTGCCAGGGAACGGGGCCGTCCAGGGCCCAGTCGACCTTGAACACACCTGGCCCGTATCGATAGCGGCGCAGAGCCCGCAGGTAGCGGTTCGGGAGCCGATGGCCGGCGATGCGGACGAGTTCCCTCGGGGTCAGGTCGAGGAGCGTCACCTTCGCTTCCGGCAGCTCGTTGATCGACTCCACCCGCCGGCCCGTCTCGATCTCGCCGCCCAGCGAACGAAGGTACGAGGCCATCGCGTCGGCGATCGCCTGGGACCCGCCCCGCGCCAGGGGCCACCCGTACGCGTGTCCCAGGAGGCCGAGAACGAGCCCGAACGACGCGGTGGGGCTGCGCCGCAGGGACTGGATCGAGTGGGCGGAGAGCCCCGCGAAGAGCGCCTTCGCGCGGGGCTCCTGGAACCTGCGCGTCAGGCCGACACCGGAGCGCAGGCCCAACAGACCGAAACGAGCCGCTGCAACGGGATGCCGCGGCAGCGGACTCGAGCCGAGCAGGAAAGGCAACAGCCGGCCCTTGTCGCGGACGAGCGGTGCGAATAGCCGCCGATACTTGTCGCCGTCCACGCCGAGGCCCGACGCCGTCTCGTCGACCGAGCGCTCGAGCATGACTGCGGTCCCGTCGTCGAAGGGGTGCGCGAGCGGCGCCGGGGGGTGGATGAACTCCAGTCCGTGCTCGGCCAGCGGCAGATCGCTGAAGAACGGCGAGCTGATTGCGGCCGGATGGATCGCGGAGCAAACGTCGTGGAGGAACCCGGGCTCCGTCAGCTCCGCGGAGCGCATCCCCCCACCGACCGTCGCCATCGCCTCGACGACGAGCACGGAGCGGCCTTCCCTCGCCAGCGTGATCGCCGCGGCAAGCCCGTTCGGGCCCGACCCGACGACGACGGCGTCAGGCATCGTCCAACGGCCAGATGACGACGTCTTGCCGCGTCGAGTAATGGAGCAGCGGGCTGTCGTCGACCAGCTCGATGCCGCGCGGAGGCATGGTGTTCTCGAGGATCTCGGCTTCGGCCGGCTGGAGCGGCCACGGTTCGTGGTGGATCTCCGCGCGCTTCAGGCGACCCTCGTCCGTCGTGTAGAGGCAGTACCGCTCGGTCAGGAAGTGCACCAGCGAGCGAGGATCGGGTTCAAACACGTCGCCGATCGGTCGCGAACGGCTCCGAAACGCAGCGGGCGCGCCGCGCGGATCCCGTCGACGACTCTCGTAGTCCAGCGCGCCCTCACGCCACTCCGCCCGCATGTCCGCGCGGAAGTACGGGAGCTTGTACCCACGCCGTGCCGCCTCCACAGCCACCTCACTGCCCGCATCGAGGCTGAAGAACCAGATCCCGGGCTTGCCTCCTGCCGTGACGTAGGTCCGGGTGTTGAGCTCGAGAAAGGACGAGAAGAACGGAAGCGGAGGCAGCCCGCGAGCTCGCAGCCCGCTGACGCGGAAGGGTGTCACGCCGATCCAGGCCTCGTCCTGGTACGTATCGAGCTCGAGGCCGTCCGGAAGGTGCGACCGAAGCGCCTCCGCCGGTGCGCGCCAGTGGGCGAAGAGCAGCTCCTCCCAGGTCTGCCCCATGATCCAGGGATCCTCCGGAACCGGCCAGGGGCGGTGGTCGGTGACCTCGAGCGAACCTGCCTGACGCGCAGGCGTCTGCACGGCGTCCACGAGGCTCCACAGGCGACTTTCGGTCACAGCCCTGGCAATCTACGGAAGAGACGATGCGTCAGAGGATGCGCCGGATCACCCATCGCCTGTTCGAGCCCGTCGACGGGGCGTCGCTCGCCGTTTTCCGGATGCTGTTCGGGGCGATCATGCTCTGGGAGGTCTGGCGGTACTTCTCACACGGCTGGATCGAGCGCTACTTCGTCGACCCGACCTTCCATTTCAAGTACGACGGCTTCGGCTGGGTCGAGCCCTGGGGCGCCACGGGCATGCGGCTTCATTTCACGCTGCTGGGGGTCCTCGCCGCCTGCATCTTGCTTGGCTTTTGCTACCGGATCGCCGCACCGCTCTTCTTCCTCGCATTCACGTACGTCTTCCTCCTCGAGCAGGCGCGGTACCTGAACCACTTCTACTTGATCTCCCTGCTCGCACTCCTGATGGCGATCGTGCCTGCCCACCGCGTGTGGTCGCTCGATCGTCTCTTCGCGGGCCGGAACTGGGCGGAGACGATTCCGACCTGGTCGCTGTGGATCGTGCGGGCGCAGATCGGGATCGTCTTCGTGTTCGCCTCGGTGGCGAAGTGGAACGGCGATTGGCTTCGCGGCCAGCCACTGACGATGTGGCTTTCGGAGCGCCAGGACTTCCCGGTCCTCGGCCGGTTCTTCGACGAGGAGTGGATGGGCCTCCTGATGAGCTACAGCGGGCTCTTCCTCGATCTGCTCGTCGTGCCTCTTCTCCTCATCCCGTTCACGAGGCCATTCGCGTTCCTGGCGGCGTTCACGTTCCACTACATGAACTCGAAGCTCTTCACGATCGGGATCTTCCCGTGGCTCGCACTCGGGACCGCCCTTCTCTTCTTCCCACCGGACTGGCCGCGCCGCTTCGTCGCTCGCATCCAGAGCCGGCGGTTGCGGATGCCGCGTCCTCCCTTCGTCTCGCGAGTCGCGGCCCCGCCGCGCGATTGGCGCCTGGGACGGGCCCGCGGTGCGCTCGTCACCGTCCTCGGCGTCTACCTCGCGCTCCAGCTCTTCATGCCGCTCCGACACCTGCTCTACCCCGGCAACGTGAGCTGGACGGAGGAGGGCCACCGCTTCGCCTGGCACATGAAGCTGCGCGACAAGGAGGCCGACGCCCGGTTCTTCGCCTCCGACCCGGGCTCCGGCCAGTCCGGTGAGGTCGATCCGTTCCAGTACGTGACGGACTGGCAGTACGACGAGATGGCGGGCCGGCCGGACATGGTCGTCCAGCTCGCGAAGCACATCGAGAACAAGGCGACCGGCGAGTTCGGGATCGCCGACCTGGTCGTCAAGGCTCGGGTCGACGCGTCGTTGAACGGCCGCGAGGCAGAGCCGCTGATCGACCCCGAAGCCGACCTGACAGAGATCGAGCTCAGTCCGTTCCGTACCGCGGACTGGATCGAGCCCCTAGCCGAGCCTTTGCCCTGACTCCGCCGCGGAACGGGCTTTGCCCGTTCCGCTCCGTTGCTAGCCGGGTCAGGCCTCCCTCTGCCGACTTACGCGCCGCGGCGGCGAAGCCGCCCCGGCTTCCGGACCGTCGCGGAAAGTCGCAAGACTTTCCGCGAGAGAACTAGAGGTTCCCCCTGAGCGCCTGCTCGCGCTCGATCGACTCGAAGAGGGCCTTGAAGTTGCCCTCGCCGAAGGTCGTCGCGCCGTGGCGCTCGATGACCTCGAAGAAGACCGTCGGGCGATCCTGGGCCGTTTTTGTGAAGATCTGAAGGAGGTAACCGTCCTCGTCGCGGTCGGCGAGGATCCGGAGCCGCTTCAGGTCGTCGTAGTTCTCCGAGATCTCGCCGACGCGGCCCTGCACCTCTTCGTAGTACGCCTCCGGCGTGTCGAGGAAGAGCATCCCCCGCTCCTTCATCCCCTCGACGGTGCGAACGATGTCCTCGCTCTGCATCGCGATGTGCTGGACACCGGGTCCGCCGTTGAACTCGAGGTATTCCTCGATCTGGCTCTTCCGCTTGCCCTCGGCCGGCTCGTTGATCGGGAACTTGATCTTCCCGCTCCCGTCCGACATCACCTTGGACATGAGCGCCGAGTACTCGGTCTGGATCTGGTCGTCTCCGAAGTGGACGATGTTCGTCATCCCGAAGACGCGCTCGTAGAAGCCGACCCAATGGTTCATCCGGCCGAGCTCGACGTTGCCGACGACGTGGTCGAGCGCCAGGAGGCCTACTCCCGGAGCGCGGTGCCCGTTCTCCAAGAGCGAGCGGTATCCGGGCAGATACGGCCCCGCGTATTCGTCCCGGTTCACGAACATGTGGATGACCTCGCCGTACGTGCCGATCGCGGAGATCTCGACCCGGCCGAACTCGTCCTCCAGCCAACGCGGCTCGACGACGCCGCGGGCGCCTCGCTGGACCGCCTGCCGATACGCGTCCTCGGCGCTCGGGACCTGCAGGCTGATGTCCTTGACCCCGTCTCCGTGGCGCGAGATGAACTCGGTCACCTCTCCGGCTCCCCGGAGGCCGCTGGTCAGGACAAGCCGAACTTCTCCCTGCTCGAGCACGTAGGAAGCGCGGTCGCGGACGCCGGTCTCCGGCCCCGCATACGCAGTCCGCGTGAAGCCAAATGCGTGCTCGTAGAAATATGCCGCCTGCTTTGCGTTGCCGACCCAGAACTCGACGTGGTCCCAGCCCTTCAGCGGCATGAAGTCGGTATCGCTCATCTCTTGCATCTTAAGCGGGTCCAGGTTCAGACGCAGGCCGGCGCCGGGCGAGAAGCAGTGCCAGACCGATAGCGATCCCGCCCGCGATCTGCAGAGCAGTGAGCTCCTCCGAGAGGAGCGCGACGGCGAAGATGGCAGCTAGGAACGGCTGGAGGTTCGTGACGAGCGTCGCCCGGGAGGGCCCGACCCGTTCGATCGCCGTGAACCAGAGGAAGTTGGTGAGGACGAGGGGCCCGAGCACCGCGAATGCGAAGGCCGCCCACACGAGCGCGCCGAGATCGAAGCGCTGGTCGAGCAGCTGGGGGATCGCCGTGAGGATCAGCGGAACGGCGCCGATCATGAGCGCGCCGGCACTGATGCGCCACACCGAGTAGACACGCAGGAGCGGGACGATCGCAACCGAGTAGAAGCCCCATGTCGCTGCGCCAAGGAATGCAAGCCCGTTCCCGAGGAGGCTCCCGGAGAGGCCGCCGCCCGACGAGCCGACCGCCACGAGCACGACGCCCACGAACGAGATCGCCGCTGCGATCCAGAAGCGCCGGTCGAGCCGCTCGACGCCCATCGCGTACGCGATGATCGCCGTCAAGATCGGGAGGCTCCCGAAGATCAGCGCCGTGGTCGACGCGCTCGTCAGGTCGATGGCGTAGGTGAAGCCGAGGGAGTTGAGGTAGATGCCGACGAACGCCGCACCCGCCAGGAGGAACCCATGCTTGCGCTCGAACGAGAACGATCGCTCGAGCCCGTACGTGATCCCCGAAACCACGGTCGCGGCCGCGGTGAACCTGAGCGCGGAGTACGCGAGCGGCTCGAATCCGTGCGTCAGGACATACCGCGTGACCGTGAAATTGAAGGCCCAGATCGAGACGGTCGCGAGCAGCATCACCTCGGCCACGCTGATCCGCCGCACCGTTCGACACTACCGATGAGTTCCGGCGTGGCAGCCGGTCTGAACGAGCAGACCAACGAACCAGGAGGAGAGCAGTGGGACGGATCGTCGTGACCGAGTTCGTGTCGATGGACGGCGTCATGGAAGCGCCCGGCGGCGAGGAGGGCTACGCGCACACCAACTGGACGTTCGAGTTCCCGGACGAGGGACAGTACGAATACAAGGCCGAGGAACTGACGGACTCGGAGGTGCAACTCCTAGGCCGGGTGACCTACGAAGGGTTCGCCGCGGCCTGGCCCGAGCGGACGGACGAGGGGGGGTTCGCGGACAAGATGAACGCGATGCCCAAGTACGTTGTCTCGACGACGCTCGAGGAGGCGACGTGGAACAACACCGAGATCCTCCGCAGCATCGACGACGTGAAGCGGATGAAGGAGGAGGTCGAGGGCAACATCCTCGTCGCCGGCAGCTGCACGCTCGTCCATTCGCTGCTCGAGCAGGACCTCGTCGACGAGCTTCGCCTGATGATCTTCCCGGTCATCCTCGGCTCGGGGAAGCGGATCTTTCCGGAGAGCCACGACAAGACGGTGTTCGAGCTTGCCGATCGTCGGCAGTACGGGTCGATCGTCGTCCAGGCCTACCGGCGACCGGCGCGGTAGGTTTCGCGCGGATGGAAGGAGAACCGACCAGGGAGGCGATCGACGCGCTCGTCGGCCCGGCGACGCCGCACTTCGCCTACCAGCTCCGTGCGCGAGTGCGGGAGCTGGTCGAGGGCCTGGCGGAGGATCATCCGGTGCGGCAGTACGGCGAGGAGAAGATCGAGCTGCTCGACCGCCTCGGCTACGCGTCGTCGAAGGCCGAGGACTCGCCGCCGGAGCCGCGGAGCCGCATCGGCTGGGAGACGATCCCGAGCTCAGCGCCGGCCGACGATCCGCTCCCCCGCCGGGGACAATGAGCTTCGAGGGAGCGTCGGTGCTGGTCACCGGCGGCTCGCGCGGGATCGGCAAGGCGATCGCGACACGCTTCGCGGAGCTCGGCGCGAAGAAGATCGCGCTCGGCTATATGCGGAACGACACGGCGGCGGAAGAGACGGCAAACGAGTTGCGTGCGCTCGGGGCGGAGCCGGTCCTGATCCGCGGCAACGTCACCTCCGACCGGATGCTCTCCGAGGTCGAAGAGCAGGGCCCGTGGAACGTCCTCGTCCACAACGCCGCGACCGGCGTCATCCGCCCCGCGCTGGAAACCGAGGACAAGCACTGGGACTGGACGCTCGGCGCGAATGCCCGCGCGCTCCTGTCCCTCGCCCGGGTCGCGGCGCCGACGATGCCCGAGGGCTCTTCGATCATCGGGATCTCCAGCCTCGGCTCGATCCGCGTCCTCGAGAACTACGTCCTTGTTGGAACCTCCAAGGCCGCGCTCGAGTCGCTCGTCCGCTACCTCGCCGTCGAGCTGGCGCCCCGCGGAATCCGCGTCAACGCGGTGTCGGGCGGCGTTGTCGAGACAGGTGCCCTCGAGCACTTCCCGAACAAGGATCAGATGATCGCCTCTGCCCGTAAGCGGACGCCGGCGGGCCGAATGGTCACCCCGCAGGACATCGCCGGGGCCGTCACCTTCCTCTGCTCGCCGGAGGCGGACATGGTTCGCGGACAGACGCTGATCGTCGACGGCGGCTACTCGCTCCTGGCGTGAAGTCTCGGCCGGCGGAGGCCTCCGCGCCGCTCCTGAAGGAGCCGGACGACGCGACTCTCGCCGGCCTGCGCGCGGCACTGGAGCGGGCCGACTACACGTCCGCCAGCATCGCCGGGGCACTTGGTCGCCGTCCTCCCCTCGCGCTGGCGCGGCGCGAGGTGTATCTCCGGAGACTCGCCGAGGCCGGCGCTCTCGGAACACTGATCCGTCTGTTCAGGCTCCGCGAGCCAGTTGCTCCCGCCGAAGCGACTGCCGCGCTCGAGCCGGCCGACCTCGACGCGCTGATCGAAGCGGGTTTCCTCGAGCGCGGCGCGGAGGGAGTCCTCGGCCGGGTCGAGATCAGCTCGTATGCCGGACTGCTTCTCGTCCACGACCGCGCCGAGCCCTCCCAGGCCGCAGCGGGCTGGGAAGTGCTGTTCGGCGCCGCCTCCCGAACCCTCGCCGCCCTGACGATCCGGCGCCCGGTGCGCATCGCGCTCGACCTCGGGACCGGCTGCGGCGTCCAGGCACTCCTCGCCGCCCGCCATGCCGAGCATGTCGTCGCGACGGACCTCGGCGAGCGAGCGCTGGCGTTCACCCGGATCAACGCACGGCTGAACGGCCTCGGAAATGTCGAGACGCGCCAGGGCAATCTCTTCGAGCCGGTGGCGGGCGAGCACTTCGGGTTGATCGTCTCCAACCCTCCGTTCGTCATCTCACCGGCCACCGAAGTCCTCTTCCGGGACTCCAGGCTTCCGCGCGACGAGATCTCGGGTCACGTCGTGGCCGAGGCGCAAGCCCGCCTCGAGGAGGGCGGTAACGCCACGATCCTTTGCAGCTGGATCGCGCCTGCCGAAGGTCACTGGTCGACGCCGCTGCGGCCCTGGGCTCGCGAGGGCTGCGACGCCGTCTTCCTGCAGTTCACCTCGGCGCGCCCGCTCGACTACGCGGCGATGTGGACGGACGAGCTCGACAGCTGGCTCGACTACTACCGCGCCGGAGGGATCGAGTGGCTCTCCACGGGAGCCGCGGTGTTGAGGCGAAGCGCGCCCGGCGGCCGCGTCGTGGCGTTTCAGGCCACGTGCGCCCCGCGAGAGGATGCGACCGAGCAGCTTCTCCGGGTCTTCGCCGCTCTCGAGCAGCTGGACGCAAACGACAGCGACGACTGGTTCCTCGCCGGTCGCTTCCGGCTCGTCGAGCACCGCCTCGATCAGGTCGTCAACTGGCGCGACGGCGGCTACTCGGTCGACCTGACCGGGGTCGCGATCGACGGCACGCCGCTCAACGCCCGGGTCGAGACGGACGCGATCCACGTCCTCGGCCGACTCGAAGGCTCGACGGCGCTCTCTGCCGTCGTCGACCGGGCGGCCACCGAGACCGGCCTGGCCCGGGCGCAGGTCGAGCAGGCAACGCTGACGACGTTCAGGAGGCTCTACGAGCGCGGGTTTCTCATCCGCGCGAGCTGAAACTCAATCCTTCCCCAAGAGCGCGTCGAGCTCCGCGTCGACGCCCTGCTTGATCATGATCGACTCGCCCTTGATCATGAACCCGCCCTCTCCCAGGCTCTGGAGGGGCAACTTGTAACCGGCCTTCTCCAGCTCCTCCGAGCTGATCTTGATGCCGGCCTCCTCGAGCTCTGAGGCGTCGAATTTGAAGCCCGCTTCGCCGAGCTCCTCGGTCGCGGCGTAGCCGTCTCCCTCCAGGTCGAGCTCTCGCACCTTCTTCGTCCACTCCTGGGCGCTCCCGTCGAGAAGCTTGTCCAGCTCCTCGTCGACGCCCTGCTTGATCATGATCGACTCGCCTTTGATCGCGAAACCTTCCGTGCCCAGGCTGTCGAGCGACTGCTTGAAGCCGGCCAGCGAGAGGCCGGTCGCGCTGACCTCGAGCCCTTTCTCGTTCAGCTCGGTTACGTCCCACTTGAAGCCTTCTTGGGCCAACTCAGCCGAGGTGACGTACCCGTCGCCGTCGCGGTCCGCGGCCTTGAGATCTCCGGGGCTGGGCGCCTCGTCGCTCGTCGTCAGCGCGCCTGCGATTCGCTGGTTCGGCTGTCCGTCGTCACCGGCCAGCTTCACCCCTGCAACGCCGGCGCCGACGAGCGCCGCCGCAGCGAGCCCCGTGCCGACGACCTTTTTCGCACCGTGCCCCTCGACCTCGGGCGCATTCTCCGTGTGCTTGTCGCCGATCCGCTCGTCCTCAGCCATCGGATCCTCCTTGTCGTGTTGTCGACCCACTCTCAAGACGTGCTTCGACCGTGTTCTCTTCCCGCCAGTCTCAGGCGGGAGGCAGTGGCCGTCAAGGTCAGCGGTCGTATCTGATCGCGACGAAAGTCTGCGCCGCGCGCCGCGAAGCGGCGCCCGGCTTCACCAGGTCGCTGAAAGTCGTGAGACTTTCAGCGAGGATCAGACGCGCACCCCGTAGATCGCCTCGACCTTGCTCTTCAGGTATGCGAGGTACGGCTCGACGTCGAGAGGCCCGCCGACCATCCGCTCAAGCATCTCGCCCGGCGGGAACCGCCGGCCCCAGCGATACATGTTCTCGCCGAGCCAGTCGCGGAGCGGCCCGAAATCACCCGACTCCATCTGCGAGTCGAGATCGGGCAGCTCGGCCCTCACCTTCTCCCAGATCTGAACCGAGGCGATGGTGCCGAGGAGATACGTCGGGAAGTACCCGAAGGAACCGCCCGACCAGTGCACGTCCTGCAGTACCCCGCGAGCATCGTCAGGGACGTCGAGGCCGAGGTACTCCTTCATCTTCGCGTTCCAGGCCTGCGGCAAATCGCGCAGCTCCAGCCTCCCGCCGATGATCTCCTGCTCGAGCTCGTACCGGAGGATGATGTGCATGCCGTACGTGACCTCGTCGGCCTCGACGCGGATGAAATCCGGCTGCACTCTGTTCACGTAGCGCCACCACTGCTCGTCGGTGACCCCGCTCAGCTGGTCGGGAAAGATGTTCTGCAACTTCGGGAAGAAGTGACTCCAGAACGGACGGCTGCGGCAGACGAGGTTCTCCCAGAGCCGGCTCTGCGACTCGTGGAGCACCATCGAGTTCAGCTCGACGAGCGGCGTCCGCTCGAGCGCAGGGTCGATCCCGTGCTCGTAGATCCCGTGGCCGAACTCGTGTGAGGTGTGGAAGATCGACTCGGCGTCATTCTCCGAATAGCGCGTCGTCAGCCGGATGTCGTCGACGGAGATCGAAGTGGCAAACGGGTGGACCGTCGGGTCGAGCCGCCAGGCCTCGGACGCGTACCCGAGGGAATCGAGGATCTCCCGCCCGAACAGCTCCTGCTTCTCGACCGGGAAATGGCCGTGGGCGAAATCGTTCTCTACCGGCTCAGCCGCGGCGACCTCGCGGATCAGCGGGATCACGACCTCTTTGATCCGCTCGAAGATCGCCGTGATCTCCTCGGTCCGCGCGTCCTCCTGGTAGTCGTCGAGGAGGATGTCGTAGTCGGACTTGCCGCTGTCGGCGAAGCACGCGATGTACTGGCGCTTCAGCTCGACGTTTTTCTCGAGGTACGGAAGGAAGGCCTCGAAGTCCGAGTTCTGTCGCGCCTCGGCCCAGGCCGGGACGCCGAGCACCTCAGCCTTGGTCAGCTCCGACTGCAGCTCACCCGGGATCCGCTTCGCCTTGTCGTAGTCGCGCCGCGTGACCCGGATCAGGGCCGCGTCGATCGACTCGGGATCGAGGCTCCCCTCGTGCTCCGCCAGCGCGTCCAGCAGCTTCCCGATCTCGTCGGAGACGAAGAGCTCGTGGGAGAAGCGGTCGATGGTCGACAGCTGGTACGACCGCCCTTCGGTGCCCTGCGGCGGCATCATCGTCTGCTGGTCCCACCCGAGGAGCGCGCTCGCGCGCCGGAGGTCGAGGATCTCACCGAGCCGCTCCTTGAGCTCGGTCAGCTGCTGTTCGTGGCTCATGGGGTCGTCAATGCTCCTTCCGTGTACACGCCTGCTGCATTCCAGAGGAGGAATCCTCGCGACTGCCAGCGCCGCGAGGCGAAAATCTGATCCTGAACGTGGCTCAGCGTCGGCGAGCCCGAGAAGCTGAAGTCCTCGAGCCACGGCACGAGCTCGGCCTTGCCGCGCTTCATCTCCCGGCGGAAGTCGCGCAGGGAGCGTCCGACGGTCTTTCCGGGCACCGAGGGAGGGTTATCCAGCCCGTGCTCACCCGGGCCGTAATGCGACGGGTAGACCATCGGATAGATGGCGTCCACGATCTTCGAAAGGCGTCGCGGTGACTGCCCGATGCCGAGGTCGCGGGTCGCTGCGAGGCCGAAGACGTCTACGGAGACCCTGACTCCGAGGGGCTTGAGCCGCTTCGTCGCGTAGTGCACCCAGCGGGCGATGGTGACGGCCATCGCCTCGTTCCGCTTCCCGCGGAACACGGCCGCGTCAATGTCTCCATCACTCGGGAAGCGGACGTAGTCGAACTGGATCTCGTCGAACCCGGCCTTCGCCGCCGCCCTGGCGATCGCGAGGTTGTAGTCCCACACCCGCTTGTCGTACGGGTTCGTCCAGCCGAGGCCCGCGTGGTTGCGCCAGACGCCGCCGCTGGTCGTTCTGATCGCCATGTCCGGCCGCTTCTCCGAGAGGATCGGATCCTCGAAGCAGACGACTCTCCCGATCACGTAGATGCCGTCCGCGTGCAGCTTCTTGACCGTCTTGACCGGGTCGTAGTAGCGCATCGCGGAGCCCACTCGTCGCGCCAGCGGCGGCGCCAAGCGGTGGAACGCGACCTCGCCGTTCTCGTCTTTGATGTCGAGTTCAATCGTGTTCAGCCCGAGCATCGACGCGTACTCCTCGATCTTCCCGGGGATCGACGCGAGCGCCATCGTCACGTGGACGCCGCGGATCGGCTTCGGGACGGGCGGGCCGGTGCGCTTCGGCGCCACCTTTTTCTTGGGCGCCTTGGGCGCTGCGGCCTCCTTCGAAGAGTCTCCGCTCCGCTCGGGCATCACTCCCGCGCCTACGGCGACGGCTGCGGCAGCGAGCAGGAGCGCGCTCGCACCGACCGTCCGCTGAAGCCGCTTACGCCTCCTTGCCTGCGCTCTTCGCTGGCGAAAACGGTCGTTGGGATCGAGAAACGGGTCCACCGGACTCGCAACGGTACATCGCTATTGGCGTAACGACAGGATTTAGAACGTCCTGGGCCGGCTATATCCTCCTGCGCGGGGGCCGGCGCAACCGGCTGATATCGACTGGAGGTGGCCATGGGCGTCGTCATCAGCCTGATTCTCATCGCGGCAGGAGCAATTCTCGTCTGGGGTGTGAACGCCGAGAGCACGGACTTCAACGTCGACGCGGTCGGCGTGATTCTCATGATCGTGGGCTTCGTCGCCTTCCTGCTCAGCCTGATGATGTGGCGCTCCTGGTGGGGCCCAGGCGCTTTCACCTCTCGCCGCAGCACCTATGTGGATCACGGCGCCGCCGCGCCACCGGCGGCGGACCCCTACGCCGGCCGCCGCCGAACTGTCGTCGAGGAAGAGGACATAGGCCCGCCGCCCGGCGGTCCGCCGCCACCTCCCTGATCTGACCGCGGTCTAGCGGAGGAGTCGTCCGCTGGGCTTCATCACGAGCCAGATGCCGCCGAACTCGTCGATGTTCTGACACTTGACCTCGCGCGGCCCTTCGTGCGCGTAGAAGTAGAGCGGCCAGCCGTTGTAGGTGACCTGTAGGCGCCCGTCCCGCCGCCGCACCGTGCCGATCAACGACTGCTTGACAGCGCCCACGGCCTTGACCCTGCTCTTCGAGTAGTAGACAGGCCAGGCAGCGGCGCAGGCGCCGTAACACGTGCTCTTGCCCCCGCGCTTGTCGCGAGTGAACCCGTAGAGGACGCGGTCCCGCTGGTCGAAGAGGATCGGGCCGTACCTCGTGTTGCGCACCTTGAGCGTCAACTGAGAGGCATCGGCCTTCTCGACGCCGGCGCCGGCGGTGGTCGCCGAGGCCGCCGGCAGGACGACGAGGGCGGCAAGGACGGCGAGAATCTTCTTCAACAGGCGCCTCCAGAGTCGGATGACCTCACCGAAGGTAGCTCGGCGAGTCTTGCGCGCTTGTTAAGTCGTCAGCTGCGGCCGTTGCGCACAGGCAGGAAGCGGCTGATCGTGTCGGCTGCGATGTAACCCGCGATCTTGGGGTTCTCCTGAAGCCGCCTGAGGGAGTACGCGTACCACTGCTCGCCGTACGGGACGTAGATGCGCAGGCGGTGACCTTCGCCCACCAGGCGAGTTCCTCGCTCCGGCCGGACGCCCAGGAGCATCTGGAACTCGTACTCTGCCGGTGAGCGCCCATGCTTCCGCACGAGGCGCCCGCCCTCCTCGATCAGCCACTCGTCGTGCGTCGCGATCCCGACGTACGAACCGGCCGCGAGCAGTGCGTCCAGCGCGCTACCGAAGTTCTCCCGCACCTCGTCGAAGTCCTGGTAGGCGATCTCCTCCGGCTCGACGTAGATGCCCTTGCAGAGCCGGACGTTCGGCCTCAGATCCGAGAGCGACTCGATGTCTTCGAGCGTCCGGCGCAAGTACGCCTGGAGCACGACGCCGACGTTTCCGAGGCCCGCCTCGCGGAGCTCGCGGTAGAGCTGCAGCGTCTCGTCGGTGCAGCTCGAGTCCTCCATGTCGATCCGGACGAAGTTCCCGCGCTCGGCCGCCTGCCTCACGAGCCGCTCGAGGATCTCGCGGCAGAGAGCGTGGTCGAGCTTGAGACCGAGACCGGTCAGCTTGACGCTGACGTTCGCGTCGAGATGCTGCTCCCCGAACGTGCGGAAGACGTTCTCGTACTCGTAGCCGATGTGGCGAGCTTCCTCCGGGGTCGTGATCTCCTCGCCGAGGACGTCGACCGTCGCCATCTTTCCTTCGCCGTTCAGCCGCTTGACGACCCGGCAAGCGTCCTCGACTCGCGTCCCGGCGATGTAGCGCTCGGAGATCCGTCGAACGATCGGCTTGGGTACGGCCGGAAGTGTTCGGACGATCGCGCGATCCAGCAGCGCCACTGGGTGGAGAGTCTACGACTCGCGCATGAACCCCTGGCGAGCGGCGCTCACCAGCGCCACCGCCTCGGGGAAAAGGACGCGCATGCCGTCGCGCAGCGCGATCGCCTGCTCGTCCGGGCCACCTTCGGACTGCAGCTGTCCGAGAGCGGCCGCCGTCAGCTGAACGGCCGTGTTGAGCGTCAACGTGGCGAATTGCTCCCGGTGGGCCTCGGCGACCGTCTCCGCCTGTCGCTCGGCAAACTCGCGGAGGCCCCGCATCAGGTCCTCGGGGTCGCCCCCGATCGGAAATCCGAACCCACCTTCCATACCCGTACCGTAGCGAGGGTCAGTCGAGCTGCGCCTTGTAGTGCGCCTCGACGTCGGCGATGAAGGACTGCACGGCACCGGCCGACGCTTTCATCGCCTCCGCGAAAGGCGACGTGCCCTGGCCGCCGAGTGCGTCCTCGAGGCGTTTCGCAGCGATTCCGACGTCGTCGAGGTAGGTGAGCGTCGCGAGACGAGGGAGACCGCCGATCGTGCGTTGAAGGGTCAGGACGGCCTCCTCGGCGTCGTCGATTCCGGCCGGGTTCTCGGTCAGCCGCAGGGCGACGAGCTGCGACAGGAGCTCGTCGAGCTCGCCTCCGCCGGCACTTTCCTCCGCGATTTCGCAGAGCGCCACGAGAGACGCCGCCGCGCGGAGGCGCTCCCGGCTCGTCACCGTTTCGCCCGCATCGTCGAGCGCGAGCCAGGTGACAGCTTCGCCCGCGCGGAAGGCGCAGAGGTAGATGCGGGTGTCGCCGGTCGGCTCTGCAGCGAGGATTCCGGCGAGCTCCTCGTCCTCATCCGCGAGAGGCACAACCGCCTCGGCTACCCGGTCCAGATCCGACTGGAGCGTCACGGCGGAGAAGATAGCCCTGTGATGGAAAAGCCAGACGCGAGGAAACAGCAGGCCGTCGAGCTCTTCGCACCGCTCGGCCCTACCTACGACCGGTACGCGAACCTCCTCTCGTTCGGGCAAGACCCGCGCTGGCGCCGCTTCCTCGTCTCGAGGATCGAGACCGCCGCCGGGGACACCGTTCTCGACGTGGCGAGCGGAACTGCGGCCGTCGCAATCGAGGTCGCACGGCGAACGGGATCGAAAGTCGTCGGCCTCGACCAGAGCAAGGACATGCTCGAGGAAGGGAGGCGCCGTGTGGCGGCCGCCGGGCTCTCCGAGCGGATCGAGCTCGTGGAGGGAACCGCGGAACGACTTCCATTCGACGACGCTTCGTTCGACGCCCTCACCTTCACCTACCTCCTTCGATACGTCGACGATCCGGAAGCCACGATGCGCGAGCTAGCCCGCGTCGTCCGTCCCGGTGGGACGATCGCAATGCTCGAGTTCGGCCTCCCTCGAGGGCTCGCCCGGCCCGCCTGGGAGCTCTGGGTTCGGATGGGGCTCCCGGGAGCCGGAGCACTGATTGCGCCCGGCTGGAGGCGAGTCGGCTCGTTCCTCGGCCCCAGCATCCGCGGCTTCCACCGCGCCAACGACGTCCCGGCCCTCTGGCGCTCCGCGGGAATCGAAGACGTCCAGAGTCGCCGGCTCAGCCTCGGCGGAGGGCTCGTCGTCTGGGGGCGGAAGGCTTGAGCCGGCCCGCGTTCTACGCCCTGGAGCCCGGGGGCTGGCGCGACTACGTCACGCTCCTCCACATCCCGTACACGGCCTGGCACCTGGCGTACGTCGCAATCGGCGCGGCGCTCGCGCCCGAGCTGCGCACAGACAGGCTGGCCGCGTCGCTTGCAGCGTTCTTCCTCGCGCTCGGCATCGGCGCGCACGCCCTCGACGAGCTGCGGGGCCGCCCTCTCCGAACCGAGATCCCGACGGCAGTCCTCTGGGGGCTTGCGCTCGCCTCGATCGCGGGCGCCGTCGCGATCGGTGTGCTCGCGGCCCTCGCCTGGACGCCCTGGCTGCTCGTCTTCGTCGTCGCAGGAGCGTTCCTCGTTTTTGCGTACAACCTCGAGCTCTTCGGCGGCGCGTTCCACAGCGACCTCTGGTTCGGTCTCGCGTGGGGCGCCTTTCCTCTCCTCACGGCCTACTTCGTCGTCGCTGAGCGCCTGCGGCTCGAGGCGATCCTCGCCGCCGTCTTCGCGGTCGCCCTGAGCCTCGCGCAGAGGACGCTCTCGACGCAGGTTCGCGGAGTGCGACGCGGACGCATCGACGCACCGGAGAGCTCGCTTGCCGTGCCCGAGGCTGCGCTTCGCGCCATGACGGTGGGCATCGTCGCCCTCGCTGCGGCGCTGCTCGCCCTACGATGGTAGGCCGATGGGCCTGTTCTCCCGACGACGAAAACGAGCCAAGCGAATAGCCGATGTCGAGGCAGAGCTCGACCACGCTCGAGACGAGCTGAAACGAGTCATCCGGGAGGAGACGGCGGCGAGCGCTGCCGAGATCCAACGGCTCGTTGCGCGCGAGCGGGCAGACACGCTTTCGCGGCTCCAGGAAGAGGTGCGCACGATCGCCGAGGAGCGACGCCGCGACGTCATCGAGCGCGAGCGCCAGGCCGGTGCCGAGCTCGGCACGAAGATGACCGCGGCGCAGGAACGGGTCGAGCAGCGGCTCGCCGGGTGGAGCACCGACCTCGACCGCGCCAAGCAGTCCCTCACGGCCGAGCTGGCGAAGCTCGCGGAGCGCCAGAAGACGCTCGTGCGCCAGGCGGAGGAGCGGCTGCAGGCCGATCGCGAGAAGATCGACGAGGCGGGCGAGCTCCAGGTTGCTGCGGTGCAGAAGCTTCGCGATGAGCTCCAGCGCGCCGCCGAGGCCGCGGCAGCCGAGCTGCGCTCCGAGCTCGACGCTCACTCCGCCGAGCGCCGCCGCGCACTCGAGGAGATGAGTCAGCGGTTGAAG
>Ga0180121_10000225_pt1 | contig 22438 bp, 25 predicted proteins | sample AntDrymUQ5402106_2_FD_129676 | JGI IMG/M metagenome (GOLD analysis project Ga0180121, IMG submission 129676) | Polar desert sand microbial communities from Dry Valleys, Antarctica - metaG UQ540 (21.06) (version 2) (version 2) | ecosystem: Environmental > Terrestrial > Soil > Desert | place...
GCGAGAGACGACGCTCGCGCTCTGGCGCGTCGCGGATCCCGGCAACGTCGGCACGCTGCTCCGAGCCGCGGACGCTTTCGGGGCTGCGGTCGCGATCTCCGAGGGCTGCGCCGACCCGCTTGGCTCGAAGGCCCTGCGCGCGTCGGCCGGCGCGATCTTCCGCGTGCCGCTGCTCGACTTCGACGACGCGCCGGTGCAGCGGGTCGCCCTCATCCCGCACGGGGGGACGCCGCTGCACGAGCTCGAGCTCATCGGCTCGACGACGTTCGTGCTCGGAGCGGAGCGGGAGGGGTTGCCGGACGAGCTTGTCGCCGGGTGCGAGAAGACCGCGACGATCCCGATCACCGGCGCGGCCGAATCGCTGAATGTCGCTGTCGCCGGGGCGATCGCGCTCTACGAGCGCTCGCGCCGGTAGCTACCAGGCACCGCCTCCGCCGCCACCACCCCCGCCTCCACCACCGCCGGAGAAGCCGCCCCCCATCCCACCCGACCCGGACGAGGGCGGCGCCAGCGCGGAGCCGAACCCAGACGCGAGGTCGCCGACGCTCATCGAGGTCGGGCCGGACGCGAGATCACCGTGCGGGCCGATCCAGTAGAGGTTGCTCGCCTGCGCAAGCGCCTCGGGCATGTGCAGCTGCGCGCCCTGGAGGACCCGCTCCGCGATCCCGAACGCGATCCCGTAGACGAGGTAGCGCTCCCAGAGCTCGAGCGTCGCGGCCGGCGCGACGTCGAGCCGGGGGAAGTCGGTCAGGTAGCGGCGGAACGCCTCCCAGCGCTCGGCCTCCGCCTGGGCGGGGGGAGTGCGGCGGCGCCAGAGGCGGCGGTTGAACGCCGCGCCGACGAGGGTGACTGCTCCGACGATGCCGCAGATGCCGAGCGCGATCGCGACGACGCTGCTCCAGGACGGGGCGACGGACTCGAAGCTCCCGATCCCGCCGAAGAGCGTCAGCCCGCCGGCGACCGCGAGCAGCGCCGCGCCGCCGAGGAGGGCCGCGAGCCCGCTGTTGCTGAACCACTTTCGGCCCGAGATCTCCGCGCCGACTGCCGACTTGAACTCCGTGAAGCGCGCCGAGTTCGCCGTTCGATCCTCCTCGATCCGGTCGCGAAAGCGCGAGAGCCGCTCCGGGGCCTCGGCGAGGATCGCGTCGACCACCTGGCCGACCGGCGCCTCGTACGCCTCAACCGGCGCTTCGACATCGCCGAGCGAGAGCTCGAGATCCGAGACTTGCTGGGTCTTGAGGCCGCCCCAGATCTTCCGCTCCGTCGTCACGGGCTCCGCGCGGTAGCGCCCCCGGCGAATCAGGTCGAACAGCGTCGCGGTGAACTCGAGCGATCCCGGTGTCCCGCCCTGAGCGAGCAGCGACGGCACGAGCGCCGGCTGCGTTTCGGTCGGGGGCTCCTGTTCGTACTCGCGGTCGTACGCCGTCTCGCGCTCTCGGCCGAAGCGCCACCAGACGAACGCGAGCAGTGCAAGCGCCGGGCCGAGGGCGAGCGCGAGCAGGATCGCGAGGGTGCGCGGCAGGTTGTCGAGGGCGTCGTCGATCTTGCGCCGGTCGCGCTCGTACGTCGCGGCGTCGTCACGCTCCTCGGCGACGATCCGCTCCAGCCCCGGGCCGCTCTCGACCCGCATCCCCCCCGTCGACGTGAAGACCCGGCGGGGAATCAGCGCCCGGAGCTCGACGAACCGTCCCGGAGGAATCTCGACCGCGCGGAGGTTCGCGCGCCGGCTGTCGAGGGTGACGTCGCCGCGGACCGCGACCGGGTGGCCCCAGGCTCGGACGACGTCTCCAGGAGCGACGACCGCGCCTGTGAGTTGCCTCAGCCCGACCTCCCACTCGTCGCCCCAGACCTTGACGTTGACGTCGACCACGTCGTCGTACGCAACCGCGACGCCGCGCAGCCGGTAGTGGAGACGGAAGCTGCGCGACTCGGACAAGGCCTGGTAATGCCAGACGATCCGAACGCCTTTGTCGGTCTCGGTCGTTCCGAACGTTCCGGGATCGCCGGTCGACCCGAGCTCCGCAGACGCACCCGGACGGTACTGGAGGTCACCCTCCGATACCGCTACCTGGTCGAGCGTCTCGCCGTCCCGAAGCGGGATCTCGCGGAACGCGCCGCTGAAGTCCCCTGAGAAGTCGAACGCGATCACCTCGTCGACGATCAGCGACCCATCCAGGCCGACCTGGACGACGACGTCGGCGGCCGGCAGCGTGAACGACTTAGCGGCGGCGTCCCCGGCGAGCGCGAGCGCCGCGAGAGCAGCTACCGCTAGAACGCGACGCGTGGCGCCTCCCGGGCCTCGCCCTCCACCTCGAAGAAGTCCTTCTTCGAGAAGCCGAACGGGCCTGCGAAGAGCACGCCCGGCACTGTCTGGATGGCGGTGTTGTACGTCAGCACGGTGTCGTTGTAGACCTGGCGCGAGACCGCAATCCGGTTTTCAGTCTGCGCGAGTTCGTCCTGAAGCTGGCGGAAGTTCTCGTCTGCCTGCAGCTCCGGGTATGCCTCCGCGACGGCGAAGAGGCGGCCGAGCGCCTGGCCTAGGATGCCTTCCGCCGCGCCCTGTTCCGCCGGCCCCTGCGCGGCCTGCGCGCGCGTGCGCGCCGCGGTCACGGCCTCGAACGTCTCACGCTCGTGGGCGGCGTAGCCCTTGACGGTCTCGACAAGATTCGGGATCAGGTCGTAGCGGCGCTTCAGCTGGACGTCCACCTGCGCCCACGCGTTCTCGACCCGGTTGCGGAGCGTGACGAGTCGGTTGTAGAGCAGCACCAGCGCGACGGCGAGCGCGGCAATGACGCCGAGGATGATCCAGAGCATGGTGGGGACCTTACTAGCGCCGGCAGCAGGCGAACACGACATCCTCACCGCCTGCATAGGGGCGGCGGTCGAACCAGCCCCACTGCTCCTCGACGTCGAAGCCGGCCCGGTCGAGCAGTAGCCGCCACTCGGGCGGCGAAAGCCACGCGAGCAGCATCGTCGACGCCTCCTCGCCGCGACGGACGGACAGGGTCAGAGTTCGTTCGCCCTCGTCCCAGTCGGCACGCTCGAAGATTCCCGGCTCGCGCTCGAGCCAGCGGCCATGCGTGTCCTCGACGTCCCCGTTGCTCGGCGCGAAGACGTCGAAGACGAGCCGCCCGCCCGGCAGGAGCAGCTCGTTCGCGGCGGCGAGCGCCCGGAGCCGGTCGGCTTCGGTCGTCATGTGCAGGAGGGAGCGGAACGGGATCAGAACGAGCGGGACACGTTCTTCCACGGGCGGCTTGCGCATGTCGCCGAGCCGTAGGTCGAGGAAGGCTTCGACGCCTTCGGCCCTCGCGAAGTCCCTCGCCACGTCGAGCATCCCTGCCGAAGCGTCAACGCCGATCACGCGGATGCCCGACTTCGCAACCGGCACCGAGATGCGGCCAGTGCCGCAGGCGAGCTCCACCACCGGCCCGCCCGAGGCCTGCGCCTCCTCGACGTAGAACTCCACGTCCTCGGTGACGCTCGCGCTCCACGGGTCGTAAACGCGCGCGATCGCATCGTAGGGGCTAGGGCTTGCGGACAACCCAGACGAACTCGTTCGCGGACTCGTCGAACGGCTCGAGCTCGAAGCCGCCGTAGTGCGCTTCAACCTCGAAGCCCGCGACCTCGATCAGACCTTCCCATTCGGACCGGTTCAGCCACCAGAGCGAGATTGCGTCGCCGCTCTCGAGCGTGATGTCGATCCGGTTGTCGTGCTTCGCCTGGTCGACCCTGTGCCGGATCCCGTTCTGCTCCTGCCACTCGCCGTCGATGCGCGCGGCGATGCGCGGGTCGAAGACGAACGCGTTCCAGGCGAACCGCCCGCCTGGCCGCAGCGAGGCGTGGACACGCTCGAAGACGCGTCGCCGGTCGGCCCAGGTCGGCAGATGGAGCAACGAGCGGAAGGGAACGTAGATCAGCCCAGCAGCCTCGTCCAGCTCGAAGTCGCGCATGTCGCCTTGTCGGAGCTGGAGCGCGACCCCCGCCGCGGCCGCGCGCTCGCGCGCCTGCTCGAGCATCGCCGCCGAGGCGTCGATCCCGAGCACCGGCCGTTCCGTTTCGCGGGCGACCGGGATCGCCACCCGCCCGTTTCCGACCGCAAGCTCGACGAGCGGGCCTTCGCTCTCCCTCGCCAGCTCGACGTAGAAGGAGACGTCCTCGGTCATGTGCGCCGACCAGTCGTCGTAGATCGGTGCGAAGGCGTCGTAGTAGCTCAAGAAACCGATGGTATCGTCGCGCGATGGACGCCACGGCGCTCGAGAGCGAAGCTCGGACCGCGATCGCCGCGGCCGCCGACCAGGCCGCCCTCGAGGATCTGCGCGTCCGCTATCTCGGGCGCAAGAGCCCGCTAAAGCTCGCGCTGCGCGAGGTGCGCGACCGCGAGACGGGGATGGCGCTGAACGCGGCGAGAGCGGCTATTGAGCAGGCCTTCGAGCAGCGGGAGGTCGAGCTCGGCTCGGACGTTGTCGAAGACGTCCACTTCGACGTGACGCTTCCCGGTGAGGCGCGGCCCCTCGGCCAGCTCCATCTGATCACCCAGGTCCGGCGAACCGTCGAGGACGCATTCATCGGACTCGGCTACGAGGTGCGAGACGATCGAGAGGTCGAGACGGTCGAGTTCAACTTCGACAAGCTCGCCTTTCCGGAGTGGCACCCCACCCGCTCGCCGCGGGACACGTTCTTCTTCGACGGCACGCGCCTGCTGCGCACCGAGACGTCGCCCTCGCAGATCCACATCATGGAGGAGCGCGAACCCCCGATCTACATGGTCTCGATCGGCCGCGTCTACCGGCGGGACACGATCGACGCGACGCATTTCACGATCTTCCACCAGTTCGAGGGGCTCGCCGTCGACCGTGACCTGACACTCGCCGACCTGCGGGGAACGCTCCTGCACGTGATGCGGGCGCTGTATGGGGCGGAGCGGCGAGTCCGGTTCCGCACGCACTATTTCCCGTTCACCGAGCCTTCGATGGAGCCCGACGTCTCTTGCCCGATCTGCGGCGGCGAGGGCTGTCGCGTGTGCAAGCAGTCCGGCTGGATCGAGATGGGTGGTTCAGGCATGGTCGACCCGGCCGTCTTCGAGAACGTCGGCTACGACCCCGAGGAGTGGTCGGGCTTCGCGTTCGGCATGGGACTGGAGCGAACCGCGCAGCTACGCCACGCGGTTCCCGGTCTCCGCCCGTTCTGGGAGAACGACCTCCGCGTCCTGAGGCAGTTTTAGTCATGCGGGTGCCGCTTTCCTGGCTCCGCGATTACGTCGCGCTTCCGATGCCGGCGCGCGAACTGGCGGACCGGCTGAGCATCAGCGCAGCCGAAGTGAACACCATCGAGCCGCGCGGGCCCGTGGACGAGGGCGGCAATCACGGTTTCTTCCTCGTCGGCAAGGTTCTCGAGGCGGGCAAGCATCCCAATGCCGACCGCCTTCAGCTCTGCCAGGTCGACGTGGGGGAGGGAGCGGCGCGCCAAATCGTCTGCGGCGCGTGGAACTTCGGCGCCGGCGCCACTGTCGCCGTCGCGCTTCCGGGCGCGAGGCTCCCAGGTGCCGAGGCACCCCTCGCGGAGGCGCACCTGCGCGGCGAGGTCTCGCGCGGAATGATTCTGTCTGAGCGCGAGCTCGAGCTCGGCGGCGATCACGCGGGGATCATGGTTCTACCCGAGACGGAGCCAGGGACACCGCTCGCCGACGTGCTCCCCCTCGCGGACTCGATCTTGGATGTCGAGCCGACGGGGAACCGGGTCGACCTGCTTTCGGTCTACGGCGTCGCGCGTGAGGTCGCAGCGCTCTTCAGCCTCGAGCTCGCACCGCCTCCCGGCGTCGACCCGGAGCTGCACGGCGCCGAGACCGTCGACATTCGCATTGACGACCTCGACGGCTGCCCCCGCTACGTGGGTCGCACCTTCGGCGACGTCCGGGTTGGGCCGTCGCCGCCATGGCTCCGAGCGCGCCTGACGGGCGCTGGGATGCGCCCGATCTCCAACGTCGTCGACATCACGAACTACGCGATGCTGGCGCTCGGAAACCCGCTCCACGCATTCGACCGCAGTTCGCTTGCCGGCGACCGGATTGTCGTTCGGCGTGCAACGGCCGGCGAGAAGCTCCGGACGCTCGACGGCGTCGACCGCGAGCTCGAGGAGCGGGACCTCGTGATCGCCGATGCGGAGAACGCGATCGCGCTCGCGGGAATCATGGGTGGCGAGGAGACGGAGGTGCGCGACTCGAGCACCGAGATCCTGCTCGAGGCGGCCAACTTCGAGCCGTTCGGGCTGCTGCGGAGCTCGGAGCGGCTGAAGCTGCGGACCGAGGGCTCGAATCGCTGGGAGAAGGGCGTCGATCCGTATCTCGCACCCCAGGCGGCGTCGTTGGCCACGCAGCTCCTCGTCGAGATTGCAAATGCACGGTGGCTGGGCGACAGCGATGTCCACGGCGAACTACCGGCTCGGCCGGTGATCCGGTTCCGGCCAGGTCGCGCCGACGAGCTGATCGGACTCGAGACGCCTCCCGACGAGCAGCGCGCGACCCTCGGCGGCTTCGGCTTCGAAGTGGACGAAGGCTGGAACGTGACCGTTCCCACGTGGAGGAGCCGGGACGTGACCCGCGAGGTCGACCTGATCGAGGAAATCGCCCGGGTCCGAATGGATGATGTCCCGTTCACGCTTCCCACTCGACGTGCGATGTTCGGCGCACTCACGCCGCTCCAGCGCTTACGGCGACAAGTAGAGGACGTTCTCGCCGGGCTTGGTCTGGCCGAGATCTACGCGCCTTCCCTGGTGCCGGCGGCAGCGGAGCCGGAGGGCCTGGCTCTCCCTGACCCGATGGGCGACCAGGCGGTGCTCAGGCAGACGCTCCTGCACGGCCTGGTCGACGCTGCGGCGCGGAATGCTTCGGTGGGGAACGAGCGGATCGGGCTGTTCGAGATCGCCCGCGTGTATTACCCGCAGGGCGACGAGCTGCCCGAGGAGCAGCTCCATGTCGGGGGCATCGTCGAGGGCGGTTTCGCGCCGGCCAAGGGAGTGGTCGAGTCGCTCTACCTAGCGCTCAAGGCGGAGCTGCGCATCGAGCGCGACGCCAGGCCGTCTCTCTTCCCGGGTCGCGCCGCGCGTGTCGACGCAGGCTGGCTCGGCGAGCTGCACCCGAGCCTCCTTGAGGGAACGTGGGGGGTCTTCGAGCTCGACCTCGAAGCGCTGCTCGCTGCGTCGCGCGATCCGATCCAGTACGAGGACGTGATCACCTTTCCGGCGGTCAAGCAAGACCTCGCCTTCATCGTCGGCGAGGGCGTTGCCGCCGGCGACCTGATCGCGGCTGCCCGCGCGGCGGCGGGCCCGGAGCTGCGCGACCTGCGTGTCTTCGACGTCTACCGGGGGGAGCAGGTCGGCCCGGGGAAGAAGTCGATCGCTCTCGCGGCTGCGTTTCAGTCGCCTGAGCGGACGCTCTCGGACGAGGACGCGGCGGCGATCCGCGAGCGGATCGTCGCGACGCTTGCGGAGCGATTCGGCGCCGAGCTGCGCGCGTAAGGTAACTAGATCCCCCGAACGAGGGATTTCTGTCGGTGCACGTATCTTTCCCCGCAAAGAGCGCGTTTCTCCCGCGTCCGTAACTTTTACGAGGGGGAGACCAACATGAAAGCTCTGAAGGCTCTAGTCCGTATGGTGGCGCTCACGACGTGCGCGCTCGCCTTCGCGGCGACAGCTCTCGCCGATCCCGGCAACGGGAACGGGAACGGCGGCACGCCACCGGGCCAGGAGAAGAAGGCGGATCCGCCGGCAGCGACTCCGGCTTCGGCTCCGGCCGTCGCCCCGGCAGCGGTGCCTTCGCAGGCCGCTCCGGGTCAGGAGAAGAAGGCCGAGAAGCAGGAGGCCAAGCAGAACAAGAACGCTGCTCAAAATCCTGCCGCCACGCCCGGTCAGGCGAAGAAGGCCGAGAAGAAGGCCGAGAGGGCGGAACAGCAGGCGGACAAGAAGACCGAGAAGGCAGAATCCAAGGCTGCGAAGGCCGTGTCACCCTCGAAGGGTCAGTCGACCAACGCGCATCACCACGTCATCATCTGCCATCGCACGGGCTCGCTCTCGAACCCGTACGTCGTCATCAACATCCCGTACACGGCGTGGATGCACGCGCACAGCCCGTCGACGGGTGCGCACCCGCCGAAGAACGGCCACGTCGACATCCTGCTCAAGGATCCGGCCTCCCGGCCTGGCTCCAAGGACGGCTTCACGAAGGCCGCCTGCGGTGCGCCCGCCACAACGGTGACGCCGCCTGCGACCTCTTCGACGCCGCCCACGCAGCCGACGGGTACCTGTCCCGCGACCACGACTTCGACCGAGCGCGTCCTCGTCGGTGTGTGGCATGCAACCGGCTCGTACAAGAACGGCGAGCGCAAGTACGTGTACATCACGCCGAGCCTCGGTTCTGCGCACTACACGAAACATGAGGACGACAAGCCTGTGTACGAAACCCGGACGGTAACGCGGAAGGCCTCCGGTGAGAACTGCGCCACCGTGACGTCCTCGTCGAACACGACGGGAACGGTCAGCAGCCAGACCAGCGTCCAGGCCGCCTCCCAGTCGGCCCAGACGTCCCAGGCGGCCCAGACGTCCCAGGCGGCCCAGACGTCCCAGGCGGCCCAGACGTCGCAGGCGGCCCAGACGTCGCGGTCGAGCAAGCCGTCGCAGTCGAGCAAGCCGTCGCAGTCGTCGGGCGTCGCCGGCGCGGTCTCGCCCACTAAGGCAGCGACCGCAGGCAAGGGCAACCCGGCAGGCCGAGTCCTCAACGGAGTCGCCGGTGCGCCCGCGGCCGTCGCCCGGACCGCGACGACCGGCACCCTGCCGTTCACCGGCATCCCGCTGTGGATCGCCGCGCTGATCGGCAGCGCTCTGCTCGCCGGCGGGCTCGTGCTCCGGCGCCCGACGGCTAGCGCCAGCTGATCAACCAGACGGAGAGATAGGTACGGACGGGGCGGCCTCAGTGCCGCCCCGTCTCACGTTCCAATCCGATTGTTTCGGGCGTGCGTAGAGTGAGGTGATGCGCCTCAGGGGTCTCATTGCTCTCGCCGCAGCTGCGGCATTCGTGCTCGTTCCGGCCGGGGCGCCGGCGGTCTCCGCGAACCCGCAGCTCCTGGCGACGGTCGGGCCAGGTTTCACGATCCGGCTGACCCACCCCGACGGCTCTGCCGTCACGAAGGTTGATCCGGGCATCTACGACATCGTCGTTCGGGATCTCGCGAGCGAGCACAACTTCCATCTTTCCGGCCTGGGTGTCAACGAGGTGACCGACGTCGAAGCGATCGTCAACGTCACCTGGACGGTGACGTTCAAGGACGCCCGTTACACCTTCGTCTGCGACCCGCACTCGAGCTCGATGCGCGGGTCATTCGTGTCGGGGACGCCGCCCGCCACGACGCCGACAGCTCCTGCGGCGAAGAAGCTTCTGCTCACCGTCGGCCCGACGGCCGCGATCACGCTCCGCAACGCGGCTGGCAAGATGCTCCACGGGCTCAAGGCCGGCAGTTACACGATCGTCGTCCGTGACCGTTCGAAAGCACACAACGCACACTTGGTCGGCAAGGGCGTCAACCGCAAGTCCGGCCTAGCCGCCACAGGCACGCTGACGTGGAAGGTGAAGCTCTCCGCCGGCACGCTCCGCTTCTTCTCCGATCGCAGCCCGAAGACGGTCGAGGGCTCGATCAAGGTCAGTTAAGTGCGGCGGCTGGGCTTGATCAGTCCCGCGTCCTCGCCGCCCGCGGCGCGAACCTCGGCCTGTTTGTCGAGCTCGGAGTTCAGCTCCGCGCCGAAGAGCAGCGCGAACGCGGAGTAGTTGAGCCAGAGCAGCAGCACGATCCCGCTCGCGAGCGTGCCGTAGGTCTTCGAGTACGAGTCCGAGAAGCTCGTGTACAGCGCGAAGAGGCCCGAAAGCACGAGCCACGAGACGCTGCCGACGAGCGAGCCGGGGGTGAGCCACGTCCAGTTCCGCACGTCGACGTTCGGCGCCAGGTAGTAGACGAGGGCGAAGAAGAGCAGGATCGCGACGAACGCGATCGGCCAGCGCAGAACCGCCCAGAAGAGCTCGAACGCACCGCCGAGATGCGCCTTGTCGGCGATCGCGGTGCCGAGCGGGCCGCCGAACACGATCAGTAGCAGCAGGCCCGCCAGCACGAGTCCCGTCAGGGAGACGAGCACGATCGCGATGATCCGCGTTTTCCAGAACGGCCGGGTCTCAACCCGGTCGTACGCGCGGTTGACCGCCTTGATCACCGCGTTCATCGCGCCGCTGGCGGCCCACGTCGCGCCGGCCGCTCCAACGAAGAACGCGACGACCGAGGTGCCCTTGGACGTTTCCTGCTGCAACGTATCGATCGTCTCGAGGACGTCGCCGGGGGCGACCGGGGCGAGAAACTCCTGCAGCGTCTCGTAGGCTCCGATCAGGTCGAGCAGGCCGACGAGGAAGACCATTGCGGGGAAGAATGCGAGCAGGGAGCTGAAGGCGACCTGCGCGGACATGCCCATCGCGTCGTCGGCCAGGAACGACTTGAACGCCCGCTTGAAGACGCTTGCCCATTCGCGAAGCGAGAACCGCCAGGGGCTCGCGGGCGCGTGTCCGACGTTTGCGCTCAGCGCTCGCGGCCCTTGCGGGCGAGCAGGCGCATCGTCGCGCCGATCCCGCCGGCGAGGAAGAAGCCCGCGCCGAGCGCGCCCGCCGCGACGACGGGCAGCTTTCCGCGGAGCTTGCCCGCGACGTCAGTCGCGTCACCGAGGCCGTCTCGCAGCTGCTCGACCGCGGTCTCGAGTTCCTGCTTCTCGCGTTCGATCTCCCGCCGGACGACGTCCGGTGTCCGTCCGTTGCGGCTAACGGTTGCCATTGTCCCTCCCCGAGCTGCCGCCGCCCTTGAGCTTGGCCCGCGCCAGCAAGCCGAGCACCGCGGCGATCGTCAGGAGACCCAACGTGACGAGTAGGAGCGCGATCCAGGCGTCCAGCACGATCGCGAGCGCGACTGCGATCGTGGCGAACAGGAAACCGAGGGCGTACAGAGCGACGAGCGCTGCTCCGAGCCCGAGCCCGAGGGCCGCTCCCTTGCTTTTGGCCTCGAGGCGGGCGAGCTCGAGCCCCAGCTTCGCGAGGGTGCTCGCGTGCTCGGCGACCTGCTTCGCCGCCGTTCCGACGCCTGGATGCTGCTCAGCGGCGCGGGTGGGCATGGCCTCTCCAGTCGATGATCTTCGCGAGCAGCGTGCCGACCCCGAACGCTGCGCCGGCGACGGCGAGCGGGTTCGGGCTGGAGCGGCGTTGCTTTTGCGGCGGGTGCTGTGGCCCCGACGGCGCGCGCGGCGTCTGTGCCGTGCCGGGCTCGGCATCTTTTGGCAGCTCGCCCTTGGCGCGCTTCACCATCAGCGACGGCTTCAGCTTCCGGAGGAACATCGCGTCCTCGGTCAGCTCCGGCGCGACCTTGGCGGCAACGCCTCCTTTCGCGGCAGCCTTGTCCGACAGCTGCTCGAGCTTGGCGGCGCCCGCCTCGACGGCCTTGTCGCCTTTCATCGTTTTGCGGGCGGCTTCTCGCCCGTCGCCACCCGCCAGATGCCCGAGGCGGCACGCCGTGCGGCCATGGTGGCTGCGGCGCCGAGGGCGCCATAGAGGCCGGTCCAGAGAATCTTGCGCAGCATGGGTTCCTGGTTGCCTGCCCAGCGGAGCGGCAAACCTGGAAGGTTATGCATCGGCATGCATGTCGACGCCCGTCCGCTGCCGAAAGTGGAGCGCCAGCGCCTGATCGAGAGCGTGATCGGGCGGCGCCGCGTAGGGACTCAGCTCGAACTGCGAGACGCGCTCGCTGACGCGGGCTGCGCGGTAACCCAGGCGACGCTCTCTCGTGACCTGCGCGAGCTCCGGATCGAGAAGGTGCACGATGGCCTCGGCCGGGCACGGTACGCGATTGCAGATGGCAGGCGCTCCGATCCGGCCGCCGCGCTGGCGTCCATCCTGGAGCAGTTCGGCCGTCGTGTGACCGCGGCGCAGAACCTGGTGGTGATCCGTTCCGAGATCGGCGCCGCACCCGCGATTGCGCGCGCGCTCGACCGGGTCGAGCATCCGCTGATCGTCGGCACGATCGCAGGCGACGACACCTGCCTTGTGATCGCGCGCTCGGCCGCTGACGCGCGCGTGCTGGCGCAGGAGCTCGCCTAGGAGGGTTTGGCGGGACGTCGCTCGGCTCAGCCGATGTTCGCCAAGCCTTCCTACTAGCGAACGAGGCGAATCTCGCCTTCGACGATCGCTCCGACCCGCTCGGCGAGGATCTCCTCGCCGCCGACGAGCAGCCCGTGGAAGATGTCGACCTGCTCGTCGCCGAGCACCTCGTCCACCTTGCCGATCTTCTCGCCGTGTGCGTTCACGACGTTCCAGCCGCGCTCGACGAGTAGCCAGGAGACAGGATCTCCGCTCATGGCCTGCACGTACCCACCCGCAGAGCTTTCTAGACGGCCTTGCCCTCGACGCGCCAGACGGGCCCTTGCGTGGCGACGTTGTGCGTGTCGGAGAGGGAGCGGAGGATCGTGAGCAGGCCCGACATGCCCTCGGCGTCGACGCGTTCGAGGCAGCGGGCGGTCATCTGCGGCGAGGCGCCGTAGCCGAAGCTCTGCGCGACCCGAAAGCGAAAGGCGTTTCGGCCCGGCACGCGGGCTGGGTTGATCGGCGCGAGCAGCAGCGCGGCGCGGTCGAGGTGGTCGCTCGAGTCCAGCTCGAGCTCGCAGTACAGGTCACTCCAATCGGGAGGCAGATCGGCGACTGCCGAGGCCCACGCGGCCGCGAGCTCCTTGTTTGGCGCCTCCTCACGGAGCTCGCGCTCGACGGTCTCGAGCACCGTCAGCGTGCCGCGGATCCGCTCCGCGTCGAGCTTTCCGAGCAGCTTCGTGCACTGGTCGGGACCGATCCCTCCGCCCGCTCGGTGGACCGAGAACTGGAGCGTCTCGCCGACGCGGCCTGGACTCGCGGGGCTGAGGAGCGAGGCCGCGCGCTCGCGTTGCTCGGAGCGCGGCAAAGTGAGGCCCAGTCGGGCGTCCGCCCAACCCGCGGGCAGATCCGCTGCGATGCGACGCCACTGCTCCACCAGCCTCATGTGGGCGACAGCATAATGAAGGCCACAATGGCGAAGGTAGAGAAGAAGCCGCGCGGAAAGGACGTGCTCTCGGACGAGCGGCTGCTCGAGCTCTTCCGCGAGATGCTGCTGATCCGCCGCTTCGAGGAGAAGGTGGAGGAGCGCTTCCGCGCCGGCGAGCTGCCAGGTTTCCTGCACGTCTGCATCGGCCAGGAGGCGGTGGCCGCCGGTGTGATGGCGGCGCTCGAGCCGGACGACGTGATCGCCTCGACTCACCGCGCGCACGGGCACACGATCTCCAAGGGGACGCACGTGAACGCGATCATGGCCGAGCTGTATGGCAAGGCCGAGGGCTGCTCGCACGGCTACGGGGGCTCCATGCACCTCTACGACATCGAGAAGGGCAACCTCGGCGCCAACGCCGTCGTGGGAGGCGGGCTCCCCGCGATTACTGGTGCAGCGCTCGCCTTCCAGTTCCGCAAGCAAGAGCGTGTCGCAGTCGCGTTCTTCGGCGACGGCGCCACCAACACCGGCGTCTTCCACGAGTCGCTCAATCTCGCCCAGCTCTGGAAAGTGCCAGCGCTCTTCGTACTCGAGATGAATGCCTGGGCGGAATCGACGCCGATCAGCCAGCACGCGCCGATCGAGGACTTCTCCCAGCGTGCCGTCGCGTTCGGGATGCATTCGATCGATGTCGACGGCCAGGACGTCGAGGAGGTCTACAAGGCGACCCGAGAGGCCCGCGAGTTCGCGGCCTCGGGCCAGGGCCCGGTCTTCCTGAACATCCGGACCTACCGGCTCGTCGGCCATTACATCGGCGACCCGCAGGTCTACCGCGAGAAGGACGAGGTCAACGAGCTGCGCGAATCGAAGGACCCCATCGAGCTCCTGCGCGCGCAACTCGAGCTCTCCGAGGAAGAGTTCGAGGCGCTCGACACTGAGATCGAGGCGATCGTCGAGGGAGCGGTCGAGTTCGCGAAGGCGGGCACGGATCCCAAGCCCGAAGACGCACTCAAGTACGTCTATGCCTGAGTTGAGCTGTGCCTGACATGACGTATCGCGAGGCCGTGCGCGACGCGCTCTCGAGCGCGATGCGCGCCGACGACGACGTCTTCATCATGGGGGAAGACATCGCCGAGATGGGCGGCTCCATGGGAGTGACGCAGGGAATGCTCGCCGAGTTCGGCCCCGAGCGAGTCCGCAACACCCCTATCTCCGAGATGGCGATCGTCGGCACCGGGATCGGCGCGGCCATGCAGGGCATGCGGCCGGTCGTCGAGATCATGTATCAGGACTTCCTCACCCTCTCGATGGAGCAGCTCGTCAATCAGGCGGCGAAGCACCGGACGATGTCGGGCGGCCAGGTGAAGGTGCCACTGACGATCCGGACCCAGGGCGGCGCCGGCTGGAGCCCCGGCGCGCAGCACGCACAGCAGCTCGAGTCCTGGTTCGTCCACGTTCCCGGCCTGAAGGTCGTCTTCCCCTCGACGCCGGAGGACGCGCGCGGCTTGCTCTGGAGCTCGATCTACGACGACAACACGGTCATCTTCTTCGAGCATCGCCTGCTCTACCCCCTCAAGGGCACGGTGCCGGACGAGATCGAGCCGATCGAGCTCGGCAAGGCGCGCGTCCTGCGTGCGGGCTCGGACGTCACGGTCATCGCCATCGGGCGGATGGTGCCGGAGGCCCTGCAGGCGGCGGAGGAGGCAGAGAAAGAAGGGATCTCGGTCGAGGTGGTCGACCCGCGGACGCTGCTGCCGCTCGACGAGGAGACGATCATCACGTCCGTCAAGAAGACCACACGCTGCGTCACGGCGCACGAGGCGGTGACGCGCGGCGGCTTCGGCGCCGAGCTTGCGGCGGTCGTGCAGCAGGGGGCTTTCGACTACCTCGACGCGCCGATCGAGCGCGTGGGCGCGAAGTTCGCGCCGCTTGCGTTTGCGCCGGCGATGGAGCAGTGGGTCGTCCCGCACGCGGCCGACGTTCTCGAGGCCGTCAAGAGAACGGTGGCTCGCTCCTAGTCATGGCGACCGAGGTCAAGCTCCCGCGGCTGGGCCAGGGCATGGAGTCCGGCACGATCGTCAAGTGGCTGAAGGGCGAGGGTGAGCCGGTCAAGAAGCGCGAGCCCCTCTATGAGCTCGACACCGACAAGGTCACGCAGGAGGTCGAGGCAGAGGCGGACGGCGTTCTGCTCAAGATCGTCGTCGACTCCGGCGAGGTCGAGGTCGGCCGCACGATCGCGTTCATCGGCAGCGAAGGCGAGGACATTCCGTCAGGGAACGGCAAGCCCGCCGCGACCGAGGACAAGGAGAAGGAGAAGGACAAGGCTGAGGAGAAGGCCGACGACGCCGCGGAGCCCGAGGAGCATCCGGAGGAGGAGGGCTCGCCGGCGGACGAGATGGACGACGAGCGCGAGCGTGGCCGTCAGGCGGCCGCAGCCACGGCCGAGGCCGCGACCGCAGCGGTCGGCGAGGCGCCGGCGCCCCCCGACGGCCGTGTCAAGGCGTCGCCGCTCGCGCGCAGGCTCGCGCGCGAAAAGGGGGTCGACCTGGCGCAGCTGCAGGGCACTGGACCCGAAGGCCGGATTGTGGCCGAGGACGTCGAGCGCGGGACGATCGCAGCGGCCAGTGTCGCCCCAGTTGCTGCGCCCGCAACCTTAGCGGCGGCCGGCGAGGTCGAGGAGATCGAGCTCAGCTCCACGCGCAAGACGATCGCACGCCGTCTCACCGAGGCGTGGCAGGCGCCGGTCTTCCAGCTCACCGTCTCGGTCGACATGACCCGGGCGCTGCAGTTGCGCGAGCAGCTCGTCGCGCGCTTGCGAGAGGGCGAGACGAAGCCGACGGTCAGCGACCTGTTGACCAAGGTCTGTGCCGCTGCGCTCGTGCGCCATCCGGCCGTGAACGCCCATTTCACCGGCGAGAAGATCCTCCGCTTCCCCGACGCGCACGTCGGCATCGCCGTCGCGGCGCCGAACGGCCTCGTGGTGCCGGTGATCCGCGACGCCCACCGGCGCACGATCCAGCAGATCGCCGCTGCCCGGGCCGAGGTGGTCGGCCGGGCGCGGGACGGCAAGCTGCAACGGGCCGACCTGGAGGGCGGGACCTTCACGATCTCGAACCTCGGCATGTTCGGGATCGAACAGTTCATCGCCGTGCTCAACCCGCCGCAGGCAGCGATCCTTGCTGTCGGCTCGACCGTCGAGAAGCCGGTCGTCCGCGACGGTCAGGTCGAAGTGCGCCCGCTGATGAGCATGACGATCACTTGCGACCATAGGGCGATCGACGGCGCCGACGGCGCGGAGTTCCTTCGCACCGTCAAGGAGCTCCTGGAAGAGCCCGCGCTGGCGCTTTGATGATCACGGTCTGGTACCGCGTCCGCGACCTCGGCGCCGCCCGCGCCTTCTACCAGGACGTGCTCGGCTTCAAGGAAGTGTTTGTCGATCTCGACGAAGGCTGGTCGCGGCTCACCCATGGCCAGATGGAGATCGCGCTCGCCGAGGGCGAGCCCGACGAGATCGGCGGCGTCGCCCACGTGGATGTCGACGATGTGAAAAGCGACGCCGAGCGCCTGCGCGAGGCCGGCGTCGAGGTTGGAGTCGTCTTCGAGCTTCACGGGCAGATCAGGCTCGTGGACGTGTTCGACCCCGACGGCAACCGCATCCAGCTGGCCCAATCCCTGGGCTGATGGCGGTGCTCCTCCGTCGTGGCGGCGCCCAGGATCTCCGGTTCCTCCGGGACATGCTCCACCACGCGTACTACTGGCGCGAGCGCGTACCTGGGTCGCTCGTCTCCCGCTATGTGCGGGGGTGGGGAAGGCCGGGCGACACCGCGGTGATTGCCCTCGAGAACGGGTTCCCGGTCGGCGCGGCGTGGTTCCGGGTCTTCCGCCAGGCAGAGCCGGGTTACGGCTTCGTCGACGAGTCGACGCCGGAGCTGGCGATCGCGGTCGTCCCGTCCAAACGCGGGCATGGGGTCGGGGACGAGCTGTTGCAGGAGCTGATCGCGAAGGCGAAGGCCGGCGGGTTCACGCGCCTGAGTCTCAGCGTCGAGCCCGGCAACCCTGCTCGGAAGCTCTACGAGCGACACGGGTTCTCGGTCGTCGACGAGGGAGCCGAGGCGTGGACGATGGTGGCGGAGCTAGCATCGAGCTGACGATCGAATGAGGAGCTGATTGGACATGGAAGTTGACGTCGCCGTCCTGGGCGGAGGCCCCGGCGGATACACGGCAGCGATCCGCGCAGCCCAGCTGGGCGCGAAGGTCGCGTGCATCGAGCTCGAGCCCGAGCTCGGCGGCACCTGCCTGCGCGTCGGCTGCATCCCGACGAAGGCGTGGGTGCAGACCGCACACGCTCTCCACCAGGCCGAGGAGGTGTTCGCCAAGTTCGGCGTGAACGTCTCGAGCCCCGAGCTCGACTTCGGCACCGCAGTCGAGTGGAAGAACGGCGTCGTCAAGCAGATGACCGGCGGAATCGCCGGGCTGTTCAAGTCGAACGGCGTCGAGTGGGTGAAGGGCAAGGGCCGCTTCAAGGACGCGAGCACGATCGCGGTCGAGGGCGGGGAGGACGTGTCTTTCAAGCAGGCGATCGTTGCGACAGGCTCGTTCCCGATCATGCCGCCGATCGAAGGGCTCGACTCCTCTCGCTGCGTCGACTCAACCGGGCTGCTGGCGCAGACCGAGATCCCGAAGCGCCTGGTCGTCCTCGGCGGTGGCATCATCGGCTGCGAGTTCGCCTCGATCTTCCAACGCTTCGGCTCCGAGGTGACGATCGTCGAGATGCTCGACACGCTGATCCCGCAGGAGGACGCGGACGCGGCGAAGGAGCTGGCGAAGGCGTTTGGGAAGCGCGGGATCGCGCTCCAGCTCGGCAAGCAGTGCACGAAGGTCGACGACGACGGCTCCAAGCTGACGGTTCAGTACGGGGACGGCGAGACCGTCGAGGCAGATCTGATGCTCGTGAGCGTCGGCCGCGCGCCGCTCGTCGAAGGGCTCGGGCTCGAGGAGATCGGCGTCGAGCTGGACAGGCGCAAGGGCATCGCGACCGACGAGCACCGGCGCACGACCGTCTCGCACGTCTATGCGGTCGGCGATTGCGCCGGCTACTGGCAGCTCGCCCACACGGCGTTCCGCGAAGGCGAGGTCGCTGCCGAGAATGCATGTGGGCACGAGGCGACGATCGGCGAGCCGGCGGTGCCGCGGCCGATCTACACCGACCCGGAGATCGCCGGCGTCGGCCTGACCGAGGCGCAGGCGCGCGAGCTGCACGGTGACGACGTCGCCGTCGGCGTCTTCCCGTGGGTCGCGAACGCGCGCGCCGTCATGCAGGCGGAGACGGTCGGCTGGGTCAAGTCGATCCACGAGACCAAGTACGGCGAGCTGCTCGGGATCGTGATGGTCGGGCCGCACGTGACCGATTTGATCGAGGCCGGAACGGTCGCGATCGACGCCGAGGCGACGGTCGAGACGGTCGCGGACGGGATGGCCGCGCACCCGACCCTCTCGGAGGCGATCAAGGAGGCGGGCCTCGTCGCCCTCGGCCGCGCGATCCACTTGCCGAACAAGAAGAAGGCCGCTGCGAGCGCCTAGACCTGCCCGACGGGAACCGGAGCGACGACCTGCGTTTCCTCATCGGCAGGCCCGTCGTCGAGGCGCCGCAGGTTCCGAACGCTCGGCACGAGCAGCAGCCCCATGTTCGCCACGATCCCGATCGCCGCCGCGAGGCCGATCGTCAGGTCGATGCCGATCGTCTCAGAGAGCGGTCCGGCGAGGACGTAACCGAGCGGCATGAAGACGAGCGAAATCATCCAGTCGAGCGAGCTCACGCGCGAGATCGACTCCGCGGGTATGTGCTGCTGCAGCATCGTGTCCCAGAGGGCGTTCCCGATGGCGATGCTGAAGAGCGCGAGCACGCCTGCGAGCACCAGGCCGGCCACCGGCAGCGGCGGGATCAGCGCGAGCAGCTGAGCCGAGACGAAGAACATGAGCAGGAACGCAGGGATCAGGGGACGCGACGGCTTGTAGCGCAGCGCAACGAAGCTTCCCACGAGGCCACCCACCGCGCCGCCCGTCAGGATCAAGCCCCAATCGGGGGCGCCGCCGAGCTCGCGCTCGATCACGAGCGGCCCGAGCACGAAGTACATCGCGATGGTCACGTTCGAGATCGAGAAGACGATGAACGCCGACCAGAGCCAGGTCCGCGCGAGCACTTCGTCGAGCCCTTGGCGTGCGTCGGTGAGGAAGCTTCGCCGCACCGACCGCGGCAGCGTGGGCAGCCGCATCGCGACGAGGCAGACAGCGCTCAGGACAAATGTGACCGCGTCCAGCGCGAAGATCGGACCGAAGCCGACGAGGACGACGAGTGCGCCGGCGCTGACCGGCCCGAAGATCTGGATCGCGTTCTGGGACATGTTGATGAGCGCGTTCGCCTCTTGCAGGCGGTCCGGGCGCACGATCGTCTTCACGAGACCGGTCGAGGCCGGACCGAAGAAGGCGCTCGCGCCGCCGACAAGGAACGCTGCGACGACGAGATGCCAGATCGCGACGCTGTCCGTGAAGAATGCGAGTGCGAGCAGCGCCTGCGTGACCGCGCGCACCAGGTCCGCAACGATCATCACGAGTTGGCGCGGCAGCCGGTCCGACCAGACGCCGCCGGCGACGACAAAGAGCACCCGGGCGCCCATCATCGCCGCGAAGACGAGGCCGAGATCGGCCGCCGAGCCCGTCAAATCCAGGACGGCGAAGGTGAGCGCGAGCGGGACGAGCGCGTCGCCGAGCGCGGAGATCAGCTGCCCGAGCCAGAGCAACCGAAATTCGCGCTCCCGGAGCACGTCGAAGCTCGCCACCAACCCCTGCACGCGTGGATTGTCGCACGGATCGCCGCCGAAAACGGCCGTGTCCTAGGGACAGACCCTGGGACATGGCCGTTTCGGGATTCTCCCGGAAAAGCGAGACGCCCCTCTGCGGCAAGGGGCGTCTCTGGGAGAAAGGCGGGGCCGGCGGGCGGCACAGCCCCTATGTCTGGACGAGGGCACGTCCGTAGCTATTAGAGATGCCGTCCCCGCGAAAACCTTGCGCACGAATTTTCGGATCGCTGTTAGCCTGCTTCCATGAGCATCTTCAACAGGCGGAACGCGGCCGTGGGCTGGCTGAGCTGGATCGTCGCCAAGCGCGTGCTGAAGAAGAAAGCGCGCGAGGCCGTGCCGGGCACGGTCGAGGGGTCGAGGCGCCCCAACAAGGGGGCGATCGCGACGGTGCTCGCGGCTGTCGGGGGAGCGCTCTGGTTCTGGCGGAAGAAGAGCTCGGACGACGAGCTGCCGCCACCCGCGGGCGAGTAGCCTCGGCATGAGCCTCTTCCGCGCCGCCCTGGACGGCCTCGTTCCGTACGAGCCGGGGAAGCCGGAGGACGAGCTCCAACGCGAGCTCGGCCTCGGCCGCGTCGTCAAGCTCGCATCGAACGAGGGGCCGTGGGGTCCCTTCCCGGCCGCCCTGGAGGCGCTGGAGCGGAGCGCACGCGTGCTCAACCGCTATCCCGACGGAGGCGCCTACCATCTCCGCCGCGGGCTCGCCGAGCGGCACGATGTCGATCCGGCGAACGTGGTCACGGCCGCGGGAGCCGATGCGATCATCGGCCACCTTTCGCTTGCGACGCTCGAACCCGGGGACGAGATCGTCACCGCCTGGCCGTCCTTCATCAGCTACGTCCTCGACGCGCTCAAGCTTGGAGCGATCCCGCGGAAAGTGCCGCTCGTCGACGACCACTACGACCTCGACGCGCTGCTCGATGCGATCGGGCCACGCACGAAGCTCGTGTACGTGGCGACTCCGAACAACCCAACGGGGACGATGACCACGCGAGCACAGCTCGATGCTTACTTCGACCGCGTCCCCGAGCACGTGCTCACGGTGCTCGACCAGGCCTACTTCGAGTACATCGAGCGTTCGGATTATCCGGACGGCGTCGCGGAGTACGCGAGGGCCGGCCGGCGCGTCCTCGTCCTGCGCACGTTCTCGAAGATCTACGGCCTCGCAGGGCTGCGCGTCGGCTACGGGATCGGGCCGGCGGACGTGATCGAGGCGATCGGCAAGACGCGGCGTGCGTTCGACGTCAACACGCAGGCCCAGGTGGCCGCGTGCGCCAGCATGGACGCGCCAGAAGAGTTGGCTGAACGGCGCCGCCTCACGCACGACGGGCGCGAGGTGCTCGAGCGCACGCTCCGCGAGCACGGGCTCGCGCCGTGCGGTCCCGCCGTCGCGAACTTCCTCTTTACCGAGGTGGGGGATGACGCGCTGCCGCTCTTCGAGGCGCTGCTCCGCCAGGGCGTGATCGTCCGCCCGATGAGCGCATTCGGCGCACCGGGGGCGCTCCGCATCACCGTCGGCACCCCCGACGAGAACGCGTTCTTCGCCGAGGCGCTCGCCTCCGTCAGAGCCGCGACGACCTAGGGTCGTCCCTTCTCTCGGCTATCCTGGGCTCTCGCGGGTGCTCGAGCGCCCGCGTCTTGGTATGCGGACGACGTTGAAGAGAGGCATTGGCCGCGGGGCGGCCGTGAACGGAAACGGACGGCCGGTGCTGCCGCCCGGTGCCCTCTCGCCGATCACGATTTATCGCCAGCCGGAGTCGCCTCCGCGCTCGGGCTGGGCCACGCTGCGGACCATCTTCGCCTGGGTGCTCGCCGCGCTGGTCGTCGTCGTCGGCTCGATCGGCGGCGGTGCCTACCTCTGGTTCCACGAGAGCGTCGCGGCGGTCGTCGCATCGACACCGGACGTCAAGGTCGCCGCCAAGCGGCTGGACGTTGCGTTGCCGGGGCAACCGGCGACGGCGCTCGTCGTCGGCTACGACCAGCGTCCCGGAGATCAGGCTGGCGTTCGGTCGCGCTCGGACACGGTCATGCTCGTCCGTGCCGACCCGGAGACGGAGTCGATCTCGCTCCTCTCCTTCCCGCGCGACCTTTATGTCGAGGTGGTTTGCCCCGGCCGGTCGAGCTTCAACACCCGCATCAACGGCGCCTACTCAGAGTGCGGCACGAAGGGCACGCTCGAGACGGTGCGCAAGCTGACTGGGCTTCCGATCAACTACCTGATCACCGTCAACTTCCGCGGCTTCCGGCAACTCGTCGATGCAATCGGCGGGGTCTGGATGGACGTCGACCGACGCTACTTCAACGACCGCAGCGGCGACTTCGGCTACGCCACGATCAACCTCTTCCCCGGCTATCAAAAGCTCAATGGCTACCAGGCGCTCGACTTCGTCCGCTACCGGCACTCCGACTCCGACCTCTACCGCGTCGCCCGGCAGCAGCTGTTCGTACGGGCGTTCAAGGATCAGATCAAGGCGAGCGCCGGCCCGCTCGACCTGCCCGAGGTGATCA
>Ga0180121_10000226_pt1 | contig 22420 bp, 25 predicted proteins | sample AntDrymUQ5402106_2_FD_129676 | JGI IMG/M metagenome (GOLD analysis project Ga0180121, IMG submission 129676) | Polar desert sand microbial communities from Dry Valleys, Antarctica - metaG UQ540 (21.06) (version 2) (version 2) | ecosystem: Environmental > Terrestrial > Soil > Desert | place...
GAGCACCTCCGACCCGTGTCGAAGATGATTTACCGAGCTGCGGATATTGGCCCGGACGCCCTGCTGTACCAACGCCTCCATATTGTGCCTGAGATCGGTCGCCAGAAGTCCCTCGACCGAGGGTCGCACCCGGTCCACGATCGCGTGGAGGTTACGAGACTGGTTCTCGGTCGGCCTCTGCAGCTCCTCGAGGGTGGCCACGATTGCCCCGCACTGCGAGTGGCCGAGGACCACCACCAGCCGGGTCTCGTAGCGCGCGGCGGCGAACTCCACGCTGCCGACCTGAGACGGCGCCACGATATTTCCCGCCACCCGAATCACGAACAGGTCTCCCAGGCCCTGATCGAAGACGATCTCTGCGGGAACCCGGGAATCGGAGCAGCCCAGGATGATTGCGAACGGCTGCTGCCCGCCGGCGAGCGCGGCGCGCTGCGCGTTGCTGAGCAGAGGCTCGGCGCCTCGCCCCTTGGATGCGAATCTGAGGTTGCCCTCTTTTAACCGCTGAAGCGCTTCACGGGCTGGAATCATTGACAGGGGATCCTTGCTCGGGGTTCGTTCGGAGCAGCCGCTGGGAGGCAACCAGCCGCTCGCTGCCGATCAGATCGACTCCACCTTCCAGCAGCAGCCGATACACAGCCGAGTGCACCGGGGCGTTGTAGGCCCGCGCCAGGCGCCCGGGTCCTTCCCCTTTGGCCGCCCGCAGGCGCGCAAGCCACCTCGCCGCCTTGTCGGGCGGCGGCCCTTCTCCAGACCAGCCGATCGTCTTTCCGTAGTCCAGGCTCACCAGCCGCACACCCGACCACGGTCGCCTTCCTACCTCAGGTGACAGCCTGGTGATGCGTTCCTGGTGCCATACCCACTGCTCGGCTCCAAACATGGAGTCCACGGGCGTCGGATTCCAGCCGACCAGAATGACCTGAACCGGGGGCCTGTCGACGAGTGCGCCGGACTGGAAGAGATCGGGGTAACGGTTCAGCACCGCAAGGAGGGAGTCGTAGCCGGTTTGCGATCGCTCTTTCAGCTCGACGTTGAGCAGGAAGGATGTTGCCGATCCGACCACGCGGCCGCACTGCTGGACGATGCCACGGAGGGGCTGCAGATAGAGCCGCTCCAGGGTCCGTCCAGGTCGTGCCAAGGCCGGCTCGTGCGCGACACGCAATTCTCCACCGCGGTAGATCACGTCGGCTTCGACGCCTCGAAAGCCGAGCTCCACCGCCTCCTGGAGCGGGCGGGGATTCTCGTAGTCGTTGTGGGAGTAGGCCGGAAGGGCGGGTCCGAGATGGCAAGTCGATTGCGCATTCGCGAGACCCGGAGTGATCGCCAGGGTGACCAGAGTCGCGACCGCATCGCCTCCGAGTGAGCGTCGCGGCGATAGCATGGAGAGGACCACGATGACCGCTAGCCCGGAAATTACCGGGACCCCTCCACGTATTTCTTGAGGCCGGCAAGCATCTGTCCCCAGTTCTTCTCTGAATGCTCGCGCGCCTCTGCGGTCGGATTGTTGTCCTGCGAAAGCGCCACCCGGGTCCGATTTGCATCGGCCGTCAGATCGATGGTGACGGTATGATAGTTGTCGGGCTTGTCCGGCAGTCCCGCCAGCGGGCTGAAGTGGGTGTACGCCAGTGTGCGTTCCGGCGCCACTCGAACAATCGTACCCTTGTCCTCGTATGACTTGCCCTTCCATTCTCCCTTCCAGGTAATTGGAGTTCCTTCCTTCCAGTCCGAGACCACAGTGGTGCCGAACATGTACTGCTTGATTGCATCCGGGGTTACCAACGCACGCCAGACCTTCTGGGCCGAAGCGTCGATGCTGATCGAAGATCGGGCGATGTGAGTCGAGTTCATGGGCTTCCTCCTGATGATCCCCCTACGCGGACTACTTCTCGGCTGCAAGCGGGGCTGGACGCAGCAGCCACCATACCAGCCCTGCCAGCGCCACACTCAGGGCAGCAACCGCCACATTGACTCCGGCGAAGGTGAGATAGGCAACGGCTCCGGAGGGATCCTTCTCACTCCAGATATGATACTGCCGCCACGCATGCACGGCACCCACAACTTTCCCACCGGCAAAGATGCCGCCCACCAGGGCCACCGGATAACGAGCAACCTCTCGGCGCATCGATTTACTGGACGCCGGCCAGGTTGTACATCGCCCGCCAGGCCCGAAACACTTCCCGATAGTCATCGCCGGTGTAGCTGACCGTCCGACCGCCGGTCCGACAGCTGCCGGGCACCAGCTCCGCCATGTCGGCCATCTGGGTGAGCGCGAAATCCACGTCCAAACGAATCGGTGGCGCGATCTTCAGCAGCGAGTGCTTGCGGCGGAGCGCCGAGACGGCGCCCGCCCGTATCCGCTCGCACGCCACGGACGGTGCAAGACTCCGCGCCGCGAAGCGGCCGACCGCCTCCTTCACCACTACCGTCTCGATGCCGTCGCCCAGCAGGGCGCGCGCCTCCGCCGCCAGCGCCTTGTCGCCGCTCACCATGGCAATCGGAACGTGGTACACCCCCGCCATGGCCGCGTTCAGCGCCAGCTCACCCACCGGCTCGCCGTTGAGGCGCGCTTCATACACCCGGCTGGTGTAGGTGTGATCGATCGTGGCATTCCGCGTCCCTGCCCGGGCATGATACCCGATGAACAATGCTGCATCGAAGCCGGTATCGATGCCTTCCACCATCGACAACCGCTTCGGCCCACCACTCACCAGCTCTGCCGCGGGGTTGAGATCTTCGGCAAGGAGATTGCGCATTAACCAGTGACTGTCGTTCACGAGGACGGTCTTTGCACCGGCTTCGAGGGCGCCAGCGATTGCAGCGTTGGCCTCGTCGGTCATGAGACGGCGAAACCTGTTATACTCTCCACTATGTCGTGAATCGGTCGGGTCGGTCTGATCTTCATGAGCGACGCCGGCGATTCCCTCCATATCAACCGAGATGTAAACCCGCATGACCTCTCCGGTGGCTGTCCGGCGCGAAGGATACCGAGGACAAGCAATGGACGCACGCACATGGGGACTGGCGCTCGCGCTGGCGGTGGTGGCCTGCGCATCGCCCGAGTCCGGGCCCAACGGCCAGTTCGTACAACAGGGCCGGCAGTACACCGCCTGGCTCTACGGCAACGAGTACAACAAGCTGTGGGATCGCTTCTCACCCGAAATGCGGCAGACGTTCGGGAGCGTGACCGACCTGGCCAGCTTCGCCAGCCGTGCCGTCACTCACCTCGGCCCGGAACGGAAGCTGGTTGATGAGAGCGTCCAGGAAGCCGATCCGCTGGTGGTCTACACTCGCGACGCCTCGTTCGACAAGTCGCGCCAGCGAATGTTGATCGAGTGGAGCCTGGCCAAGGATGGTGAGGTGACCGGCCTCGTCGTGCGCCCGGCGCCGGGCGGGAAGTCGGAAGGGCAGTAGGGAAGCGGCGGAAGAACAGCGGCGGTCGTGTTCCTCGACCGCTGCCTCTGAACTTACCGCCTTACGCCTTACCGCCTTCAGTACACCCGTCCACCAAGCGGCACCTCCCGCTCGACCGCAAGCAGCACCGTCTCGCCCGACGCATCGGGAACCCCCAGCACCAGCACCTCGGACACAAATCCCGCCACATTACGTTGGCCCAGATTCACGGCCGCCACCACCAGCCGGCCGGTCAGCTCCTCGGATCGATAACGGGCCGTGAGCTGTGCGCTGGAGGCCTTCTCACCCAGGGGACCGAAATCGATCCACAACCGGTACGACGCTTTACGCGCCCTGGCATTGGGCTCCGCTCGGGTGATGCGGCCGACCCTGAGGTCGAGCGCTTCGAATGCCTCGGAACCGTTCATCGGATCAGTGCAGAATCTCTCCCCGGAGAACGGTCACTGCCCGCCCGCCAAGGTGAACTCGCTCGCCGTCTACCCGCACCAGAACGGTTCCGCCGCGGGCCGAGGCCTGGTACCCGGCCAGCTCGGGCTTGCCCAGGCGCACAGCCCAGAAAGGACCTAAGCCGCAGTGGGCCGACCCGGTGACGGGGTCTTCGGGGATGCCCGACTGCGGGGCGAAGAAGCGGGAGACGAAATCATGCCGGCCATCCTCTGAGACCGCGGTTACGATGACACCGCGCACCGGGAGTCGGGCCAGGCTAACCATGTCGGGGCTGAGTGACCGCACCGAGCTGTCTGTGTCGAGCTGAACGAAGTAGTCGAACGCCGTGCGGCCCACGTGTTCGATGCGGGCGCCAAGGGCCCGTTCCAGGCCGGCGGGTGTTGCCGCGGGAATCACTGGTGTCGCGGGAAAGTCGAGCCAGATCAGGTCGTCCCGCTGCGTGGCGGTAAGCAGGCCGCTTCGGGTGTGGAAGCAGGCGGTCTCGGAGCCCTTCAGATGTCCCTCTTCCCAGAGCGCATGCGCGCTGGCCAGCGTGGCGTGTCCGCAGAGGTCGACTTCGGTCGCCGGCGTAAACCACCTGAGATCGAATCCATCGGTGCGCCGCACCAGGAAGGCTGTCTCCGCAAGGTTCATCTCGAGCGCGACCTGCTGCATCCAGCGAGCATCGCGGGCGGAAGGGAGCAAACACACCGCCGCCGGGTTGCCAGCGAATGGCCGGTCCGTGAACGCATCGATTTGAGTGAACCGCTGGGGCCGATTCATGGCAGGATCGCCTCCGCCTCGATTTCGACCAGCATGTCTGGGGAGATCAGGCGGCTCACCTCCACCATACTGGATGCGGGGCGCACGCTCGCGAAGAACTCACCGTGTGCCCGGCCGATCTCGGGCCACTGGTCGATGTTCGTGACGTACAGGCGGGTGCGCACCACGTCCGAGAGTGAGGCGCCGGCGCTCCGGAGTGCCGTCTCGATGTTGCGAAGGGCCTGAACTGCCTGGGCGTAGGGATCGCCGGGACCGACGATCGAGCCGTCGGGAGCTGTTGCGGTGGTACCGGAAACATGGACCCACTTCCCGGCTCGAACCGCCCGGGAATATCCGACGAGTCCTTCCCATGGGGCGCCGCTGGAGATGAGCTGCCGGTCCATGGACACCCCGACTGTCAGTGGGGAAGTGCGGAGGGGCTTTCGTCGAAGGTCTTCAGGTCGCGCAGAACCGCAGCCGCGATCCGCTGCGAGGCGGGAGCGTGGTCATAGAAGTTTCGCTGGAGGCGGTCCAGAATCACATCGAGCCGGCTGGGCTCGAACGGGCTGGCGCTGCGGGGGTCCTCGGCTTTCGTCAAGCTCGACCTTTCCGAGTTCGGGTGCTTTCCTACCGCAGAAGTTGTCGGTCTGCCGGCGCGGAATCTTTACGCGGCTGCAATCATGCTCATCATTGCACTCCCGTTTTACTCGCCCTGGTCCGAGCATTCTAACCAAAGGTGCGAAGGCGGGCCAGTCCCTAGGTGGTGCTCAAGTTAGAGGCTTCCTCGACCGATGCTTCCTTGGAGTTTCTTCGAGGAGATTCATGCTGGGACCTACCGTGGCGGAACGGATTCTGATCGTGGACGATGGTCCCGAGGCCCGGACGGCGCTCGAGGCGCATCTGAAGCAGCGGGGATATGAGGTGCTAACCGCTGCCTCGGGCACGGAAGCGCACGCAATCCTGGCCCGCCAGAAGATCGGCTGCATGATCGCGGAAGCTCGCCTGTTCGGTGCCGGCGGCGGCGAGCTTCTGTCCAAGTCGCTCAGCCGGGATTCCAACCTTGCCGTCCTGGTGCTGAGCTCGCGCCCCGACGTCACCGACGCCGTTCATTATCTCCAGTACGGGGCGCTGGACTATCTGCCCAAGCCCCTGGATCTGGCCAGCGTGGAAGCCGCGGTCCAGCGTGGGCTGCGCCGCCGCACCGAGTTGATCAACGAGCGCGCCGCCACTCGGCTCCTGAAAGAAGAGCTCGTGAACCTCGGCGCCGAGCTCGCCCGGGAGCGGGCCAAGGTGGAAGACCTGACCGTGGCGACGTTGGAGTCCCTGGTCTGCGTAGTCGAAGCGCGCGATCCCTGGTTTGCAGGTCACGGCCTCCGAGTGGCGCAGCTGGCCGCATCCGTGGCAGCCGAGCTGGGACGGACCGATGAAGAGGTGGAAACGGTACGTCGGGCCGGACTGCTGCACGACATAGGCATGCTCTGCGTTCCGGAAGAGATCATGGGCAAGCAGGGATCGCTCAGCGCCGAAGAGTTCGAGCAGATCAAGCGCCACGTACTGGTGGGGTCCCAGATTCTTGCCCCGCTTCCGCACCTGGGACACGTGGGTGCCTTCGTCCGCAGCCATCACGAGCGCTGGGACGGGCAGGGGTATCCCGACGGCCTGGTCGGTGAGGCGATCCCCTGGGGAGCCCGGCTGATCGGCGCTGCGGAAGTCTACGATGCGTTCACCACCGCGCGTCCTTACCGGGATCAGCTCACTCCCGAGATGGCGGTCGAGAGGATGCACGGGCTTATCGGCACGGTGCTGGCGCCTGAAGTGCACCGGTCCCTGCACGCCGTGGTCGAACGCGGTAGAGCGCTGGTCTTCGTGGACGAGGAGCGGGGGAAAGAGCCCGGAATGGAGGGGTCTCAGGTCCGGGTCGGGGCCTGAATCCCTGCAAGTTGCCGACAACCTTGGCCCTTTCGGGGGTCCTCGGGCCCAATCGCCGAGCCGCTCCCGATAGAAAGTCCTCCAGTTCGCCTGGCCGCGTGCTGCAATAGAGTATTGTAAGCCTAAGATTTCAAGCAACATACGTAGCAGTGCAATCGATTGCACTGCGCGCCCGCCGAGCAGGACCCCTTCGCTGGTACAGCGGTTGCCTTTAACCCCTCCAGAAGACGCGGAGCCGCTCCGGCGTTCCTCCGCCCCCCGATGACATTCCAAGACGGATATCTGATGCTGCCTTCAGTGAAGCCCGCGGGGAGCGGGGTGTGACCGCCCTCCCAGTGCCGGAATCCGAGGCCCGAATCGACGTCCTCTGGGCGCGGTACCGCTCGGCCGGCGATCCTGCGGCCAGGGACCAACTGCTCGCTCGGCATCTCGGCCTCGTGCACCACGTGGCCCGCGAAGTCGCCCGGCGGATTCCCTCCATCGAAATTGGAGAGCTGGTCAGCGCTGGTGCGCTCGGCCTGATGAAGGCGCTCGACAGCTTCGATCTGACGCGCGGTCTGGCCTTCAGCACCTACGCGGTGCTTCGCATTCGCGGGGCCATCCTCGACGACCTGCGCAGCCGCGATTCCACCCCGCGATCCGTGCGCATGAAGCGCCGCAAGATCGAGAGTGTGGCATCGACCCTCGAGGGTGAGCTGGGTCGTGCACCCACCGTCAGGGAGATCGCCGCTCGGCTGGAGATCGATCTGGCCACATTCTGGAAATGGAAGGACGCCGTGGGGATTCACTGCGAGACCGACGTTCCCGTGAACTCGAAGGGTCAGCGCGCCTCCCGCGATGCGGAGAACCATGCCGATCCAACCGTGACCCTGGCCTCGCAGCAAGTGGTGGAGACCGAGCATACGGCACAGTTACAGCTGCTGATCGCTCAGCTCCCGGAGCAGCAGCGCAAGGTGCTGGCCTTGTACTACTACGAGGAGCTGAACTTGCGGCAGGTGGGTGAGGTGCTGAAGGTCAGCGAATCACGGGTGTCCCAGATTCGGAGCCAGGCGCTGCGACGGCTCAAGACGGAAATCACCGCGGCGTTGGCGTCCTGAAGCACGCGAAGAAAAACGCCCGGGGCCATGAGGCTCCGGGCGTTTTGTTATAGAGGATGATAGCTAGGCCTCATCCACTCCAGGATTCGGGTCAGACCGCTGTTTGACCTTCCCGGCTGCATCCTGAACTTTACCCTTTACCTCCTGCGCCTTCCCCTTCAACTGTTCCCCGGTGTTGCCGGTCAGCCCTCCCACGGCGTTGCGAACTCTGCCCTCGACCTGCTTGGCGGTACCCTTGACCCGGTCCGCGGTGCCTTCGGTGGCCATATCCTTCTTGTCGGTCATGTGTCCACTCCGGTCATGAGACGTAAGGTTCTGGCAAACTGGAGCGACACGCGATGGCAAACCGTGATACCGATCACTGCCTCTAAGCCACACTGACCTCTGCCACTCTGGGCGTGCTCTCGGCATAGTGGCACGCCGCCAGCGTGCCACTGACGGGGCGGAGAACAGGGACCTCGGTTCTGCACCGCGTGCTCTTGAGCGGATGGAAGCAGCGGGTATGAAACGGACAGCCGGGCGGCGGATTTGACGGGCTCGGGAGGTCGCCGCTGAGCACTATGCGGTTGCGGCGAGCGGTGGGGTCGGGCTCCGGCACTGCTGAGAGCAGTGCGACGGTGTAGGGGTGTCGTGGATCGGACAGCAGCTGATCGGTGGGACCCTCTTCGACGATATGGCCCAGGTACATGACCGCGATGCGGTGGGCGATCTGCCGCACCACCGCGAGGTCATGGGCGATGAAGAGGTAGGACAGACCGCGCTGCCGCTGCAGGTCGGTCAGCAGGTTGAGCACCTGCGCCTGCACCGACACATCGAGCGCCGAGACCGGCTCGTCGCATACAATGAAAGACGGCTGAACCGCGAGTGCCCGCGCGATACCGATGCGCTGCCGCTGGCCTCCGGAAAACTCGTGGGGATAGCGCCTGGCGTAGGTGGGATCCAGGCCCACCTCCTCCAGCAAGGCCGCGACCCGACCGGGAATCTGGGCTCTAGTTGACAGGCGGTGGATCTCCAGCCCTTCCGCGATCGCCGCTCCCACACTCATGCGCGGATTGAGCGAGCTGTAGGGATCCTGGAAGATGATCTGCATCCGGCGGCGAAGCTGGCGCAGAGCATTCCGATCGAGCGAGAAGATGTCCACACCTTCGTAGAACGCCTGCCCCCTGGTTGGTTCCTGAAGCCGCAGGATCGTCCGGCCCACTGAGGATTTGCCGCAGCCGGACTCCCCCACCAGCGCGAGCGTCTCTCCCCGAGCCACGTCGAACGACACCCCGTCAACCGCTCGCACCACCGGCGCCGCACGGCCGAAAAGGCCGCCCGCCGTGTAGTGCTTCACGAGGTCGCGCACGCGGACTAACGGGTCCACGCTCTGCGTGGTCATCGGGGACTATCGGGTTGTGGTGTCTCCGCGAGCCAACAACGCATACGATGATCCGGACCTATTGGAATGAGCGGTGGCTCGGTCTCGCTCCGGTCAAACGCCTTGGGGCACCGGGGGCGGAAACGGCACCCGGTGGGCCAGGCCGCGGGCGCGGGCACGCTGCCGCGAATCGGATTCAGCCGCTGCAGCGGTCCCCTGATCCGGGGAATCGACGCGAACAAACCCTGGGTGTACGGGTGTGACGGGTGGGAAAACAGCCTGGAGGTGGGGGCCTCTTCCACGATCTGTCCAGCATACATCACCGCGACCCGGTCGGCCCGGCCGGCCACGATCCCGAGGTCGTGGGTAATAAGCAGCACCGCCATGCCCCGCCGGCTCCGAAGGTCATCGAGCACTTCCAGGATCTGGGCCTGCACCGTGACGTCGAGGGCGGTGGTCGGCTCGTCTGCGACCAGTATCTCCGGCTCGGCCGACAGAGCGATCGCGATCATCACCCGCTGCCGCATGCCGCCGCTCAGTTGGTGTGGATAGGCCTTGAGCCGCTCTGCCGGATCCGGGATGCCCACTTCCTGTAACAGCCGCAGAGCCCGGTCGCGCGCCTCTGCTTTCGAGATCCTGAAATGGGCCAGAATCCCCTCGGTGATTTGGGCCTCCACGGTAAACACCGGATTCAGGCTCGTCATCGGGTCCTGAAAGATCATCCCGATGCGGCGACCTCGGATTCGACGCAGCGCCTCGCCCCTGAGCGAGAGCACGTCGGTGTCTCCCAGGCGGATGACGCTTCCGCGGTCGATCCGGCCCGGTGCCGGGATGAGTTGTAGCAGGGCCAGGCTGGTCAGACTCTTGCCGCACCCGGATTCACCCACCAGGGCGAGCGTCTCGCCGCGCTGGAGCGAAAAGCTGACCCCATCCACCGGGTTAAAGCGGCTGTGGTTCGCTCCCGGAAACGAGACTCGCAGGTTGTCCACCTCGAGCACTCTGGTCATGCGCTTCGCGGATCTACGGCGTCACGCAGCGCGTCGCCGAAGAGGTTGGCGGACAGGACCGTGATGACGATGGCGAGCCCGGGGAAGATGCCGGTCCAGGGAGCGCTGATCATTACCTCTCTGGAGTCGAGGATCATGCCGCCCCACGACGGCGTTGGCGGCTGGATGCCGAGGCCGAGAAAAGAGAGACCGGCTTCGAGCAGGATCACATCACCGACGCCGAGCGTGGCGGCCACCAGCAGCGGCCCCAGCGCGTTCGGAAGCAGGTGCCGGAAGATAATCCGCCGGCGGCGGGCGCCGAGCGCCTCGGCGGCTCGCACGTAGCCTTCCTCGCGCAGCCGGAGCACTTCACCTCGGACCAGTCTGCTGGTCGCGAACCAGCCGGTGGCACCGATGAGGAGAATCAACGCCAGCACCGGCACCCGCTCCCATACCGCGAGCACCAGGAGAAGAATGAACAGGCGCGGAATGGCCAGGGCCCCATCCACCAGACGCATGAGCGCCGCATCGATGACGCCGCCCCAGTATCCGGACACCACTCCCACCGTGGCCCCCAGGGTCACGGAGAGGGTTACCGCCAGAAGCGCGACCGCCAGCGAGATTCTGCCTCCGGTGACGACCCGTGACAGCACATCGCGGCTGAGCTGATCGGTTCCGAACGGATGACCCAGGCCGGGGGGCCGGCCGGCGCCCAGCACGTCGGGCTGGGCCAGCGGGTCGGGCAGCAGCACAGGGCCGACCAAAGCTGCGAGGGCAACGATAAGCAGAATCAGCGCCCCGGTTCGGCCTCGCGGGTTGCGCCAGGCACCCCTCAGGATGTCGAGCGAGGCAGTCACCCGAGCCGCACCCGTGGATCGAGCAAGGCGTATGCGACGTCAGTAAGGAAGCCTGCCACTACCACGAGCGCGGCCACCAGCAATGACGCCCCCATGAGCAGCGGGTAATCCCGGCTGCCCACCGCATTCGCCGCCAGCGATCCAAGACCGGGCCACGCGAATACCGCTTCGACGAAGACCGATCCGCTCACGAGAATTGGCAGCCAGAGACCGAACAGCGTGATCACCGGAAAGAGCGCATTTCTCCACCCGTGCCGCCAGGTGACGAGACGCTCGGACAACCCCTTGGACCGGGCCGTCACGATGTACGGAAGGCGCAGGACCTCCAGCATGGCGGCCCGCTGGTACCGCATCGTTGCAGCGATACTGACGATCGACATGGTCGCGGTCGGAAGGATCAGGTGCCGGAGTATGTCGCCCACGCGGGCCAGCCACCCGGCGTCGGCATCCATCAGGGGGTCCTGCATCCCAGCGGCCGGCAGCAGGCGCCACTCGACTCCCACCAGCCATGCCAGCACCAAGCCGAGCCAGAACGAGGGCATCGCGTACCCAGTGAGGGACGCGGTGGTAAGCCATCGGTCCTCGCGACGGCCATGGCGGACGGCCTGCCTCACTCCCAGCCACAGGCCCAGTGTGAAGTTGAGCAGGAGCACGCTCCCCCCCAGGAGCATCGTGGCCGGCAGCCGCTCCGCCAGTAACGCAGTGACCGGACGTCCATGCTCGATCGATACGCCGAGATCGCCCCGGAGCAGACCGCCCACGAAGGCACCCAGTTGCTCGCCCACCGGACGGTCGAGTCCGTAGCGGGCCCGGAGCACTTTGATTTCCTGGGGCGAGATGGGGCGGTCGGCGCTCAACCGAAAGAGCGGATCTCCCGGCGCGGCCCGCATGAGGAAAAACAGCAGCCCCAGCGCCACTGCGAAAGTCACGGCGGCCTGGAGCGAGCGACGAAGCAGCCAGCCACTCACCTCACTTGCCCCGGTGGGATTCCTGATCCTGGCTGACGGACCATTTGCGCAGGGTGATCCACGAAGACTGAGGGCTGATGGTGACCGCACGGTAGCGACGGTTCACCGCATATGCGAACGTGGGAGCGTAGATAAATGCGGCGGGCGCGCCTTCCTCGATCTGACGGACCGCGTCAATCCAGGTCTCGGCGGGATCACCTCGCCCCACAATCGCCTCCGTCATCAGCGAGTCCACCGTGCGATCGCAGTACCCGGCCACGTTGTTTCCCCCGGTGCAGGCCCATGACTGGGTGAGTCCCGAGGGGGAGGCATCCTGGCTGACACTCGAGAAATCCACGTCGAAGTCTCCCGCTGTGCGGCGCTCTTGCCAAATGGGAAACTCCAGCTGCTGAATCTCGATCTGAATCCCGATGCGCCGCAGCTGCTCCTGCACCAGCAGCGCCATTTGACGGCGGACCCCGCTCGTATTCGGAAGCGACAAGAGCAAACGGAGCGGCCGACCTTCGCGGTCCAGCGTCCCGTCGCCGTCGGAATCCCCCCAGCCGGTTGCGGCGAGGAGGCGCCGGGCTTCGGAGACATTCGGCGCTTCCGGTTCCGGCGCTCCATGGCGGATCCACAGCATCTGCGAGACCGGTCCATAGGGCACGACCGCCTGAGTTCCGAACACCGCCTGCACCAGCTGCCGCCGGTCGAGTCCCAGCGTAATCGCGCGACGAACCCTGATGTCCGCGAGTACGGGGTGCGGCCGGGCCCGATTCTTCGGATCCCGCTGGTTGAACAGCAGATAGCCCACGGTTGACGATGGCACGGAGATCAGGCGCAGCGTCGAATCGGCCGCCACTCGTCGAAGGTTCTCTGGCGGTGGAGGAATGATGTCCATCGCATCGGCCTGGCCGCTCAGCAGCAGGTTGAGCCGGGCGGATGCGTCGGCTGCCGTTCGAAGAATGACCCGTCCGATCTTTGGTGTGCCGAGAAAGAAACTTTGAACGGCTGCGAGCTCCACGAACTGGCCCGGCACGTTCCGCACCCACCGATAAGCGCCGCTGCCTATCGGACGGGTGACGTACGCCGAACGCCGCATCTCCGTCGGCGAGATTGAATCGAGCAGATGGGAGGGAAGAGGTGCGACGTGAAAGGTGGCGTCATACAGCTGCTCGGCGTACGGCTGGACGAAGCGAAAGACCACTCGGCCTGGGCCCTCTGCTGTTACCGATGCGATCTGCCGCAGCAGTTCGGACAGGCGCGGCGCCACCGTAGGGTTCTTGGCCCGGGTAATAGTGAACACCACATCGCGGGCCGTCACCGGTGTGCCGTCATGCCACCGGGCCCGGGAATCCAGATCGAACGCGAGGGTAACGGAATCCCGCCGGGTCCAGGATCTGGCAAGCGCCGGAACGAAGTGGCTATCGCCCGCCGTCAGCAGCTTTGGCCCGAGATCGGCCAACCGGAGGAACAGCTGGTCGGCCACGTCGAGATTGCCCACGCTGGCCTCGGCTCCCTCCATCAGCGTCGGGATCGGCAGCGTGGCCTGGCCTCCGGTGACGATGACGATGCTGGTGCCTCGACCCCGGTTGGCCTGGGCGCCTACCGTGGTGACGACCGCGCACGCGAGTACGGCGGCAATGGCGATCCGTGGCGTCCAAGGCGTCACAGAGGCTCCGGGTCTACGATGGATGTGGTGGGTTCGACGGAATGTACCCTGCTCACCTCGCCCACGTCCACGCCGCCGACCGGTAGCGCGCATAATGGGTGGAGGCCCCGGACAGGATGGCCGATCGGTCCGAACGGCGGTTCCAGCTGCCGGGCCAGCGGCGCTGGGCCTGGTTGGCGATCGCTTCTGCTACGTCCGACGCCGGAGCCCAGGGCGCCACGTCCGATATCTCAGGGTGGGCCGGTGACTCTCCCGTCGTCACGTCGCGAATTACCGCCTGATCGTCCTGCAGCAGGATCGAGCCGTGCTGAAGCAGCGCGCTTCCCAGCCGGAGCTGGGCACTGCCGACCACTTTCCGGCCACCGACCGTGATCTCCCCCCCAACCGCCTGGGCGAAGCAGGCACCGGCATCGAGCGAGGGAGTAACGCTCTCGGGGGCCAGGCACGCCTGAGCGCCGAGCTGCGTCAGCGCCTCCGCCAACATGCGGTGAATCTCGAGGTAGGCCGCCCGCAGCGAGCCGAAACCCGCGCCGGGCGCGGCAACAGCGTAGGTAAGCTCCTGTGCATGCCATACCGCTCGGCCGCCGGTGGGGCGCCTGACAGTATCGATGCCCAGCATGGCAATCCGGCTGGCGTTGTAGCGGCGCGTGGCGGGCTCGTGGCGCCCGAACGAGAGGCAGGAGGGAGACCACCGGTACAATCGCAACCACCGCTCGCTGGACTGATCAGCCCGTTCGAGCAGGGCGTGGTCAATGGCCATGTTAGCCCAGCCGGGTCGCGGCTCTTCGTCAACCCAGATCTGCCATTCACCCATACGCCTCCACCGGCGGGCAGCTGCACACCAGGTTGCGGTCTCCATATGCGCTGTCGATCCGGCCAACCGTGGGCCACACCTTGTACTCCCGCACCGCTCCGGTCGGGTAGGCCGCGCGTTCTCGCGGGTATGGGCGGTTCCAGCCGTCGGCAATGACCTGCTCCAGCGTATGAGGCGCGTTGGTGAGCAGGTTGTTCTTGCGGTCGGCCAGGCCCTGCTCGACTTCACGGATTTCCTCGCGAATGGAAATCAGAGCGTCGCAGAAGCGGTCGAGCTCCTCCTTCGACTCGCTCTCAGTGGGCTCGATCATCAGGGTGCCGGCCACCGGAAAGGAGACCGTGGGCGGATGAAAACCGTAGTCGATAATGCGCTTCGCGATATCCTCGACATCGACTCCGGCCGAGCTCTTGAAGGGCCGGGTGTCGATGATGCATTCATGGGCCACCAGTCCGTTCTGCCCGGTATAGAGCAGGGGATAGTGATCGGCCAGGCGCCGGGCGACATAGTTGGCGTTGAGAATGGCGATGCGGGTGGCCTCGGTGAGCCCGTCATAGCCCATCAGGGCAATGTAGGCCCACGAGATCGGCAGGATGGCCGCGCTTCCCCACGGCGCCGCCGAGATGGTCCCACACGCTGAGGGATGCTCGAGCAGGGGCCCGGAGCCGCCAGAAGCGGAGCGAGACGCGAGGGAAGGATCCACCACCGGGTGGCCGGGGAGAAAGGGCGCGAGATGCGCCGCCACGCCGATCGGCCCCATTCCGGGACCGCCGCCGCCATGCGGAATACAAAACGTCTTGTGCAGGTTGAGATGGCACACGTCGGCGCCGATATCGCCCGGCCGGCAGAGGCCCACCTGCGCGTTCATGTTGGCGCCGTCCATGTAGACCTGGCCGCCGTGTTCGTGAATGATGCGGCAGATCTCCCGGACCGAGGCCTCGAACACCCCATGGGTCGAGGGATAGGTGATCATCAGCGCGGCCAGAGTGTCCCGGTGGGCCGCCGCCTTGGCTCGGAGATCCTCCACGTCGATGTTGCCGCGCGCGTCGCTCTTGACCGGCACCACCTGCATCCCGGCCATCACGGCGCTGGCGGGGTTGGTGCCGTGGGCCGACTGGGGAATCAGGCAGGTGGTCCGGCGGGCGTCCCCGCGCGAGCGGTGATACGCCCGCACCACCAGGAGCCCGGCGTACTCCCCTTGCGAGCCCGCGTTGGGCTGCAGCGAGACCGCGGAAAAGCCGGTGATCTCGGCCAGCTGGTACTCCAGCTGACTGAAGAGCAGCTGGTATCCCGCTGCCTGGTCCCGCGGGGCGAAGGGATGCAGGCGGTTGAACTCCCGCCAGCTGACCGGCATCATCTCGGTGGTAGCGTTGAGCTTCATGGTGCAGGAGCCGAGCGGGATCATGGCCGAGGTGAGCGACAGGTCCCGCGACTCCAGCCGCTTGATGTACCGCAGCATCTCGGTCTCGGAGTGATGCCGGTGAAACACCGGATGCTCCAGAAACGCGGTCTTTCGGGCCAGACCCGGCGGGATAGCGCGCTCATTCTTCACGCCAATGTCGTCCAGCATGAAGGGCAGCACCTCGTTCAGTGAAAAGATGGAGATGAGGTCTGCCAGGTCTCCCAGCGTGACGGTCTCGTCGAGAGCAATGCACAGCCTGGTGGCGGACAGCGGCCGCAGATTGATGTTCCGGACCCGGGCCGCATCCAGCAACCGCGGCAGCGCCCAGCCTTCCACCTCGATGCAAACGGTGTCGAAGAATCCCTCGTGCACAACCCGGTACCTGAGCCGCCGGAGGGCATTGGTCAGCAGCACGGTGCGGGTATGCACCCGCTCGGCAATGCGCCGCAAGCCGGACGGGCCGTGGTACACGGCGTACATGCCGGCCATGACGGCGAGCAATACCTGCGCGGTGCACACATTGCTCGTGGCCTTGTCCCGTCTGATGTGCTGCTCCCGGGTCTGGAGCGCCATCCGCAGCGCCGGACGGCCATCACGGTCCTTCGACACCCCGATGATGCGTCCGGGCAGGGCCCGCTTGTACGTGTCCCTGGTGGCGAAGAATGCTGCGTGGGGCCCGCCGTATCCCATCGGCACGCCAAACCGCTGGCTGTTGCCGACGGCAATGTCGGCGCCCCACTCCCCGGGAGGGGTGAGGAGAACCAGGCTGAGCAGGTCGGTGGCGGCGGTGACCAGGGCGCCGGCGGCGTGAGCCCGCTGGGACAGCTCGCGAAAATCACGGACCTCGCCATCGGTGGCGGGGTACTGGACCAGAATCCCAATCACTCCCGGGCCGAACTCGAAGGCGTCCGGCTCGGCAACGATCACTTCGATGCCGCGCGCCTCGGCGCGGGTTCGAACCACGTCGATCGTCTGGGGGTGGCAGCGAACGTCCACCAGGTACACCGGCTCGGCCTTGACCCTGCTCACGGCAAGGCTGAGGTTCATCGCCTCGGCCGCCGCGGTGGCCTCATCGAGCAGGGAGGCATTGGCCACCTCCAGTCCCGTCAGGTCGGAGACCATCGTCTGGAAGTTGAGCAACGCCTCGAGCCGGCCCTGGGCGATCTCTGCCTGGTAGGGCGTGTAGGCGGTGTACCACCCGGGATTCTCCAGCACGTTCCGCTGAATGACCTGGGGAGTGAAGCAGCCGGCGTATCCCATTCCGATGTAGGAGCGGAACACCCGGTTCATCCCGGCGATGCCCCGCAAGGCCTGGAGCACCTCGCGCTCGCTTCGTCCCGGCGGGAGCGCGAGCGGCCGGCGCAAGCGGATCTCTTCCGGCACCACCGCGTCGATGAAGGCATCGAGCGTCTCGAAGCCGAGCAGTTCGAGCATCTCGTGGACATCGGCTCGCCGAGGGCCGATATGCCGGTATGCGAAGTGGGAGGGATGGAGGACGTCGGGTGTCTGGGCGGTCATCTTGCGTTCGAGAACGCTGGTCATCTGCGGGGGTGGCTCCTCTCCAAATAAAATGCCCCGAGACAGGGCTCTCGAGGCACGGCGCTGCTATTCATCGCTTCGTTCCTGAAGTAGTTCGCAAGGTTTTGCATCGATCCGGCAATTACTCCCCGATGTGCGACCGGTACTCGCTGGGCGACATCAGGCCTTTCAGGTCATCGGGGCTGGAGACCCTGAGCGTGATCATCCATCCTTCCCCATAGGGATCGCGGTTGACGACGCCCGCGTCCTGATCCAGGGCGCCATTGATCTCGACCACCTCGCCGGCGAGCGGGCTGTAGAGCTCGGACACCGCCTTGACCGCTTCGATCTCCCCGAACGCCTGATGGGCGTCGAGGCGCTCGCCGGGCTTGGGCAACCGCACGAAGATGACGTCACCCAACTCTCCCTGGGCATAATCGGTAATGCCGATGCGGACAACGCGAGGATCGCCGGCTCGCGCGACGTACTCGTGTTCGGCGGTATACACCAGGTTGTCTGGTACGTTTGACACCCGCGATCTCTCTCTGTGGTTGCGCGTGGGAGGATAGGCGGACCGAAGGGCGAGGTCAAGCGCGTTTGAGAAGCGCCGCCCACACGGCGGCAGCCGCGCGCTCCAGCGCCGGAAGGTCGCCAGTGTTGTCGATCACGTAATCGCTGCGCCCGCGTTTGGCGTCGGACGGCAGCTGAGCCAGCATCATGCGGTCGCTGTCGGCGGGAGACAGGCCCCGCGAGGTTCGTAGCCGTTCGCGCCGAACCGGCTCGGGAGCGTCCACCAGCACCACCGCATCAAACGCGGACGGGTCGTCCACCTCGAAAAGCAGCGGAATGTCGCTGACCACGATCCGGTCTCCCCGGGCGCGCGCCTCCTCCAGCAGAGCCAGCCGCCGGCGATGGACCTCCGGATGAACGATTCGGTTCAGGTCGGCGAGCGCTGCGGGATCGGCCAGCACCTTCGCTCGCAAGGCCGCGCGGTCGAGGGTCCCATCCGCGCCGATGACCTCCCGCCCGAACCGCTGCTGGATGCTTCTCAGCGCCGGCTGGCCCGGTGCCTGCACCTCGCGCACGAGCGCATCGGCGTCGATCACCGTCGCTCCCCACGCCCGGAAGAGCTCGGAGACGCTGGATTTCCCAGCTGCAATGTTGCCAGTCAACGCGACCGAAAGCATCCTACCGCCCTAGAGCAGCGCCGTTTGATCTTCGTCTCGTTGTGGTACCTGGTGACAGTGGCGGCAGCGGGCCTGATAGCTCTCGCGTCCGCCGATCATGATCGTCGGTGAGTCGTACCGGGCGGGATTGCCGTCGATCAGCCGCTGATTGCGACACGCCGGGTCGCCGCAGATCACGCAGATCGCCTGCAGCTTGTCCACCATTTCTGCAATCGCCATCAGCTCACCCATGCAGCCGAATGGCTCGCCCCGAAAGTCGGTGTCGGTGCCGGCGAGAATCACCCGGACGCCCCGGCTGGCCAGCCGGGTGGCCACGGGCATGACCTGGGGGTCGAGAAACTGCGCCTCATCGATGGCCACGATCTCGCTGTCGGGCCGGACCAGACGAAAAATCTCGGCTGCGGAATCGACCGGGCTGGCCTCCAGCTCGGTGCCATTGTGACTCGCCACGCTATAGAGACCCGCGTAGCGGCTGTCCAGGTGGGACTTGAACACCTGTACCTTCCGCCGGGCAATGGTGGCCCTCCGGACCCGTCGGATCAGCTCCTCGCTCTTGCCGCTGAACATGACCCCGCTGATCACCTCGATCCAGCCGGGGTGCATCCCGTAGTTCATTCGACCGCTCTCCGACTGTCATTGGTGAGGGATGCTAATGTAGAGATCGGCACCAGAAACTCCAGCCATCTTGCGGTCACTTCATCCAGGCGACGATATTCGTCCGCCGCTTCGTACCTCCCGTCCCTCAAGGAGCGCGTGTGAACAAACAGCAACTCGTCGCCACGGTGGCCAAACGACTCGGCCTCACGAAAGCCAAGGCGAACGAGATCGCCGATCTGTTCTTCGCGCCCGGTGGGGTGATTGCCTCCGAGCTCAAGCGAGGCGGTAAGGTGGCCATCAGCGGGTTCGGAAGCTTTGAGGCTCGCAAACGCGCCGCGCGGGAATGGCGGGATCCGCGCACCGGCAAGGCCGGCAACATCAAGGCCTCAGTTGTGCCCGCCTTCCGCGCCAGCCGGGCCCTGCGCGATCAGTTGAACAAAAAGCGGTAGGGACTACCCCCGCCGCGCCGCGGGGCTTCCCTCGCGCCGCGGTGGGCGGCTGGGCCCCCGGTCCACCCGGGCCGTCACCCGCCTCCGCCGTATCGTCACCCCGTTCAGTGCCAGCGCCACCCGCTCGGCGTCCTGGGCTGGAATCTCCACCAGCGAATACGCGTCGCGCAGCTCGATGCGTCCAATCTTCCCGCGGTCCACCCGCAGCTCTTTCGTCAGCACCGCTACCAGATCGTTCGCGGTGGCCCCGTCCTTTTTCCCCACCCCTACATAGATCTTGGCGGTGGCGGGAATGTCGGGCACGCGTGCCGGCGCTTCCGCGGGGGTGGAAGTGGACCAGAGATCGAAGAGTGCGGCGGCTACCGCGATGGGGTCGTGCCGCTCGAACAGCGGCGCCAGGGTAAGAAGCGCCCGGTCGGGCGTGCCGGTTTCCAGCGATTTGACGATGGTGGCGCGCTGGGCCGCGGCCCGATTGGTGACGTTGTCCACCACCGAGGGAAGGATGAGCGGGCGGCGAGGGGTTGCAATCCGGGCCGCATAGCTCTCGGTTCCCGGGGGAAGCAACATCACCACCTCGCCCGCGCTGGCGAGCTGTTGCAGCCGCTCGCCGCTGGGGACATCGAAGGCGACCACGGTCTCGACCTTCGGAACGTCGCCGGTTACCAGCTGCAGCTCCGGCTGGTTCAGGCTCACCGCCTGCGCCAGCGCCTCATGGTAGCTCAGGTCCGCGGTCCATATCGCCATAGACGCAGGGTCCAGGAGCTCCACCAGCTCGGCCACGGCCGCAACCCGGCGCGACCACGAGGTACCCACGGTGCGCACCGGCCCGGTCGGTCCGTTCTCCAGCCCGGTGGCCCTCGAAATCAACCCCTTCCGGGCATAGCGCTCGACCAGGCTTTCAACTCGGTCCGGTGCGGACGTGTAGATCACCCGTTGGGTTTCCTTGGGCAGATCCTGCATCAGCGGCGTGACGCTGTCCTCATCGCCCCAGCTCTCCGGCCATGCCAGGAACACGGTGGTGATCGCATCCAGCGCCAGCGCCGAGCGGCCCAGCAGGATGAGTGCGGTCTCGGGCGTGGCTACCACCAGGTCCACGGCATCCGCCTTGAGCTGTCGCATGACCCGGGCGGTGCCGTGCGCCACCTGCACTCTGGTGCCGGCGCCCCGGGCCAGGGCTTTCGCCAGCCGGCCCCACTCGTCGAGCTGCGCTTCAGGCGCCAGCAGCAGGGCGCGGGTCCCGGGTTCCAGGCGCGTGAGAACGCCTGCCAGAGCCGGCGCCGCGTACACCGGAGCCGGCGGCGTGACGGCGACAAGACTGTGGCCCCGGGCCGCCGTGGGTGCGGTTTCCCGGGCAGTCGCATCATTCGGACTCCAGCCGAGTCGTTCGAGGGCGGCGGCGATCGGCGGGGTGAGGTGGAAATCCTGGAAGGAGGGCACCGGTTCTCCGTTGGGCAAATGCGGTGATGCGTCGTCCGACGAAGCTAAGCTCCCTGGCCGAGCGGTCCAAGAGCCCGGCTCGAGCGGGACGAGGTGGCAGTGCGGCGCTGCCGTTGACATCGCCGAGCCGGCGACAAACTTTTCCCCGGTCTGCCGCACTTCACCTCCTATTTGGACCGTCGCATGCCTGACCCTTTGTCGCTGAACGTTCAGCACCTCAAGGCCTCCGAAACGGTGGCCATCAGCAACGAGGCCAAGCGTCGCAAGGCCGCGGGCGAGGACGTGTTGGACCTCGGGGTCGGGGAGCCCGACTTCGACACCCCGGCGGCTGCGGCCCAGGCGGGAATTCAGGCTATCCAAAAAGGGATGACCCGGTATCCGCCCAACGTCGGCATCGCGGAACTGCGGGCCGGGATCGCGCAGCAACTCTCGCTCATGTCGGGCGGGCGGGCGGTCAATGCCGATAACATCCTCGTGAGCTCCGGCTCCAAGCAATCCGTCTTCAACGCCTGCTTTACCCTCTTCGGGCCCAAGGACCGCGTCCTGATTCCTTCGCCCGCCTGGGTGTCCTATCCCCAGATCGTGCACCTGACCAGAGCCGAGCCGGTGCTCGTGCCCGGCGATCCCGAGTGGGGTCTCAAGGTGAGCGTGCGGGATCTCGACCGCGCCAGCCACAAGCTCACCCGGGGAATAATTCTCTGCTCGCCCTGCAATCCTACCGGTGCGGTCTACACCCTGGCGGAGCTGAAGGCGATCGCGGAGTGGGCCAGGAAGAATGACATCTGGATCATCTCGGACGAGATCTATCGCCGGATCAACTACGGGCCCGGCCCCGCACCCTCGCTTCTGGATCTTCCTGACGAGCTGCTCGAGCGCACGGTCGTCATATATGGTGCGAGCAAGGCGTATGCGATGACCGGCTGGCGTATCGGAGCGGCACTGGCTCCCGCGCACCTCACGAAGGCGATGGCCGCGCTCCAGTCCCACACTACCACGGGGGCCAACCATCCCGCCCAGTGGGCTGCCGCCACCGCGTTCAGCGACGAACGGGTGGACGCGGAAGTGGGCCGCATGGTGAACGCGTTCCGCCGCCGCCGCGATTACCTGGTCGATCGCTTCCGCAGCGAGGCGCCCGGCATCGAGTTCGTGGAGCCGCACGGCGCGTTCTACTTCTTCTTCCGGGTGGATGGCATTCGCGACTCGGATCCTGTAACCGGGCAGAGCTTCTGCGAGCAGCTGATGAAGCAGGAGGGGGTGGCGCTGGTGCCGGGCGCGGCATTCGCCGACGACCGCTGGGTCCGCCTCAGCTATTCGGTGTCCGATACCGACCTGGAGAAAGCGCTCGACCGAGTTCTACGCTTGATCCATCGTCTCGCGTCCGCCCGGGCAGCTTGAGACCCCGATGAGCATGGACGCCCGTATCGAGCCGTTGAGCGGAGCACTGCCCACCATCAACTGGCGTTGGGATCCCGAGACCGACATCCTCTCGGGTGCGTTCAAGGGAAATCGGAAGAGCGGCGGGCTGACCGGCTCGGTCGAGCTGACCGACGCCGAGGGTTCCGTGGCCGTGCTCGA
>Ga0180121_10000227_pt1 | contig 22314 bp, 17 predicted proteins | sample AntDrymUQ5402106_2_FD_129676 | JGI IMG/M metagenome (GOLD analysis project Ga0180121, IMG submission 129676) | Polar desert sand microbial communities from Dry Valleys, Antarctica - metaG UQ540 (21.06) (version 2) (version 2) | ecosystem: Environmental > Terrestrial > Soil > Desert | place...
CGGCAACGCCGGCCACCCACACCAGCCGGCTCTGAATCAGGACATACGGACCCAGGTAGGTGGCAGCGGCGAAGAGCAGCGCCATGATGATAAGTGGACGCATCAGCCAGATCATGGAGAGACCCGGGCTCTTCCCGAGGCATCCGCGCACCAGGAGGGGATACCCGACCGTTTGGATCGAGCGGCCCGCGAGGATACCGATGCAGAGCCCAACCATGCCCCCCAGATGGGTGAGGCCGAGCGAGAGGGCAAGCGTGAGCACGCCGGACACGATGCCCACCCGGACCCGCCGGCCCGGCTGCAACGCCGCATCGATGAGGTAAGCGTCGCACCGGATGAAGGCCGACTGCACCGCGATCAGGACGATGAGAAGGTTGGTCCAGGTTCCGGCGTAATTCTCGGCCCCGACCCACAGGTGAACGAAGGAACGGTTCCACAGCAGGATCGTGGCCCCGGCAGCGCTGAGGAATATGCCGGTGACCGCAAGCAGCTCGCGGCGAAGACGCGCAGCCTGCTCGAAGTTCTGCCGGCCGATGATACCCGCGACGCCCGGCATCACGGCTTCGGCCGAGAGCGAGTGGAGATTGAGGGCCAGCCGCGCGGCGTACCCGGTGAGCACATACGTTGTCACTGCCGGCGCGGAGAGCACGACCCCAAGCACCAGCACGTCGCTGGCCATCAGCTTGGACACCATGTCGCCCAGGGTGATCCACACGCTCATCCCGAGCAGTGATCTCACCTCTGCGCGACGGGGACGCTCAGCCCCGAACCAGGGGACCTGGTGGCGCACGAGCGCCAGAAAGCAAAGCCCCGTGAGGGCCGCAAGCACCAACCCGGCCGCCGCGACGCCGATGAGGCCCGCGCCGGCGTACACCGCTGCGGCGAGGAGAGCGCCGCCAAGCAGGCTCACTCCCGCCTGAAATCCCATTCGCTTGTAGCCGAGGTTCATGCCGCGGAGCACCGATTCCGGCAGGGAGGCCAAGCCCCCGAGGATCACCGCTCCCATCATGAGCCCACAGGCGACGCGTACCGTGAAATGGAATTCCGGCGGGACCTTGGTGATGCTCGGTGCCAGCCAGATGAGCAGCGCTCCTGCCGTGGCCCAGAAGGGGAGGAAGCAGATCCAGACGGCAAGAGCGCTCCCGATCCAGCGGCGCTTGGCCGTGTGATCATCGGAGGATTGCTGGTTGGAGATGACCAGGCGTAGAGCGTGGGTAGACCGGCCATCGGCTGACTCGATGTAGCCGGCTAACCGGCCGAGCATTTCCCAGATGCCGAACAGGGTTCGTCCCAGCCCGCTCACCAGGATCGGAACGATCACGAGGCCGACGCCGAGCTTGACGCTGTAGTCCAGGAGGGCCTGGGCTACGTTGAGGGACGCGCGCCGGGTCAGCGCGCTATCGCGCCGGGTTTCGGACTCTGCCACTCCCGTCTGCGGGAGTAACTCCAGCGTCTCAGCGGCCATGACCAATTTCGCGGAGTTGCTGCACCACCCTCGCGGCGATTCGCTCGACTGGCTCGTTCTGCGAGGAGAGCCGTACCACCGCTGGCCCGCCGTGGCGGGTCATTTCGGTCAACACCCATTCAAGCGCCTGTCGGAACCGCGCCATCCAGCAGGCGATCTCGATGTCTGGAAACTCCTTCACCTCGTGCGGATGGGCCCGCGCCCGGATCCGAGCGGCCAACAGGTGGTCCGGCGCATCCAGGACGATGACCGCATCCATGGCTGCGGCCCACTCCCGCAAGGCCATCGCCCACCACGCCGCCGACGGCTGCTGGCGAAGGGCCTCGTGTCCGAAGCCTCGGAGCCACGCCAAGGCAAAGATGGGGCCCTCGTCGAAGACCACGACCGCGGGGCTCGGGGGCGCCGGGCGACGAAGTGCTCGCTGCAAGGTTCGAAGCCGGACCATGTGCCTGGTCTCGTCCCACAGTGGGGACCGGGAATGCAGCCAGAGACCCGTGAAGGTCGGTATCAGCCGTGCGCCGTTGAGGAGCAGCGGCAACACCGGGAGGCCCCAGATCTCGGCCGGCGCGCCCTGGAGCTGCCGAACCAGGGACGTCGAAAGCGTGCTCTTGCCCGCGCCGGCCGGGCCGACGAGCTCAACTCGAAGCGGCCGGTCGACGCGGCTGGCGCCATACGCCACCGGCGCAGTCGCGTAATTCACAGCGAGACCGTGCACGAGCTCAGTGGCATGTGCCGGACCCAACATCGGTAAACTGCCCCGGGATGGTGGAGATGAATTCCCAGCTATAGGTGCCATCCTCGAGGGCGAGCCTGAGTACGCCGAATGCATCCGACAGCGCCTCGCTGCCCGCCGCGACGGCGATCGGCACCTCGGAGCTTTCGCCACCGGTTCCCACGCTGAACTGGCGGATTCCACGGCCGCCGCCCGTGGCGCCCGTCGGAGTCATGGGGCGCATGCGCTCGTAGTGGTGTTGCTGGCCGTTCAGTACCACATCAACGCCGGCGGCGTAGAGCTGCTTCCATAGCCCGAGCATCGAGACGTTGCTGGTCCACCCCGGAATATTCGAGGAGAAGAATCGGGGTTTGTGCCACATTGCCAGGGTGCAGAGCCTCCTGCTCTCCGCCAGATCCTTCGCGAGCCACTTGCTCTGCGCCGAGCCTGCCACGAACGCCGCCGAATCGCTGACGTTGAGCACGATGATGTGCCAGTTGCCCAGGTTGAGGCTGTAGTAGCCAAGACCGCGCGGCCCCACGCGATCGCCGAAGTAGTCGAAGGCAGCACTCGGGGTACCGCTGCGGTATTCGCGATTGCCCAGTACCCCGTAGGTTCGGCCCAGGTGGCGGCCCCAGCTCGGGGCATAGCAGTTGGCATAGGCCTGGGCGGACCCATCGGGAAAGGCATTGTCTCCCAACGCGAAGATCGTTCCCGTGAGGCTATCCAGTAATGAGGCGGTTGCCTCGTCGTTGGTGCTTCCGCAGCTGGCAATGTTCCCGGCTGCCAGGATGGTTTCCGGCGGCAGATGCTCGGACGGCAAGTGCGACGGGCCAGTCGAATCGGCGCCTCCGCAGGCCGCAATCGCAAGGCCCGCCATCGGTATCCAGCCTGAAAGCCCTTTCCACGTCGATGGAAGTATTGCCCTCATACCTGATCTCCGTTCTGGTGGCCGTTCCCATTCCCTTCGAGTACCCGCATTTGAGCTGAGCCCCACCGTGCGATCCGGCCCCGCACCGCCTGCTGCCAGTGCAGCCCGCCGGCCGCCAGGTCGCGCAGATGCCCCAGCCAGCGATAGCGGCTCCGAACCCACCGGTACTTTCGCTGGTCCAGCTCAGCGCCGAATTTGGTCTTGAACTCGCCCAAACCCATCAGATCGAACGAGTCGCAGCCGGCCGCGATTGCCCGCTGCATCACGGTCCAGGTCATCAATTCCGTTGGCCGGTACCAGCGGAACTCGGCCCGGTGTGCCCAGGTCCACAGCAGCAGCTCGGTTCCCTCGATCGTGAACATCCCGGTGGCGATGCTGGTGGTGCCGTCCGGCAGATAGACCGACACGGCGATCAGGCTGCCGGCGTCACGGGTACGGCGGAAACACTCCAGCACCCGCCGGCGGCCGAAGTTGATTACGTGACCGCCCCGGACGTACACCTCTTTGACTTGCGCGTAGTGCTCGTCGACAAAGCTCTCGTCCTGCTCGAATCTGACTATCAGGCCCAGCTTCCTGCCTCTGGCGACATTCCGCCGGGCGCTGTCCTTCAGCCCCTTCAGTGCTCGCGCCTCGTCACCGGGAACCAGCCGCACCCGGTAGGTCGGCCAGGACTCTGCTCGAAAGCCGACGGCGAGCATGGCAGCAGGATCGAGATCCGGGCTCATGATCTCCATATGGTGGATCCCCAGCCGCTGCTCGAGATAGGGAATCACCGCATCCATCAGCTCGGCCGTGCCCACCCGCTGCTCGTCAAAGGCCGGGCCCATACTCGCCGTCTGGCTCGCCGGAGGCGGCGACCCGAACAGCCGCAGCGGTCCGATCTCGGCGACGAGGCCGGGCAGGCAACCCACGATCTCCCCGTCCTTCTCGAGAACCAGAAAGCGGGGCTGCCCGAATCCGGATCCCTCGAGAGAGCGGATCCACGCCGTGGTGTGAACGACACGATGGTTCGCGAACCGGCGAACCAGCCGGTCCCAACCGGCAACCTCATCCGATGAGGCGTCCCTGAGCTGCAGCCGGCCGGAGGAAACGAGGCTGATCATTGAGTCTGCCCCTGCCACTCACGGACAGACCGGCGAACATACAGCCGGTAAAGGGATGGCAGGCTGCGCGACGCCAGAGTCTTGAGCCGCCGGACCACCAGTTTATTGGCCCAACCCTCGAAACGGACCAGCTCGGCGATCTCATCCGCGGTCGTCGACACCTTGGGACAGTACCGTCCCAGTATCCAGCAGCCGCCTACAACGCGGGGCGTCAGCCAGGGCTCAGAGGTAAAGAGGTGACGCAGCCCAGTGGCGCCGGCGCTCTGGAGTACCACCTTCGAGATCTCGCCTCCAGGCACCGCCGCGGCCAGGCAGGGCTCACCCAGGATCTGAGCCAGGATGTCGCTGCTCTGCCGCCATTCCACGAGCATTCTTTCCCGGTCGAGCTCCCGATAGATGTCCGGGTGGGTGTGAGAATGGCTTCCGACAAGGTGTCCTGCCGCTCGAAGCTGGCGAATCTCACCCGCATCCAGAAACGTACGCTGCCCGATGAAGCTGGTAGCGATGAAGAAGTGCCCCAGCCATCCCCGCCGGCTGAGCTCAGCCGCGGTCCTGATGGCACTCTTACCGCCGTCGTCGAAGGTGAGCAGCACGTGGCGGCCCGGTTTCGTCAGGTCGATGTCTCCCACCAGTCCCGGCGCCCAGCCCGCCTCAGCGATCTGGTCCAGATGATCGCAGAAGAGTCGCACGCCGACCTTGAATGGCCGGGCGCCGTTGCGCTGGAATCCGGACTCGCTGGGGTCGTCGGCCACATCGTGGTAACCCAGGCACGCGATCAGCGGGCGCCGGGTTGTGCTCTTCAGGGCGCTGCTCATACCTTTTGACAAGAGTCCTCCAATACGATTCTTCGCTTCCCTCTGCGTGGCCAACTCCTGATGCTGCTTCGGACGCGCGGGTGAGCCTCTCGCCAGCTCGCACTGCTCTGCTTCGGGTAGTCGACGTGGGCGTCACCCTGCTGCTGGCCCCCATCTGGGCTCCGCTGTTGCTCGTCGGCGTCGTTGCGGCGGCGCTTCTGCAAGGGCTCCCCGTCCTCTATCGGGCCGAGCGCCTGGGCCAGGGCGGCAAGATCTTCCGCATGCTCAAGCTCCGCACCATGGTCCGTGACGCCGAGCGATTGGGTCCCGCGGTCTCCACCGGCGTCGATCCCCGGATTACCCGGGTCGGTGCAGTTCTCCGCCGCAGCAAGCTGGACGAGCTTCCCCAATTTCTGCACGTCCTCTCGGGCCGAATGTCCATTGTCGGTCCCCGACCGGAAGCCCCAGTTTACCTGCCCTACTACACGCCAGAGGGCCTCCGGTCCCTCCAAGCGAAGCCCGGAATCACCGGTTACGGCGCACTCTATTTTTTCTCGGCAGAGCGGAATGCGCCGGCGGCCGATTTCGAGAGCCGATACATCAAGGAGCTGCTGCCCGCCAAGCTGATGCTCGATGAGCGGTGCTGGGTTGACCTCCAAGCCCGGCCCCTCCGAACTACTCTCGCGCTCCTGACGCTGACGGTGGGCGCGGTGCTGCTGAGAAGCTCACCGCGATTCACCCCAGCCCAGCTGCAGGCGCGCTTTCTCCGGTAGCGGAGCCTTATATCGAGGATGACGAGCCGCTCGACAGCAGCGCGGCCACGTCGGTCCGACGACGGCCTCCGGCACGAGCATCCTTGCGACGGCAGATGACACCGTCTCTGCGCTCCTCGACGTGCAGCTCCATCGGAGGATTGAGGCGTCCGTTGGTGCGGCGGCGTTCCCGCCACGACGATTGAGCCGAGTCGAGGATCGGATGCCAGGCTCCGGAGGCGCGGCTGTTCGGTAGGGGCAGGGCCAGTGAGGCCGCTCCCGCCTGGTGGTCCCGCAGGGGCGCAACGCATTCAGGCACCAGCTCGCAGAGGGTTGCGAGCAGCCCTTCGCGATCCCCCGCATCCAGGTAGGCCAACAGCCGGCTCAGGGTCTGGACCAGGTCGGAGCTGGCGCTTTCGGATGTCTGGCTGATCCGGATCTTCTTGGTCGACGTGGGTACGGTGGCCTCGAGGGCGGAGACCAGATCTTCGGTCAGCTTCTCACCCGGCCGGAGGCCGGTAAAGGCGATATGAATGTCCCGGCCCGGCACCCGGCCAGAGAACCGGATCAGCTTCTCGGCCAGGTCGAGGATTCGGACCGGCTCGCCCATCTCCAGCATCGCGATGGCACCGGCGGTCTCCGGAAGCGAGCCGGACTGCAGGACCAGTTGCGCCGCCTCCGGTATGGTCATGAAGTAGCGTTGGACCAGGGGGTGGGTAACTGTGATGGGCCCGCCGGCGGCCAGCTGCCGTTCGAACAGCGGAATGACGCTTCCTTTGGATGCCAGCACGTTGCCGAATCTCACGGCGCGGAAATCGGTGCCGGAGCGGTGCAGGTTGGGAAGGCCGAAAATGATCCGCTCGGCGACGCGCTTGGTGGCCCCCATGACGCTGGACGGCCGGATCGCCTTGTCGGTCGAGACCACCAGCACTTTGGTGGCACCATAGCGCACCGCCGTGGTGGCGACCAGCAGCGTCCCCAGCACGTTGTTCCGTACCGCCTCCAGCACATTGGTCTCCATCAGCGGCACGTGCTTGTAGGCGGCGGCGTGAACGACGTAGTCGGGGCGATGCTGGGCGTAAACCTGCGCCAGCCGGGTTGCATTGGTGATGTCGCAGATGACCGGCACCAGATCCAGCGAGGGGTGAGCCTCGCTCAGCTCCATATGGACGAAGTAGAGATCGCTCTCCGCCTGATCCAGGAGAACCAGCCGGGCCGGGCCGAACGGCGCTATCTGCCGGGCCAGCTCGGAGCCGATCGAGCCCGCCGCTCCGGTCAGTAGGATCACACGGTTGCGGAGGTCGGCCGCCACCGGCGTTAGATCGAGGCTGACGGGTGGGCGTCCGAGCAAATCCTCGATCCGCACATTGCGGAGCTGGTTGACGCCCGCGGTGCCCTCGAGCAGCTCGTGCAACGACGGTAGTGTCTTGAACTCCAGGCCCCCGGCGATGCACTGGTCGACCACTCGCCGCATGTCCGCCAATTCACCCGGCTCCAGTGCAATGATGGCGAACTCGGCCCGAAGCTCCTTACACACCCTCGGCAAGTCGTCCACCGTCCCGACCACCCGGACCCCGCGAATGGTGCGGCCCTGGCGGCTGCCGTTGAGGTCCACCAGCCCGACGGGATAGAGTGCGCACATCTCGGCTCGACGTGCCTCGCGGAGGACCTGCTCAGCGCGCTCGCCGGCTCCTATGATGAGCGTCCGCCGGCCTCTGGGCGTGGCGAATGGTACCGGGCCTTCCTCGAGCGAACGGGCAATAAAGGGGATGCCGCCGGCAAGGAAGATGGCGCTGGCCCAGTCCAGCAGGAGCACCGACCGGGCTACCCCGGGGAAGAGATCGCCCAGAAAGAGCGCCAGGATGAAGGCCAGCGAGCTGATCGTCACTGCAAGGGCCAGAGTGAGCAGGTCCTGGAGCCCGAAGTGGCGCCAATAGGCCCGGAAGACCCCCGTCGCTGCGTAGGTGGCGAGCCGCAGAATGATCAAGAGCGGCAGGGATATCCAGAACAGGTGCGCCTCTTCAGGAGGCGTGGCGAAATCAAATCGCAGCTCGTACGCGAGCCGGTAGCCGGCCACAATGAGGACCAGGTGCAATGCCGGGTCGCGCCAGTAGACCGCTTGTCTCACCAGCCACTCGCCAGTGAGCGGACGCGCCCGCGGCACGGGTCCCGTCATCCCGGGCACGCCGGCGCTCATCGGGAAAACCTTTGGGTCACGTCGAGTACCGCGCTTATCACATCGCTCACGTCCCCATCGGTCAGCATCGGGTGAAGCGGCAAGCTCAGCATCCGCTGATACGCCTGGAAGGCAACGGGGAACTGGCTGGGCATGTACTGGTACTTCTGCTGGTAGAAGGGGTGCAGGTGAATGGGAATGAAGTGCACCGAGGTTCCGATATTGAGCGCCGTCAGCTCGTCAATGAACTGGTCCCGGCCGATGCGCAGGGCCCCCAGTCTGAGGCGAAGCACATACAGGTGCCAGGCGTGCTCTACCTCCTGGCGCTCCACCGGAATCTCCAGGGCATCCACGTCTTGAAATGCGGCATTATAGGCCGCGACGATCTCACGGCGGCGGGCCTGGAATCGGTCCAGCTTGCGGAGCTGCGCCAGCCCCATCGCGGACTGGACATCGGTCATGTTGTACTTGAAGCCCGGCTCATCCACCCGATAGAACCAGCTTCCTCCCTGGCCATATCGCTTCCAGGCGTCCCGGCTCATCCCGTGCAGACCGAGCAACCGAGCCCGTGCCAGGAGCTCGGTCGATCCGGTCAGCATGCCGCCTTCGCCAGTCGTCAGATTCTTCGTCGCATAAAAACTGAAGGCCACGGGATTGTCGCCCGAGCCGATCATTCTGCCCTTGTAGCTCGCCGGGATGGCGTGCGCGGCATCCTCGATCAGCGCAACACCATGCTGCCTCGCCACGTCATTAATCGGGTCGAGATCCACCGGGTGCCCGGCATAGTGAACCGCCAGAATGGCCCGGGTCCGTGGCGTGATCGCGGCCTCCACTGCCTTGGGGCACAGGTTCAACGTGTCCGGCTCTACGTCCGCGAGCACCGGCACGGCACCCAGATGCTCGATGACGTTGGCGCAGGCGCAGAACGTCATCGGCGTGGTGATAACCTCGTCCCCGGGGCGTATCCCGAGCGCCAGCAGCCCCAGATGGAGGCCGGCGGTGCACGAGTTCAGCCCCAGCGCCGCCGGGGCTCCCACCCGGTCCCGGAATGCACCTTCGAACTGATGTGTCTTGGGGCCCGTGGTGATCCAGCCGGACCGGAGCGTGTCCGCCACCTCGAGCATCTCCTCCTCGCCTACAGCGGGGGTGGAGAACAGGAGAAAACTCGAGCGCCGGCTCCAGCTCTCGATGCTGGGGCCGCCACGCAGGTCACTTGTGGCGGGTGACAGGTTACGATCCACGGTCAACGAGCCGGTGATTGGAAAACAGGAATGCCGGGAGTTGTCCGCGCTGTCGCCGCCGGCAATCCGCGCGGGACTGTGAGATTCGCGGGCATCTGACCCCCTGAAAAAGGCGATGTGCAGAACGTTGCGTGATGTTTATTGGTTCTGTGATGCGGGAATGCGAGGTTCGTGCCCGAAGGGGACACCTGGAAAACCTTACCAATCAATCGGATGAGTGCGGAGTGATAAGACTTGCACGGCGGGGAGGCACAACTGATCGTTGCGTGAGTGCAACTGATATCCAACAAAAAGCGTGAGCGGTGAGCGGTCAACGGTGAGCGGTAGTCCTGGAGCAGCCCGCTTACCGCTTACCGTTCACCACTTACGCTGGTTCGTCAATACCAGCCGATCGGCTTCTCGTCCAGGTTTATGAACACCTGTTTCGTCTCCAGGTATTCCTCAACTCCCCAATGCCCAAGCTCCCGGCCGAATCCCGACGCCTTGTAGCCGCCCCAGGGCGCCTCGACAAATGTCGGCTGCATGTGATTGACCCAGACTATTCCAGCCTCGAGCGCCTTCACCACCCGGAACGCCTTGAAGATGTCCCGGGTCCAGACTGCTGCGGCCAGCCCGTAAGGAGTCTCGTTGGCTATCCGAATCGCTTCCGCCTCATCCTTGAACGGGATGACGCTCATCACCGGACCGAAGATCTCCTCCTGGGCGATCCGGGCCGAGTTGTCCACGTCGTAGAAGATGGTCGGCTCGATGTACCAGCCCTTCTCAAACTGTTTGGGCCGGCCCCCACCCACCGCCACTTTTGCCTCTCCCCGTCCCACCTGGAGATAGCTGTCCACCCGGTCGCGCTGCTCGGCGCTAACCAGGGGACCCATCTTGTTCTCCCGGTCCATGCCGGGGCCCAGCTTGATCGTTTTCGCCTTCGCCGCCGCGGCATCCACGAATTTCTTATAGATGTCCCGCTGCACAAGCACGCGGCTTCCCGCCGAGCAGACCTCGCCCTGGTTAATGAATGTGCCGAAGAGGGCCCCATCCACGGCGTTCTCGAAATCGGCGTCGCTGAAGAAGATGTTGGGCGACTTCCCCCCCAGCTCGAGCGACACCCGCTTCAGCTGGTCCGCAGCGCTGCGCATGATGGTCTTGCCCACCTCGGCGCTACCGGTAAAGGCAATCTTCCGGATGGCAGGATGAGCGACGATTGGCGCTCCGGCCCCCGGTCCATCGCCAGTTACGATATTCACCACGCCGGGAGGCAGCCCCACGCCCTCGAAGTCCTTGGCCAGCTCCAGGATGGAGAGGGGAGTCTGCTCAGCCGGCTTGAGCACCACGGTGCACCCCGCCGCGAGAGCTGGCGCGATCTTCCAGGCGGCCATCATCAGCGGGTAGTTCCAGGGTATGATCTGACCGGCTACGCCCATCGGCTCCCGCATGGCAAACGCCACCGCGTCAGCCGGGACCGGTAGCACCTCACCGTTGATCTTGGTGGCCAGACCGCCATAGTACTCGAAGCAGGTGGCGGTATCGTCCATGTCGTATTCCGACTCGGCGATAGGCTTGCCTGTATTTCGGGTCTCCAGCTCGGCCAGCTCCGCACGCCGGGCCCGGATCCGGTCGGCAAGGCGGAGCAGTATCCGGCCGCGCTCCTGGGCGGTGACTGCTTTCCACCCATCGTAGAAGGCCTTGGTGGCTGCCTGAGCCGCCAGGTCGACATCGACCGCGGTGCCGGCCGGCACGGTGGCGATGGCGTCTTCCGTGGACGGATCGAAGACCTCGAAGGTCTTGCCGTTCTTGGCGTCGACGAACCGCCCGTTGATATACATCTGGTAGTGTGCAACCTGGGGTTTACGGGTCTTGGTCGCTCTCGCCGTACTCGTCATCGGCTCCTCCGCTCCATACTCGTAGGTCCATCCGTTTTGGTGGGATTATGGCAGAAAATACCACAAAGGCACGAAGCGCACACCTTCGTGCACCGCGTGCCTTAATGGGCTACGCCGGCCGGGTGCTAGGCGGCGGCGACAGTCTCTCGTGATTGCCGAGGTCCCCCCCGGGGGAGAGCCACGCGGCCGGAGTCGTCCCGGACCCGCCACGGCATCCCTTCACGCACCAGCTGCTCGAGGAACGGGTCGGGGTTGAACTGCTCGGGCGACATCACACCGGTGCCGCGCCAAACACCCTGAGCGATCAAGCGGGCGGCGATGACCGGTGGAATTCCGGTTTGATAGGCCGTCGCCTGCACCCCCAGCTCTTTGAAGACGGTCTCGTGGTCGGTGACATTATAGATGTAGTACGCCTTTGGCTCGCCGTTCTTGAACCCCTTGGCGAGTGTCCCGACGCAAGTCTTGCCTCGCATTCGTCCTGCCAGGTCCCTGGGATCAGGGAGCAGCGCTACGACGAGATCGCGGGGTACGATGGAATGATCACCGACCTGGACCCGGTCCTTCCTCGAGAGACCCAGGCGCTTCATGACCCGAAGCGTCTCGACCGTCACATCATCCATACAAAGCTTGAAATCGACCGTTTGCGCCGCGGGAAAGAACCGTGGAAGCGTCCTCGACTCCTCATGATCGACGTAGTAGCAGTTGAGCACGCCGAGCTCGGGAAAGTCGAAGGGCTCCAGCCCGGTGAGCGGCTCTTCCAGATAATAGCGACCGCCCCGGTAGGAGACGGCCTTGCAGAGACATTCGTCGATCATGACCCAGGGACTGAACGCCGCAATAAAGCCGTCGTGCCCGGTGCAGATCGAGTTGTCGCCGTCGCGTACCCGTAGTTCGGTTACGACGTCGAGCAGGTGTTTCGCCGCATAAGCGGCGTAGACGTTGGTTGTGCCGGGATCCGCTCCCATTCCAAGCAGGGCAAGTCGGCCGGCAGCCTTGAACTCGGCGTCCAGAGCGAACTGGTCATCCATCTTGGGGATGCCGTCCGCGTCAGTGCCCGCGCTGGCAAGGTCGATGTAATCGCAGCCGGCCTGGAGGCAGGCACGCATCACGTCGATGTTCGTGGCGGGAAGAGCCGCGTTAAGGACAAGGGTAATACCGAATTGGCGCAGCGCATTCACGACTGCAAGGCGATCGCCGGCGTTCAGGCTGATCGCAGTGACCCGTGGATCGTTGAGCCGGTCCGCTAGGAGGGAAGCGCGGGCGGATACCGCGTCGGCGATGACGAGCTTCTCGAGCATCGCGTCCTGCGCGAATTTTAGGGCGGACACGGTCCCCACCGCGCCGGCACCAAGGACCAGGACTTTCACAAACTCCTCGTTTCATTGTTGGCGCGGCACTCGGTCTGGCTGCTCGTCCGGTATGGCCGGCCTCTGCAACCTCGCCCCCGCCGCTGATGGGGGCTCGCAGCTCAAGGAGATGGTCAGCTGCGAGAGTGGACCCTCCGCTTTGTCGGAGGATGCAAACGTACCCCCTCCTCACTGGGAGCGGGCTACATAGCCAGTGTACCACCGCCCCCCCACCCCGTGTCCAGCCCCCCTACCCACCGGCGATACGTGATCTGACCCACCCAGGATCGGCCGGAATCTGTAAGTGTATTTACAGTATTAGCTTGAGGAACAGCGATGTGACACTAGAGTGCATGTTTATGCATCGCTTTCGCCGTTACTCGCCGCCACCAACCGGGAGGCGGCTGGCAATCGAGCCCTCGAGCATCCGGGGTGGCGGAACCATTCCCCTGACTCCTTTATTCTTCCAGCTTCCATTTCGAGGAATCGATGTCAGGCGTCATCCGTCTTCAGACCGAAATACCCGGTCCCAACAGCCGTGCACTTCTGGCTCGGCGAAACAAAGCCGTTCCCCGAGGGGTACCTGCGGTGACGCCGATAGCGGTGGTGCAGGCCGAGGGTGCAGTCCTCACCGACGCCGATGGCAACCGGCTGATCGACTTCGGGGGTGGAATCGGGGTGGTCAACACCGGCCACCGGCACCCGGGGGTAGTCCAGGCGGTGCGAGAGCAGCTCGATCATTTCGCCCACGTCTGCTTCCCCGTGTCCACGTACGAGCCCTACGTAGAGCTGGCGGAGCGCCTGAATCGCATCACGCCTGGCGCCCATGAGAAAAAGACCTTTTTCGTCAGCAGCGGTGCCGAGGCCGTGGAGAATGCCGTGAAGGTGGCGCGGTTCTTCACCGGCAGGCAGGCCGTGGTGTGTTTTGAGCACGGCTTCCACGGCCGCACCAATCTCGCCATGGCGCTCACCTCCAAGGTGATGCCGTACAAGAAGGGGTTCGGCCCGTTCGCGCCGGAGGTGTACCGGATTCCCTTTCCTTATTGTTACCGGTGCGGGGAGGGCGGACGGGCGGACGGGCCGGCTACCCGCGCAGCGGGTGGGGGCGGGCAATGCTGTATGGCCAGCAGGGAGCGCCTGGAGCAGATCTTCGCCAGCACTGTCGACCCCGATTCGGTGGCAGCCATCATCATGGAGCTCGAGCTGGGAGAAGGTGGCTTCGTGCCGGCACCCAGGGAGTACGTGACCGAGCTGGCCGCGTTTGCCCGCGACCACGGCATTCTGTTCATTGCCGACGAGATCCAGACCGGCTTCGGCCGCACCGGTAAGCTTTTCGCCTCTGAGCACTACGGGCTGGTGCCGGACATCATCATCACCGCCAAGTCTCTGGCTGGCGGGCTGCCGTTGGCGGGGATCACCGGCCGCGCGGACGTGCTCGATGCTCCCCACATGGGCGGACTCGGTGGCACCTACGGGGGAAACCCGCTGGCCTGCGCTGCGGCGCTCGCGGTCCTTGATGCGATGGACGAGGAGCGGATTCCGGCACACGCGCAGCGTACCGGAGACCGTATAAAGGCTCGATTCAGGGAGTGGGCGGATCAATATCCCTGCATTGGCGATGTCCGTGGGTTGGGCGCGATGGTAGCGATGGAGCTGGTAACGGACCGCCAGAGCCGGACTCCGGACAAGGCGGTAACCGCCCGGGTCCTCGCAGGGGCGCTGTTGAGAGGACTGGTGCTGCTGTCGGCTGGAACCTATGGCAACGTGATCCGAGTGCTAGCACCCTTAACGGCCGACGATGCGCTGATCGATGAGGGTTTGGCAGTGTTCGGCGCCGCGCTCGAGGCCGCCGCCGGGCGGACACCGGCGGTCAAGTAAGCGCCGAGCAACTGCCTACTCTCGACAGGCTTACCAAGTGGGGGTACGTTCCCGATACCATGCCGCAACAATTCAATGGGATGCCTGGCAACTCCACCATGATGGAGCGGGCCCAACGTGTGCCGCCGTTCCTGCGGTCGAGCCGCTTTCCTGGCGTGGCGCCGTTTACCTAGTCTCTGCCCAGATCCGGCAAAGGACTTCCTCCTCGTGGCAACTTCTTCCTCGCCCAACAACCATCCTGTCGTTCAACTCGCCCGCGTCTCCAAGAGCTTCGGAGACGTAAAGGCAGTGGATGATGTCTCATTCGAAATCCGACGCGGCGAGTTCTTTTCGATCCTGGGACCCTCAGGCTGCGGCAAGACCACCACCTTGCGCCTGCTGGCGGGGTTCGAGGAGCCGGACGAGGATGGTGGCGAGGTCCGCCTGCTGGGGGAGACAGTCAACAAGAAACGGCCTTACGAGCGGAAGATCGCCATGGTCTTCCAGAACTACGCGCTCTTTCCGCACCTCACCGTAGCCCGCAACGTCTCTTTCGGGTTGGAGCAGCGGAAAACCCCAAAGAGTGAGATCGACGGGCGGGTGCGCCGGGCTCTGGAGATGGTGCGGCTCAAACCCGATGTCTTTTCCAGCCGGATGCCGGGCCAGCTCTCGGGCGGGCAGCGGCAGCGTGTCGCGCTGGCCCGGGCGTTGGTGCTGGAGCCTGCCATCCTCCTCCTGGACGAGCCTCTCGGCGCCATCGATCTCAAGCTGCGTAAGGAGATGCAGCTGGAGCTCAAGGCGCTCAACAAGCAGCTTGGCACCACCTTCATCTATGTCACCCATGATCAGGAGGAAGCGCTCACGATGTCCGATCGCATTGCCGTCATGGACAATGCGCGGGTAGCCCAACTGGGAACGCCGGCGGAGATCTACGAAAATCCCCGCACCGCGTTCGTGGCCAAGTTTATCGGAGAGTCGAACTTCTTCGATGGGCGCCTGGGTGACCGGGTGAACGGCGGGTGGGAGGTCAAGCGGGAGGGTGGAGGGTCCTTCCGGGTCCCCCACAATCCCAATCTGAGGACCGGACAGCAGATCAGGATCGCGGTCCGGCCCGAGTGGATGGACGTGCAGCGGCCCGACGCGGTCCCACCAGGCGAGAACGCGCTGGCTGGCACCGTGCGAGACATCATCTACCTCGGTGAGACGATGCACGTGATCGTAACCGTTCCCCAGGCAGGCGATGTCACCGTGGCCTTGCGGAACGAAGGCCAGCTGATCAAACCGCTCGTCTGGAAACGCGGAGATGCCGCCGCGGTGGCCTGGCTTCCGGAGGACTGCCAGATCCTGGAGGAGGACTAGTGGCCGCCTTCCGGGAACGGGCCCTCGCGTGGCTGTACACTCGGCCGCAGGCACGAGCATGGGCACTGGTAGCGCCGGGCGGATTCTGGCTGCTGGCCTTCTTCATGGTGCCGCTGGTCATCATGCTGGTGTACAGCCTCATGCCTCGCGGGATCTATGGCGGGGTCGAGCCGGGTTTTACCCTGGAACACTACGCCCGCTTCTTCGATCCCCTCTACCTCCAGGTGCTGCAGCGGACTTTCTCCTGGTCGATCGCCTGCACCGTCATCTGCCTCCTCCTCGGTTACCCGGTGGCCTACGTCATCGCGCGCAGTGGCCGCTGGCGAACGTTCCTGCTGTTCCTGGTGGTGCTGCCGTTCTGGACCAGCTTCCTGGTGCGCACCTTCGCCATGATCTTCCTGATGCGAGATACCGGGCTCATCAACTCCTGGCTGCTCAAGCTGGGCATGATCGATGAGCCGTTGACGATCCTGTACACGCCATTCGCGGTCATGGCCGGTCTGGTCTACGGCTTCCTGCCCTTCATGATCCTTCCGATCTATGCGTCGCTGGAAAAGGTAGACCTGTCGCTCCTCGAGGCGGCTGAGGTCCTCGGGGCACGTCCGGCAGCGCGGTTTCGCAGGGTGACGCTCCCGCTCTCGACGCCGGGGGTGGTCGCTGGATCCTTACTGGTCTTCATCCCTGCTCTCGGATCCTTCCTCACGGCCGACCTGCTCGGGGGAGCCAAGCAGGTTATGATCGGCAATTTGGTGCAGAATCAGTTCTCCAGTGCGCGCAACTGGCCGTTCGGCTCGGCCGCATCCTTCATCGTCATGGCACTCGTGCTGGGCGCGGTGATGTTTTACCTGAGAGTGAAGGACCGCAGCTCCGGCGGAGCGCCGTCCCTGTGAGCAGGGGACTTCCCCGATGGCTCATAGCCGTAACTGCGGTCGTGTACTTCTTCCTGCACCTGCCCGTCCTCGTGCTGGTGGTGTTCTCCTTCAACGATTCCAAGTTCTCGGTGGACTGGCGCGGATTTACCCTGCAGTGGTACCAGCGTCTCCTGGAGCGGCCGGACATTCTGCGAGGCCTCAAGGCCAGCCTCATCGTAGGCGGAGCGGCAACGGTCATCTCAGCGGTGTTCGGCACCCTGCTGGCCCTGGCGCTGGGCCGGCAGCAGTTCCGGGGGCGGCGCTTGCTGGAGGGCTTCCTGTACGTGCCCATCGTCACGCCGGAGATCGTCACCGGGATCTCGTTGCTGCTTCTGTTCGTATTGCTGAAGTTCCCGCTCGGGCTCACCACGATCACCATCGCTCATGTGGCGTTCTGCATCTCCTTCGTGGTGATCGTGGTCCTCGCGCGCATCCAGGGGATGGACGAGAACCTGGAGGAGGCCGCCATGATCCTGGGCGCCGATGAGATCACCACGTTCTGGAAGGTGACTGTTCCCCAGCTCTGGCCCGGTATCCTGTCGGGGGCGCTGCTGGCCTTCACGATGTCGTTCGATGATTTCGTCATCACGTCATTCGTGTCGGGGCCCGGGTCTTCCACCCTGCCGATCGTGGTGTACGGCATGGTGCGGAAGAACGTGGAGCCGAGCATCAATGCCATCAGTACCATCATTCTGGTCGCGACAGCGATCCTGATCTATCTGGCTGACCGGCTGGCGCGCGCGAAATAGGCGGGTCAGCGGGACAGCGGGACAGCGGGGCAGTAGGACGAAGGCACGTTCAGGAATTTGAGGTTCGGTTGCGGGTTCTTGCATGGGGTAAGGATGATCGAACGATGTCTGTGGTCTGATCAGGTTGAACTGCCCCGCCGACCACCCGCCCAAGGGGCACCCGCCCCACTGCCCGAATCCACCGACGTCGCCATCATCGGCGGTGGCTACACCGGTCTGGCGGCAGCCCGCACCCTGGCCCGGGCGGGTACCGACGTCACCGTCTTGGAGCGGTATCATCTGGGGTGGGGCGCGAGCGGCAGAAACGGCGGTTTTGTCCTGCAGGGATACAAACCGGAGATGGAGGAGCTGGCCCGCATGGTGGGTCCGGATCGGGCCCGGCGCATGTTCCAGCTCACCCTCGACGCGATGCGCCTGCTGGAGCGTTTGATCGCCGAGGAGGGGATCGCCTGCGACTTCACCCCCTGCGGTGCCCTCACTCTGGCCGCAAAGCCGGGCCACCTGCCTGCCCTGGAGCAGAGTGGCCGGTTTCTCCGCGAGGAGCTGGGGTACGAGACCGAGCTGCTCAGCCGGCACGACATGGGCAAGGAGATCGGGTCCACCCGGTACCATGGCGCCCTGCTCGACCCGGGTGGATGTTCACTGCAGCCCGCCAAGTACGTCCAGGGGCTGGGGTTGGCCGCCCACCGTGCAGGTGCACGGTTGGTCGAGGAAACCGAGGTCACCAGAGTCAAGAAAGTGACTGGCGGCTTCGAGCTCAGCACCGGGCGGGGCGTGCTGCGTGCGCGGGAAGTCCTGGCAGCCACTAACGGCTACACTCCTGCTGCGCTGGGACGGCTCCGCCGCCGCGTCATTCCCATTGGGAGCTACATGATCGCCACCCAGCCCCTGGGTGACGATCTGGCCAGGCGATTGATTCCCCGAGGGCGGGTGATGAATGACACCAAGAACCTGCTCTACTACTTCCGGCTTTCGCCGGATGGCAGGATGGTGTTTGGGGGGCGAGCATCGTTTACCCCGGCCGGTGTCAAACGGAGCGCGAGGATCCTGGCGTCCGGCATGCGGGAGGTGTTTCCCGAGCTCGCCGGAGCCACAATTGAGTTTGCCTGGTCCGGCAAGGTGGCCTATCCCATGGATCACCTGCCCCACGCCGGCCGGCTCGATGGTATACACTACTCGATGGGGTATTGCGGGCACGGCGTAGCACTGGCCACCTACCTGGGCACGCGTATGGGCGAGGTCCTGCTGGGCAACAGTGAGGTGCCTGATCTGGGGGGCAAGCGTTTCAAGGCGATTCCCTTTTTCAACGGCTTTCCCTGGTTCCTGCCTTTTGTCGGGGGCTACTATCGGACCAGGGACTGGCTGAGCTGACACTCGAATGGTATCCCGAACGTCTCCAACCGAGGAGGAAGTCCTGTGAGCAAGCGCAAGGAAGTGGAATGGCTGGTAGAGCAGCTCGAGCGGGGTGGCGTTTCCCGGCGGGAGTTCATGACTCGAGCCCTCGCGCTGGGGCTGAGCATGAGCTCAGTGGGGCTGCTGTTGAGCGCCTGCAAAGGTAAAGAGGGTGGCGCTGCCGGCGACAGCACCGGGGGCTCTGCCTTGGCCGACCTCGGGCCAATCGAGAAGGAGCTGCACCTGTACAACTGGTCCGACTACATCGCGGAGGACACGGTTCCGAATTTTGAGAAGGAATTCGGGGTCAAGGTGACGTACGATACCTACGAGAGCAACGAGGAGATGGTCGCCAAGCTCCAGGCGGGGGCCAGCGGCTACGATATCGTGGTGCCGAGCGGCTACATCATCCCGGTCCTCGTGGCCACCGGTCTGATTGCGCCCCTGAACAGGAAGTACATCACCAATGGGGGCAACTTGTCGCCCATCTTCCGGAAGCTTCCTTCCGATCCCGACGACAAGTACACCATTCCCTGGCAGTGGGGCACCACCGGCATCGCGTATCGCAACGACAAGATCAAGGTCCCGATTGACAGCTGGGATGTATTCCACGACCGCAAGTACGCCAAGAAGCTCACGATGATGGATGATGGTCGAGAGGTAATCGGCGCGGAGCTCCGGCACCGGGGCCACTCGCTCAATTCCACCGACCCGAAAGAGCTGGCCCGGGCCAAGGCCGACTGCATCGATGCGAAGAAATACCTGAAGGCCTACATCTCGGCGCCGGTCAAGGCCCAGCTCATCTCGGGTGACGTCTGGATCTCCCAGCTTTGGAACGGGGACACGACCCAGGCCAAGGCAGAGCAGCCCAACCTTGCCTATGTCATTCCGAAGGAGGGGTGCACCATCTGGGGCGACTCGATGACCATACCGAAGAGCGCCCCCAATAAGCGCGCCGCCCACGAGTGGATCAACTACATCCTGCGGCCCGAGGTCGGCGCTGCGCTGTCCGAGGCCACCGGCTACGGAACTCCGAACGCAGCCGCGGCCAAGGTCATGAAAAACCCGGTCCCCTATCCCACGGACGATGAGCTCAAGCGCCTGGAATATCAGGTCGACCTGGGCAAGGATACCGCCACCTGGGACCAAATCTGGACTGAGATAAAGTCCGCGTGACGGCCAGGACGGCGGAGACGGCTGAGACGGCAACTCTGTGTCTTACGTCGCCGACCTCGCCGTCCTCGCCGCCCTCTCCGTCCCTTACAGAAGGAGCGCCGATTAATTGCGGTTACCGAACGATCAGGTCTTGCAGCACACCCAGCGGTATCTCGATCTCATCGGGGGCCGCGAGATGTCGACGGCAGAGAAGCAGGCCTTCATCACCGAGACGGTCGAGAGCTATGAGAAGTATTACAACCGGGGCTTCATCGGCTACCGGAAGTCGGTCACTGAGGCTGGCCAGTTCGCCGCCCTCGAATGGTCCGGCCAGGGCTCGCTCCTGTACGATCTTCTGGGGCGAGAGTACATCGATTGCCTGGGCGGCTACGGGATCTTCAGCGCGGGGGTAAACCACCCGAAGATCGTCAAGGCGGTCACCGATCAGATGCAGCGGATGGCGCTCAACAGCCAGGAGCTGCTGGAGCCCTGGCGCGCTGCCCTGTCGAGGGTTCTGGCCGAGGTTACCCCGGGAGATCTGCAGAACTCCTTCTTCATCAACAACGGCACCGATGCCATCGAAGGCGCCATCAAGCTCACCCGGCTCTATACCAAGCGGAACACCTTTATCTCGACCATCGGCGGGTTCCACGGCAAGTCGATGGGGTCACTCTCGCTGATGGGGAAGGCGTCCTTCCGTGAGCCGTTTCAGTTCGGCCTCCAGGACGTGCGTTTCGTGCCCTACGGCGATGCCGACGCCCTGGAATACGAATTCCAGCGCTGCGAGGCTGTTGGCGTCCGGATCGCTGGCGTGGTTCTGGAGCCAGTGCAGGGCGAAGCCGGCGGCGTGGTCCCCCCGCCGGATTACTTCCCGAGGGCCCGTGAGCTCTGCACCCGCTTCGGCGCTCTCCTCATTGCGGATGAGATCCAGACCGGAATGGGGCGCACCGGAAAGCTCTGGGGTGTGGACCACTGGAATGTGGTACCCGACATCATGTGCGTGGGCAAATCAATCGGTGGTGGGGTCATGCCGCTCTCCGCGTTCATCTCGACTGCTGCCGTCTGGGAAGTGATGATTCCTAACCCGATCATTCATTCCACCACCTTCGGCGGCAACCCGCTGGCCTGCGCCGCCGGCCTGGCCGCAATTCAGGTTACGCTGGAGGAGGACCTACCGGGGCAAGCGGCACGAAAGGGAGAGTTCCTGCTCCGGGAGCTGGGCTGCCTGCAGCAGAAATATCCCCAGGTGCTCGAGGACGCTCACGGCAAGGGCCTACTGATCGGAATGGAGTTTCCGGTGCAGGAGATCGGTTGGCAGGTGGCATCGGGCCTGTTCAAGCGCGGGGTGCTGGTGGCGGGAACGTACTCCAAGGCACAGGTGATCCGCATCGAGCCGGCCCTGGGAATCCCGATGGAGCTGCTCCAGGAAATGCTGGATCGGCTGGAGGACACGTTCCGGGAGGTGGCAAAGACGCTGTAACCCAAGTGGTCAGATAGCAGAAGGGCGGCTCACACTGGCCGCCCTTTGCATCCAGGTATGGATCCGTGCGCGGCTGTAGCCAGGTCTATTCTGGCGACGCTGGAGCTTCCGGCTCCTCCTCTTCCTCAGCTTCGTTCGACCAGCTGAGCGAGACACCACCCCAGAGCTTTACATCCTTATCGATATTCGTCGGCGATGTGACCTTGGTCGCATCGTCGCCGTTGATCACGAAATGGACCACGGGAGTGATGGAAAAGACGCCCGCAGTGAACGGAACGCCCGCGGAAAGATCGAGATGGGTGAAGCCGTTATCGGCAAAGTTGAACGACTCGTCCGAGAGCGGGTCGTCCGGTATGCCTTGTCCGGCGCTGAATCCGGCCACTGCACCGAGGTCGATAGAGATCTTCTCACTGGCGGCGAGAGAATGACTAATACCCCCTTCGATGTACGCCCCCTTGATCTTGTCCACATCGTAGTAAACAGATATCTCCGGGCTCAACGGCACGTCGAGTCCTGCCTTGCCGTACACCTCGACCGTGTTTGCATCGCTGGTTAGAAGGCCGGCAGCCGGGGCATTCTCGTCGTTCGGATAGATATAGGCAGTTACGCCGCCCGTCAGCGTGGCCTTACCGACTGGGAAGCTCACCTCGGCGTAGGGATCGAACTCCGCGAAGTTGAAGGCCGAGCTTCCACCACTCTCGCTGATGTCATCAGCGGGATCGTCGTACTTGCCCAGGTCGATGTTGGCCCACCCACCAACGGTGATCGATGCATTCCCAGCAGGAAAGCTGACCCATACAGCGGGCTCGGCTACGGGCTTGTTGGTCAGACTCAGCCCTCGCCACACGTAGGAGCTGAAGAGATCCAGGTCCACGCCGAAGGTGGCCTGCGCATGGCCAGAAGTGGCGCCGGCCAGCGTACCGATAAGGACGAACGCTGCTCCACCGACTTTCACTCGCCGCATGATGGTCTCCCGAAGGATGGGGAAGTAAGGCGACCTCAACAAAAAAGGCCCGC
>Ga0180121_10000228_pt1 | contig 22238 bp, 17 predicted proteins | sample AntDrymUQ5402106_2_FD_129676 | JGI IMG/M metagenome (GOLD analysis project Ga0180121, IMG submission 129676) | Polar desert sand microbial communities from Dry Valleys, Antarctica - metaG UQ540 (21.06) (version 2) (version 2) | ecosystem: Environmental > Terrestrial > Soil > Desert | place...
CTGGACCGGCTTTTGGGCACCGGCGGCATGGGCGCCGTGTACCTGGCGCGCGATCTGGCGCTCGATCGCCCTGTCGCGATCAAGTTCATCACCGCCGACCGGGCGGCCGACGGGTCCTCACGGAAACGGCTGCTCCGCGAGGCGAAGGCCGCAGCCGCGCTCGATCATCCCAACATCTGCGCGGTATACGAGGTCATCGACGACCCGGACGGTCGCGCCTGCATCGTCATGCAGTACCTGGAGGGAGAAACGCTGGCGGACGTGCTGGACCGGGGGCCGCTCGACGTGCGCTTTGCGCTCGGCATCGCGGCTGATGTCGCGTCGGCCCTCGCCGAGGCGCACGCGCACGGCATCGTGCATCGTGACTTGAAGCCGCAAAACATCATGATCACGGTCCAGAAGCAGGCCAAGTTGGTCGACTTCGGATTGGCGCGTCACAATGATCCGGCGCCGGCGACGGCCGGGAACGCCGCGACGACTACGGCATTGACGACTCCCGGCATCATTGTCGGGACACCCGCCTACATGTCTCCCGAGCAGGCCCGCCAGCTGCCGCTCGACGGGCGCAGCGATCTGTTCTCGCTGGGGGCCATCCTTTACGAGTGCCTGACCGGCCAGCGGGCGTTCAAGGGGCGAACGCCGATCGAACTCGCCGGACAGGTTCTTCACCAGCAACCGGCCGACGTGTCCGGATTGAGGCGGGGACTGACCGAGCAACACGATGAACTGTGCCGCCGGCTGCTGGCCAAGCATCCAGACGACCGCTTCCGATCCGCGGAGGAACTGCTCGGCGCCTTGCGGGTGTTCAGCTCCGACACTGCGCGGGGCCTCGCGACGCCGGCGCGTGAGACGGTGGTGCGCCGCCTGTGGGGGTCCGGGGGCACGCGAGCGGCCGTATTGGTTGGTGCCGCGCTCATCCTGGCGATCCTGACCGTCTTCATCCTGCCCGTAAACATCCCGACGGAGCCGGCGAATCCGCAGGCAGCAGTCTGGTACCGCCGGGGCACGGCTGCTGTCCGAGACGGCGCGTACCACAGCGCGAGGCTTGCGCTCAGCGAAGCTGTCAAAGCTGCCCCGGGATTCGCGCCTGCTTACATCCGCATGGCAGAAGCCGAAACCGAACTGGGAGAAGTCGAACGGGCACAGCAGGCGCTGTTGAAGGTCAGCGACCTCGTGAGCCGCGAGACCCGTCTCGCGTTTGTGGAGCGGAAACGGACGCAGGGCGTGCGTGCGCTGATGCTGCGGGACGTGGACGGTGCCGTGCGGGCCTATACAGAACTTGCGGCCAGCCAGCCGGACGATCCGGGTGCGTGGCTCGATCTCGGCCGGGCGCAGGACGCCGCGGCACTCAGCGCCGATGCGCGCGCGAGCTATGAACGAGCGATCCAGCTAGATGGCCAGTACGCAGCGGCCCACCTTCGTCGCGCCTCAATCCTGGGTCTCGAGGGGCGAGATGCTGAGGCGCTTGCCGCTTTCTCGGAAGCTGAACGGTTGTATCGCGCGGGAGCCAATGTCGAAGGGGAAGTGGAGACGCTGATCCGGCTGGGCACGATGCTGAACAGTGCCGGTGAGCTCCGCCGCGCCGGCGTGGCGCTCGAGCGTGCCAACGATCTCGCGCGAAGAGTACAGAGCCATGCGCAGCACATCCGCGCGCAGCTGACACTCAGCAGCGTGACGGCGTCCGAGGGCAAGTGGGACCAGGCAGAACACATGGCCGCGGCCGCCGTCGACTCCGCGCTTCGTGAACATCTCGAGGCCGTCGCGGCCGACGGACTCGTCGACCTTGCCAACGTCCTGATTCTCCTTCGAAAGACCGCCGAAGCCGACGGCCATCTCGTGCGCGCGATCCAGCTGGCGGAGAGGCGCGGCGCCCCGCGGATTGTCGCGCGGGCGACGCTCCAGCGCGCCGCGATCCTGGTCGACAGCGGCCGTGCGATGGAAGGGATTGCCGCGGCGCGCGGCCCTCTCAATTACTTCCGGGACAATCGTTACCGCCGCTACGAACTGATGGCACTATCGGTGATTTCCCGTGCGCATGAGAGCCTCGGCGAGTACTCTGAGGCGCAGGCGCTGGCCGAGAGGGCGTTGCGCGCCGCGCTCGAGATCAAGGACGAATCGCAGGCCGGCCAGGCGCTGGAGAACCTCGCCGGGCAGGCCAACGCGGTGGGCGCGCTCCCCGCCGCCCTGGATTACCGCACCCGTGGCCTCGAGATTCATCGGCGGCAGAACGATATCGCGACACTCTCCTTCGATCTCGTCAATCGCGCGGACCTCCTGATTCGGCTGGGACGCCATTCCGATGCGGCAGTGCTGCTCGATGAAATCGATGCTGGCATAGCTGCTAAACTCGACGCCTTCGCGCCGCGCGCACGCCGCGTGAAGGTGCTTCGGGCGCTGAGTGCGGCGATCCAGCGCCAGCGGGGGGCGTCGACCCGCCACGCCCGGCAGGTTGCACCCGCCTCGGGGGCGGAACCGGATCTGCCCGCCCGGCTCGCGGCGCTGCTGCTGCAATATCTCGACGCACCTGGGCGCGCCGGGATCGACCCGAAGGTGCCCCTCGCCGGATCGCTTTCCGCTCCGGGCAGCCGCGAATTGCGCTACTGGGATCTACTGGGGCGGCTGGGGCGACATGACATCCGCAACGTGCTGGTGGGCGTCGACGAGACCCTCTCGACTCCTCTCGCAACCGTATCCTACGAGTTTGAGTGGCGCATTGCCGCGATCGGGGCGGCCGCGGCTCGCCAGCTGAGAGATACGGCGCGAGAGCACGCGTTCAATGAACGCGCACGGCGCGGACTGGCACGACTGCGGAAAGAGTGGAAAGCGGATGTGGGGGCGTACGAAGCGCGCGCCGATCTCGCCGACTTGCGACGAAAAGCTGGGCTGAATTAGCGGCCCGCGCACAGGAGGTGTCACCGTGACCGACAGTCAGAGAACGATTCTTGTGGGAGTCCTGATAGCAGCGGCGGCGATCGCGGGAGCTATTGCCGCCACGTTGCTCGCGTCCTCCAGTGACGAAGATCGCCCGCCGATCATCGTCAAAGGGGGCGGATCGCTGATCATCCAGAACGGCGTGGACGATCGTCCTGGAAAGAAGTGGGCGAAGAGAAACGGTGTCGACGAATTTTACCAGGAGCACACCAACGGCAAGCCCGTCAAATGGTTCCAGGTCTACTTCGTCGGAGGGGCCGTTTCCGGTGATCCCAACAATGGACCCTGCAAGCCGATCACGGTGGGCAATTTCACCGTCAGATTCGACGACGACGAAAGGCCAGATACGGCGCTGAAGAACTACGTCGTCGACATTGGGCCAGGGGCAGGTGGCGGGGGGACACCGGGGCCGACAGTGTCCGGCGAGGGACTTCGCGTGGAGAATCCCAACATCCCGAGTGTATTGACGGCAGGCCAGGCAAACACAGGCAAGATCGCGAGCGTAAAAGTCGCCACATTCGAATGCACATCGCCCCTGGAGATCTGGGCCGAACCCATCAAGCAATGACCCGAAACACCGCGGCGTCTCGGAGCACTGGCGGCTTGCGCTGGTCTCCGGGACGTGGCGCAGGAGCCGGCCGTAACCGCTAGCGTTTGATTCTCGTGTACTTGAACTCGGTCGTCACTGGCTTGCCCTCGCGCTGCCTGGCAACGCTGATGCTGAGCGTGTCCGGATCCGGGTTGGTGAACGTGATGCGCGTCGGGCTGGGCCCCGCCCCACCTTCGAAGACGGCCGTGCGGCCCTCGAGCCGGACCAGGGTGTGATCCATCGACTGATCCTTGGCTTCCTGGCTGACCAGCCCCGCGCCGGGCGCGAAGTGCTTGATGCGCAGCACGACCCCCTCGCCCTCCTGTTCCATGGCCAGCAGCTCGTAGAGCGTCGCCCGGTTTCCCTGGATGCTGCGGTACATGGCGACGATCGACCCGGCGAGCGGCGCGCTCCAGTGCTGCTCGATCGTCCGCTCCCCCAGCCTTCCAGTCCACGCGCCGGTGACCCACGCCAGTTGATCCACCGTCGCCTTCGCGGGCGCAGCCGCGGCCGCCGGCGTCCCCTGCGCGTGCATGGCGGCTGACGCACTACCCAGAACGACCCCCACCACCACCGCCTGCCACATGCTCTTGATGCTCACGTCAGGTGCTCCCTTTCGCGTCACGTCCGCCCACGCCACTTCGTATGCCCCGCCACTATACCAATGACATGCGGTCGCCGCCGCCCTCAGGGCGTCTTTACCCATCACAGGGTGGTAAGCTCCTGCCGCACGCGTTCGTTCGACTTCGATACCCGCACATGGAGCTCCGATGAAAAGGATTGGCGTCGCACTTCTCGCTGTGGCCTTTTCGGCGTCGGCGGGATGCGCGCGGCGCGTCGCCACGACATTCAAGGATCTGGAGTCGAGGGTGCGACCCGGGGCTGTCCTGTATGTCACCTCACACGGCGGCCAGGAGACGAAGGGCTCGCTCGATGCCGTGTCGGGCTCGTCGCTGAAGCTCCGGATCCGCGATACCGCGGCTCGTGACTTCGCAGAGGCGGACGTGTCGCGCATCCGCGAACGGGACTCACTCTGGAACGGGCTGCTGATCGGCGCCGCGACTGGAGGACTCATGTTTGCCGCCGTGGGCGAGGAAGGCTGCACGGCGCCCAATGCGGTGGCCGGCTGCCGGAAGGTTTCCCGGGGGGCGGGCACGGCGGCCATGGCCGCCATCGGTGCCGGGATCGGCGTCGGCTTCGATGCGCTCCATCGTCGCCGCGTCTTTCGGGGTGCTCCCCGGCGCGGCGCGACGCTGACCATCATGCCGGCCCTCAGTCGCCAGGGATCGGCCGTTATGCTCACGTCGCGGTTTTAGGAGGCAAGGCGATCCTGCTACGATGCAGGCAGGAGGCGGTGATGGCGACCGACGATCACTTTGGGAAGCGCGAGCACGAGGAAGATTACTTCCGGAAGCAGGACCAGGAACTGATCGAGAAAATGCGGAAGGCCGCGGCGGCCGAGGCAGCGCGCCGGGCGCTCGGAGCGGAGAGCGGGATTCAGGACCCCGACCTGCTCGCCGAGATCGCCCGCCTCGGCTTCAGCGCCGACACGGTCAGCCTCCTGCCGCTCGTGCCGATCCTCGAGGTCGCGTGGGCGGAAGGGGGCGTCAGCCCCGCGGAACGCGGCCTGATCCTCGAGGTCGCGCGCAGCCGCGGCGTCGACGAGGGCAGCGCGGCGGATCGGCAGCTTGCCGACTGGCTCGCGCACCGGCCCTCGGCGGACGTCTTCTCGCGAGCTCGGCGGCTGATTGCCGCGACGCTGTCGGCAGGGCACGGCACCGCACACGACCTCTCCGCCGACGATCTCGTCAAATACTGCGAGAACATCGCCGCGGCCTCGGGCGGCATCCTTGGACTTGGGAAGGTCTCCTCGGGCGAGCGCGGCGTCATCGAGCAGATCCAGCGGGCGCTCAAAAACCGCTGACGCGCGGGTGCTCGCTGCCTACGGTGTGAGATCCAGCAGCGTGATGTCCTTGTACCACGCCTCGCTCGGGGGGCCGGAGTGGATCTGCACGCAAATGATGCCCGAGGACTCCACCCCAGGGTCCGCTTCCGTGTAGTCCACCGTCCGCACGCCATTCAGCAGGAGCTGCACGCGCTTTCCTTCCGCCCGAATCGCGTAGTCGTTCCAGTCCGCCTCCTTGACGAGTCCTTTTAGTGTGGCGGCATCCGGGGCCGCGAGGATCTTCTTCCGCCGTGACTCGTCGTACAGCGCGCCCCAATACCCCGGGCCCATGTCGGCCTGGTACCCGATCACTTCGTGATGGTCCGGGATGCGCCTGGTGCGGAACTGGATGCCGGCGTTGGCTCCCTCGCCGAGAAGCCTGACCTTCAGCCGCAGCTCGAAATCTCCGTAACTCCGGGCCGTACAAAGAAACTCGTTGCGGGCGATTTTGTTCTGGAGCGAGCCGCCGACGATGGCGCCCGCTTCGAGGCGGAAGATTTTGCGGTCCCCTTCCCATCCGTCCAGCGTCCGGCCGTCGAAGATCGGAACAGGTACCCGGGGGCCCGAAGTCTGAGCGGAGGGCACACCTGGGACAATCGACATCGCGAGAGCCATTCCGACGATCAGTCTTCGCATCTCGTCACCCCATGCCGCAATGTCACGACCCTGGCTGCGCTCTGGCGGCAGCAATCCACGCATCGACGCGGTCCTCCAGGATGTCCAGCGGGACCGGGCCGCTCTGGAGGACCAGGTCGTGGAACTGGCGGACGTCGTACCTGGCCCCGAGCAGCTCCTGCGTGCGGTCGCGGAGCTCGCTGATCTTGAGGCGGCCCACCATGTAGGCGGTCGCCTGGCCCGGAAAGACGACGTAGCGCTCGATCGCCTTGACGATTCCGCCGGGGGCGTCAGCCGAATTGTCCTCCACATACTTGATCGCCTGCTCGCGCGTCCAGCGCTTGTGATGCAGGCCCGTGTCGACGACCAGCCGGATCGCGCGGTGGAGCTCGAGCTGCAGCCGGCCGAAGTCGCGGTACGGATCCGTGTAGAGGCCCATGTCGCTCGCGAGCTTCTCGGAGTAGAGACCCCAGCCCTCCAGGTACGCCGTGAACCCGCCGAAGCGCCGGAAGGCCGGAAGGTCCTTCAACTCCGTCTGGATGGCGCGCTGAAGGTGATGGCCGGGGAGACCCTCGTGGTAGAAGAGGGCGTCCGCCTCGAAGAGCGGCATATCGGCCATGTTGAACAGGTTCACGTAATAGGTTCCGGGGCGTGAGCCGTCCGGCGCCGGGCTTTGATAGAACGCCTTCCCGGCAGATTTCTCGCGGAATGGCTCGACGGGCTTCACGACCAGCGGGGCCTGCGGCGTCACGCCGAACCACTGTGGCAGCTTCGCGGTGACCGCCTGCTTCGCCTTCTCGGTCTCGGCGAGATACCGATCGCGGCCGGCCTGATCGTTCGATGCATAGAACCGCGGATCCGTCCGCATGAAGCGGAAGAAATCCTGCAGGCCGCCCTTGAAGGCGACCCGCTGCATCACGTCCTGCACCTCGCGATGGATGCGCGCGACGTTGTCGAGGCCGAGCTGGTGGATCTGATCCGGCGTGAGCTCGGTCGTCGTATAGTTCCTCAGCCGCTCGGCATAGAAGCCCGCGCCGTTCTTGAACCGCCACACGCCGTCGAGCGTGCCTGCGGTCTTCTCTTCCGCCGTCACCGCGGCAATCAGCCGCTCGTACGCCGGCTTGAGGGTGCCGTTCAGCGCGTTCGCCCCCGCTTTCAATAGCGCATCCTTCTCCGCCTGGGGGATCTGCAGCGCGGCAACCTTGGTCTTGAGGTCCGCGTAGAGCGGCGCGTCAGGCCCGGGGCCGAAGGGCGCGCCGGCAATCACGTTGCGCGCGTCCGAGAGGACGTAGGGATAGACCCACCGGGGTGGCTGCACGCCCTTGGCAACGCCCCGTGCGGAGGCACGAATCGCTTCGTCGATCACGGCCCCTGTCCCCCGCAGGCGGCTGACGTAGGCCTCCGCATCGCTCTTGTTCGAGACACGATGGACGTTGATCATGAAGGCGGGCAGCTGGCTCTGCACCCCGTTCATCTGATCGAACACGTAATCATGGCCGCGGAACGCCCAGGCCGCGCGCGTGCGCTCCACCTGTTTCTGGAACAGCTGATAGGACAGCTGCGAATCGGCCGAGAGCGCCGCCGGCTGGAAGCGCCGTTCCATATCCGCCAGCGCGGTGACGTCGGCCCGGAACGCGCGTTCCTCCGCCGCTTGGCTGTTGTCGTCGAGCTTGCCGTAATCGGCGTCGCGAATCCCGCGGTACGCCTTGGTCTGCGGACTCCTGGCGAGCAGCGCCGCGTCGTGCTCGGCAAAGAACGCGGCAAGCGCGGCGTCGAGGGCCGGAGCCTGCGCGGCGACCGAGGCGGCCTGCACGACCGATAACGTGGTGCTGAGTAACAGAATGACCAATCGCATGAGCGAACAACCTCTTGGTGGATTGCGCAGCATTGTCCGAGCGCCGCAGGCGCTCGCGAGCCGGCGCTCTCATCGTAGCGCAGCCCGGAGGGGCACACGAACGTCCGCCGCCACGCGGCGGCGGGACCGCGCTACCGGGCGGCAGCCGGAGAGACCGCGCCGCCAACCGGGGCCGCCCGTGCGCATCGATCTCGACGATCTCGCCGAAAGCGAGCAAGCGAATGCCGAGAGGTGTTCCCAGACAGCGCCGACGCGGCGACCCCGACGGGCGAGCGCGCCAGCGATCGAAGGACATTATACGCAGTCAACGCGGTGGTCCCGCGGACGGATTCGCGACGAGAGCGCCGAGGGCTTCGACATTCACTCCCGCGGGCACGCCCTGCGGGAAACGCGCGAACAGCCGTGCCACGTCGTCGTCGTGGAACACGCCGGCGCGTCCCTCGCGGTGCGCCGCCACGAAGCCGCTGATTATCCACATGGGAGCCGTGAAGATGAGGTAGACGCCATGGCTCAGTGTGGACGCCGCCCCGGCGGCTGCCCAGCCGGCGAGCGCACCGGACGCCGTCCGATAACCGACCACCGTGATGCGGTGCGGCAGGTCGCGCAGAACCGAACGCAGGCCGGAGGCCGTAAGGATGTGGAACACGTCGCCGTCGGCCGCAATCAACTCCCCCTCGATGCGTGGCTCCCCGGTGGGATCCCCTCCGGAAGATTTGAGCGGCTCGAGAACAATCCAGCCGCCGCGTGCCGTTCGCTGCGCCTCCGCCGGGGCGAGGCGCCAGGCTCGCGGTGCGGGGTTGTTCGCACAGCCGGACAGGAGGCACGCGATCATGAAGAGCCCCATCGGCCGAACGTTACGGGCGCGCATATCGACTCCCCCAGAAAACGGATTCCATCTGAGCCTCCTGCCGCTTGAACTCGGGCGCGATATCACGGAGCAGCTGCGCCGGGTCGAGCACCAGTTGCGCCGCCCTGAAGGAATTTTCCTCGGCCAGCCACTCCTCGCGCATCCATTCGAGGTAGTACCCCTGGCTCTCCAGGAACAGCTCGTACACGGGACCGTCCTGCGGAAGCGCGAAGCTGTAGGAGTACGTGTCGCCGGGCAGCGTGGTCAGAGACTGTGTCCCCACCGGCCGGCCGCCATCGTCGGTCAGCGAGGACGGATCGATCGCGCGCGGCTCGACGTGGCTGCCCAGCCTGACCGACGCCAGGTAATCGATCCGCCAGTGCCCCTTCGCCAGCCGCAAGCGAAGCCGACCGGTCGCGGCCGCGGGGAGCGGTACGGCGACGAGATCGCTTGCCAGCGGTCCCATCTCGTGGACCTCACCGGCTGGAATCCAGGAACCATCCGCCGTTTCGGCCGAGATTTCGATGCCGCCGAGTGCACGCTGGAGGCGACCGAGGGCGTTGCCGACCGTCGGATCGCCGCGTTCCAGAGCCGCGAGCGTCGCTCCCGCAGAGCGTCCGAGATACGCCAGGGACTGGTAGAACAGATACGTGCTGGCAAGCGACTGACGCGAGGCTATCAGGAGCCCATGTGGGCCCGGTGAGCCGGGGGGCAGCCGCAATTCGATCACTTCGCGGCGCGCGAGATCGCTGCCATCGGTCTCGGTAAACCGCTCCTGCCCATCGAGCGCCTGCACCCGGGCGAGGCAGTCGCCCTCCGGCGCCACGCAGCCGTCGAGCGGGCGGATCTCCGTGGCCTCGCGATACCGACCGTCGGGGGTTGCCAGCACCCGGCCCTCCGGCGGCCTGGGTGCCACCAGCAGCCGGACGCGGCGCACCACGTGTGTTTCGAGCGCCTCGTTCTTCATCGTGACCGTGAAGGCCGCCCCCACGGGTCGCGCCTGATACAACGCGTCCACATCGCGGGCCTCGAGCGACGGAGCGACACTCGACGAGAACCCTTCAGCCTCGAGCGTTCGACCGTTCCCGGTGTCCACGTAGAACGTCGGGCACGATCCGAAACATGCCTTCGGCTGGGCGATGCAGAATGCCGTCATCGCAGCCGAGATGCCGGTGATGACGGACAGGGCCGCGATGGTGGGGGAACGCTGGAGAACGTTGGTCTCCACGAGTGCCACGGCGTCGATCGGCACGGTGAAGAGTCCCTCCTCGACCGTGTCCCTGGCGACGTTCATCCGCTGCCCGCGCCCGGAGATCTCGCGCGCGGCTTCGTCCACGCGCCAGTCCGACAGGACGTAAACCTCGCCATCCCTGGCATGCACCTTCAGATATGCGGAACGGCGATCGAGGGTTTGCATCTCCATCGGAGATGTAAGCGTTCGCGTCATCCGCTTCGCGGTGCACGCCGCGGTGAACAGACACAGCGTGGCGGTCAGCGCGACCGCGGAATTCCCCTTCAATCGAGACCGACGGCCCCGGCCGTCGGATGATCGGCCTGGCGTCGCAGCGCGCAGCCAGCCGTTACGGGAGAGGACACGCGCGAGCGGTCGTTGCACAGTCACGATTCCTCCGGTTAAAGGCCGCTGCCCACGGATGATGCGCGAAGCTTACCGGAGCGATCCGGTCCGTGTCGTGAGCAAAGGCTGAAGAAGAGTGACTGTCAGCCCTCAGCCTTTCTTTGTGACTCCGAGGATCCACTCCACGACGCGGCGCTTGTAGGACATCCACTCGGCGTGCCCCTCCCAGTTCTCCATGCCGTGCGGCGCCCCCTCCAGCGCAATGACGTCGTGCCGGGCGCCGAGCTCCTTCAACCGCGCTCCGAACGCCTGCGCCTGAATCCACAACCGCTCCCCCGTGCCGTTCACCATCAAAACGGGGGGCATCTCTTTGTGCGCCCGGTACAACGGCGAGTACCGCTGCAGCTCGGCGCGCGATTGCGCGTCGAGCACCGATCGGTGGAAAAGACGGACGAGCAGCGACCGGGGTGATGCGTCACTGACCATCGCGGGGAAATCGTACACGCCGTAGAACGACACGACCCCCGCGATCGAGGGGTCGTCGACCGCCACCTGCGTCACCATCTGGCCGCTCGCCGACTCGCCCAGGAGCACGACACGGGCGGGGTCGATGTTGAACCGCCGGTGCTCTGCCCGCACGAACCGGATCGCCTGACGGACGTCCTCCAGCTGATCGGCGTTCGTGAAGGCCGGTGTGAGCCGGTAGTCGATCGAAAACCACGCGAGGCCGGCCTGCGCGAGCGGTTCCAGGATCGGCGTAACATACGTCACCTTATCGCCCGCTTCCCACCCCCCGCCATGCACGACGATGACCGCCGGAACAGCGGCGCTCGCTGCCGGCAGAAAGGCGTCGAGCTTGAGCTGCGTGGACGGACTGAAAACGATGTCCTTCAAAAGATTGGCGCTGCGCCACACAGCCGGCGTCGCCGGCGTTCCACCGAGGGTCGCCAGCCACTCGACGATGTCACGCTTGTACGTCCATTGTCCCGGCCACCAGTTCTCGCTGCGATGGCTTGCGCCGGCGACGTCCACGAACCGGCACGTCCCGCCATTCGCTGCGACGCGGCCACAGTATCGTCGTGCCTGTTCGGGTGGGGCCTCGTCATCGGCGCTGCCGTGGATCACGAGCAGCGGCGGAGGCGGTTGACGCAAGACTGGCGACGCGCGCGCCAGCAACCCTTTGTCGGCCGTGCGCGCAAGAGCGGGAATGGCCGCCAGATCGTAGAACCCGCCGATGAGCACCGCCCCCAGAACGCCGGGCGGGCGTTCCGCGGCAATCAAGGACGCCAGGTGCGCGCCTGAATCCTCGCCGGCCAGCACGAGCCGGTCCCCATCCACGCCGAACTCTCCCGCGCGGCAACGGATGAATGCCAGCGCGGAGCGGAGGTCCTCGAGGGCCTCTTCGAACCGTGTCAGGCCGCCAAGTCGGTAGTCCACGGAGAACCAGTTGTACCCGGCGCGCGTGATCGTCTCGAGCAGCTGCCCGACATGCGCGCTCCGGCTGCCGGTAGACCATGCGCCGCCGTGAATCACCACGACCGACGCGCGCCGGGACGCGTTCGGCTGGGCGTACGCGTCGAGGGAGAGATCACCTGCGTAGCGGATGTCCCCCCGAACGCCGGGAACGATGTAGTTGCCGTGCGGATTCCGGACCTGCAGCTCAGGGCATGACTGTGCGAGGGCAGGCGCACTCGTCAGGAAGAGAGACGCCAGCGACAGAGAAAGAATCGAACGGATCGTGCGGGCGCTCATGGGGGGTGACCGGTCGACGATACGCCAGGCCCGGCGGCGACGCAATGACCCATGAGACGGAAGTTGGCGAACGTATGCACATCCGGTAGGGTAACGTGATGGTCGATCCGGTTGCGTACGCCATTCCCAGAGCGCTCACGAGCTATCCGGACGTGCCCGGCCAGAGTGTCGGGGCGACGCTCGCGATGCGAGTCCACGCAGAGCCGTTCAACGCAATCGCCACCGGCATCTTTCTCCTGGCCATCCTCCACACCTTCGCGGCGGCTCGGTTCGCGGCCCTCGCCCATACCGTGCAGCATCGTCACGACCGGGACGCGCGCGCGAGCGGGCGGCCGGCAACGCCGAGCGTGGCGGCCGGGTTGCTGCACTTCCTCGGTGAGATAGAAGTGGTCTTTGGTCTCTGGGCGGTGGTCCTCCTTGCCGCGATGACGGCGTACGCCGGGTGGGGCACGGCAAAGCACTATGCCAACGACACCGTCAACTACACGGAGGCGCTCTTCGTGGTCGTGATCATGGCACTGGCGTCGACACGCCCGATCGTCGGGTTCGCCGAGTCGTCGCTGCGCCGCATTGCGAATGCCGGCGGGGCAACGCCGGGGGCATGGTGGGTCACGATCCTGACCGTGGGGCCGGTGCTGGGCTCGTTCATCACGGAACCGGCGGCGATGACGATTTGCGCGCTCCTCCTGGCGCGGCAGTTCTACGACCTGCAGCCGACCGCACGGCTGAAGTACGCGACGCTCGGTCTGCTGTTCGTGAACGTGTCGATCGGGGGGACGCTGACCCATTTCGCCGCTCCCCCGGTGCTGATGGTGGCGCGCCCCTGGGGGTGGGACACGCCGTTCATGCTCAGCCACTTCGGGTGGCGGGCCGTCATCGCCATCCTGGCGTCGACGGCCATGTATTTCCTGGTGTTCAGGAGGGAGCTGCGCGAACTGGCGAGCCGACCCGCGGTGCTGGACGTCGAGCAGCCGGACGATGATGCCGAACCTCCCGGCCTTCTCCCTGTGCCAGCGTGGCTGACGGGAGTGCACCTGGCGTTCATGGCGTGGACCGTCGTCAACGCCCACTATCCCGCACTGTTCCTCGGTGGATTCCTTTTCTTCCTGGGATTCGCTCGCGCGACCGCCGTTTATCAGGCGCAGCTGGAACTCAAGACGCCGCTCCTCGTCGGATTCTTCCTGGCTGGCCTCGTGGTGCATGGAGGCCTGCAGGGATGGTGGATCGCGCCCGTGCTCAGCAGCCTCTCTGAGCGCCCGCTGTTCCTGGGCTCCACCCTCCTGACGGCCTTCAACGACAACGCGCTCATCACCTACCTGGCCACACTGGTGCCCAATCTGGACGACCCGCTCAAGCGCGCGGTGGTCGAAGGCGCCGTCGTGGGCGGCGGCCTGACCGTGATCGCCAACGCCCCCAACCCGGCCGGCCAGGCGCTTCTGGGTCGGTTTTTCGGCGGATCGGTCTCTCCAGTCGGGCTCGCCGGAGGCGCCATCCTGCCCACGATCATTGCGGCGGCCGCCTTCAGGCTGCTCTGACGGCGAGGCCCGCCTTACTGTTGCTGTTGCTCGTAGGCGATCTGCGCCTGCTGGTCGCTCTCGAGGAACAGCGACCACTCCTCGTCGGCCGCGAACTCCTCGTCCGGGGGCAGCAGCGCCTGTGACGGCGTCACGCGCACGCGCACCATGAGCTCGGTCTCGGTCTTCCCCTTCATGGTCCCGAGCGTCGGCGGCACGTCGGCGTAGTCACGACCGATGGCGGTCCGGATATGCCGGCTGCCCGCGATCAGGTCATTGGTCGGATCGAACCCCACCCAGCCCAGGCCGGGGAGCAGCGCTTCGACCCACGCGTGCGTGGCGCCTTCGGACGTCCGGTCGTGGTGCTCCTGGTCGTGATACAGGTAGCCGCTCACGTAGCGGCACGGGATGCCCAGTTGGCGCAGGAGCGCGATCATGATGTGCGCGAAGTCCTGGCAGACGCCCTGACGCGTGCCAAGGCTGTCTTCGATGGGAGAGTCCACCAGCGTGCTCTTGCGCACGTACTCGAACGCGCGATGGATCCGGTCGTTGACGTCGCGGACGACGGAGAGCGGGTCGCGACCGTCGGCCCGCGCCACCCCGAGCTCCTGCGCGAGCGCGGCCAGCGCCGGGGAGGTGCGGGCATAGTGGCTGGGCAGCAGCATCTGCCAGTGGTCCTCCTGCTCGACAATTCGCCGGAGCTCCTGCCACGAATCGGGGGCCAGCGAGGCCGGCAGCGCGACCGGCGCATCCACGTTCACGAGCGCATCGGCGACGACGGTGAGCTCCCGGTGGTGCGACGGGAGGTCGAAGTGGTGAACCTGGTTGCCGAGATAGTCCATGAACGTGAAAATCCGCGCGCGCGGGCTCACCGACAGCCGGAACGTGAAGCAGCGCTGCGCATTTTCGCTGCGCGGATGCATGCGGACTTCGAGCATGCTCTGCCAGACGGGGCGCGTATAGCGGTAGCGGGTGAAGTGCCGGATGGCGTAGAACATCAGCTCTGGAACGCCACTTCGATGGGGTAATCGATGTACGCCTCGTGCACCGCGGCGTGCAGCGCACGGCACTGTTCGAGGACGCCGTGAAGGAACATGTGGAAGTCCCCTGCGAGCAATTCGGACACCGGCGTGTACGCCAGGGACGCACGGAGCCGTCCGATGACCCGCTCGATCCTGACGCGATGCCTGGTCGGCGACTGCCCGGTAATCGCCTCCAGGGAGGCGTGCATCCGCTCGACGGAGTAGCGGACCGAGTAGGGGAATTCCGGATGCACGAGCAGGAATGTGGCGATGCGGTTCGGCTGCAGATCCGCGGTGAAGACCTTGCAGTACGAATCGAAAGCCGCACAGCTCGCCAGCAGCGCGATCCAGTCGAGATCGTCGGCCTGCGTGGTCCCGCTGAAGTAGGCGTCGAGCAGCAGAGAGACGGCGCACGCGCGCTCGGTGAACTTTCCGAGCTGGACGAACCGCCACCCCTCACCATGGCTCATGGTGGTCTCCGTGACGCCGTAAAAGCTGTACGCCCCCTCGCGGACCGACGCGACCAGCCGCATCGCGTCCGGCTCCGAGCGCAGCACGTCGTGATAGAGGCGGTTCAACTGCTCCCACATCTCGGAGCTGATTTCCTCGCGCACCTGCGACGCGTTTTCGCGCGCCGCCGTGACGCACGCCACAATCGAGGATCGGTTCCCGGGGTCGACCGCCAGTCTCGCGATGGCGGCCTCCGGATCGTCGTCGTAGCCATCCGGCGGCATGCCGAGGCAGGTCAGCGCCCGGACCCACCGCTCGTCCGGGCCGACGACCGAGCGGTTCAGCATCAGGCTGTGCGTCGCGTCAATGACACGAGCGCAGTTGTCCGCCCGCTCGAAATAACGGCTCATCCAGTAGAGGCTGTCGGCGACTCGTGAAAGCATGGCGTCAGTTCTGGAGCACCCAGGTGTCCTTCGAACCCCCTCCTTGCGATGAGTTGACCACCAGCGAGCCCTTGCGCAGCGCGACGCGCGTCAGGCCTCCCGGCACGATCACGGTCTTTTCGCCGAAGAGCACGTAGGGCCGGAGGTCGACGTGGCGCGGCTCGATTGCGCCGTCGACGAAGCACGGGGCCGTCGAGAGCGCCAGCACGGGCTGCGCGATGTAGTTGCGCGGATCGGCAAGAATCCGCGCGCGCATCTCCTGCCGCTGCTCCTGGCTGCTGTGTGGACCGATCAGCATCCCGTAGCCGCCAGACTCCCCCACGGCCTTGACGACGAAATCCTGCAGATGGTCGACGACGTGGCTGCGCCGCAGCGGGTCGGTCATCAGCAGGGTCTCCACGTTGTCGAGAATTGGATCCTGGTCCAGATAGTAGCGGATGATCTGCGGCACGTACGCGTACACAGCCTTGTCGTCGGCCACGCCCGTCCCGAGCGCATTGGCGAGCGTGACGTTGCCGGCGCGATAGGCGCTGAAGAGCCCGGAGGAGCCCAGCGCGGAGTCGACGCGGAACGCCAGGGGGTCCAGGAAGTCGTCGTCCACGCGGCGGTAGATGACGTCCACCCGCTGCAGGCCGTTGGTGGTCCGCATGTAGACGTAGTTGTCGTGGACGACGAGGTCACGCCCTTCGACGAGCTCGATGCCCATCTGACGCGCGAGATAGGCGTGTTCGAAATAGGCGGAATTGTACGCGCCGGGCGTGAGCAGCACGACCGTCGGGTCCGAGCGCCCCTCGGGAGCCAGGGACCGCAGCGTGGAGAGCAGCATCTGGCTGTACTGCTCGATCGGGCGAACGCCGCACCTGCGGAAGAGCGCCGGGAAAATCTGCTTCATGACCTTGCGGCTCGAGAGCATGTACGAGACGCCGCTGGGCACGCGCAGGTTGTCCTCGAGGACGACGAATTTTCCGTCCGGCAGGCGGACGAGATCGGTGCCCATGACGTTCACGTAGGCGTCGCGCGGCACCTTGACCCCGCACATCTGGCGTCGGAAATGGCGGCAGGTGAAAATCGCCTCCGCCGGGATGACCCGGTCGCTCAGGATCCGGCGCTCGTGATAGATGTCCTTGAGGAACAGGTTCAGGGCGTTCACGCGCTGCGTCAGACCCCGCTCTATGACGTCCCAGTCGGCGGCGGAGAGAATCCGCGGCAGCAGATCGTGCGGGAAGATGCGTTCGGTGCCCTCCTTCCGCCCGTAGACGGTGAACGTGATGCCCTGGTTGAAGAAGCTGAGGTCCACCTTCTGCTTGCTGCGGCCGAGCTCCTCGGGCCCGAGGTTCATCAGCTCCCGGTGCAGCTTGCGGTACGGCCGGCGCGGGTGCGCGCGGACGTCGAACATTTCGTCGTAGGCCTCGGCGAGGGTGTAGGCGGCGAATGGATCGTGGGTCGCGGGCGTCGGCATCTGTGATGACATCACGGCGGACAACCGAACGGCGCCGGTGCGGCGACCTTCTCGTGCGCGCGGCGGGCACCCGCCGACCGGGTCAGCGAGGCGTGGGGCTCCCTGCCTCGCGCGTCACCTCGGTACGCTTCGCGTCCGCCCCGTCGAACTGAATCTCCGGCAGCTGCTCCACGGCACGGCGGAGCGCCTGCTCCCACGATGTGTGAATGAGCGTGAGGTCGGGATCGAGTGCGGCGATCCGCCGCGAGCGCGTGATCGCCAGCGAGTCGCGGTTGTACAGCAGCAGATCGATCGGCGGACCGACCGTGACGTTCGAGCGAATGGTCGCGTCGAACGACAGCAATGCATACTTGGCCGCGACCTCGAGCGACGTCGCCGCATCGATACCCCGATCGAGAATCGGCCGGCCGTACTTGCACTCGCCGAGCTGCAGATACGGAGAGTCCTCCGTCGCCTGCAGCGGATTGCCCTGGGGATAGATCAGGTACAGCCCGGGAGCCTCCCCGCGCACCTGCCCGCCGAGCAGCAGGTTCACGTTGAAGCTGAAGCTGTCGCGCTCGAGCGCGGCACGGTCGATTTCGGAGACCCGCCGCACGCACTCGCCGACGATGCGCGCGGCTTCGTAGAGCGAGCTCGCCTGCGCGAGTCCCCGGCCGGCATCGAAGTCCACGCGCAGCAGCGACACGACCGACTGGCTGATGGAGAGGCTGCCGCTCGTCAGGATGACGAAAATGCGTTCCCCCTCCTCCTCGAACCGGTACATCTTCCGGCAGGTGTTGACTTGATCGAACCCGGCGTTGGAACGAGAATCGGACGCCATGACCAGCCCCTCGGCCGTCACGATTCCCAGGCAGTAAGTCACAGATCCCCCGCGGACATTGAAGACGACGCCCCTCATCATACCCGTGCGGATCAGCGGAATACATAAGAACCCTCGTCCTCGTGCGATCCTGTACCCGGGCGGAGGCCGCTGTGGCGAGCCTCTTGCTGCGGCACGCACCAGGCCCATTCACCTTCGAGCGCAGGACGAACATGCTCATCCGACTTGGATACGATATCCGCTTCGACGTCGACCGGCCGGTCCCGATGGTCGCGATCCTCAACGTGCATCCGGATAGGCGACAAGACTTGCAAGAGCCTGACCGCCTGCGCGTGGACCCGTCCGTCGGCACCGAGGAGTACGTGGATTCCTTCGGCAATATCTGCACACGCTTCGTGGCCCCAACGGGCAGCATTTCGCTGACCAACTCGACCGTCATCAGGGATTCGGGCGAGCTGGATGCCGCCGGAACGGAGGCGCGCGAAGTCCCCGTCGGCGAGCTGCCGCCCGGCGTGCTCCGGTATCTGATGGCCAGCCGCTTCTGCGAAGTCGATCTGCTCTCGAACACCGCGGCGGAACTGTTTGGCGGTACGGCCCCCGGCTGGGCGCGGGTGCAGGCCGTCTGCGACTGGGTTCACCAGAAGGTCACCTTCAGCTACCCCCATGCACGCCCCACCCGCACGGCGCTGGACGTTTACACGGAGCGCGTGGGGGTTTGCCGGGACTTCCAGCACCTGGCGGTCACCTTCTGCCGGTGCCTGAACATCCCCGCACGATATGCCACGGGATACCTGGGCGACATCGGCGTGCCCGTGAGCGGCACGCCGATGGATTTCAGCGCCTGGTTCGAGGTGTACCTGGAGGACCGCTGGTGGACGTGCGATGCGCGCCACAATGCCCCTCGGATCGGCCGCGTGCTGCTCGCCACGGGGCTCGACGCCACGGACGTCGCGATTACCACATCGTTCGGCAGCGCCCGGTTGTCGCATTTCACGGTCACGACTGACGTCGTGAGCTGAGCGACACGGTCGTAGCCGCGCAGGCCTTTGCGGACAAATCTGTTGCTCGGCTTCCGGGGTCGCTGACGCCACGCGACGCGGAACCGAGTTCATCTGACCGTGTAACCAAGCCCATCAGGTGCGTCGCGATTGCCGATGCGCCTCGGCATAGGGCCCTGGATAGGGCCGCGATCTGTTCAATCCGACACAAATGGCCGTCCTGCGGCCGTCAATTGGCGATTTCGGTCCAGGCGGCTTCGCCGGAGGGCCTCCCATCATCATCAACGGCGCCTGCCAGATCGGCCTGGTCGCCGCCAGCGTGTTGAGCGCGTTCGAGCGCTTGAGAGAGCTGCACCGCCTCAACGTTCGGCGCGAGCCGGTGCACGCGGTCGAGTCGATCGTGTGAACCGCGGCCGTACGCTAGGATCCTACTTCCAATACAGATGGGTCCGAGCCTGCGCGACCCGTGGCGCCGACCCCTTCGAACGGTCGCGCAGCGTACGAGGGAAATACGCCGTCAGATTCGCGCGCCGTCGGACGAGTGGAGACGTTCGCGGGCGGTTCGCGGCAAGTGGACGCGCGGAAAGATCTTACACCTGCCTGTGAGCCCAAGTACACGCTTGCCTGGGCGTACGGGGGAGCCGGCACGCTTATTGAGACGCTCCTGTCTGTGACAATGCAACCCATGCACTCGAGCGAAAGTTTCCCTGCCCTTGCGAAAACCGCGGTTCGACGCCCTCGACATGAGCCCAGACGGTAGTGGCGCTTCCCATCCCGGCGGTTGTAGCTCGGCTGGAACCATTCCCTTGTGATGTTGCAGAACGTGATTCGTGTTGCCGTGGCGCCCGATGAAGGCGCCGCGCCGCGGTCCTGCCCTGACGTGGCGCGTGGTGCGTCCGGATCCTGTTGCCGCGTGATGTCGAAAAGGGTTTGACCAACGATGGAGCCACTGGAACTCTGGGGCGGTGTGGAGTGCACGGTCAACCGCGTCGGCGATCTGTTCTTCGACCAGGTCCGCCGCACAGGGCACCACGATCGACCGGACGACATCGCGTTGCTCGCCTCCACCGGCATCACCGCGGTCCGTTACCCCGTCGTCTGGGAACGGGTCGCGCCGGACGGTCTCGGGGCCGCTGACTGGGCGTGGACCGATGACCGTCTCGCACGCCTGCGCGACCATGGGATCAGTCCAATCGCCGGGCTCGTGCACCATGGCAGCGGGCCGGCGTTCACGAATCTTCTGGACCCCGCGTTCCCGACCCTGCTCGAAGCGTACGCGCGTGCGGTCGCGGAGCGGTACCCCTGGATCGATCGATATACACCGGTGAACGAGCCGCTGACGACCGCGCGTTTCAGCGCGCTCTACGGGCACTGGTATCCCCACCTGCAGAACGCCCGGTCGTTTGTCGCCGCTCTGCTGAACGAGGTGCGCGGGACCGTGCTGGCGATGCAGGCCGTCCGCCGAGTCAATCCGGCGGCGACGCTCCTTCAGACAGAAGATGCAGGACGGACCTACAGCACGCCCCTGCTGGCGTACCAGGCGACGTTCGAGAATCATCGGCGGTGGCTGACGTTCGATCTGCTGACGGGGCGCGTCATCGAAGGCCACCCCCTGTGGCGCTGGCTGATTCACCACGGAGCGAGCGAGAACGCGCTCGACTGGATTGCCGCGCACGCCTGTCCGCCTGACGTGATTGGCTTGAACTACTACTTCACGAGCGATCGCTACCTCGACGAAGCGGAGGAGCATTATCCCGCATGGTCCCGCGGGGGAAACGGGTGCCATCGCTACGCCGACGTAGAGGCGATTCGGGCACACGGCGGCGGCCTGGCGGGTCACGAACAGGTGCTCCGCGACACATGGGAGCGTTATGGCCTTCCGGTCGCGATCACGGAGGTTCACGCGGGCGCGACCCGGGAGGAACAGATGCGGTGGACGATGCGCGCCTGGACCGGCGCGCAGAGCGCGCGGAACGCCGGCGCGGACGTGCGCGCCGTGACGATGTGGGCGATGTTCGGATCGGTTGACTGGAACTCGCTCTGCCTCCGGTGTGACGGGGTTTACGAACCGGGTGCCTTCGACACGAGGAGCGATCCGCCGAGGGCGACCGCGGTGGCCTCGCTGGCCAGAGCGCTCGCTGCGGGGCAGCCGCCAGACCCGATTGTGCTGCAGCCTGGCTGGTGGGAGCGGCCGTCACGGCTCCGGTGGGGCGCGGACGGTTGCCGGCGCGAGCTCACACCAGGCCGACTGTCTTCCGATGCACGCCCGATCGTGATTGCCGGCGCCCAGGGCACGCTGGGCCGCGCCCTCGCCCGCGCGTGTGCCGACCGCGGACTGCCCCACGTGGCGCTCGGTCGCGAGAGGCTCGATATTTCGAGCCGGAGCTCGATCGAGGCGGTGATCGAGGAGATGCGGCCATGGGCGGTCGTGAATGCCGCCGGATACGTGCGCGTGGACGAGGCCGAGAGCGATGCTGATGCCTGTCTCCGGCTGAACACCGACGCCCCGGCCACGCTGGCGGCCGCGTGCGCAGAGCGGGGGGTGCGGTTCGTCACGTTCTCGTCGGACCTGGTGTTCGACGGACAGGTCCGCCGCCCGTACGTCGAGACCGACCGGGCCCTGCCAGTGAACGTCTATGGCATCAGCAAGCTGGAGGCGGAGTCGCGGATCCGCGACTTATATGCAGACGCCTTGATTATCCGGACCAGCGCCTTTTTCGGGCCGGACGACGACTACAACTTCCTGACAGTCGCGCTCCGCGCGCTTGCCAGGGACATCCCCTTCCCGGCCGCGCACGACACCACGATCTCTCCGACGTACGTGCCGGATCTGGTGGACGCCGCGCTCGATCTGCTCGTCGACGGCGAAAGGGGCGTGTGGCATCTGGCCAATCGGGGCGAGATCACCTGGGCAGAATTCGCCCGCGCTGCCGCGCGGCTGGCCGGCTTCAATCCCGCGCTTGTCGTCGACACACCGATGACCGGCTTCGACCTTCCTGCGCCCCGGCCTCCTTACAGCGTACTTGGGTCGATGCGCGGACCGCTCCTTCCGTCGCTCGAATATGCGATCGCGCGTTACGTCGCGGCGACGGAGCCTCGGCGTACCGACGACGAGTGGCGAGTGAGCGTGAGCCCTTCAGCGCACTCCTGAACTGCCTTCCGCCTGAACCCCACGAGTTGACCGGATACGGCAGAGTCGTGGCACGTTCCGGCGTTCGTTGCGTTACCATTTCGACCACGGAGGCCGCGGGGCCGGTGGGGAGCCCTCGTAATGGCGGACCTCGCGCGACTCCACGAAGGTGCTCCGCCCCAAGCGATGCTATGCGCAATGCCGCCCGCGCAGGCGCGTCCGCCGTTCTCAGAGGAGCCGGTCCGCTCGTCGGCGGCGCCGCTCTGCTCTTCAGCCTGTCGTGCGGTTCGTC
>Ga0180121_10000229_pt1 | contig 22195 bp, 24 predicted proteins | sample AntDrymUQ5402106_2_FD_129676 | JGI IMG/M metagenome (GOLD analysis project Ga0180121, IMG submission 129676) | Polar desert sand microbial communities from Dry Valleys, Antarctica - metaG UQ540 (21.06) (version 2) (version 2) | ecosystem: Environmental > Terrestrial > Soil > Desert | place...
CCTCGGGCGCTTCGGCCGTCATCGACTACGACGTGCCCACGTCAACACCCTTGGAACTGTTCTGCCACCTGCCCGGACATGCCGATCGGGGCATGATTGGACGTGTCCTGCTCGTAACCCCCTAGGCGCGCAAATTCGCCGCTAAGATGTCCGCCTCATGACGTACGTGATTGCCGAGCCGTGTATCGACGTCCTCGACGAGTCCTGTGTTGCCGTATGCCCCGTCGATTGCATCCACTTCGACCGCGGCCCTGATCGCAAGCTGTACATCGATCCGGACGAGTGCATCGACTGCGGAGCGTGCGAGCCCGAGTGCCCGGTCAATGCGATTTTCCCCGAGGACTCGCTCCCCAGTGAGTGGGCCCAGTACACCGAGATCGACGCGCGCTGGTACAAGGACAAGGACTCGGCCCGCGCCACCATCGACGAATGGAAACCGCTCGCCTGACCTGCGCCTGATCCACGGCGTCTCGGCCGGGCCAAGCGGGGCGACGGCCTATCCTGCCGGCCATGCGCATCGTGTCACTTCTCCCTTCGGCCACCGAGATCGTCTACGCCCTGGGACTGGGCGACGAGCTCGTCGGTCGAACGCACGAATGCGACTATCCACCTGAGGCGTCTGCCGTTCCTGTTGTGACCTCGGACGTCGGCGCGACCGCGACGGCGACCAGCCGGGAAATCAACGCTCGTGTCGCGGCAAGCATCCACGGCGGAAGCTCCCTCTACCGGCTCGATCTCGACGCACTCGCAGCCGCGGACGCGGATCTCATCCTGACCCAGGAACTGTGCGCGGTTTGCGCGGTGAGCTACCGCGAGGTCGCCGACGCGGTCAGGCGGCTGGATGCGGACACCACCGTGGTCAGCCTCGAGCCGACATCGATCGAGGGCATCCTCAACACGATCTCGACAGTTGGCGCCATGGCCGAGGCAGAGGACGAGGCCGTCGGCCTCATCGAGCTGCTCCGCGACCGGCTCGCTCGCATCGAGAATCGCGTGCTCGAGCGGAGGCTCGATGGAGCTCCGGCGCGCCGGGTTGTGTGCCTCGAGTGGCTCGATCCTCCCTTCGCTTCGGGTCACTGGGTGCCCGAGCAGGTGCGCCGCGCCGGCGGCTGGGATCTTCTGGGCCGCCTCGGCGAACCCGCCACAGAGACGACCTGGGAACAGGTTCGAGACGTGGAGCCAGAACAGATCATGCTCATCCCGTGCGGGTTCGACGCGCACCGGACGGCCCAGGAGTGGCGGCTTGGCCGCGCGACCAGACCAGCGTGGGTGGAGGACCTGGCTGCCGTCCGCAACGCCGAGGTGTACGCGCTTGACGGTTCGGCCTACTTCAGCCGCCCTGGACCGCGCGTCATCGACGGAGTGGCTCTCCTCACAGACCTGTTCGATCCCCGCGTGAACGAGGGCTTGCCCGCGGGCCCGTGGCCGCCCGCCGACGCGTGGCTGCGCGTGGACGGCGCGTGACCCCTCGACCTCCGACCGCCGAGGTGCCTGGGTTTCATGCCTCCTTCAACTGCCTGTGGTGCGGACGCGCTCATCAAACACGGACCGGCCAGGACCTCGAGGGCTGGGCGATGCTCTGCCCCGAGTGCGTCGGGCGCGCCCAGGACAACGATTTCCTCCGCTTCCGACTGCGCGAAGGGTTGCGGCGCCGATCGGAAGCGACCGAGCCCCGCCCGGCGTCGCCGCTGCCACCGGCTGCCGGTCAGGCATTTGGCGACGATTCAATGCTTGCCTACTACGCCGCGCGCGCACCGGAATACGACGACTGGTACCTGCGCCGCGGCCGCTACAGCCACGGCGTCATTGCCGACGCCGCGTGGAACGCCGATCTCGACTCGGCCACCCAATGGCTCGACGCCTTGCCCATCGCGGGCGAGATCGTGGAACTCGCCGCGGGCACGGGCTGGTGGTCTCCGCTACTCGCCTCGAAGGGCCAGCTGTGGCTCTACGACGCGCTCGAGGAGCCGCTCGACAAGGCGCGTGATCGCCTGCTGGCGCACAACCTGGCCGCGCACATCCACGTTCGCGACGCGTGGGCGGAGCCCGACCGCCAGGTCGACGCGCTCTTCTTCGGCTTCTGGGTCAGTCACGTGCCGCGCGCTCGTCTCGCCGAATTCCTGGGCATCTGCCGCCACTGGCTGAAGGATGGCGCCACGCTCGCATTCATCGACTCGCGCCGCGACCAGGACGCCGGCGCAGGCGACGGAGCCACGCCCGCCGACGATGTCTCCACGCGCCGCCTCGCCGACGGCCGCGAATTCACGATCCCCAAGATCTACTACGAACCCGCCGAACTGGAACAAGCGCTGCTGGCCGCCGGCTTCGCCTCGGCCCAGGTAACAACAACTCCGAGATTCTTCCTCCTAGGCGAGGCAACAGCGGCGTAAGTCGCGGCGTCCCTCAGCGCGCAGCATGGGGATCGGCCGAACCCGCCCCGAGCCTCGCCACTCCTATACTCCGGCGCATGTCGTTGAGGGACGCCACGATCGCCACTGTCGGCTCGGGAGTGATGGCCGAGGCCATGATTGCCGGCCTGCTGCGCGGTGAGCAGGTGGCGCCGGATCGGATCATCGCCAGCCACCCGCGGCGCGAACGTCGGTCCGAGCTGATCAGCAGCTACGCGATCCGGACTGTGGAGGACAACGCCAGCGCCGTCGAACATGCCGACGTCGTCGTGCTGGCCATCAAACCGCAGATGCTCGTGCGCGTCGGTCGTGAGCTACAGCCCGCCCTGAAGGACGGCAAGCTCGTGATCAGCATCATCGCTGGGGCCACGACGCGCGCCCTATCGAACGTACTCGGCCATAGCCAGATCGTTCGGGCGATGCCCAACACACCCGCCCAGCTCGGCCGTGGCATGACCGTCTGGTACGCCATGCCTCACGTGACGGAGGGTCAGCGGGACCAGGCGCGCGAGCTGCTCAGCAGCCTCGGGATGCAGCTCGAGGTGGACGACGAGAAGCTGGTGGCCATGGCGACGGCCGTGAGTGGCACCGGGCCGACCTACGTGTTCCTGGTGATGGAAGCGCTCATCGATGCCGCGGTCCATCTCGGATTCCCACGCCACATGGCGCACGACCTGGTGGTGGAGACGCTCGAGGGGAGCACGCTGTTCGCCAAGTCGAGCGGCATGCATCCGGCTCAGCTGCGCAACATGGTCACCTCGCCCGGCGGCACAAGCGCTGCTGCGCTTCATGAGCTCGAGTCGGGCCGCCTTCGGACGGTCCTGTCCGAGGCCGTGTGGGCCGCCTTCCGGCGCACCGAGGAGCTGGGCAAGAATCTCGAGACCGAAACGAGTCGAGACACCGACAAACCGCCAAGCCCGCGAAACGCCTGAGCCGGCCTAGGGCTCGCGAAACCCCACCAGCCTTACCTTGACCTCGTCGCTCGGCTGGGCACTGAATGAGAAAGCGACATCAACCGAGCCGGCGGCAGGGAGAAAAGGCACCTCGAGCTCACTGGTTTCCAGCTCGCCATCGACCGTAGCCTCCGCCTCGAGGATGACCGCCTCGACGGCCGCGTCTCCCTCATTTGTGACCGTCGCGGGGAGAATCCAACCGAGCGCACCCAGGCGCGCCTCTGCCGTTTTCAGCTCCACCGTCGGATTCGCAGGCCGACGCTCGCTCAGGCCCTCGATCACCAGGGCTGCCACCAGGGTGGTGATGGCGAGGATGCTCAGCGCCAGGACTGCCCACTCGACAACGTTGCGCTTCATTTGGCTCCTGCCTCTTGGCCGCCACCGAGCAGCAATCGCGCGACCGCGGCGCCGACAGCGCCAATTGAACCGAGGTACACGGTCATTGCCAGGATCGCGGAGAACCCGGCGCCCTCCGACCATTCGAAGGACCACAGGAGAAGCAGTGCGACGAGCAGGCTGACCACGTAGCCGGTCAATGTTTCGGGGATTGGTGCCTCAAGGATGCTCTGCCCGCGCGCTCGATTGCGCCCAGAACCGCCGAAGTCTGCGTAATGAACGAGCACGTACGTTGCGAAGAGAGTTGCTGCCACGACACCGAGGAGCTGCAACGGCGAAGCGCCAACTCCGAGCATTATGACCTCTTCCGTTGGCGCGATGTTGAGGGCGAAAAGCAGGGCTCCTCCGCCTCCCACCAACAGGCGGGCGAACCCGCGTGGGATCCGAGAACCAGCCGAACCGCCCTTGCCGCCGAGCTGACTCGATGCGACTGACGCACCGAACGACACCGGGATTGTCTCGAGCGCCACCTTGCCCGCGGCATCTCGGAGGCTCGTCCCCGGCTCGATCTGGCCAAGCACGATCAGGGCGACGAGAGAGATGACGATCCCCAGCCCCAGCGCTACCAGAGAATCGAGCAACAACTCGACGAACGTACGCTCGCGTCGGAAGCCGGCGACCGCGTTGTAGCCGACAACAAGCACGAAGGCGATGGCCAGGAGCAGCAGCAGCTTCCACCACGGCAGCAGGAATGCGTGGAACCAGACCTCCATCGTGTACAGCAGAGGCATGCCGATGATGAGACCGCCACCGGCGGCCCGGCTGTAGTCGCGCAGGCTCTGCGACAGCGTCTCGTTCATGTCGGTGTGTATAGCAAACCCGGCCGAGCGTTGTGGACGCCGCACGCGCTTCCGAGGGCTGCGCGCGCATATCATCGCGTCCGTGCGCCGACTTCATTCGATTGTTCTGGCCTCCGTAGTCGTGGTTGCGATTGGCTGTTATGCGGAACCGGTCGCCATCACGACGCCCAGTCCGACTCCCGTGCCCAGAGTGACGATCCTGCCGACAGATCCTTCTCTGTCGCCCGAACAGACGGCCACTGCAGGCCCTATTGCGAGCCCATCCCCGACGCCGACGCCGATAGCAACGCCCGGACCCGTCGGGACCCCGTCTGCCGGCTGCGTCGAGGGCTGGACGAGCCCCGCTTCCGGCTCTGTCGAGTTCGACGAAGGCATCGCCATCCTCGGCGGCTACATGGGCGAGCCGGGACCATGGAGCGTCACCGAGATGCGCTATTTCAGCGGTCCCGATTCTCCAGGTGTGATCGAGCCGCGCTTTGACAGCGTGCAGCGCTGGTACATCCGCGCCGGCTTGACCAGCGATCCGGCATTTCGAGGCAGATGGCTGATCGAGAAACGGACAGACGCCATCCTCGGCGTTGCAGCGGTGGCGTCATGGGACAGCTCCGGTTACGAATCGCCCGATTGGACCGGGTTCATCGGCGAGGGCGAGCCGCAGACGTACATCGGACTACCCGGTCAGTGGTCGGGTATCCCGTTCGACTTCGTGACTGGCCAGGGCGACGGCGGCCAGCCCGGCCTGCCCCCTGGGGTGGTCGACTGCCTGGCAGGCACCTGACGGTACTTAGCAGCCGGCACGTGCCGAGCTGACGCTGGGAGGACGATTGCGAGTCGAGCTGTTGGCCACCCTCGACTGCCCGCATGCGCTGCGAGCGGAGGAAATCCTTCGCGGCGCGCTGACCGAAGACGGGCGTGAGCCCGAGATAGACCGTGTCTACGTCAGCAACATCGACCACGCCGCCGGACTGGGTTTCCATGGCTCGCCGACCATCCGCATCGACGGGCGCGACATCGTGCCCGTGGCCGCAGGGTCGCCCATCAACCTCGGTTGCCGGCTCTACCCCCAGCCCGGCGGGGGAGTGGATGGCGTCGTTCCCGCACAGACGATCCAGGCTGAAGTCGAGCGGCGGCGCGAGGCGCAAGCGGCAACGGACGCGGCACAGACGCGCCTGCGCGACACGCCGGGCAAACTGTCACGAGTCTTCTTCCTATGGGCATCGCGCCGCCGTGCGCTGGCCGCGGTGGCGACGGCATTTCCGCTGACGCGGAGCATGGTCCGCCGCTTCGTTGCCGGCAGCACGCTAGAGGAGGGGCTCTCCGCGCTCGAGCACCTTCGCGATCAGGGCATGACCTGGACCCTCGACGTTCTCGGTGAGTCGGTCGCTTCGCGCGAGATGGCGGTCGCTTCTGCGGATCGCTACATCGAAACCCTGGACGCACTCGCCGCGCACGGCCTGGACATGAATGTCTCCCTGAAGCTGACCCAGATGGGGCTCGACATCGACCGCGACTTCTGTCGCGAGAACGTGGCCCGCGTGATCACCAAGGCAGCGGAGGTCGGCGCATTCGTGCGCATCGACATGGAGGACCACACCAAGACCGACGTGACACTTGACTTCGTCCGCTCCTACCAGGAGCTGCATCGCGAGGTCGGGGCCGTCATCCAGGCATACCTGCGACGCTCCGCGGACGACATCGAATCGCTCAACGCGGCACAGATCCGCGTACGCCTGTGCAAGGGCGCATATGAGGAGCCCGCCGCCGTCGCGTTCAAGTCTCGCGAGGAGGTCGATGAGAGCTATCGGCGCCTCATGGAGAGCCTGCTCCTGAACGGTCGATATCCCGCCCTGGCGACACACGACGACAGAATCATTGACCTGGCACTGCGCTTTGCTGCCGACAATCAGATCGGCCCGGAACGGTACGAGTTCCAGATGCTCTACGGGGTGCGCCGCGACCTCCAGGAGCGATTGGTGGACGCGGGCCAGACCGTCCGCGTCTACGTGCCGTATGGGACGGAGTGGTTCCCCTATTACATGCGCCGCCTGGCGGAGCGTCCCCAGAACGTGCTGTTCATCCTCGGCAGCGTCCTGCGCGAGGGCCGCGGCTCTCGGATAGACGCCTAGCCGGTCACCCTGTCCTCGATCTCCCAGGCGTGATCGAGGGCGTGCCAGGCAGAACGGCGGATCGCGTACCGCGCCGGCCAACGTTCCCCGCCGCGTGGCCCACGATCGGGTAGCTCACCGCGCGCGCGCGCCCGGATCGCATCCTTCATCACGCCCTGTACCTGTGCCCAGGTTGCGCCCTCTCCTCCGGGGACCTTGCCGCCGACGGTGTTCGTGTAGCCCAAATCGGCGCCGGTTACGTGCTCGACCATCTTGGCCAGCGCACGGCCGCCGCCGCGCGGCCCGGACGGACCAAGGTTCTTGCCGCGCGCGCTGTGTGCGGCCAGATCGAATGCCTGCCAGCAGGCTTCGAGCCGCGCAATGAGCTCCTCGATCTGGCCGGCCGATGCTGGGTGACGGTCGGCGGCAGGAATGACCCCCGGAGCACCGAAATCGGTTGTTGCGTTGCCATCCAGCCGCTCGGCGATATCGAAGCCGTCGGTGGTCTTCGGGTACCGGAGTGTTGAGGCGGCGAGGCCGATCGCCGCTGCGTAGCGCGGCGCGTAGTCGAGCAGCGCCTGGAGCGCCTCATGGGGCGTCTTCGCGGCACGGCACCAGCCCGGCCAGTCGATCGCACAGGCGAACGCCCGTTGCTTGGCGACTTCCAGGTAGACCTTCATCGCGCCAGTGGGGAGCGCCTAGGTGAGGCCGTCGAGCTGGTTGGCGTGCTCCTCCAGGTGCTTGAGCTGAAAACGCTCAACGATCGCTCCCACGCCCATCTCCCCGAGGCGCGAATGAAGCCCGACCGCCGACCACTGCGCAGGCGCGAGGGCAGGCAGGTAGCGTCGGACCACTTCTATTCCGTCGTGCACGCGGTCCATGAGCACCCCCACCGGGACCTGACGCCCGATCTCGATCGCCGACGACCGGTCGGGATCGTCCTTGGTCCGCCCGAAGGAGACTGGCGACCCCTGGTAGTGATCGACCACCTTTTCCAGCTCGGATTGCCAATAGCCCACGAACTCTGCCATGTGCGCCCAGACCTGCGCCGCCTCCCAGCGCTCGTCGCCACCTTCGTCGGGCTCGGTCAGGCCGTCCGGTGTGGGCCCAGCCGCATGCTCGGCCAGGCGCTGCTCGACCAGTTCGAGCCGCTCGATGAGTTCGTCCAGCTCGGCCATCAGTCCGGGAATGCCTCCGGGCCGCGGTCCGAAAGCTCGCGCGCCTGCTCGTCGGCGTTATCCGGCGGCAACCAGGAGTACGGATACGACTCGTCCTCGAGTCGCGCAGCTTCTCGAGTCAGGTTGAGCGGGTGGAATGTGTCGACCATCACGGCCAGCTCCTCCGTACGCTCCTTGCCGATCGATGCTTCCACTGTTCCCGGGTGCGGCCCGTGTGGAATGCCGGCCGGATGGACTGTGAATGAGCTGATCTCCACTCCGCGGCGGCTCATGAAGTTCCCGGCCACGTAATAGATCACCTCGTCCGAATTGATGTTCGAGTGGTTGTACGGGGCGGGAATTGCCAGCGGGTGGTAGTCGAACTTGCGCGGTACGAACGAACAGATCACGTAATTCCGGCCGCCGAAGGTCTGGTGGACGGGTGGCGGCTGGTGGACGCGGCCGGTGATCGGTTCGAAGTCGCCGATGTTGAAGATGTACGGGAAGAGATAGCCGTCCCAGCCCACGACGTCGAAGGGGTGGTGCTTGTAGTGGTAGGCGGTGATCCGGCTGCGAGCCCTGACCCAGATCACGAAGTCGCCCGACTCTTCACGTGCTGGCGCCTCCTCCGGCAGGCGCAGGTCGCGCTGGCTGAAAGGGGCGTGCTCGAGTAGCTGCCCCCAGTCGTTCCGGTAGCGTTTGGGCGGAACTATCTCTGACGGCGATTCCACGTACAGGAGCCGGTGGTCCGAGCCCTTGTCCTGTGCCAGCCGCCAGGTCGTCCCGATCGGGATGACGATGTAGTCGCCCGGCCCGTAGCGCATGGGGCCGAAGTTGCTTTCGAACGTGCCCGCACCCTCGTGCACGAAGAGCATCTCGTCGGCCTCTCCGTTGCGGTAGAAGGCCGTGTCAGGGAGATTCTCGGTCGGGCGGGCCACGCCCACCAGGACATCGCTGTTGAAGAAGAGCGCGACCCGTCCGTCGATGATGTTGCCCCCCGCCGCGACCCCACCCGTCTTCACCAGGCGGTGGCGATGGAGCCCGTCATCGATGGCGTCGTGGCGGATCTCGCGGACGCGCTCGATCTGGTGGGTCTGAGTCGGCGGCACGCGGTGGTAGAGCAGCGAGCTCCGGCCAGTGAAACCCTCCATGCCGAAGAGCTCCTCGGCGTAGAGCGAGCCATCCGGCGCGCGGTGCTGCGTGTGACGCTTGTGCGGGATGTTGCCGCGACTGACGTAGAACACGTGGGCATTCTAGGGTCGTGGATCGGGCTGGCGTCAGGCGGGCTTGATCGTCCTCGGGGTTGTGTCTTCGGTCGCCTCAGCGGTTGCGTCGCCGGTTGTGTCGGCGGTCGCCTCGGCAGCGGCGGTCTTGGCGTCCCTCGCCTCTCGTCGGGCGCGAATGAAAGCCGCGGCCATCAGGGCGCCAGTGGCCACCAGACCGACGATGCGGATGATCATGAGCAGCCACTCCGGCGTCTGCAGCAGGCTCAGCAGGCTATCGATGCTGAGCAACAGGATCAGGAAGCCGACGGCGAGGCCGAGCGTTCGCTCATTGATGTGGCGGACGAGCCACGCGGCCGGCGCCGCTGCCAGGACTCCACCCACCAGCATGGCCGCGGCCAAATCCCAGCGAACGTCGGCCGCTGCGAGCGACTGCAGGAACCCGACGCTCGCCGCGACCGCTACGGCAAGCTCAGCGGCGTTGACTGTGCCGATCGTCGTCCGTGCCGACAGGCGCCCCGAGGCAACGAGGGTCGACGTCGTCACCGGTCCCCAGCCACCTCCGCCACTTGCGTCGACAAACCCGCCAATGAAGCCGAGCGGCGCCAGTAGCCAGCGCGGACGCTTTGGCGGCTCGGGGTTGAACTCGACCGGCTCGGGTCGCTCTCGGCGCCCGTGCAGGAAGCGAAGCAGGATCACGCCACCCAACGCGAGCAGCACCGCCGAAACGTACGGACGAGCAGCGCCAAGGGCGAGACCGCTCAGGACGACCGCCCCCAGGTACGCGCCGATCGCGCCGGGAATGCCCAACAGCACTGCGATCGTCAGATCGACATTCCCGAAGCGCCAGTGAGCCACGCCGGAGGCGACAGCCGTGCCGATCTTGGCGATGTGCACCGTCGCCGACGCAATTGCGGGGGTGAGCCCGGCGGCCAACAACAGGCTCATCGAGAGCACGCCAAAGCCCATCCCCAGCGAGCCGTCGATCATCTGGGCAACGAAGCCCACAGCGACGACGATCAGCAACAGTCCCAAGCGCTCCTCCTTCATTCCTACTAACTAAGTAGGAATGCTGTGGAATAGTGCAGGAGCGACCAAGGGTTGTCAACTGGGGCGGCGTGGGGGAGGCTAAGGAGGGGTCAGGAACCTCGTTTGACGATGGGTGTCGTCAGCGTTCCGAGTCGCTCGACCTGCAGGGTCACGCTGTCTGTCGGCTGGAGGTAGCGGCCGAAGCCAGATTCGTCGCGGATCTCGAGCAGGCATCCGGTGCCCACCGTCCCTGAGCCGATGACGTCGCCGGGAACCAGCCGGACATCTGCCGAGGCGCGAGCAATCATCTCTCCGAAGCTGAACTGTGCGTCACTCCACCGCCCGCGAGAGAGCTCGCGCCCGTTGACTTCGGCCGTGGCGACGAGGTCGTAGCCTTTCGCTGCGCGCGCGTCGGCGAGTTCGTCGGGGGTGACCAGCCACGGTCCGATGGTCGACGCAAAGTCCTTGCCTTTCGCCGGGCCAAGGCGGACGCTCGTCTCGTCGCGCTGGAGGTCGCGCGCAGACCAGTCGTTGAGGATCATGTAGCCGCCGATGGCCTCCTCTCCGCGCTCCGGCGGCAGGTCGCGCACGGGCGTATCGATCAGGGCCGCGATCTCGAGTTCGTAGTCGAGCTCGACCGAGTCGCGCGGCGCCCAGACCGGGTCACCCGGTCCGCGAATCTCGGACACGTTGCTGAAATAGAAGATGGGCAGCCGATACCAGGCCTCGGGCACAGGTTGATCGCGGCGCGCCCACATCGTCGCCACGTGGCGTTCGAAGGCATAGAAGTCGCGCAGGCTGGGCGGTCGCAAGATCGGCGGACCAAAGTCAAGGTCGGTCGCGGCGGCCAGCGCGTCGTCGTCCTCACCGTGTGAACGGGCGTCTTCAAGGAGCTCGGCGAGCGCTTCGACGCGCAGGCCGCGGGCGAGGTGGTCGTCGAGGGTCCTGACGGGCTGGCGGAACAGGACGCTGTTGTGGGCGCGTCGTTCGTCGCGCCGAACCGCGCGGCGCCGCGCGACCTCCAGGTCCAGCCATTGGCTGCCATCAGCGTCGAATGCCGCAAAGAGGCGATGCGCTGTACCAGCGGGCGCGTTCCGTTCGCGGGCGTGGCCGACCTTCATCAGGGGCCGAGTCTACCGACTCGGGCCCGGCCGGCGGCGCCGATCAGTGACAGGTGCCGCTGCCGCTGTCCGTGTACGGCCCGTCTGGTGGGGGTAAGCGTGCCCGGCTGGAGCAGGCTGACCGTCGGCGGCTGTGCAATGGGTCCGCCGCTGCTGCTCAGCGCGGCACGCGCTCCCGCCGCGCCGGAGACGGCCACAAGGACAGTCAGCAGCGTGAGGCCCGCGCGGCCAATCCCCCTTGATCTCATTCCCACCATCCCAGGCGCGTCCCCGGGGAGCCGGGATTATGCGCCTGTTTGCCTTTTCGGGTCCGCCTTTCAGTCCGTTTCTAGAGGTTGCCGCGCAGCGCCTGCTCGCGCTCGATCGCCTCGAATAGCGCCTTGAAATTGCCCACGCCGAAGCCGCGCGACCCATGGCGCTCGATGATCTCGAAAAAGAAGGTTGGCCGATCCTGGATAGGGCGGGTGAAGATTTGGAGGAGGTAGCCCTCCTCGTCTCGGTCGGCCTCGATTCCGAGCTCCTCGAGCGTCTCCATCGGCACGCCCACGTCACCAACGCGGTCGGGCAGCGCGGCGTAGTACTCGTGCGGCATGCCCAGGAATTCGACGCCGTTCTCACGCAGCTGACGCACGGTCGAAACGATGTCCTCGGTCCGTAGCGCGATGTGCTGGCAACCCGACGACAGGTACCAGTCGAGGTATTCCTGGATCTGGCTCTTCTTCTTGCCCGTTGCCGGCTCGTTGATCGGGAACTTGATGCGGCCGTTGCCGTTGGTCATGACCTTGCTCATCAAGGCCGAGTAATCGGTGTGGATGACCTTGTCGTCGTAGTGGATGAGCTGGCTGAAGCCGAACACGTCGCGGTAGTAGTCGACGAATTTGTTCATCTCGCCCAGCGCGACGTTGCCCACGCAGTGGTCCACCTCGAGCAGCGACAGGCCCTCGGCCGCTCGACCCGGGTTTTTGATCTTGCGGTAGCCGGGTGCGAAAACACCGTGGTAGTCGTTGCGGTCGACGAACGAGTGGATGACGTCGCCGTAGGTTCTGACGGCTGACCGACGCAGGACGCCGTCCTCGCCACCGTCGATCTCGGTCGGCTCCAGGACGCTGACCGCACCTCGTTTGGTGGTCTCGCGCCAAGCCGATTCGACGTCATCGACAGCGAATGCGATGTCCTTGACTCCGTCGCCGTGATGGTGGACGTGCTCGGCGATCTCGCCGTCCGGAGTGAGCGGTGCGGTGATAACGAAGCGGATGTCGTTGTGCTGGATCACGTACGAGGCGCGGTCGCGCACCTTGGTCTCGAGACCTGAGAAGGCCGTGGGTGTGAAGCCCCACAGCGCGCGATAGTAGGCCGAGGCCTGGCGCGCGTTGCCGACCCAGAACTCGACATGGTCGATGCCCTTGAGCGGCAGGAAATCCTGCGCCTCGGCGTAGGCGTCCTTGTTGATGATCGCGCCGCTCTGATTGATCGCGCCGCGCGTCAGGGTTTCAGTCATTGAGGTCCGCCTCCTGCAGGTCCGCCTCGGTACAGCTGTCTCAGCAGCCGGCCTCGGGCCGCTGCTGCGCGTCGTCCACGATATCCGCACCTGCGGCTGTCGCGTCCTCCTTGCGGGAGGCTGGCTATCGTACCCCGGTGCCACGCAAGGTCGACACCGGAGCAAGCAGTGCCGCACGCGCAGGACGCAGGCTGGAGGAGCTCGAGTTCCTGGCCGAGGTCGCCCGATTGGTGGGTTCCGCGCGAACCTGGGACGAGCTGATGGGCACGATCGTCGACCGCGCAACGGCCGCAGCGCGAGCCGAAGTCTGTTCGCTTTACCTCCTCGATCGCGACGGAACGGGAATCACGCTGGCGGCCACGAACGGGCTCGATCCAGAGCACATCGGCGTCGCGCGCCTGGCCCTGGGTGTCGGCATAACCGGGACCGTCGCCAAGACGCGCAAGCCGGCCACGAGCGTCAATGTGCACAAGGATTCGAGGTTTCACTGGATCCGCGGTGTCGACCAGCTGAAGTTCACGTCGATGTGCTCGGTGCCGCTGATCTGGAACGACCAGGTCGTCGGCGTGCTCAACGTCCAGACAGAGCGACGGCGCGAGTTCACCAAGCAGGATGTCTCGTTCCTTGAGGCGCTGGCAGGATTGATGGCTGGCATCGTCGAGCGCAACCGACTGCAGCGCGAGGCCGAAGCACAGATCGAGGGCCTGCGCGCGCTCGACGAGGCACGTGCCCACCTAGTCGCCGTTGTCACCCATGCGCTGCGCACCCCGCTGGCGGTCGTGCGCGCCTATGTAGAGCTGCTTGGCGGTGCGACGCGCAGGATGGCCGGCCGAGACGAGGCTTCGGAGGCGTCCGCATGGGAGCGAAATGCACTCGAGCAGGTCGATCGCCTCGATCAAACCGTAGACTCGATCCTGGCTTCGCTGCGCGTCCTGCAGTCTGATAGCGGACCGGTCATCCCACTCGACATCGCCGAAGTGGTTGACGACACGGCGCGGGATCTCGCGCCTCTGTTTCGCAAGCAGCGCCTGGTGGCTACCTTCCTCGAGCGGCCGCTGCGTGCACACGCGTCGGTCGACATGCTCAAGCGGTTGCTCGGCTACCTGCTCGAGAACGCGGCGAAGTACGCGCCAGCAGAGGGCAAGATCGACATCTACGGCTGGCGAGCCGAGGATCGGATCTACCTGGCGATCACCGACGACGGACCGGGCATTCCGAGCGAGTGGCGCGAGAAGATCTTCGAGCCGTTTGTCCGGCTCGACGACTCGCCGCGCGGCGCAGGCATCGGCCTATTTGCGGCGCGCCACCTCGCGCGTTCGATGAGCGGCGACCTCCGTGCTGAGGACCGTGAGCCACGAGGCAGCCAGTTCGTGCTGGAGCTGCCCGCCGCCCGCTAGAGGACTCAGCTTTGGGGGATGTCCGGTCCTTTCCACCATTCGACGAGCGCGAAGGTGCTCGCGAAGACGAAGACGACGAAAACGATCTCAAACATACGGATTACCTAAGGGGAGGGGTCGAACGGAGCCACAAGGAAGGTGGCGAGGCCCCTCAGCGCCCCGCGGAAGAGCCTCGCCGAAGAAGGAGGGTGCGCCGCCCGCGCTACGCGGCGGCTGCGTCTGTTGGAGCGGTCCCTGTCGTTGAGCCAGCCACGATCGGCACGCGGCCGTCATGGTCGTGGAAGGCATCGACACAATGCGGGCGGCAGCCGCGCGCGTCCTGCCCAGCCGCCAGCGAGGGGAAATGCCGGTACAGGCCATCGTCGCGCCCGGTGGCGGCCATCAGTCGACACCCGCATACCGCGCAGCTGACCGGTCCGCTCACGTCGCGCGGCGGTAGGAATCGGGTGACAGACGAATCGCTCATGTTCGAAGCGTAGGCGGGCGCTCGCCGCAGGTCAGCGACGGACCGGTGCCCGTTCGGTTGCGATCCGGTTGCGGATAAGGCCGCCTTCTAGGGCTGGGTTACGGCTTTAGATTTAGACCTGGCTGCGCAGTCGGCCGGCGGGCCGCTGCTTCGCGCTCGGCGCGGGCCTGCCGCCTGGCGGCGGCCTGCCCGAGCCTCCCTTGCCTACGCCTCCAGGCGGTAGCCGACCGCACGCACCGCGACGGGCATAGGCGCCCCGATCGCGCGCAGCTTCTCGCGCAGTCGGGCGAGGTGTGGCTTGAGCCATAGTGGATCTGGGTCGTTCTCAGTCGGCCAGCCGGCCGCCAGCAGCTCGGCGTGCGGGACCAGCTCACCGAGGCGCTCGACGAGCAGGCTCAGCAACCGGAACTCGATCGCCGTGGCGGGTACTGGCGTCCGGTGCCAGCGAATCTCGTGGCGGCGGAGATCGAGCCCCCATTCCGAGCCAACTGGGCCAGCGGCGCCGCGCCCGATTGCGCCAGTCCGAGCAGCCGCCGCTCCTCGCCGCCGGACCACGGCGCGGATGCGCGCCAGGAGCTCGTTGGACGGCACGCCCTTGCGTACGAAATCATCGGCACCAAGATCGAGCAGCTCGGCCGGCACGGACCGGTCGCGTTCGCCCGAGACGATCAGGATGGGGACGTCCGATTCGGCACGCATCTGGCGGCACACCTCGGCGCCGTCGAGGCCGGGCATGGCCAGGTCGAGCAGCACCGCGTCGACGCGGTCAGCGCGAAATCGACGCAGCGCCTCGTCGCCGTCGTACGCGGCCACGATCCGATGACCGGCACGGCCGAGCAGCGCGCCCAGTGCACCCACCCAGGCGGGCTCGTCGTCGACGACGAGGATCGTCAGCGCGTCAGACGGCTGGTTGCTCATCGCGGTAGCCAGGGGCTCACGGCATCTCGCCGAGCGCGAGCGCGACCGCCTCGTCGAGGGTCAGCTTGCGGCCCTCTTCCCACGCTTTGGCGAAGGCTGCTTCGTCGAGCGCGCTCCGGATTGCAGCGAGCGTCTGCTGGTTCATCCTGGCGACCCAGGCCTCGCTGACCCCGATTTGTTCTTGTAGACCCTCGAAGCAGGAGAGCAGCCGGGCGGCCGTGTCCGCTCTCCCGAGGATTAAGGCAAGAGTACGAGCGGTGCCACATAGGCTCTGCCCGATTGCCTGGAGAGAGCCAAGGTCGCGCGAGGCGAGAAGATTCGCCTTCCGCAGCGCGAGTGCATCCTCGACCCGGCCCTGGTCGAGGGCGATCCCCGCCAGTGAACTCAACGTCCCCGCCTCCGTTTCCTTCAAGCCCAGGTCATGCTCCATCGCGTAGAGCGCTTGCACGTCACGAAGGTTTGCCTCGTGTACGCCGCGCGCACGCTCGAGATCGCCGCGGCTGTAGTACACGAAACCGAGCGTGCGAGTCGCGCCGACCCTGAAAGGCTCGTCGCCGATCAGGCGGAAGAGGCGCACGCTCTCTTCGACCGCCTGCTGTGCCCGCTCGAAGTCTCCCTCTTCGATGAAAGCGACGCCAAGCAGGTTCAGCGTGCGGGCCTCTCCCCATGCGTTCCCCAGCTGGCGATGGAGTGTGAGTGCGTTCTCGGCAAACGACCTCGCCAGCGCACTATCTCCGCTCCCATACGCCAGGTCGGCGGCTCCATTGAGCGCCTTCGCCCGAGCAGCGGTCGGGCGCGCATCCTTAGCGAGTGCGCTCCCGACGCGCCGCCGGCCTTCGCCCACGTGCCCGCCGTAGATCCAGAAATCCGACAAGGCTCCCGCGATGCGCAGCGAACGCTCGACCTCCCCCGATGCGTCGACGTGGTCCAGGGCGGCCCGGAAGTTGTCGTGCTCCTTCTCCAGCCGGCCGACCCATTCGGCTGAGAACCAGCGCGTATTGGGCTCCGCCTCCTCTGCCAGCGCCAGGTAGTGCTCTGCGTGCCGCCGCCGCAGCTCTGTCGCCTCGGCTGATTCTTCGAGCCGCCCGGCGGCGTAATCTCGGATCGTCTCGAGCATCGTGAAGCGCTCGTCGGCATGGCGGACCAGGCTCTTGTCGACGAGCGATTGAAGGGTGTCGATGTCGGCCTCGGCGACCGATTCTGCGGCCTCGACGGTGCAGCCGCCACGGAACACGGCGAGGCGTGCGAAAAGCCGTTGTTCCCCTCGCCCGAGCAGGTCGTAGGACCACTCGATCGTTGCGCGCAGCGTCTGCTGGCGGGCTTCGGCATCGCGGCCGCCCTTGAGCAGGTCGAGCCGCTGGCCGATCCGATCCAGGATCTGGGTTGGCGACAGCACGCTCGTCCGGGCGGCGGCCAGCTCGACCGCCAGGGGCAGGTTGTCGAGCCGGTGGCACAGCTCGGCGATCGTGTCAGTCGGCGGCAGGCCGGCGCGGGCGGTGAACAGCTCGACCGCTTCTTGCGTGGCCATCGGCGGCACCGGGTACTCGACCTCGCCCTTGACGCGCAAGAGCTCGCGACTGGTATCGAGCAGGCGCAGGTTGGGACAGGCCGACAGGAGGGTCGATAGCTCGGGTGCCGCTGCGACCACCTGCTCGAGGTTGTCGAGCACGAGCAGCATCTGGCGTGCGCCGATGTGCTCGGCAAGGCCATCCTTGGCGCCGATGTTCTGACCAATTGTCGCGGTCACCAGGGTCGGATCGCGCAGCGGTGCCAGGTCAACCCAGAAGACGCCGTTGCGAAAGTCGGGCACCAGCTCGGCAGCGGCCTCGATGGCAAGGCGCGTCTTGCCGCTGCCGCCCGGGCCGGTGAGGGTCACCAGCCGGGCGCCGTCGTTGAGCAGGGCGCCGATGTCGGCCACCTCGTGCTCGCGTCCGACGAAGGACGAGGCCGGGCGGGGCAGGTTGGTGTTGGAGATCGTCTTGAGCGGCGGGAAGCGCTCGGTGCCCAGTTGGTAGATCCAAACCGGAGCATCGAAGTCCTTGAGGCGGTGCTCACCCAAATCGAGCAGCTTGACGGCGTCACCCACGACCTGGACCGTCTCCTTCGATAGCAGCGCCTGTCCGCCATGGCCAGCCGCCGCGATGCGCGCACCGCGGTGCACGTCCTGCCCGACGTACCCTTCGGCGGTCAGGTGGGGCGTGCCGGTGTGAATGCCCACGCGCACCCGGATCGGCCCCGCGGCGAGCGCTCCATGCGCCTCAGCAGCGGCGTCCAGCGCCCCTTGCGCTGTCGGGAAGGCGACAAAGAATGCGTCGCCCTGGGTGTCGACTTCCACCCCGCTGTGCCGCGCGAATGCGTCACGCAGCAGACGTCGGTGTTCGGCCAGCGCGGCGCCGTATGCCTCGGCGCCCAGCTCGTCGAGCAGCCGGGTCGAGCCCTCGATGTCGGTGAATAGGAAGGTGACCGTGCCGGTCGGCAGATCAGGCATTGCGGCGACTCGAGCCGAGCGGCTCCCACTCCTCACGGCAAGTGTTGACGAGCCGCCCGACCCGCTCGATCTCGACGACGACCTCGTCCCCGTCGCCCAGCATCCGCTTCGGTTCGCGATACCAGCCTACGCCCGAAGGAGTGCCGGTGGCGATCACGTCGCCTGGCTCGAGCGTGAACGCCTGCGAGCAGAATGAGATCAGCTGGGCGATACCGAAAACCATCTCCGAGGTCGAAGCGTCCTGCATCGTCTCGCCGTTGACGATGCAGCGAATACCGAGCGACTGCGGATCGCCCACCTCGTCGGGCGTCACCAGCCACGGACCCATGGGACAGAAGGCGTCGAGTGACTTGCCGCGCACGAACTGCCTGTCGCTGAATTGGAGATCGCGCGCGGAGACGTCGTTCAGGCACGTGTAGCCGCCGACATACTCGAGCGCGCGCGCCTCGTCGACACGGCGGCAGGTCCGACCGATGACGACGGCCAGCTCGGCCTCGAAGTCGACTGCCTGCGTCAACCGCGGATCCCAGCGAATGTCTGATCCGTGGCCGATGACCGATGTGGGGAACTTGGCGAACAGCACCGGGTGATCGGGCGCGTCACGGCCACCCTCTGCGGCGTGGTCCCGGTAGTTCACGCCCGCGGCGACGATCTTTCCAGGGCGCGGCACCGGTGCGAGCAGCTCGACCTGGTCGAGCGCGATGCCTGATGAGGACCCGGTCTCATCACCCGCGGCCTGCCAGGCCGCCTGCATGGCGCCGAGCGAACTGGGCATCCCGGCCAAAAAATCCGTCATGGTCGTCGGCAAGCCGGCGCTCAGGCGGGACACGGGGATGAGCCGGTCACCGACCGCGATGCCGAGGTTCTCCGCCCGGCCTGGCTCTCCCGCGAAGGCCTGTGGCGTGCGGTACGAAACGAGCTTCATCGGCCGCGGCCGCGGCTGGTCTGAGCGATCACAACGCCCATGATGACAAGGATGCCGCCAAGGACCTGGACCGGCGTCAGCGTCTCGCCGAGCAGCATGGCGGCGAGCGTGATCGTATAGATGGGCTCCACCGTGCTCACCAAGGACGCCTGGGCAGCCCCGATTCGCCGGGCGCCCGCATAGAAGGTCTGCAGCGCGAGGGCCGTGGAGATGACCCCGACGCCAACCAGCGGCAGCCATGCCGCCTCAGGAATGAGCGACGGAGCCGCAGGACGGTCCGTCACCAGCACGCCGATCCACCAGGCGATGGCCGTGGCGGTGATCATGATGGCGGCTGCCGGGGCGGCCTCCGCCTGCTCGGCGTTGGCGGGCCCCTCCAACTCGTGCGGGGGAATGGCTGTGTCGGCGGACGCGCGGCCGTCGGCGGAGGCGCTGCGTTCACCCCCGAAGCGCGCGGCAAGAACGATCCAGACCGCGTAAATGAACGGCGAGACGATGACCAACAGCAACCCGTGCAGCGGCGGCGCCTTGGTCGGGTCGATGCCTCCGACAGCCAGCGCCACGCCGGCCATAGCCAGAGCGAGGGCACTCCACGCGCGCCGGCCCTCGAGCCGCCGCCCGAACCGGATCGTGATCACCGCCACGATGGCCGGAAAGATGTAGACGATCAGTGCCGCGAGTGAGGCGTCCACCGTTTCCAGCGCCGCGAAGTACGTCCCGCTGTTGCCGATGAAGAAGACACCGAGGAGGATCAGCAGGAATACACGGCGCCGCGACAACGAACGCAGGGCGCGTCGCTGGGCCGGCCAGATGAGCAGCCAGCCCCAAGAGGCGAGTGCCCCGAAGAGGAAGCGCCAGGCAAGCAACGTCATCCAATCGACGCCGGCTTCGTAGATCGGCTTCGCCAATAGCGCGCCTGAGCCGTAGCCGAAGGCAGAGAGCACGACCAGCGCGACGCCGAGCGCTCGTTCGCGCCCGGAAAGAATGGACATGGCGCCGGATGCTAGCGCCAGTTCCGCTTCGCCTCGTTCCGGCATGACGCTAGGGACCAAGCGTCGCCGGCGATTAGACTTCGACCGCCGTGGAATCGCCTGAACCAAGCGTTGCCAGCCTGCCCGTGATCGTCGTTGCCGATGACCTCATCTGGTCCTCGCGCCTGCGTGCGGCCGTCGACCGCGCCGGCAGCACGAGCGTGGTTGCCCGCACCACCGAGGAGCTGGCGAGCGCTCTCGACGACTCGCCCGCTGACGCTCCCGTGATCGTCGACCTCAACGGACGTGCATACGACGGCGTCGCAGCCGTTCGCGCTGCCGCAGACGCCGATCACCTCGTCCTCGCGGTAGGCCAGCACGAAGACATCGCGCTGCGGCGACGTGCCCTGGCTGCCGGTGCGCGACGCGTCTTTTCCTACAACAAGTTGTTCAGCGATGGTCCGGCGGTCGTCGCCTCGCTGCTGGAGGGACACCTGTGAGCACTCGCTCGATACCGGCAGCGCGCTATCAGGACCGCATTACGCGCGTCCAGTCGCTGCTCCCCGCGCAGGATGCCTCGGCGCTGCTCATCGGTGTCGGCGCCGAGCTCCAGTGGCTGACCGGCTACGGCGCCCATGCCCTCCCGCGGCTGACGATGCTAGTCATCCCCGCGCGTGGCCGCGCCTCGCTCGTCGTCCCAAGGCTGGAGCTCGCCACCGCCCGCGCAAGTACAGCGGGCGAGGCGGGACTCGTCGACCTGATCACCTGGGAGGAGACTGAGGACCCGTTCGAGCTCGTCGCGCGTCTGCTCGACGAGAGCGACAGCCGGCCGGAGATCCAGCTCGGCGCGCTCGGCGGCGCCTGGGGCCATCTTGGTGGACTGCTCGTGTCGGATCGGCTGTGGGCGACGTTCCTGCTTCGCCTCCAGGCCGCCGTTCCGGACGCGGCATTCGGCCTCGCGTCAACGGTCCTGTCGGACCTGCGCGCGATCAAGGACGCTGATGAGATCGAGCTCCTGCGCCGCGCGGCCCATGCCGCAGATCGCGCCGTGACCAGTGTGGCCAGCGGCAGGCTCGTCGGACGATCGGAGGCCGACATCGCCCGCCAGGTCCGCGATGCGCTCCTTAACGAGGGTCACGACGAAGCCGCCTTCTGGATCGTCGCCAGCGGGCCGAACTCGGCGTCGCCACACCACGAGCCGGGCGATCGAGTCGTGCAGGCGGGCGAACCGCTGCTGCTCGACATCGGCGGGCGCATCGAGGGCTACGGATCGGACATCACGCGCACGTTCTGGGTTACCGGAGATGGCGGGGAAGGCCCGACCGACGAATTCCGCCGGCTGTACGACGTCCTGCAATCGGCCCAGGAAACTTCGACCATGGCAGCCGTCGCCGGCGTTCCGGCCGAGGATGTCGACGCTGCCGGCCGCAAGGTCATCGACGAGGCTGGCTTCGGCGCAAACTTCATCCACCGCACCGGCCATGGGATCGGCCTCGAGGGCCACGAGGACCCCTACATCGTGTCGGGCAACGATCGCCCGCTCGAGGTCGGCAACGCGTTCAGCATCGAGCCCGGGATCTACTTCGACGGTCGTTACGGCGCGCGGATCGAGGACATCGTGGTTTCGACGCCGACTGGGCCGGACACGCTCAACCAGGCTCCCAGGGACCTCGTCCTCGTGCGCGGAACCTAGCGCTAAGATCGAGCGACCCAATGACTGTCGACGAAACCACGGCGACCGAGGAGGTCGGTGACGCTCAACGCGGACCGACGGCAGCACAGCTGCGCCGCTTCATTAAGTCACGCCCTTACGTTCCGCTGCACGAGCTCCGTCGCCGGTTTGAGCTGAATGGTGATCTCGACGAGGTCTCGCCGATGGACCTGGCCGAGCGGGGAACGATCTATGTCGGCCTACCGCCGCGCGAGTCGGAGTTCATCGCCACGCTCGTTCGCGACGGTGACATAGACGTCGAACTGTCGCAGGACCCCGATGCGCCGATCGTGGTCGGCGTCTTCGCAATGAGGCCGGTCACCCGAAGCTAGCTCGTCGCGTATACTCCCTGGGAGTATGTCAACTGAGCGCATCACAGAACTGAATCTGCCCATCGAGGGCATGACCTGCGCATCGTGCGTCAATCGCGTGGAGCGCTTTCTGCGCCGCGCCGACGGCGTCATCGAGGCCAACGTCAACCTGGCCACCGAGCAGGCAAGCGTGCGCTTTGATCCGGACGTGGTCGGGCGCTCCGAGCTCGAGCGAGCTGTCGAGGATGCGGGGTACGCGGTGCGTATCGACTACTCATCGACCGCACAGGCGGACGAGGGCTCGCTCACGGCAGCCAC
>Ga0180121_10000230_pt1 | contig 22185 bp, 23 predicted proteins | sample AntDrymUQ5402106_2_FD_129676 | JGI IMG/M metagenome (GOLD analysis project Ga0180121, IMG submission 129676) | Polar desert sand microbial communities from Dry Valleys, Antarctica - metaG UQ540 (21.06) (version 2) (version 2) | ecosystem: Environmental > Terrestrial > Soil > Desert | place...
AATTTATTACGTTACTAAAAGACTGTTGAAGTGAATAATATAGAAACAAAAACAAATTTCCATATGGGAGTCGGTTTTATTGCATTAACATTCATTATACTTTTTTCAATTCAGGATACATACTCACAGCAGGATAAATATAAGTTTGATCAGCTAATAACGAATCAGGAAAATTTTCCAGCGGGAATAAACTGTGTAATTAAAGATAAAAAAGGTTTTATGTGGTTTGGGACTGACTTTGGACTGTATAGATTTGATGGGTACAACTTCAAAGTTTATGCATTCATATACAGAGATTCCACATCTCTTATTAACAATCTAGTTAATTGCGTTTACGACGACGAAAGATATTTGTGGGTAGGTACAGTTCAAGGACTCAGCAGATTTGACAAAATTACTGAGCGGTTTAAGGAATTCAAATCAAGTTTTATGAATAATTTTATTCATGAAATTTGTCCTTCAGCAAATAATGAATTATGGGTCAGAACTTCAGGCGGTTTAAATAGATTAGATCGGGCAAATGAAAAATTTTCTAAGTTTAAATATCTGGGTGATACATCCGAAGCAATATTCTTTGAAGAATTAAATACATTAGTCGAAGATGAAAACGGTTATTTATGGCTCGGAACTCGTAAAAACGGATTGGGCAGATATGATTTGAAAAATAAAATATTCAAAAATTATAAATTTAATCCCCAGGATTCAAACAGTTTAAGCAATGATCGGATTTCAAAAATATTGGAAGATAGTAAGGGGAATTTATGGATATCAACATATGGAGGGGGACTGAATAAGTTTGATAAAAAAACAGAAAAATTTAAAAGATTTCACCACGATTCTTTAAACAGAAATAGTATAATTGGAGACGTCATTAATCATTTAGTTATTGATAATGATGAAAAATTATGGACTGGAACACCTGAAGGTGTCAGCATCTTTGATCCCAATTCAAATCATTTTACAAACTTACAAAAGAAAGATAATCCCGCCTCTCTTTCTGATATTTCCGATATTTATTGCGATAATATGGGTATAATCTGGATTTGCAGTACTCATGAACATGGGTTCAGTATTTGGAATAAACTTAAATGGAAATTTGGTTATTATAAAAATATTTCCGGAGATAATGACAGCTCAACTTACAATTTAGCTACTTCAGTTTGTGAAGATAATCTCGGGAATTTTTGGATCGGTACTGAAAACGGAATAGATATTCTTAACAAAAGAAAAGAAAAAATCCGTCATATCAAACACAATCCCAAGGATTCAACAAGTCTTGGCAACAATAATATACGGAATATCTACAGGGATAAAAAAAACTTTATGTGGATAGGTACAAGGTACGGACCATTGGACAAGTACGATGCCGAAAAGGATATATTTACACATTATTACGATTCTGACGGAACGGTGTTTAGGACATTTGTAATTATTGAAGATAGGAAGGAAAACTTATGGGTGGGATTGTCGGAAAGAGGATTAAGAGTTTTCGATTCAAACCGAACATTGATTAAAGAATATCTTTATTCTAAAAGGGACTCCTCAGAATTTCCAAATGTTAATGTGTGTGATATTTTTGAAGACAGTAAGAACAATATTTGGGCTGGTTCAAGGTTTGGACTGGCAAAAATTGATCTTGAAACAGACAGTATTATTTATTATAGACATAATCCAAATGATTCAAATTCTTTAAGATCAACCCATGCGCTGGGAATTAATGAAGATGAGAAAGGTATTCTATGGATCGGTACTAATAATGGAATAAATAGTTTTGATGTTATTAAAAATCATTTTAAGCAGTATAATAATGTTAAAGGCGGAGGCAGAGACTTTATCATAGGTTTGATGAAAGATTCCCAAGGCAACTTTTGGACTGCAACAGACAGGGGTATCGCTGTTTTTAAAATTAATGATAAAACATTTACAAACTTTGGATTGAGTGATGGATTACAGGTAAATGCATTTTCTATTAACCCAAATCAATATAAAGCTCATGACGGAGAAATGTTTTTTGCCGGATCTAAAGGTCTTACTAGTTTTTATCCCGACAGTATTCCTCAAAATAAAAATATTCCTACCATTGTTCTTACCGAATTCCGAATTTTTAATAAAGAAGTTAAGCTCGATACATCAATTACACAAAAAAAAGTAATTACCATTTCTTATAAAGAAAATTTTTTTTCATTTGACTTCGCTTCATTAGACTATACAAACCCGTTAAAAAATCAACATGCTTATATGCTGGAGGGAGTTGATAAGGATTGGAATAATGTAGAAAACCAGAGAACGGCTAACTATACAGACATTGAACCGGGTGAATACACTTTCAAAGTAAAGGGATCCAATAATGATGGAGTGTGGAATGAAGCAGGATCGTCAATTAAACTTATAATTACTCCTCCATGGTGGCAGACATGGTGGTTTAAATCCAGCGGAGCTGTATTAATTTTAATGACTGCAGGATACGGGTACAAAAAAAGAGTAAATAAACTAAAAAAAGAAAGGTCAGCACAGGAAGAGTTTTCAAAAAAATTATTGAATTCGCAAGAGGAAGAAAGAAAGAAAATTGCATCAGTACTTCATGATTCTATAGCTCACGATGTTTTGATTACTAAAAACTCGAGCGAGATGGGATTGCAAAGCGCAGGTGAAAATGAAGAGGTAAGAGAAATTTTCAAAAAAATTTCCGAACAGTCATCTTCTACTTTGAATGAATTGAGAAGAATTCAATTTAATTTGCACCCGTATGAAGTAGAAAAGCTCGGGCTTACGAAAGCAATAAAGTCAATAGTTGACAGAGTTTCAAAATCAACTGAAATAGAATTTACAATTGAAGAAGATTTTATTGATAAAACCTTTTCGGAAGAAAACGAAATACATTTATATAGAATTATACAGGAAGCTATAAATAACATTATCAAGCATTCTTCTGCTACTAAAGCCGACATAAGAATTAACCGGACTGAGGAAAATATATTTATAACAGTTTCAGATGATGGAAATGGATTTTCAAAAAACAATGCTTTGAGGAAGAATAGTATGGGATTAACCGGAATATCGGAGAGAGTGAAGCTACTTGGAGGAAATTTTGAAATCGAATCGGAGATTGAGAAAGGAACAGTTTTAAAAATTAATTTACCTGTGGTTTGAAAAGCTTTAACACAGAGGCACAGAGTGACACAAAGAGAATTTTAAGATAAGTATTATTTTTTTATATAGGTGTAAGGCAAAAAATATTGAGATATTTTTTTGCTTTATTTTTTCTCTGTGCCTCTGATTTTCTGTGTTAAATATTTTAAATTCAAAAAGTCCGATATGAACGAAAATAAAAGAATAAGAATCTTAATAGCCGATGATCATCCTGTATTCCGAAGCGGGTTAATGAGAATTATCGAGGCGGATAAAGAAATTGAAATAATTGGTGAAGCTGACAACGGAGAAGCAGCATTAGCTAAAATTCTGGAATTAAATCCTGATGTTGCTTTACTTGACATTGACATGCCAAAGATGACAGGTATTCAGGTATTAAAAGAATTAAAGAAAAGAAAAACTAAGGTTAAGACTATTTTTCTTACAGTTTATTCCGATGAATCAATATTCGACGAAGCAATGAATATAGGGATTGACGGTTATGTTTTGAAAGACAGTGCAATAAGTGATATTATAGATTGCATAAAGACTGTTGCTGCGGGGAAATACTATATAACACCCTCTTTATCGGAGTTTCTTATAAACCGCAGAGATAAAATAAAACGTCTCGAAGAAAATAAACCTTCTTTGAATAAACTTACCAAAACAGAAATGAGTGTTTTAATTTTACTTGCTGATGGTAAGACCAGTAAACAAATCGGAGAAGAAATGTTTATCAGTCATAAGACAGTTGATAATCACAAAACAAACATTAGCGATAAACTGGAGCTCAAAGGCACCCACAATCTAATGAAATTTGCTATCGAAAATAAAGCAATCTTTGTAATGAGTAATGAATAATGATTAATGATTAATGAGTAAAAATAATGATTAATGAGTTATCATTGAATATTGAATCATGGCTATGGTTGATTTACACATATTCAACGCAATGATTTATAAATCTAAAATCTAAAATTCCAAATCTTAAATCCCCAATTCCAATAAAGCAATCTTTGTAATTAGTAATGAATAATGATTAATGAGTAATGAGTAAAAATAATGATTAATGAGTTATCATAGAATATTGAATCATGGCTATGGTTGATTTACACATATTCAACGCAATGATTTATAAATCTAAAATCTAAAATTCCGAATCTTAAATCCCCAATTCCAATAAAGCGATCTTTGTAATGAGTAATGAATAATGATTAATGAGTAATGAGTAATAATGATTAATGAGTAATCTTTGAATATTGAATCATGGCTATGGTTCTATTTGCTCATATTCAACGCAATGATTTATAAATCTAAAAATCTAAAATCTAAAATCTAAAAATCTAAAATCTAAAAATTCCAAATTCGACATTCCAAATTCCAAATCCCACTTTGATTCACTTCTCTCTTTTTATAAAAGTTTATTATAACTATTTTTCCAAGCAAAATTTTTAATAAATAATAATTTCAGACAATGAAAATATTTATAGATACCGCTAATCTGGATGAGATTCGAGAAGTTGCTAATATGGGGATACTTGATGGAGTAACGACTAATCCTTCTCTTGTTTCAAAAGAAGGTCACAAAGATTTTAGGTCCATGCTGGAAAAAATATGCGAAATGGTTGATGGCGACATAAGCGCTGAGGTTGTTTCTGTAAAGCGTGACGAGATTTTGAAGGAAGGGAGAGAGCTTTCAAAGATTCACAAAAATATTGTTGTCAAAGTGCCGCTCATAAATGAAGGATTGAAAGCAGTTAGAATTTTTTCCGAAGAAGGTATTCGTACAAACGTTACGCTTTGCTTTTCGGCATCGCAGGCGATACTTGCAGCTAAGGCAGGAGCTTATATTATCAGTCCTTTTATCGGCCGGCTCGATGACATTTCGCAAAATGGAATGGATCTTATTTCACAAATAGTTCAGATATATGGAAATTATGATTATCCAACTCAGGTATTAGTCGCTTCAATCAGACACCCAATGCATTTTGTTGATGCCGCTTTAATTGGCGCCGATATTTCCACAATGCCTTTTAAAGTAATAGAGCAGCTTGCAAAGCATCCATTGACGGATATTGGACTTAATAAGTTTTTGAGTGATTGGAAAAAACTGAATAGTTGATAGTTGATAGTTGATAGTTGATAGTTGATAATTGATAGTTAATAGTTAATAGTTAATATAAAAATAGTTAATTCATAATTTACACAATTCACAACACTAGATGCATAATATTTTTTGAAAAAGACTGCGTTCAATAATATACATAAAAAGCTGGGAGCGAAATTAGTTGAGTTTGCCGGATATGAAATGCCGATTCAATATGAAGGTATTATTGCAGAACATAAAGCCGTCAGAGACTCAGTTGGAGTATTTGATGTTTCGCACATGGGTGAAGTGGAAGTGAGAGGAAAAGATGCCTTTGAATTTGTACAGAAGATAACTACCAATGATGTGTCAAAGCTGGAAAAAGGTGACGTGCAATATTCCGCCATGTGTCTAAAGGATGGAGGAATCGTAGATGATCTTCTGGTTTATAATTGCGGTGATTATTACATGCTTGTGATTAATGCTTCGAATATTAACAAAGATTATCACTGGATGCAGGAAAATCTGTCAGGAGATGTTACATTAAAAAATGTTTCAGAAGATATTTCATTGCTCGCTATTCAGGGTAAAAATTCTCTTGCCACTATTCAAAAGCTAACTGATGTAGATCTTTCAAAGATTGAGTATTATAAATTTGTATTCGGAAAAGTGACCGGGCAGGATGTTATAATTTCACATACAGGTTACACAGGTGAAAAAATTTGTTTTGAAATTTATTCTTCTTCCGAGGTAAAAAAATCCGAAGAACTATGGAATGCGATCTTTGAAGCAGGGGAAGAATTTAATATAAAACCGGTAGGACTCGGAGCGCGGGATACATTGCGACTTGAATACGCGTTTCGTCTTTACGGAAACGACATGGATGAAAATGCGAATACGATAGAAGCAGGCCTTGGATGGATCACAAAAGTTGATAAAGGGGATTTCAACGGCAAAGAGGCAATAATCAAAGCTAAAGAAAATTTAAAAAGAAAGTTGGTTGGATTTATTGTTGAGGGCCGAATGATTGCCCGTCATGGACAGCAGGTTTATTCAAACGGGCAAAGGATTGGAGTAGTTACAAGTGGAAGCATGTCACCAATGCTAAATAAAAATATCGGTCTTGCTTACATTGATAATGGGTTTAATAAAACTGGAACACCAATCGAAATTTTAATAAGAGACAAGAAGATCAAAGCAAATGTAGTTAAAACTCCTTTCCTTAGTTGAAAGTTGAATGTTAAAAGTTAAAAGTTGAAAGTAAGATAGAATACAATTAGAAAAAATTTTAAGTTTTATCAGAGTTTTTATCTGGATAATAAAAATTTGTTAAACAAAACCGAAAGGAAACACCTGAAAAATTTATATGAAAAGAATTAATATCTTACTCACACAATCCCTGGTACAAGATGATCTGAATTTAAAAGATAAGAATGTAATTATTCTTGATGTTTTAAGAGCGACCACTACAATGACAGTTGCTCTCGCAAACGGCGCAAAAGAAGTTATACCGACAGAAAATATTGCAACCGCAGTTAGAGTTGCCAAGGGGTCAAAGAATTCTTTACTCTGCGGTGAAAGGAACGGAAAATTAATTGACGGTTTTAATTTAGGAAATTCACCTTTAGAATATACTCCGGAAACAATAAAGGAAAAATCACTTATATTCAGCACGACAAACGGAACTCTCGCCATAGTAAAGTCAAAGTTTGCAAAGAACTGTATACTTTGCAGCTTTGTGAATGTCTCAGCAGTAGTTGAATATGTTAATTCTATTGACGAAGATTTCACTATAATTTGCTCCGGAAAGCTGAATGACTTTTGCCTTGAAGACGCTGTTTGTGCTGGTATGCTTTTGACGAAACTTAGCGTCAATAGAGACCTTGAAATGAAAGATTCGGAAATCGCAGCAATGAATCTTTGCCACGACCTTGCGATGCTTGTGAATGTCCCATCTTCTGACAAAGTATTTAAGTTATTGCATTCATCCGAGCATGGTAAATACCTTACATCCATCGGTTTTGAAAAAGATCTCGAAGTAAGTTCAAAAATAGATTCATATCCCTACATCCCGATTTTCAAAAACGGTGTAATAAGGTTCAAAGAACAATTCGAGGGTGAAACAAATCAGAAATCAAAGATGAAACGTGTGAACATTGGTAACAAACGTGAAGAAGAAAAACAAAAGGTAAAGATAAGCGAAGCATAATTGCTAATATAATTTTTATAAAATGAAAAAAGGCAAAAGTCCGCGCTTAAATAAAATCAAAAGTTCTTCTAATACTCCAACTCGAAAAAGAATATCTTCAGAAGAAGATTTCAGCATCTCGACAGAATCTAAAAAACAAATTCTCGGATCTTTATTTCTTCTGTTCGGAGTTTTCCTCGGACTTGCAATAATTTCTTATTCCGATAAAGACCTTGCAACTCTGGAAAGGCTTCAGATTCTTGATTTGTTCAGAAAAGAAGCTTACTCGAAAATTTTCGTAACAGTTAACTTGCTTGGAATTGCAGGCGCTTACGTCTCGAATTTCTTTGTGAATAATCTTTTCGGATATTTTTCATTGATCATTTCTATAGTTTTTGTGGCATTTGGGATAACATTAATCAGAAAAAGATCTATCGGAAGCACTATTCAGTTCAGCATATATTCTATTCTTATAATGATAACTCTGGGTTCAGCTGCAGGACTTTTAAAAATTTTTTTAGGTCCGGAAAATATATCTTCGCATTTCAGCGGGACAACAGGAGATTTCCTCGCAAATATTTTTTATCAGACATTTGGAAGTGTAGGAGCTTCAATACTTTTTATAGTCAGTCTGGTTTTATTCAGTGTACTTTTAATAGATGGTAACATAATTAAAACATTTGCAAGATTTAAGCTCTTTGCTGAAAAAATAAAAGAAAGCTTCCATAAAGAAAAAGAAGATCTTGTTTCTCAACATGAAAATATTGAATCCGAAAAGTCTTTTCAACAGTTTTCTAAAAAGTCGAACATGAGTCGGGAGGATCTTGTTGTCGAAGAGGCATTAAAAAAAGAGCGAGAGAGAATTTTAAAAAATAAATATTCGAAACCAGTTCGGGAAAATTATGATGATGAAAATCTCATAAAAGAAACAGAGATAAACCGTCCAAAGCATGATGATTCACGAATTGTATTCAAAGAGAAAAAATCTAAAGAGATCCGGCTTGAGCCGGAGTTGGTGAACATCGCTTCATTGAAAACTGATATAAATGAGATCGATGTAAATCCGGAGAATTCAAATGAAGTCGAAAGTCTTCAAAGCAAAAGAGAAGATGATTTTGTCGAAGAGAAATTAGAAAATTATAAATATCCTGAGGTTGAATTATTAATTGAGCCGACGAAAGAGGAGTTTGATGTAATTCCGAATGAAGAGCTTTCTGAAAACGGCAGACTTCTTCAGGCGAAGCTGTTAAAATTCGGAATTGAGGTAGAAAAAGTTTTTGCGACGCCGGGGCCCGTGGTCACACTGTATGAGCTTGTTCCCGCTGCCGATGTAAAGCTGTCAAAGATAGAATCATTGCAGGATGACATTGCGCTTGCGATGAAAGCAAAAGGCATAAGAATGATAATTCCTATTCCAGGCAAAGGAACGGTGGGAGTAGAGATCCCAAACAAGAAAGCGCAACTCGTGAGAATAAAAAGTTTATTCACTTCACAAAAATTTAATGACAGCAAAAATAGCCTTCCAGTTGCTTTCGGAAAAACAATTGACGGTGAAGTTTTCATCGATGACCTTGCCAAGATGCCTCATCTTTTGATAGCAGGGGCTACAGGTTCAGGAAAGAGTGTCGGCATTAACACTATTATTGCCAGCTTACTTTACAAATTGCACCCGTCTGATCTGAAATTTGTTATGATCGATCCGAAGAAGATAGAGCTGAGCTTATATTCAAAATTGAAAAAACATTTTCTCGCTACTTCCGGCGATATCAATGAAAGCATAGTCACTAGCCCTTCGAATGCTGTGTCAATTTTGAAAAGTGTGGAAAGTGAAATGGAAAACCGTTACGATAAGCTTGCAAATGCCGGTGTGAGAAATATAGAAGCATATAATTTAAAAAATGCCGAGGGAAAACTTAAAGACAATGATGTGATTCGTCATAAGAAAATGCCATTCATAGTTGTGATCATTGATGAACTTGCCGATCTTATGATAACTGCCAAACGTGAGATCGAAGAACCCATTGCAAGAATTGCTCAGATGGCGAGAGCAGTTGGAATTCATTTAATTGTTGCCACACAGCGCCCGTCCGTTGATGTCATTACCGGTGTCATCAAAGCGAACTTTCCTGTACGAATAGCATATCAGGTCGCTTCGAAAATTGATTCACGAACAATTCTTGATATGGGTGGAGCTGATCAGTTGTTAAGAAACGGTGATATGCTTTATTTATCGTCTGCCTCTTCAAAACCAATCCGAATTCAGAATGCTTACATTACAACAGATGAATGTGAGAAAGTTGCGGAATATATAGAATTGCAGCAGGGATTCACAAAACCCTACTTATTACCGTCAATTATTGAAAAGAGAACTTCTTCATATGGTGATATAGATGACAGGGATGAATTATTTATGGAGGCTGCGAGATTGATTTTCAAACTACAACAATGCTCGACTTCGACTTTGCAAAGACGATTAAAACTCGGTTATGCTAGAGCGGCGCGGATTGTTGACCAGCTTGAAGAAGCAGGGATTGTCGGTCCAAAGAACGGCTCGAATGCAAGAGAAGTTCTTATTGCCGATGAAGAAGAATTAGATAATATACTTTAATTTTTTTTACCACTTAGACATAGAGAGCACTAAGTTAATTTTATTACATTACTGTTTTAATATACTTAGTATTCTCAATGACTTAGTGGTAATTTTTTTAATAATTTTAAATTAACGAGAATGTCTCATGTTTTAGTAGTCGGTGGAACGGGAATGCTAAAGGATGTTTCATTATATTTTGCATATCATGGAATGAAAGTTTCGGTAATTGCGAGAGATCAGAAAAAATTTGAAGAGTTAATCTTCGCTAAGAACAAGTCTGGATTTATTAATCCTATACGAGTTGATTACACAGATTATGATCAGCTTCAAAAAAAGTTACAGAATGCAATCAATATCTATGGACCGATAGAAACTGCTATCTGCTGGATACACTCTACTGCTCCTGAAGCTCCTTACATAATTGCTGAAATACTTAACGAGTTTAATATTCCCTTCAGATATTTTCACATTCTCGGAAGTTCGTATGCCGATCCTGCAGTGATAAATGAAGATTTTGAACAAACTCTCCACCGATTTAAAAATATTACATATAAAAAAATAATCCTAGGCTTTGTGATCGAAGATAACCACGCACGCTGGCTTACTAATACTGAAATTGCAAACAGTGTAATTGATGCGATAAAAAAAGATGAGAATTTATTTATTGCGGGAAAGGTAGAGCCGTGGGAAAAGAGACCCTAGTTAGTTTATTGAGTTCATAGAGTTTATTGAGTGCGGAGTCCATAATTAGATCATAGGGCAAATTTCTATTATATGATTTTTATTTGGCTTATTGAAATTATTCTGAGACAAATAATAAACTTTCTTGTAAAAAGAGAAGTTATCCGAATTCAAAATTTGAGAACTGTTTTAAAAAATGAAAAACAAAGATTTTTATTCCAAACAGGCAAAAGAATATTCAAAATACAGATAGACCTATCCAGATGAACTTTTCGCTTATTTGAATCCAATCGTTTCAAATCATGATACTGCTTTGGATTGTGCAACCGGCAGTGGACAGGCGGCGCGAGGGGTATCCAAATATTTCAAAAAAGTTATCGCGATCGATGCGAGCAAAGAGCAAACTAAAAGTGCTTATAGAAATCCGAACATTAATTACAGAATTGCATGAACGGAAGATACAAAGCTTGTATCAAATTCAGTTGATCTTGCAACTATAGCAACAGCAATACATTGGGTAGATACAGATCTGTTTTACAAGGAAATAAAAAGAGTTTTGAAAGATGATGGCGTTCTGGCTGCCTGGACTTATAGCACAACATCGGGGATTGATCCTGCAATAGATGGAGTAATTAATTCCTTTTCGAAAAATATTCTGAATAAACATTGGGACGATGGGATTAAAAAATCTGGAACTTTGATGAATTGGAATTTCCGTTCACACAGTTGGAAGCTCCGAATTTTCAAATCAAAAGAGAGTGGACTTACGAAGATTTTCTAAACTACGTGTTCACCTGATCGTCAACTCAGAATTTTTTTGAAGTGAATAATATAAATCCTATTGACTTATTAAAAGAAGATTTAAAAAATGTTTAGGGAGAAAATAAAAGAGAAGTGGTTTGGAAAATAAAAATGAAAGTTGGAAAATGTTCTAATCATAAATGTCCTTTCTATGTCCGATTTTTAAAATAGTAATTTGCTTCGAATCATACTCAAATATTGCTCTATATTCACCAATTCGGATTCTGTAAGTATTATCAATTGCTTTCAATTTTTTAATTTCAAATGCATCCGTGTTTTGGGAAAAAGTCAAAAGTTTCTTTAATATTCTCATTGAAGAACTTTTATCCAGTTTCTTCAAATTTTTTCTCGCATTATCTGAAATATTTAAAACTCTCACAAACCAAATTCCTTCATTACTTTATTCAGGGAAGAATATTTTTTCTTCTTTACCTCTGCTTTGGCTTTCTTAATTTCCAATAAAGTTTTTTCATTTAATTCTTCTTTCTCGAAACCTGAATTTAAAAGTTTGTTTAAGAAAACATCATCACCGTTTTCTTTTGCCTGCTTCAAATACTCTACAAAACTTTTTATAACATATAAGTCTTTTTCTGTAAATGATTCAAGAAGTTTATATAAATGCCTTCTTTGTTTAACTACTTTGTTTTCAATTGTGCCCATAATACAATTTTTTTATTTTAACTGTAAACTAAAAAATTATAATTTAAAATAAATCCCAAATCCAATCAAAATCACTCCCACTTAAACACTTTCACAGCAATAGCATATACAACAACTCCCCAAGCCAGCAAGATCAATACATCATCCCATACCTGGAATATGCTTAAACCTTCAAAAGAAATTTTTCTCATGGCTTCATTAAGATATGTAAGCGGCAAAGCTTTGCTGACTGGCTGAAGCCATTCCGGGAAATTTGAAATAGGAAAAAATGTTCCGGCTAAAAGAAACTGAGGAAGAGTTATTAAATTTGCAATCGGGGGTACGGCATTTTCGTTTTTTGCAATTCCCGATACAACAAATCCAAATCCTAAAAATACTGTCAATGCGATAATAGAAAGGATCATCATATTTATAAATGTTTCCACCCCGTTGACCAAAGTGAATCCGAAAAAAAATGTTCCGATCAGAATTATTATCACCGCGCTGAACATTGAAAAGATCAACCTGCTTAAAGATTCACCAATAAGAATATACTTCTTCTTAATGGGAGTTGCAAAAAATCTTTTAATAACGAACGTCTGTCTTAAGCTAATAAAAATAAATGCCGTTCCGAAAACTCCCGCGCTGAGTAAAGAAAATCCCAGCTGCCCCGGGAGAATGAAATCTATTGTTTTAAATTTTCTTCCTTCTACAACTTCCTCTTTTAATTCAGCAAGGGGTACCTTCGTATTGGACATGTCAAGATTTTGTTTGTCAATAATTTCGTTGATCATCATCTTTAATATGTTTCCACGCTCGGGAGACGCTTTTGTAGTTTTCAGATCGACAATAAAAACACCTTTATCATTTTTTTGAATGTTTAAAATTGCATCGATCCTTCCTCTCTCGAGTTCTAATTTCAATTCATCTTCAGATATGGGTTTTTTAAGATTCAGAGACTTTATCTGTTCAATGCTTTTATAAACATTGTTATCTGTATTGTTGTTTTTATCAACTGCTACATCAATTTTAAATCCGCCCCCGCTTATAAATCCGAAAACAATTATAAATATCAAAGGGAATACTAAGTTGAAAACCACTGCTGAAGGATTTCTCAATATTGAATGTAAGCTTGCCTTTGTAATCGCAAGCATTGCTTTTAACTGACTATATTTTTTCAAAGTATTGTGCATTGTGTAATGAGTAATGAGTAATTAATAACGATTTGATTATTGACTAATCACCAACCATTGACCATTCACCATTGACCATTCACCATTTGACCATTGACCATTGACCATTCACTATTGAATGTCCCTTAGTTCTTTTCCTGTCAAACTAATAAAAACATCTTCGAGCGTCGCCATCTTTATCTGTTTCGGTCTTTCAAACCCACCTCTAACAAGTTCATCAATCATATTATCGGGAGTGTCGATTGAAATAATTTTTCCTTTATCAATTATACCAACCCTGTCACATAAAATTTCAGCTTCATCCATATAATGAGTCGTCAGCATTATCGTAGTACCTTTTTCTTTAATCTTTTTTATCAGCTCCCATAGATTACGTCTTGCCTGTGGATCGAGACCTGTTGTCGGTTCGTCTAGAAAAATAATTTTCGGTTCATTTATTAAGGTTGTACAGATAGAAAACCTTTGCTTCTGACCGCCCGATAGTTCTTTAAATTTTGACTTTGCTTTCTCTTCAAGATCGACAAGCTTAAGCATACTAATCGGATCAGCATCTACATTATACAAGCCGGTAAACAATTCTATTAATTCTGTCAGATATAAACTCGGATAATATCCCGCCGACTGCAGCTGAACACCGATTATTTTTTTAATTTCGTCCTTATCCTTATCGATTGATAAATTATCTAAAATAACTTCACCGCTTGTTTTTTCGCGGAGAGTCTCCATTATCTCGAGAGTAGTAGTTTTGCCTGCGCCGTTGGGTCCCAGCAATCCGAATATTTCACCTTTGTAAACGTCAAAGCTGATTCCATCGACAGCCGTTAGCGAATCGTATTTTTTTACAAGGTTTTTTACTATTATGATTGGGTTTTTATTTGTCATTATGGAAACTTTTTGTAAATATCTTTTCTATGAGAAATTATGATAAATCTAATTGTAGAATTGTTTCTTAATTCAAATCCGATTCTGTAATTACCCACTCTAATTCTATAATAGTTTTGAAATCCAACTAACTTCTTTATATTCTTAATTTGTCTAAAAGTTGTTGCATTATCAATCTCCGTTATAATATTTTTTAATTTCTCTTTTACAACATTTTCAGTTATTTTATCTAAGCTCTTTGAGAATGATTTATCGAATTCTAAAATCATTTATTTTAATTATGGTTACAAATATACAAAATTTCGAATTAATAAAGCCAATGGTTACGTTTTGTAAAGGAATAGATTTTTCGATGCTTTGTTTTATGGGTCTCGGTGATTATTGAATTGTTATTCGAGAAGTGAGCGCAATGGTTTTATATCAACCAGAGTTATTTTTTTTTTAATTTCTTCATAATTTCTTCTTTGCTTACCAATTGATTAGTTTTAACCTTATCCATAAGAATTCCCAAAGTAAAATCTTCAAATTGTTCCTCTTTCAATGAAAATACATCCCCTCCAAGTTTCTTTGCTAATTTATATATTTCCTTATTAGTCTTTGAATCTGCCTTAATTAATATTACACTCATGATAATTTTTAATAATTAAATTTATATTTCGCCTTTTGGATGTTATTTACGAATTTAAAAAATGTAGATAATCAAATTCGTAATTCTTAATTCGTAATTTTTAATTTTACTTAATATACGCTTCCAGCCCATGCCTGCCGCCTTCTCTTCCGAATCCGCTTTCTTTGTATCCGCCGAAAGGTGAAGCAGGATTAAACCTGTTATAGGTGTTTGACCAGACCACACCTGCTCTGATTTTACTTAATGTCTTAAATATCTTCGAACCTTTATCAGTCCAAATACCGGCAGATAATCCGTAAAATGTATTGTTAGCTTTTTCAATTGCTTCAGCCGGAGTTCTGAATGTAAGAATTGATAATACCGGACCGAAAATTTCTTCGTTAGCGATCCTGTGGGACTGTGCCACATCACTGAAAAATGTAGGCTTGAACCAATAACCTCTTTGAGGCAAACTGCATGAGGATTGAAAAATAGTTGCCCCTTCTCTAACTCCTGCTTCAACTAATTCTGTTATTCTTTCAAGTTGCATTTTAGAATTGATAGCGCCGACATCAGTGTTCTTATCAAGCGGATCTCCGACTCGGATTGAATTCATTCTATGTTTCAATTTTTTTATAACAAGATCTTTTATGCTTTCCTGAACAAGTAATCTTGAGCCCGCACAGCACACATGTCCCTGGTTAAAATAAATTCCAGTGATAATTCCTTCGATTGCGGCATCGATAGGAGCATCTTCAAAAATTATATTGGCAGCTTTTCCCCCAAGCTCAAGTGTTAGCTTTTTATCCATCCCCGCAGTCTGTCTCATGATAAGTTTTCCAACTTCAGTCGAACCGGTAAATGCAATCTTTTTTGTTTTCGGATGCTTTACAATAGCTCCGCCTGTGGCTCCATCACCGGAGATAATGTTGACAACTCCTTCAGGTAATCCTGCTTCTTCAATTACTTCGGCAAGTTTATATAAAGTAAGCGGGGTTGTCTCGGCAGATTTAATCACAACAGTATTGCCGCAAGCAAGAGCAGGAGCAATCTTCCAGGCAGCCATCAGCAAAGGAAAATTCCAGGGGATAATCTGACCGGCTACTCCGATCGCAGAAACTTTTCTTTTTGGAAATGCATAATCAAGTTTGTCCGCCCAGCCAGCATAATAAAAAAAATGTGCTAATGAAAGAGGAATATCAACACCCTTTGATTCTTTTACCGGTTTACCTCCGTCCATTGATTCGATCACAGCGAACTCTCTTGCCTTCTCCTGAAGTATTCTCGCAATCCGGAAAATATATTTTCCCCTGTCCTTCGCAGAGATTTTACTCCATACTTTATCATAAGCTTTCTCTGCGGCGTTCACGGCTTTGTTAACGTCTTCATGAGATGCGTAAGCTACCTTCGCAATAATATCCTCATTGGAAGGATTAATCGTATCGAAGTATTTTTTTGACTTTACCCATTTTCCTCCTATGAAAAGATCATATTCGGATTTCAGCTTTATATGTTTAGGGTCTTCGATTGATTTTGAATATTCCCAAACTGGTTTTTTCGCTGCTCCGTTGGACTTAAAGCCGTTGCTTTTACCGTTTGTCTTAATAAGATTTCCATTATTGGAGATCTTTTGTTTTTGTTCAGCTTGTGTTTTCATAAAATTTTTTTTTAAAAAGCTTCTTCGGATTTTTCGGAAGACTTTGGTCCTTGTTCTCCAATATCCTTTCCTTCGCTCTCGACGAATTTCTTTATCACATCCAGGTTTTCCAAAATCAGCTTAGCTTTAGCCAAGCCGAATGAAAATGGAAATTTACTTTCAGGATTCAGATTAAGAACTTTATTACCTTTGAACTCTTGAATTTCAGCCATGATGTTTTAACATTTATGATTTGTATAATTTTATTCCGGTTATATATTTGAAATCTTTTAAGTTATATGTAAACAACTCAATATCAAACACCAAAGATGAAGCTGCTATAATTGAATCAGCCAGATGTAAATTATGACTCAAATGAAAGCGTTTAATAAGTTCAATGGACTTAACTGATACTCTTTCATCAAATCCAAAACAGAAACAGATTCTAAATTCTTAATCAGTATACTTTGCTGCTTTTTATTTTCCGAACCTTTTAAAAGTTTTATAATACTTATTGCCAAATTGAAACATTATCCATTCCAATCTTTTCAAATCCTTCCAATGTTGCTTTTTTACCATTTAAAAAATCAATGAAAACATTTGTATCAGACTGAATCATAATTTTTTCTTTCTATCCCAATTCTTTCTAATTTCCTTTAAAGATTTTTTATCTTTCTTCCAAATACCTAATAACAACCTAAGATCTTTATTTATATCTCTATATCGAATGGGCATGGTTTTTTCACCATTGAAAGTTTTTATGGATTTAACCTTGTCAAGTGACTTTAAATAATTAATAAGCTTAAGTGTGCCTTTTGATTTTCTTATTTTAAAGATAAACTCTTGAATTTCAGACATGATGTTTATTAATATTTATTTAATACAAATTTATAATTTTCAAAATTAGTCAAATAACTGTAACTCTCATCGACAATTTTCTTCGGGCCGGCTCTTACTTTTTTCTTATTTTTGCATTTATAATATTTATCAAAAAACTTCCAACCTTTACTTTCCTGCCCCAAAATTTTCTGCTGTATTATATATGACTGATAATAAATTAAAATCTGGCTGTCCTCAGCACATTCATCAAATCCCTCCTCGTATTCCTTAATAAAATATCGCTCATCACTTTCATCCGGATCAAGATCTTTTAATTCTTTATTTTTTTCAATGTCGTTTTCTAAAACTATCTTTCCATTTTCATACTTTAAGCTGTAGGCGTATCCCGCTCCCATTACTGCCGGGCTTAATCTTTCATAAGAAATTATACTCGGTGATTTCCCTGCAATTGCAATTAACTCTGCATTATGTATTTCAAACAGCGGCTCGGGACTTTTTATAAAATCAAATATTAAAAACATATTGTAATCATACATCGTCGCCCCTGTGCCCACATCAAGAATTAACTCTTTATTTCCGTCAGTATCCAGATCAATTAATGTGTCCCAGTTATATCTAGTATAAAAACTGTCCGCATAAAAAACCGAGCTGTTATACTTATCAAAGATTTCTAAACTTCCTGAAAAAAAACTATATTCATTATTTGTCAAAAAAAATCTGTATGAATCAACCTTAATTTCTTTTTCAACAATACTATCATTTTGCGCCTGAACTCTAAATGAACAAATATTTATTATTATAAATAAAAAAATATATCTCATTTAAAATATTGATTTATATTCAAATCAGTGAAAACCATGTTAAACTGTCATTCTAAGCATTAATTCTGAAAAAATAAATATTTAGTATTACAAATAAAAAAATAATTCCCATTTATAATATTGTTTTAATTTAATCAGTGAAATCATGTTAATCCATTCATCTGCGGTCATCTGCGGTCAATCCAAAGTATAATAATCCGCACCCTGATAAAAGCCTGTCTTCTGCTTATCCAGCTGCATAAGAATATCATTAAGCACCGAACTCGCTCCCAGCCGGTATAGTTCAGGCGTCAGCCATTCATCTCCTAGAGTTTCTTTCATCAATACAAGATATGCGATGACATCCTTTGCTGTCTTGATTCCACCTGCAGGTTTCATTCCAATCTTTATGCCTGTTTCATTATAATAATCCCGAATTGCTTCAAGCATTACAAGGGTTACAGGCAACGTTGCTGCCGGCTGAACTTTGCCGGTTGAAGTTTTTATAAAATCCCCGCCGGCCATCATAGCTATGATGCTTGCCTTGCGTACATTATCAAATGTTTCTAATTCACCTGTTTCCAAAATTACTTTCAGGTGAACATCATGCTCAACTTTATGTTTTTCACTGTAAACTATTGATGACTCCATACATGTCTCTTTAATTTGCTTTATCTCATCATAAACAAATTCGTAATCTCCTGACAAAAATTCACCTCTTGAAATCACCATATCAATTTCATCGGCTCCGTCCGCTATACATCTTCTCACATCTTCCAGTTTCAATTTCAATGGATATTGCCCGGATGGAAATGCCGTTGCAACCGATGCAATATACACTCCTGAGTTTCTTACAGCTTCTTTTGCAAACTTTATCATATTGGGATAAACACAAACAGCAGCAACGTGAGGAATTGAATCATCACCCGGCTTCGGATGGATCGCCTTCTGACACATCGCATAAACTTTCCCTTCGGAATCTTTTCCTTCAAGCGTCGTCAGGTCAATCATGGAAATAGCAGTCTTCAAAGCCCATACTTTGCTTTCAGTCTTAATACTTCTCGCAGCAAGAGAAGCAGCTCTTTCTTTCGCGCCGATTTCGTCGACGGAAATGGAAAAGTTGTTTAGAAAGGAATTTATATTTTTCATAAGACTTTTAAGAAAATGCCTTCAAAAATTTTGTTTGATTTCTTATAAAATAGTTTTTCACATCGTTCCATGAAGTGCCATTTAATGAAATCGGATCGGCGTTCTTCTCAGCTTCTTCAAAATAAAGTAACGCTCTATTTAGATGATAAAAGCTGTTTCCATTTACATTAAATTTTTCTAAAAGGTGATTTTTCAATTCAAGCGGTTGCATTTTTTTTAAGATTTCATAAATATCATAGAAATCCCTTTTTGTATTTCTCTGAGAAATTGCTTTACATTTCATACATGCAAGGTCTTCAATGCTCGTCAAATTTATATCCCGATACTTTTCAAATTCACGCAGCAATTTATATGGATATAAGAAAAATGATATACTAATATTATTAATTTCCCCATTAATGGTATCGTCACTGATTGATGTTATTGTTCCGCCAAAATGATTAACAATTATCTTTTCATATTCCTGAGCATCAAATTTATTTTCACTAAAAAAATCAAAATCATAACTCTTACGATGTCCTAGAAGCAAAGCAAGAGCCGTTCCTCCTGCCAAATAAAAAGTATCAGTAACTTTTTTTATTTCGGAAATTCGATTTAGAAGATCGAGTTGCTTGGAATCGAGTGCTTCGAGAAACATAGTACTTCATTTTTATTAATTTTATAATATAATGACCAATAATTAGCTGTTCTTCTATCAATTATTAATGAATTCTTCACTGCATCGATTATTTCATCATCAGAAAAATTTTTAAACATCCAATTTACATGCTCCATTCTTCCGTTTTGCAATATTCTCTCTATAGTGTATTTTTTATACTTCATTACATCCAATTTATCAATATCCGTATCCCAAAATATCGGTTTAAGCAATTTTTTCTCTTCTTGAGTCATAGTCTAAATTAATATTATTCGCTATTTAACCTTCTATAAAATTCTACTATTCTGTTGTCCACTATAATATGTTCCAGTCGGATTTAAAATAAAAAAAGGAATCCCCGCGGTAATTGCAATAATTATTAAAGAAATAATTAATAAATCCATGTTCAAAGATAAATCATTTTTGTAAAGCAATTTTCAAAAAATCTTGAGGAAGGAGTACCGGAATGTCAGATTTCTTATAGTCACTGATATTTCTGGTTACTATTACTTCCTGTAGATTTTTTTTTGCAACTTCATATTGAATACCATCTTCAAAATCAGAGAAATCTGAATTTAATGCGTTTTCGATTATTTGTTCATCTACTGCCAACACTGTGACAATTCTTTTGAACTTTTTCAACACTAATTTCGATTTAATCTTACCGATGCGTTTTGAGAGCAAATAATCTATTGTTGAAAAGCCCAAACTGGAAAATGAAACATTAATAAGTCCTGACTCAGCATAACTAAAAAGCTCCAATGCAACCTCATAATATGGAATCCGCTCTGCTAACAAATCTATAGCTACATTTATATCCACAAAGACCTTATCTTTCATTCATATTTTTTTTCTAAATAATCAGAATAATCTTTTTTATGATCAAAGTTTTTTGGAAGTTTTATGACACCGGCAATACTCTTGACTATTGGTGTAATCTTTATCTTTTCGTTTTTTTCTTTTGAAATTAACTCCAGATAATTTTCCACCATTTTAGAAATACTTGTCTTCCTGACTGAAGCAAGCTTCTTGGCTTTTTCTATCGTGCCTTTGTTTAATTTCAATGTTAATTTAGTGGTCATAGTCGACAGTGTTTTTATACGTCCAATAATAATAATTCTATACGTATTCTTAAAGGATATTTTTCAAAACTTTTTAATCTTATTCAATATCTCCTTCATCTTAGCAGCCATCTCATCGTCTGAAATAATTTTTTCTTGCGACGGTTTCTCGATACTTTTCTTTTGAATATCAGATTCATTAGCTATCATGCTATCTGATAATTTTTGTTTTTCAATATTTTCTTTAATCTCTCCTGCAAACTCTTCTTTAATTTGATCATCTTCTTTCTCTGGAAACTCCTTGTCAATATTTTCTTTCTCGATCTTTTCTTCATCAACTACCAGACTCTCTAATAATTTTTTCTCTTCTTTTATTACTTTTTTAACATCTTCAACAACCTCTTCTTTATCTTTCTCAGTTTTTGTTTCAACGATTTCTTCCTTAGTCTTCTCCCAATTATAAATATTGACCGCAAGCGGTGGTAAAGTGACCTTTATAGAATTCTCAAATTCGAATCTCGGAATATTTTCAGAATGAACGCCTCCAAAATTACCGATTTCGCTCCCACCATACTCTGCTGCATTACTGTTCAATATCTCTTTGTAAAATCCTTTCTTCGGAACTCCGAATATATAATTTTCCCTGAGCACCGGAGTCATATTAAAAGTAAATAGCAACATTTCACTTTTGTGCGAATTATATCTCACAAAACCGATCACGCTATTGTCGGCATCCGAAAAATCCAGCCATTGAAAACCTTTACTGTCAAAATCAACTTCATAAAATGCCGGATGTTCTTTGTACAAGCGGTTTAACTCGCGGAAATATAAGTGAAGCTTATTATTAAAATCATAATTAAGAACATCCCAATCCAACGAAGATTCGGAATTCCACTCACTGAATTGAGCAATGTCATTTCCCATGAAATTTAATTTCTTACCAGGATGACTAAACATAAATCCAAACAGCAATCGTAAATTTGCAAACTTCTGCCATTCGTCCCCAGGCATCTTTTCAATCAACGATTTTTTTAGATGGACAACTTCATCGTGAGAGATGGGGAGTAAAAAATTTTCACTGAACGCATACCATATTGCAAAAGTTAATTTACCGTGATGAAATTTTCTGAATATCGGATCCATAGAAAAATATGCAAGTATATCGTGCATCCACCCCATATTCCATTTCATGTCAAAACCAAGACCCCCAAGATGAACAGGCCTTGTGACTCCGGGCCACGATGAAGACTCTTCAGCTATCATCAT
>Ga0180121_10000231_pt1 | contig 22167 bp, 19 predicted proteins | sample AntDrymUQ5402106_2_FD_129676 | JGI IMG/M metagenome (GOLD analysis project Ga0180121, IMG submission 129676) | Polar desert sand microbial communities from Dry Valleys, Antarctica - metaG UQ540 (21.06) (version 2) (version 2) | ecosystem: Environmental > Terrestrial > Soil > Desert | place...
ATAAAAATGTCAAGACACCCAAATCACATACAAAGGATACTTACCGTTGCTTTCTTCCGAACCTGGCGGAGTTGGGTAACTTTATATTGTTCGGGGCTTGACAATATTTTATATTAATTCGTTGAGACCTGTCTCATCAATCACATAGCTAATATACTCAAGATGACTTAAACATTAAATACAAACCAAAGCATCCAATGATAATATTTGCGATCCACATACCCATGAAGGGGCTTAATAATGCTCTGTCAGCAAGCTTTTCGCCTCCTATCAAACAGGCCCAATACATGAGAAAAAATAAAAGTGACAAACCTGCTGCAATTCCGAAGCCTCCTTTTCTTACCCTGTATCCAAGAGGTGCCCCGACAAGGACAAAAATTACACAAGCAAATGGAATAGAATACTTCTTATATATTTCTACCTGGTAAGTATCGATCTGCTTTTCAAGCTGGGTCGACATGACTCCGATATTTTTAAACTCATTTCGCTTGTTTATAAAAAGCATTATGAAATTATTCAGGCTGTCATAGGCCGACACAATATTCGACTGAATAACTTTAGGCTCGGCTTGAGTTATATTTTCATCCTGTAATTGTTTTGTAAATGTTGTATCTATAAACTTTATACTTTGAAGTCTATTAATGTCTCCGCTCAACGTTTTAAAAAATCTATCCTCTAAATTTTCACGAATTACTTTAAAACTATCCACGACCCGGTTCATTGCATCAGCAGACAATTCCCTGTCTCCTCTCATAAAAGTATTTTCATTCGAGGCTTTAAACCCAAACCCTTCGGCATCAAAGGTCAGTCTGTGCTTATCAAATTTTATTTTCCTGTAATTATTGTTAACGTCTTTCAAATTGAGCTGGTGTATCTCCCCATTGTTCAGATTCATTATAACTTTTTTGAAATCATTTGTAAAACTTATATCTCCGCTTTTCGCTGTCAGCAGATTTTTGTTTTCAGAATTTGAATAATCATATATGTAAACTCCTTCAATGTTATTATTGTTGGGGAAGGTTTTTTTTACAAGTATCTGCACGCCATTAAGGTCGTTCGAAAATTGTCCCGGCTCGAGAATAAATGTCGGTTTGGTTTTTGAAATATCATAAAGAAGAATTCTTGCTTTATGATTGGCTTCGGGAAGTACGTCATTATTAAATCTTATCATCAGGTAAAATATGAAGAAGGAAAATATCATAAGTGGAAGCATTAGTCTCTTCAAGCTAATACCACTTGCTTTCATAATTGTGATCTCGTTAGTCGATGACAAATTTCCGAAGGTCATCAAAGATGCAACAAGCATTGCCATCGGTACCGCAAGAGTCAGCATCCATGCGAGATTCAGCGAGATTAACTGGATAATAACCCATATGCTTAAACCCTTTCCCACAAACTGATCTAATGATTTTATCAGAAACTGGAATAAAAAAATAAATATCACAACTCCCAGCGCGAATATGAAAGGGGTAATGAGAGATTTTAATATATACCTGTCTAATAAGTTCATAGAGTGTATTGAGTGTATAGAGTGTATTGAGTGTGTTGAGTGTATAGAGTGTATAGAGTGTGTTGAGTAAAAGAAGTCATTAATTTTAGTTTCTAAGTTTCATTTCAATGATTTTATTAAACCGGAAATTATTTTGGAAGTTTCAGTGCATTTGTCATATAATTCTTTAAATGTTTCTTCGGCTATATAATTTGCATCAAATGCGATATATAATGCAGATTGAACTTCCGCTACTGAACCATGAGCAAAAAATAGAAACTGTCTAAATTCTTTGTGAGTCCTTCTTCCAAAACCTTCAGCAATGTTTAACATAATAGAAATTGCTGCTCTTCTAGTTTGATCCCTCAAAGGAAAATCCCTATTAAATAATCCTTCTGAAGTAATTAAGTAGATTTCTTTGACAACAAATCTTGCTCTTTGCCAACAAATCAAATCTTCAAATTTCTCAATCCTTGCCATTTTACCAAAGAATTTTATAAATTTTTTTATCAATTTATAAAATCTTCATTGCAATAATCTATTACAAATCGCGTCTAAGACAATTTACTCTATACACTCCGCACTCTATACACTCCGCACTCTATACACTCCGCACTCTATATACTCCGCATTCTAAACACTCCGCACTCTATACACTCAATACACTCAGCACTCGAAGTTCCTTTCCTACTTTTACAAAAGCTTTTATACACTTATCCAAATCATCTCTTGAATGAGCAGCAGATAATTGAACTCTTATCCTTGCCATACCTTTTGCAACAACCGGATAGAAAAATCCTATAACATAGATTCCTTTCTCAAGTAATTTGGCCGACATGTCCTGAGAGAGCTTTGCGTCATAAAGCATTATGGGAACTATCGGATGAATACCGGGCTTTATATCAAAACCGGCTTCAGTCATTTTTTCTCTGAAATATATTGTGTTCTCCTCCAACTTGTCTCTTAACTCTGTGGTTTCGCTTAAAATATCAAAAACTTTTATTGAAGCTCCGACTATTGACGGGGCAAGAGAGTTTGAAAATAAATACGGTCTACTTCTCTGCCTTAGCAACTCAATAATTTCCTTCCTCCCGCTTGTAAATCCTCCCATGGCACCGCCGAGGGCTTTCCCCAAAGTTCCAGTAATTATATCAACTCTTCCTATTACGTCATTAACTTCGATAGAACCTCTTCCTGTCTTTCCTAAAAAACCAGTGCAATGGCATTCATCCGTCATTACCATTGCTTGATATTTATCCGCAAGGTCACAGATATCTTTTAAGTTTGCGATCACACCATCCATTGAAAAAGCACCGTCTGTGCAAATAATTATTTGATTTACGCCTGCGGCTTTTGCTTCCTTTAATTTTTCTTCAAGATCATTCATGTCATTATTCTTATATCTGTATCTCATTGCTTTGCAAAGACGGACTCCATCGATAATGCTGGCGTGATTGAGCTCATCAGAAATTATAGCATCCTTTTCTCCAAGCAATGGTTCGAATACACCCCCGTTTGAGTCAAAACAGGCGGCATATAATACTGTGTCTTCCGTACCTAGGAACTTGCTTATTTTTTCTTCAAGTGTTTTGTGAATTGTCTGTGTTCCGCAAATGAATCGGACTGAAGACATTCCATAACCCCATTCATCAAGAGTTTCATGAGCAGCTTTTATGACGTCAGGATGTGAGGAAAGTCCGAGGTAGTTGTTAGCACAAAAGTTAAGCACCTCCTTACCATTAACCTTAATCTTTGCGGCCTGGGGAGTTTCGATTAATCTTTCTTTTTTGAAAAGACCCTGCTCTCTAATTGAGTCTAATTCTTTTTGCAATACAGGTTTAAATTGTGAAAACATTTCTCTTAGTTAAAAGTTAAAAGTTTGTAAGGTTTGTAAAGTTTGTAAAGTAATTATTTTAGATTAATTTGATTACAAAATATGATTTTTTTTAGAAGGGTTTAAGACAATTTCACTGCACAAATTTTGTTAGAAATAATTTCTGCAACTAAATTTAAATGATAACTTTTAATTAACCATTTATTTAAATATTTTACAAAAATTCTTAAACTGATTGGACAATAAGAAATCAGCACTTGAAATCGTTAAGCGACTTGCCCGTGAATATCCTGATGCAAAATGTCACCTTGAATTTAATTCTCCTTTTGAGCTGCTTGTGTCAACATTACTGGCGGCTCAATGTACTGATGTACGTGTAAATTTTGTTATGACACCTTTATACAAATCAAAATATAGTTATCCTTCCGATATTTTAAATGACGGTGAAGAAAACTTTCGGAGGAATATTAATTCTATAAATTTTTATAATAATAAGGCAAGGTTTGTTTTATCTCTTTGCAAAACTTTAGTAGATAACTATGACAGCAAAGTTCCGCAAACAATGGAAGAGCTTATTTGTTTGAATGGAGTCGGCCGAAAGTCAGCCAGTGTTGTTCTGGGAAATTGTTTTGGAAAAAATGATGTCATCATTGTTGATACTCATCTGATGCGTGTAACAACGAGGCTAGGGTTGATTGCAAGTGAAAATCCAGAAAAAATCGAAGAGGAGCTGAAACAAATAATTCCTGAGAACGAACAATTTCATTTCTCAATGAGAATAGGCGAGCATGGACGACAGATTTGTAAAGCGAAGAGTCCTAATTGCAGAGAATGTTTTCTGAATGACATATGCCCAAGTGCCTTCAGGGTATAGAGTGTATGGAGTGCGGAGTGTGGAGTGCGGAGTGTATGGAGTGCGGAGTGTATGAAATATTGACTGTATAGAAAAATATAAACTAAATAAAATTTGAAGAAAACAAAAAAAGATCTTGCAAAGATAGAAGTGTTACTGATGGACCTTGACGGTTGTCTGACTACAGGACATATAATTTACTCCAGTACAGGCGAAGACATAAAAATGTTTCACACTCACGACGGCTACGGAATAACAAGAGGTATCGAATTAGGACTTAAGTTTGGTGTAATTAGCGGTATGAGTTCGAAGGTGAATAAACACAGAGTAGAAAGATTGAAAATTCATTATATTTATGAAGATATTAAAGATAAGGTTTTGCCGTTTGAAGAACTCAAGGAAAAATATAATTTGAAGGATGAAAACTTTGCATATATCGGTGATGACGAGTTTGATATACCTTTATTAAAAAAAGTCGGATTCTCTTGTGCTCCGAAGAGCGCGATAGATGAAGTGAAGAAGCATGTCCATTATGTCTGCAAGAAAAACGGTGGTGAAGGGGCTGTGAGAGAGATCATTGATATGATCTTAAAGGCCAAAGCGCTGATTTAGAGATAGCATCCTTATTTACCAATCCTTCTATCTTAACCAATATTAAAGCTGAATTAACATTTGGTAGAGCAGAAAAAACACTGGTGAAGCTGTATAAACCATTGGTAGAGCAGGAAAAATATTGGTGGAGCAGAAAAAATATTTGGTAGAGTTTACAAAATATTTAATCGTGGCTCATGTACTTTGTCTTCTGATTTTAAAGTGATCAATTTGGTTAAATAAAATTACAAAATCAGATTTTTTAAAATTAATAAAGGAAATTTTTTAATATTTATCTTGCGAGAGAAATTGCGTCAAAAAAAATCATAAATTAAACATTAAAAGATTAACATTATGAAAACACCTTTATTCCGCAAGGGACGGGGGATCTGAATTCCTTTGAGGAAAATTTCCTGGCAATCAATTATCCGCCGGTTTTCCATCACCTCCATCTCACATATATGAGATTGAATTAAAAAATTAATATTTATAACTTTTGCTATGAAAATTATTACAAAAATATTATTCATCGTTTCTATATTTTTATCACCAATTCAGACTACCTTATCTCAAAATAATTTAAGGATCGAGCATATCTCCCTCGAACAGGGAATTTCCAATAATCTTATCTACAGCATAATACAAGATAGCAAGGGGTTCATATGGTTCGGAACAATGTTTGGACTAGTAAGATATGATGGGGTTGAATATAAAACCTATCGCTATGACCCTACGGACTCTAATTCCCTTTCCAATGACGACATTATATCCATTTACGAAGACAAAAATGGAATTCTCTGGATCGGAACTTACAACGGGGGCCTAAATAGGTACGAAAGGCAGACAGGTACATTTACAAGGTTTTTGAACAATTCAGCCGATCCAAAAAGCATTAGCAGCAACACAATATGGAAAATTTTCCAGGATAGAAAAGGTGTGATGTGGTTTGGAACCGAAGATGGCGGGCTTAATAAATTTGAAAATGGCGAATTTACTGTTTATAAAAACGACCCCAATAAAGATGGCTCTATCACTGCAAACAATATCAGAAGCATTGCTGAAGATGAGAGAGGAAATCTCTGGATAGGTACAATCGGCGGTGGATTGAATTTGTTTGACAAAGAAAAAGAAATGTTTTCGAATTACAAATATGATTCTTTAAATAAAAAAAGTATAAACGGAAATTCAATTACTTCGATCGTTCCCGATGATAATGGAATTTTATGGGTCTCCACTGGAAGAGGACTGAACAAATTTGACATGAAAAAAAACGAATTTTTACGATTTGAAGCAGATACCACAAATCCGTCAAGCATCAACAACAGTTATATTTTTTCAATCGAAAAAGAAGGATCTGATCACCTGCTTATCGGCACACAGAATGGATTGAGCAGGTTTCAAAAATCATCCGAAAAATTCGAACAAATCAAAATTTATCCGGGAAGAAAAAATCAGGGAAGCGTACTTACATTTACAAAAGATAAATCCGGTGTCATATGGATCAGCACTTATCTCGAAGGTTTACATAAAATTTATGAGCAACCGGAAAAATTTAAAAGCTTCCTGCCTGGTAATAACGTGAAGAGTATTTATGAGAGCAAATCAGGATTGATCTATGCTGGTACAACAAACGGGCTGGAGGTTATCGATAAAACAGGAATCAATATTGTTACATATCTTCACGAAGAACAAAATCCTAATAGTTTAAGCAACAACGTAATAAATTCCCTTACGGAAGACGGCACAGGGATTTTATGGATTGGTACAAATCATGGATTGAACAAGTATGATCCGGAAACAAAAAAGTTTTCAAGATTTTTCAATGAATCCGCCGATAATACATTAAGCAGCAACAATGTATTGAAAGTTTATTTTGATAAATCGGGAATATTGTGGGCAGGAACAGATAATGGACTAAACATGCAGATAAAGAATTCCGAAAAATTTATCCAATATAAAAATGATGAAAGCGATAATAACAGCTTAAGTGAAAATACTATTTTGTCAATTTATGAAGACACCGAAGGCGTGCTATGGATTGGTACTTACAGGGGATTGAATAGGTTTGATAAAAGTACCGGAAAGTTCAAATGCTATAAACAGGATCCGGCCAATTCAAAAACGATCAGCAGCAATTATGTGTTTTCATTCTGTGAAGATAAAAGTGGAAACTTCTGGATCGGAACAGGCGGTGGTCTGAATATTTTTGATAGGAAAACTGAAACATTTATCAATTTCAATGAAAGCCGAGGGCTTCCGAACAGCGTGATCGCAGGTATTGAAGAAGATAAAGAAGGATTTTTATGGATAAGTACCTTCAAGGGAATTTCTAAATTTGATTTGAATAACAGGTCTTTCAAAAATTATGATGCCGACGATGGTTTGCAAAGTAATATGTTCAATACCGGTTCCTATTATAAAACAAGCGAAGGTGTAATTCTTTTCGGAGGTATAAATGGTTACGATGCCTTTGATGCTTCAAAAATGGAAGAAAATAAATTCATAGCTTCTGTATTCTTAACTTCACTTACAAAGTATGACGGGAAAAACAAAACCGAACTGGATATCTCTTTCTTGAAAGAAATAGAATTAGACTATAAAGAAAATGTAATTGATCTTAATTTTTCATCATTGGATTTTACAAATCCTAAAAAAAATAAATATGTATATCAGCTTGAAGGTTTTGATAAAGAATGGATACAAAGTGAAAATACGAATGAAGCAATCTATACAAATCTCGATCCAGGAAATTATACGTTTAAAGTTAAAGCTACGAATTCCGACGGAATCTGGAATGATCAGCCGGCTTCCATTAACATAAATATAATTCCGCCCTTCTGGAAAACATGGTGGTTTTACAGCTTGATCATTATTTCATTGGCCTTAGTTCTTATTGCATTTCATATTTACAGAGTAAGAAGGAAGGTTAAAAATTTAATTCAGCTTGAGAAAATCAAAGAGCAAGAAAGAGAGTTCATGCGCGAACAGGCATCCAGAGATTATCATGATGAACTAGGTCATAAACTTACCCGCATTTCAATGTACAGCCGCCGTATAAATAAAAAACTCCGGCCTACTGCAAACGGACTTACACAAGATCTCAACAGCATTATCGAAACTTCCAACAGTCTTCAGAGCGGTGCTAAAGATTTGATATGGGCAATGAATCCGCACGAAGACTCGTTGTATGACTTTGCCGTGCGGCTGAGAGATTTTGGGAATGAGCTTTTTGAAAACACAGGAATGGTGTTTCATACAGATGGGATAACCAATGACTTGAGAAACATATCTCTTTCGATGAACAGCAAGCGTCATCTTATTTATATTTTTAAAGAAGGCATGAATAACATTTTAAAATATGCGGGCTGTAAAAATGTGAATTTAAAATTCACACTCTATCAGGACGATCTGGAAATGCTGCTCGAAGATGACGGAGTAGGATTTGATATCAATAATTGTGCAAAGGGTTACGGACTTAAGAATATTTTCTCCCGGGCAAAACAAATCAACATTAATGTAAATATTGACACTGAAGAGACTGCGGGGACGAAGATCAGATTGAAAACGAATATTTCAAATTTAGTTACCGTTTAAATGATAACTGTTTCGATTGTTGAAGATGATAAACTGATTCGTGAAGCTCTCAAGGATTCTATTAATGAAGCCGAAGGATTTGAATGCATCGGTTCTTACGGCGACTGCGAAAGCGCAATTGAGGATCTGAGCAAAAACAGACCTGACGTAATGATGATGGATATTCAGCTTCCGGGAATGTCGGGTATAGAAGGTGTCAAAAAGATCAAAGATAGATATCCGAAAATCGATGTGATAATGCTTACGGTACACGAAGATCTTTCACTTGTTTTCCAGGCGCTGACCGCCGGCGCTTGCGGTTATCTCGACAAAAGCGCTTCCGAAGAAAAGATACTTGATTCGATAAAGGAAATTTACGAGGGCGGTGCGCCAATGTCTTACAAGATCGCAAAGCTTGTTGTTTCATCTTTTCAAAAGAAAACCGAAACAGCACTTACACAAAGAGAATTCGATGTTCTCGATCAACTCTGCAAGGGACATTCATACAAAGAAATCGCCTACAAACTTTTCATCACTGTCGGAACTGTCCGCCATCACATCAAAAACATTTATTACAAACTGCATGTACATTCCAAGTCTGAAGCCGTTGCCAAGGCGCTTAAGGAAAGGATTGTAAACTAATCAATTTTGCACATTTAAAATTCAATTGTAATATTTGGTAAATTCGGTAAAAAAGAATGAAACTAAAAATACCTAATTATCCATTTTTAAAATTCTCTTTACTTAGTAAATTAAAAAAACAAAGTTTACAGAAAAATATGGAAACTAACAGAGATCATTGGGAAAGAATCTATACAACTATGAAATCTTCTGAAGTCAGCTGGTGGCAGGAGAATCCGAAAACATCAATCGAGTTTATTCATAGTTTTCATCTCCCAAAGTCGGCGAAAATAATTGACATCGGAGGAGGTGACAGTAAACTTGTGGATTACTTACTTGATGAGGGTTTTGAAAATATTACAGTGCTCGACATATCAGAACACTCGTTGAACAGGGCAAAGCACCGATTGGGAGATAAAGCAAAAAAAGTGAAATGGATTGTTTCCGATATTACTGAGTTCGACCCTTCAATGGAATATGATCTCTGGCATGACAGGGCGGCATTTCATTTTTTACTTACTAAAGGGCAAATAAGAAAATATTTGTCTGCTGCCCATGAAGCTATTAAAGGAAACGGCTATATGACCATTGGAACTTTTTCCGAAAAAGGACCGGATAAATGCAGCGGACTTGATATAAAAAAATATTCGGAAACTGAATTACAAGATCAGTTAGAAAACGGATTTAAGAAAATACGCTGTATTCATGAAGATCATTTTACTCCATTTAATACCACTCAAAATTTTTTATTCTGTAGTTTCAGGAAAAGGATATAAAGAATACAATTCCCTTTACTCATTATTTTAGGTTATTGTAAGAGTGTTACCTTTTCCGGAAAACAATAGATACTGCAAAAATCAGAATGAAAGATATTATTCCTCCAAAATATAAAAGTCTGCACAAAGTGTGACGGCAAAGGCGCAAAGTCAAACAGCGGTTTCAATAAATGTTCGCACTGCAACGGGTCGGGAGAGATCAGACAGGTTTCAAGATCGATCTTCGGGCAGTTTGTAAATGTCACGATGTGTAATCATTGCAACGGTGAAGGAAGAGTTATAAAAGAGAAGTGTGATGAATGTCACGGTGAAGTCAGAGTTAAACATGAATCGAGAATTAAAGTTGATGTTCCATCCGGAGTGCAGGAAGGGAATTACATTCCGCTGAAGGGTCAGGGTAACGCAAGTGTAAGAGGCGGTCATGCCGGAGATTTGCTTGTCTTCATTAAAGAGGGAGAGCATAAAGATTTTGTCAGAGAAGAAGACGGTATTTATTATGATCTGGAAGTAAGCATCATAGATGCAATAATGGGCGCGGACGTTGTAGTTCCGACTCTTACCGGTAAAGCAAAATTAAGTATAGAGCCCCGGAACAGTCTCGGGAAAGTTACTGCGGATGAAAGATAAAGAAATCAAACATCTTAATGCACACGGACGAGGCGATCAGATAGTAAGAATGAATATTCACATTCCAAAAAAAATTACACAGAAAGAAAAAGAGCTCTTAAAAGAATTAAGCAGATCGGAAAACTTTAAGCCGAGGCATACACAGTCTACTACTAATGAGAAGAAGGCAGAGAAAAATTTCTTTAAGACAGTGTTTAGTTAGATTTTTTCTTTAGTTAAGTTTATTAACACCAAACCATGTAAGAATTTGGTTTGGTGTTTTTTATTTTTATTTGTGTTGAGGTAAAAGTATTTTTAGCATCTACGTTGATGGTTTAGAAAGGATTACTTTTCATCTTAATTGTTTTAACTCTGACAGTGAGTCTGACTGCCGAAAGAAGGGTGTCACCAATGAGGCTATAAATTGTAGATTAAAATTTTAAATCTTCGGGATCTCTTCTACTATCCCATATATGAAGAATTCTAACATACTCCTCGGTTGTTTTATAAAATATCTGATAGTCTCCTTTAATAAAAAACGAATTTGAATATTTTTATATTTTCTTCCTATGAACGGGTATTTACTTATCAATCTGATTGATTTTTTTAAAAATCTATCTAATCTTTTACTATAATTTTTATTACCAATTCTTTTATACCAATAATCTAAAATTACAATCCTGTCGGCTATTGAATGGGGTGACCAAATTACTTTCTTAACCATTCATCAACTAATTTATCCGCTTCTTCATTCGTGAGAAAATTACCTTTCTTAATTTGATCGTCTGATTCCAGAATTCTCTTCACTTGATCATCAGAAACTTTTGGAACGGTTGAGAGTCTGTATCTATTGTCTATGATTTCCTTAACCGCTAATAGAAAATCATCATCTTCTATATTTTCGATACTTTCATGTAGAACACTTTTAATTTCTTCGGAAGACATATAATATCAATTTAAGTTTTACTTTAGTCAATTTAAGATGTTTCAAAAAGAGATTCAAACCTAATTTTGAAGTGATGTTTTTTTATTTATATTACAAGTTCTAAATCAAACTTCAGGAAGATCGTTGAGGGTGAAAGAGAGATGTATCAAACATTTGAATTCACACGCCAGAGGCGACGAGATAGTCAGAGTCAATATTCATATTCCGAAAAAACTGACACAGAAAGAGAAAGAGCTTTTAAAAGAATTAAGCAAGTCGGAAAACTTTAAGCCGAGCCATACACAGTCTACTACTAATGAAAAGAAGACAGAGAAAAATTTCTTTAAGACAGTGTTTAGTTAGATTTTTCTTTAGTTAAGTTTATTAACACCAAACCATGTAAGAATTTGGTTTGGTGTTTTTTTATTTGTGTTGAGGTAAAAGTATCCTGTCGGCTATTGAATGTGGTGACCAAATTACTTCATAAAACTTTACCTCTGATTTCATTCCATTCAAAGACAAAGAAAATATCATTAAATAAAAAATATAGAACGGGATTTAAAATGGTTCTCACTATTACGGCCTGATCACACCTACAAAATTATAAGCATTATTTTCGGCTCACCGCATCCGACGCATCAACAAATGAGTCACCGTTTAGATCGGAAGACAAATATCCTGTAGAGAAATTAAATGCTGTGTTACCAATAATGGGCTGATCAGAACCATCAACTACCCCGTCTTGATTAACATCCCCGCTATACACACCATCGGAATCTATAAATGCTTGATTGTTACCTTAAGCCTTATTCTAGTCAGTCGAAAAATCACATTTACCGTCTTAGCTGAGTCACCAGTGATTAAAATAACAAGACTAAACAATCTTAAAAGCCGGACTCAGCGAAAAGCATCTTATAGACTCTTTGCAGTTACTTCCGCTTTTAAATAAAATTTATATTTGATTCTTGAGTATGACAATGCGGGGACATCAATTGCAATAGTTTCGTTCCCGAGTGATCTCAGCGCTAATTAAGGAGTAACCTTACTTACAAAGTTAAAAGCGTTATTATCCGCAACGGAGGCGTCACTAGCATCTACAAAACCATCGCCCGTTAGATCAGTGTCAACATATCCTGTCACGAAATTAGATGCGTCATTATCTATTCTCCCAGCATCTGTTGCATCAACTACTCCATCCTGGTTTACATCACCGCTATAAAATGCAAATCTAACCGGTGATGCATCAACTTGTTTCATATTATTTCCAAATGCTTTATTAATGGAATTTGTAAAATCATACGTCATTGTTGCATTTATAAATGAATTCGCCGTTGAACTCCAAGTTTCAATGGAATTTCGATGCTTTACTTGTAAGTAAAAAGGAACGGAAGCAGGACTATAGAAAATAAGAGTGCCTGTTCCAGCGGTAGTCAGAAAAACTTTTGACGAATCAATAACTCCAAATGGAGATGAAGAATTTCTTAAAAAAACTTGGACTGTATCCTGAATTATTGAATTCGTGGTCTCATCATAAAGTCCTTCAATAAATACTGTCAAATTTAGAGTTTTAAAAACCTGTGGACTTTCTCTCGCTTTAAATCCGGAAAATGGAATTGGTGTATAATTATTATAATATTTCCATGGTCCATATTTTTGATATGGATTACTTGTTAATTTGTATTGTACCCTTGCTCTCCATTTATATTCATTCGTCAATGAAAGACCGGTTAAATCAGCTGTAAAGTTTTTTCCTGTTTGTAACAAATCTGAAAATGTTCCTACCGGAGTACCAGCAACACTATTGGTGATCGGATTTCCTGAAAATGGAATACCATTTGTTTTGTATTCATAAATCATCTTACCTTGAGATCTTCCAAATGGACTTCTTGCAAAAATACTTAATCTGGATTGAGCATCTATTCCGGTTAACCCACCTGCTGACACAACATTTCCATTTACCGGATTAAATTGTTGCACCAATGCTTTTCCACCGGCACCGTTTCCATAATATACAAAAGCTCTGCCTTCGTTACTTTGCCCATTATCATAGTACAAAGATCCCACTATTACATCGCTTGCCCCATCTCCATTTACATCACCTGCAGAAGAAACACTGCATCCAAATTGAGCAGATACTTGATTAGATTCTGTTGTCCAGTTTTCTGAAAGTGATAAACCTGTTGAAGAACCTAAATATATAAATACCTTGCCTTCATCACCTTGACCGTTATCAAGATATGGTGCACCCACAATCACGTCACTGTATCCATCGCCATTAACATCTCCGGCAATTGATACACTAAATCCGAAAAGAGCACTTGCCTGATTAGATTCTGCAGTCCAATTGGGTACTTCAGATAAACCAACAGAAGATCCTAAATATACATAAGTTCTTCCTTCATTAGTTTGCCCGTTATCAAGCCATGGTGCACCTACAATGACATCACTATATCCATCACCATTTACGTCCCCTGCTGTAGAAACGGAAGTTCCAAATTCAGAATCGGAAACGTTGGGTTCAGCAGTCCAGTTTTCTATTATTGATAAACCCGAAGAAGAGCCCAAGTAAAGATAGGCTTTTCCTTCATTAGTTTGTCCATTATCATATAATCTCGCTCCACCAATTACATCACTGAATCCATCTCCATTTACATCTCCTGCGGTTGCAACACACCATCCAAAATTTGCACTTGCCTGATTACTTTCTGCAGTCCAATTGGGTATTGTAGATAATCCAGTTGCAGAACCTAAATATACGTTTGCTCTTCCTTCATCTACATGTCCATTATCATAATATCTTGCTCCAACAATTACATCACTAAATCCATCTCCATTTACATCACCTGCAGTGGAAACATTGTTTCCGAAATGTGCGTTTGCCTGATTACTTTCTACCATCCAATGTGGTATTGTCGATAAACCTGTTGCAGATCCCAAGTATACAAATACCCTTCCTTCATCTGCTTGTCCGCTGTCAAGATATGGAGCACCAATAATCACATCACTATAACCGTCACCATTTACATCGCCCGCTGTTGAAACACTATGCCCGAAAAGAGCACTTCCTTGATTAGATTCAGCAGTCCAGTTTTCTATTGTTGACAAACCGGAAGACGAACCTAAGTAAAGATATGCTCTTCCTTCGTCGGTTTGTCCGTTATCAAAGTAGGGTGCACCGACAACAACATCACTATAGCTATCACCATTTACATCACCCGCACCTGAAACAGACCATCCAAAATTGGCATTACTTTGATTACTTTCACCTGACCAATTTTGTGTTAAAGATAAATTTGAAGCTGAACCATAGTAAGCAAATACCTTTCCTTCATCACTTTGTCCATTATCATATAAATATGCACCAACTATTACATCACTAAAACCATCGCCATTCACATCACCTGCTGTTGAAGCAGAAATTCCAAAAGAAGCAGATGCTTGATTGCTTTCACTTGTCCAGTCAGGTGAATTTGATAAACCGTTCGCTGAGCCATTATATACAAATACTTTTCCTTCATCCGTTTGCCCGCTGTCTAAATTCGATGCTCCTACAATTACATCACAATATCCGTCGCCATTGACGTCACCTGCAGTAGAAACACAAATTCCAAAATTTGCTGATGCCTGATTAGATTCTGCAGTCCAGTTTGGTGTTAAGGATGCACCTCCGGAAGAGCCATGATAAACAAATACCTTCCCTTCATCTGTTTGGCCACTATCTAAATTAGATGCTCCCACAATGATATCACTATAACCGTCACCATTTATATCTCCTGTACCGGAAACACTAATTCCATAATTTGCAAATGTCTGATCGGATTCAACACTCCAAATTTCTGATAAAGCTAAGCCTGTAGATGAACCAAGATATAAGAATGACTTACCTTCATCTGTTTGTCCGTTATCAAATAAATGTGCACCAATTATTACATCACTGTATCCATCTGCATTGACGTCAAAAGCTGTTGAAACACAAAAACCAAAAAATGCATTTGCCTGGTTGCTTTCAGCAGTCCAGTTTGCTACGGCAGAAAGTCCTGTTGAAGATCCGTGAAATACAAACGCTCTTCCTTCATTACTCTGTCCGTTATCAAATAGGTGAGAACCTATTATTATATCACTGTATCCATCACCGTTTACATCTCCGGCAGAAGAAACACTGTTTCCAAATAAAGCACTTGCCTGATTGCTTTCGGCAGACCAATTATGAGTGAGTGATAATCCCGATGCAGATCCATGATAAACAAATACTCTACCTTCATCAGTCTGTCCGCTGTCATATTTATTTGCTCCCACTATTACATCACTAAACCCATCGCCATTAACATCACCTGCTGTAGCCACACGGAATCCAAATTCAGCATTATTCTGGTTTGATTCAGCATTCCAATTTGCAGAATTACTCAACCCTGTTGAAGAACCATAATAGACGAAAGCTTTACCTTCATCAGTCTGACCATCGTCAAATTTATTAGCTCCTACGATTACATCACTAAATCCGTCACCATTTACATCACCTGCCGTTGAAACACTAATCCCAAATTGAGCGCTCGGCTGATCGCTTTCTGCTGACCAGTTTGAAGATGAAGAAAGCGGATCGATAGTAATAGGATAGACTGCGTCTTCGTCATTGACGCATATTGTGAATTGGTTGATTTGTTGATTGGTTAATTTGTCATGATTTGCGATTTTAGATTTATCTTTTTCATCTTTTAACTTGTAACTTGAAACTTGTAATTTGAAACTGCTCTCAAAATATGCACGAAGCTCTTTCCCGTTTGCATCCCAGCATTTCAAAGAAGAATATTTCATTATATCTCGACCGGCATTATCTTTAAACATCAGTGCATCTGCGCCAACTATCATTTTTAACTTTGTATCTGCTGATAAATTCAATCTTAACGTACCTTCACCTTCGGGTCTGTTCTTAATAGTAAAATCCTGTCGCATACCTTCTTTAGTATTAGTATAATCAATTCTCATATAATTATTTTCAATCGAAGCTTTATTTTTGTCAACTTTCATCTCACTTCCATCAAAATTTTTAAATTCAGAATTCCTAATTCCAAATTCGTAATTGCCGTTTTGCGTCTCGCGTCTTACATCTCGCGTTTTAAAATCAATACTCCATTCAGGAATCTTCTCATATTTTTTATCTTCTTCTCTGATATTCTTATCTCTAACATCGAAAAGTGGAATCTTTTCTTGACGAGTCTTTGCGATGAACCCGTCTTTATTGTAGATAAAACGAATATTGTTCTTTCTGTTTGGTGACTGGTAAGAATTTAGCTCTTCACTAAATGAAATATTGTATTCATCCTTTGAGACTTGCTCTATTGCTTTTGAATACCAATCGGTGTTTTGAATATCTCCTTCGCTATCGGATTTAAGATTTTTATTTACCGAACTTAAATCCAATGGTGATGGAAAAGTATTGTTTGAGATTTTTAGAAATAATTTCTGATTTTCATTACTGGGAATTTTTACTGCTGAAATCAGACAGAATGTGAAGATCAAAAAAGTTAATGGCAGAAGTAAATTTTTGTTTGTCATTATTCCTCCTTTAAATTATATTTTTTCTAAATTACATAATTGTTTTAGGATTTACAATATTATCATTATTTCCTATTCCATTATAACTTTGGACCCACTGTCCGCTAACAGTAAAAAGCTAAATATAAGGAAACGTAAATGTTTCTTCATAATCAAATAAAGAAATTATAGAATATTACTTTGCTAGAAGCATTCGTTTTGTTTTTGTAAAATCATTTGCTATTAATTCATAAAAATAAACTCCGCTTGATAAATCTATAGGATTCCAATTGTATCGGTAACTCCCGGAATTTAAGTTTTGATTTACTAATTCCGTAATTTCCTTTCCTGTAATGTCATATACTTTCAATTTGACATAAGCCTTTTCCGGTAAATTAAATCCTATCTTTGTATTCGGATTAAATGGATTCGGATAATTTTGCTTTAATGAGAATGATTTCGGAATGTCGTTTGAAGGGTTTTGATTTATACCGGAGCCGAATGTCCATTCATAAAATCCTATTGTCGGCGTGCTTTTCCTCGTTGTTCCAAAGTAATCTGTGGTAATTCCTGTTATCTGAATTCCAGAATTGATACAATTTGAATTTGAGCGAACTTTGAAATTATTCACCGAAGAAATACTGTTACTGTCGAGAAATAGCGGATGCCCGGTGATATTATTCTTATTGTTAAGCCCTGGTGGATATCCGTGAATGAAACAATTGTTCCTGAATTCCCACGCAGTATTGTAGTCATTACTTTCTGTAAAATAATTTCTATACACCGGCATTATAGAAGAGTATTTTGCTCTGCATAAAATGTTATTGTAAAATTCACAGCCTGATGGAGGTATTCTTGAAGGATTAATTTCAGGCTCCAGATAAAATGATTCATATCCGATAGTATTAAAGACTGTGTTATAATAAATCTTGATATTGCGATAACTGTCATTTGGAAAATTATTAAAATCATCATCAAACCATCCGAAAGCAGGACCGGTTCGGATGATAAGATTATTATAAATTTCAATGTTTTCTACAATTCTGTCAGATACATAATCGTTACCTTCGGCGGCCCAGAACACTCCAACTCCGGGTTGAGAATATCCTCCTTTAAATATTCTGTTGTAGGTATAATTGTTAGACTTTACAAAGTTATTTCGTATCACTCCATCCTGGCAGTTATCCAAATAAATATACGCGCTGAAACAATCTTCCACTTTATTATTTTCTATCAGAAAATTTTTTGCACGCACCAATGCTATTCCTTCACCCCATGCATTATGAACATAGTTGTTTCTGAATGTTATATTTTCGCAATCTCCAATTGAAGAAGGGTAAGGATATGTGCAAAGAGCTGCCTCCCAGAAAGAAGGAGCAGTCCCACCTGTGTTTCGGATTACTGCATTTGATACTTCACAGTTTTCTACTGTTACCTCTTTTGCCTGAATTAAGATTCCTTGCCTAAATGTATTAGAAACTTTACAACCTGAAATTTTTATATTTCTGCTTATACTAATATCGCTGACAAGGCGTATTCCGGAGCTGCTGTCATTATTTGTAATTTGTAAATTTCTGACTTCAATATTTCTTGAACTTTGAATCGTAAGTATTCCTTCCCAAAACGCGGTAAAATTTGCTCCGAGTCCGTCCAAAATTACAACTTCATTATTGTAAGGCATTATATTCATAATTTCGTTATTGGTATTATTCAATCTTCTGAATTCATCTTTGAATGTAAGATGATGACCACCACGGATGTATATTGTATCGCCACCCTGTGCTATCTGACCTGCTTTCTTTAAAGATTTATACGGGTTAGATATTGTGCCCGTGCCTGTAATGTCATGACCTGAGGTAGGATTGACAAAAATTGAATTGCTATATACTGTAGAACAAAAAATGGCCAACAATGCAATCGCCATTCTACAGCTTTTCCCTTTAAAGATATTGTTTCTTATTTTTGATAATTTAATAATAATTTTGAAATTTACTTTAGACAATTCTAAATGAATATTATTTTCTTAGCAGTTTTTCTTATTACTAAATGTAGGTATTACAATCCTTATAAACTTTTTAGTATTATCACCATGCGAACAAAAATACTAGCTGTTGCTTAGACTATCAAGCAAAGTTTTTTATTTATTGTCGCTTTTCAACGGATTATTTCAGAAGAATGAATTTTATGTTATTTGACTGAATATTATATTAACAAACATTTAAACATCCATTGGGATAACGTAATGAAACATGAAGCGATTAAGATATTAAAAAATTTCTCATCTCTGGAAGTTGCTCATCTAAGATTATTTATTGTATCTCCGTTTTTTAAATCTGAACCAAAAGTCTGCAGCCTATGCATGGAGTTATTAGAGTTCTATCCTAACTTTAATGAAGAAATTCTTACAAAGGAATATCTCTTTAACAAAGTTGGTATAAAAAACGAATGTTCATATAGAAATTTATTCAGAGATGTTAAATTTCTTTTGAGACAATTTTTAATTTACAAATATTTTGAAGAAATAAAGGATGTTCAACATATATTTGTGCTGGAAGAATTTCAAGCAAGAGGATTTGCTAAATTGTTTAAGAAGGAAAGCGAAGCATATGTAAAATTATTAGATAATGATAAAAAAAAATTTACAACAATGGAATTGTTTCACAAATACAGATATTATCTTGCTGATTATAATCAGTATGGCAGTGGAACTAAATTTTATAATAAGAAGGACTCAATGACTACTATCGAGCACCAAAATAAAGTCGGTAACTATTTGACCGACTTTTACATATTAGAATCAATGAGGGACTGGATTCAAACCAAATGGCAATCTGATAATCTCAGTTCGGAAATTATTGAAGAGTCTGAAATAAAACTTAGAACTTTGTTTGAAGAAGGTAATAAAACTGAAGAGTGTTTTAAGGCTATGATTGAAGAAGAAGAAAACAAAAGTAGGAAAATTATTTTCAATATTTATTTTCTGTTATACCAATGTTTCAAAATCGAATCTGATAACTCTGAAAGAAAACAAAACCTTACTAAACTAATTGATTTAATTCCAAAAGCTAAAATATTTCTCGATCATTATGATATTGAATATATTGTTTCGGTTTCAAGAAACGCAATATGCCGCTATTGTGATTTGAATCCCGCGGATATCCAGTTGAAGTATACGGTAAATGAAATTTATCTTAAAGAATTTAGTAAAAATAAACAAACCGGAATTTCTGTAATAGCTTTTTCACGAATAATATTAGGTGCATTTATTGACAACAAAATCGGATGGGCTTTGGAAAATAGAAAGTTTCTAGAATTTACGGATAATGAATGTCATATATTTTTTAATACTATTTTTGATATTTATGAAATGTATAGCAATAAAAATTATACTGAAGCAAACAGGATTCTAAAAGTTCGCACTAAGTCAAAAGATATTTATAATAAATTTTGTTTGCACTATATGAGAATTTGTTTACTGTTTGAAATGAAAGATTATGTAAAAGTTATCGACGAGTCTAACAATTTGGATCAATATTTAGATAATCATAAGAAGTTTATTTCTAATTTTCATTATAATTCAAGAAAACAATTTTGCAAAAATATAGTTACTTTGTCTGATTTTAGAAATATGCCTTTGAGAGAAAAACTTGAAGAGCTATCAGAAAAAATCGGCTTAACAAGTAATTCTTTTATTAAAACTAAAATTTTGGAAATTGCTTCGGACTATAAAAATAGAATATTAAAAAAACTTTATTCCATTAGAGTTGAAGTTTAATACTTTGATAGTATATAAAAATGAAATTTTAAATTTTTATTTTCATTATAAAATCAAAATTTGTAAAATTAAATTAAACTTAACGTATTCTATAGATCACAGTTTCGGGAAGCTGGAAACCACCAACATTCATTGCTGAAATCCTCACCTTAATTATGCTTTCATTTTCTTCCATTCTGAAATTCTTCTTCAGAGTAATACATAAAGGATCAGTGGAATCAATCAAGCTTATTTTATCAGCGATAAGATCTATCGCATTTTCCCTGATAATTTTTTTCATATTTCCTAAAATATCATTCTTCCCGATAAGCTTTAGACCCGGAATTCCAAACAGAAGACTCCATTCTTTTTTATCAGGTAAATTTATCCAAAAAATTATAGGATACCTGAAACCTTCATTGTCTAAAGATTCAATAAGTTTTTTTCCCTTATCATAATATTCTTCAGGGAAAGGTGTGGTGGGCTTGTTCATTGGTTTTTTTATAATAATAAAATTTTTTCCCGGTTGAGTACAAATTCTCATCCCTAAACGCTCTCTGAAAACAACGCACCAAACTCATTATCCATTACTTTTAAACTCTTGTTCTTACTAAAACTTCACAATTTTATTGTTTCAATATCTCTGCGGTCGATTAGTTTACTATCAAAAGTAAGCAGAGGAATTTTCATAGTAATAGAAGTTGCCGCTATAAGCTGATCCATCGGGTCTTTATGAAAGTTTTTGAGTTTGTGAGAAGCTAAGATTATATCTAAATCAAGATTTGTTAGTTTCATTCCGGCATAAGAAAATGCAGTTTGAAACCATTCATTTATTGGTAAGGGAAGTAATAAACGATTTTTTTCAATAAGCTTTGTAATTTCCCAACAGGAAATGATAGACACATATATTCCGGTATGCTCATTTTCTTTTAAAAATTTTTTGTGCTTTTCAGAAAGCTTTGAATCACCTTGAATCCACCAGATAAAAACATGAGTATCAATCAGTATCATCCAGGACCTCCCATTCTTCAGGAGGAATCGCAGGCACGAAAGGATCAATATATTTATAAGCAGAGCCCCAAAGTGGATATTTTGATTCCTTCTTCTCATCCTTCGGGTTAACTGTAATTATTACTTCGTCTCCTTCATCAAAAGGAACGTTTTTAATCTCAATCAAATGATTCTTTTTTACTTTTGCATTTGTTATAAACTTGTCCATTTTTTTACTTAAACTTATTAATTTTCCACTTTAAGTTAAATACAATTTTATTTTTAATTAGACATTCTTGAAGTCACCTAAACGCCTCTGCAACAACGCTCCAAACTGATTATCCATCTCCTTCAAACTCTCCACCATCTTCTTCCCAACCAGCGTCAGAGTCTCCTGTTTTAGCAGGGACTCTGACAAAACTTCATCCAGCAGAGTCCCGGAAAAACACCGGAGACTCTTCAAAAAAACTTTACTGAAAATTGATTTAGCATTTTATATTTAATTTTACTTTACCAGCAAACACTTCTTTATATCAGTTAAAATACCATTCGCATAGATCGAATAAAAATAAATTCCGCTCGATAAATTACTCGCATCAAACACTACTTCATAACTTCCTGAG
>Ga0180121_10000232_pt1 | contig 22010 bp, 21 predicted proteins | sample AntDrymUQ5402106_2_FD_129676 | JGI IMG/M metagenome (GOLD analysis project Ga0180121, IMG submission 129676) | Polar desert sand microbial communities from Dry Valleys, Antarctica - metaG UQ540 (21.06) (version 2) (version 2) | ecosystem: Environmental > Terrestrial > Soil > Desert | place...
AGCAGCGAAATACTTGTGGTATCAGGAGAAAGGATGGCGAGGTCTCACATCGACGAGCCCGCTCAGAGCGTCTCCCGGGACCCTCCGAAGCAAGCGTCAGGCCGTGGTAAGGAGAGGCCTTGAGGAACTAGGGAGGCCCACCGGCCCAGTCGCGCGGCTCCAGCATGGCGAGCAGCTCCGCCTCGAACGAGCCGGGGTGATACTCGGGGGAATAGTCCCATGCGGCCAGCGGCGGCAGGCTCATGAGAACGCTCTCGATGCGAGCGCCGGTCTGTAATCCAAAGAGGGTGCCACGGTCGTGCACCAGGTTGAACTCGGCGTACCGGCCCCTTCGCACCAGCTGGAAATGGCGCTCCCGGTCACCGTACGGCACATCGCGCCGCTGCTCCACGATGGAGCCGTACGCTGCCGGAAGTATCCCCCCGATGCCCTGCGTAAATGCCAGAAGCTGGGCCAGATCCAGGCCGCTCTCGCCCAGCCGGAGGTGGTCGAAGAACACCCCGCCGACACCGCGCCGCTCCTCGCCCCGGTGCGTGTTCACGAAATAGTGGTCGCACCAGGTCTTGAACCGGGCATAGAAATCCGGATGGTGGCGCTCGCATTCCGCCTTGAGTGCGCGATGAAAACAGGTGGCGTCTTCGGGGAAGGGATAGGTCGGCGTGAGATCGGTGCCGCCGCCGAACCAGGCGTCTAGCCGCTCGCCGGATGCAGCCGTGATCTCGAAGTAGCGGACATTGAGATGAACGGTGGGAACCATGGGACTGCGCGGGTGGGCCACGAGGCTGAGCCCGGTGACGAAGAAGTTGAGCGGCTCCACTCCGATCGGACGGGCCCCGATCCGCTGCGACAGTGATGGGTCCAGCACCCCCTCGACCGCCGAACGGTTTACTCCCACTTTCTCATACGTACCGCCCGCGGTGAGCACCCGGCTCACCCCGCCCCCCCCACCGGGCCTTTCCCACCGGTCCTCCCGGAACACCCCGCCCCGATCGAGTCCGATGAAGAACGCGGTGGTTTCCTCGTGCAGCGCAGCGATCCAGGAGGTCACCCGGTTCCTGATCTCCTCCGGAGGGCTCACCGGGGGCGCCACTCCTGCACCGCAGTGACGAACGCCTGCGCGTGACTCACCGGCACATCCGGGAGAATGCCGTGACCCAGGTTGGCGATATGAGCGGTGCCTCCAAAGTCATCGAGCATGCGATGGGTGCGCTCACGGATCTCCGGGGGCGGGGCGTACAGCCAGCAGGGATCGAGATTCCCCTGGAGGGCTACCTGCGAAGCCGGGAGACGACCCCGGGCCAGGGCTGAGTCGGTCTGCCAGTCGATGCCGATCACGTCGGCCTGCGTGTCGCGCGCGATCTCCTCCAGCGCCCAGCCCGAACCGGGGGCGAAGACGATGACGGGCGCTCCCGCGGTCCGCGCGAGTCGAGCGGCCCGCGCCAGATACGGAAGGACGAACTCGCGAAAATCGCGTGGACCCAACGCCCCCGCCCAGGAATCGAATAGCTGCACCGCCTGGGCGCCGGCGCGTACCTGGGCAATCAGGAACTGGCCCACGCTGTTGGCTAGCCGCCCCAACAGCCCGTGCGCCCGGCCGGGGTCTTCGACGAGGAGCCGCTTCGCCAGGCTAAAAGACTTGGATCCGCCCCCTTCCACCATATAGCTCATCAGAGTCCAGGGAGCGCCGGCAAACCCGATCAGCGGAACTCGTCCTGCCAGCTCTCGCCGCGCCAGCCGGAGCGCCTGGAGTACGTATCCCAGGCCCTCCTCCGGAACCACATCCCGCAGGGCGCTGAAGTCGGCAGCGGCTCGGAGGGGATGATGGAACCGGGGGCCGATACCGTCGTCTACGCTCAGCGTCATCCCCATGGCCTGAGGCACCACCAGGATGTCGCTGAAGATGATGGCCGCGTCGACGCCCAGCTCATCAACCGGCTGGAGCGTTACCTCAACCGCCAGCTCCGGAGTTCCAACCATCGAGAGAAAGTCGGATCGCCCGCGCACGGCACGATACTGCGGCAGGTAGCGTCCGGCCTGCCGCATCATCCAGACGGGCGGACGCTCCACCGGCTCCCGCCGGCAGGCGCGGAGAAACAGATCATTCATGAGAGGCGCGCGAGGCAAGCACCGTTCGAACCGCGGCGGCCACCGCATCGGTCGTAGGAGTTGCGGCCACCGCGGCGGGCTTCCAGCCCGAGGACTGGGCCGAGTCAGCGGTGGTGGGCCCCGCGGCGACCAGGCGTGGCCTGGACTCGGGAGGACAGGCGCGGATCAACAGCTGCGCCACCGTAGGACTGGCAACGACCAGCACGGTGGCCCGGGCCGCCGCCGCCTGCGCCGACGATTCGGCTGCCAGAACGGACGCGTAACACACCACTTCATCCACTGCGATACCCTCGCTGCGCAACCGAGCCGGCAACTCTCCCCGATGGGTGTTGCCGCAGGCAAAGAGCACCGGACCGGCCACTCGGGCATCGAGCATAGCCGCTACCAGGGCCGCCGCCGCCCCTGCCTCGCCCGTCTGCCGCTCGGCCGGTACACGAATTGGTCCCAGCCCGCTCCCCAGTGCCGACGCCGTCGCTGCCCCTCCGGCCCACAGCGCGGGAGGATTGATCCGAGGCCACACGGAGGCTCCCCTCAAGGCAATTCGATCGGTCAAGGCGGTGGCGGCTCGGGGAGAGGTCAGGGCAACGGCACCATAGGAGCCCAGCCGTTCGAGGGCGAGGTCCAGGGGCGTCCAGTCGGGGGGCGCCCGGAAGGTGATCAGGGGATACTCCTCTACCGATATGGGAAGAGCTCTCAGTGCCGCTGCGAGTCCCGGAAAGGTACCGGCAGAAGCGGTCACCACCACCCGCGCCATCATCAGGGCTCGGTCACGACCGGAACGACCGCAGCACGCACGTCGGAGAGTATCCTCGCGGCGCCGTTGCGCAGCAGCCGCTCGGCGAGCGCGATTCCCAACTGCTCCGCCGCGGCTACGTCGCCCGCCGCTCCCTCCTTAACCCCTTCTGCGGCCGTTTCTCCACCGAGTGAAATCACCCGTCCATGCAGCCGCAGTGTTGTCCCCCCAGCACCAGGGCAGGCATAAGCGGCGACGGGAACTTGACAGCCACCCTCCAGCCGCCGAAGGAAGGCCCGCTCGGCGGCTACCTCGAGCGCAGCCTCCGCATCGTGCACCGCCTTCCGAACAGAGCGGACGACGTCGGTATCACCCGTCCGTACCGTCACCGCGAGGGCACCCTGCCCCGGTGCCGGAAGCATGACCTCCGGAGCCAGTCGCTCACCGATACGATGCCCCAGTCCAAGACGTACCAGGCCGGCGGTGGCCAGCACGACCGCGGTCCAATCGGGGTGGGCGTCCAGCTTGGCCAGGCGGGTGTCCACGTTGCCGCGCAGATCTACGATGTGAAGGTCGGGACGAGCTCTGAGCAGCTGAGCCCGCCGTCTCAGGCTGCTGGTGGCGATCACCGCTCCGGGCGGAACCTCATCCCAGCGCAGCTTCCCATGTCCCACCAGGGCGTCCCTCGGATCTTCCCGGGCGCTCACCGCGGCCAGGTCGATGCCTTCAGGGAGTTCGGTGGGGAGGTCCTTGAGTGAATGCACCGCCAGGTCGATCCGGCACTCCAGGAGGGCGTCGTCGATCTGCTTGGTGAAGAGGGCGCGGCTGCCGATTTGCGAAAGGGGAACGTCAGGCGTCAGGTCACCGGTCGTCCTGATTTCTACCCGCGCGGTTTCCTGTCCCGCTGCCCCGAGCAGGGCGCGCACGCGCTCCGTTTGCCAGAGGGCCAGAGCGCTGCTGCGGGTGCCGATGCGAAGCGGACGACTGCCCCGGCTCAATCCGGCCCCGCGGCGGGCACGCCCCGATCCGGTGCGCCGGCGGCGGCCAGGTTACCAGTTCCCAGAAACTCCGAGATCCGTGCGACGGCGCGTTCCGCTGACGCGATGGCGTCGCCGAGGGAGACTCCGTCCCGGTAAGTGCCGGCGAGCACGAGTCCGGCGTTGCGACGTTCCACCTCGTCGGCGATCTCCTTGAAGCGGCCGTAGCCCAGAACGTACTGAGGAATGGCTTTGGGCCAGATCTGTACCGCGCGAAAGGTCGGCTCTCCCTTGGACCCGAGCAGGCTCCGCACGTCGTCCAGGACCCGCGCGGTCAGGGTCTGGGGATCGGCCTGCACCAGGTCCGGATCACGGGTACCTCCCACGAAGGCGGTAATCAGGACGTGCCCCTCCGGCGCCCGGTCGGGAAAGAGTGACGATGAGAAGATCACGCCGAGGATCCGCTTCCGCTCCACCTCGGGAGTGAGGAAGCCGAACCCATCGAGGGGGTGCGACAGCTGATCGCGCCGGAAGCCCAGTCCCACCACCGCTACCGGCGGATGGAAGATGCTGGACAGCGTGGACAACCGTTCCGCACCCACCAGGTCCAGGTCGATCTCATCCAGGCAGTGCGACGGGGCGGCGTAGACCACCGCATCGAACAGCTCCGGGGTCTGAAACGCAGCGCCGACGGTCCACCCGCGGGGGCCCTTGCGGAGCTGGGTGACGGGAGCGCGGAGCCGGAGCTCGCTGCCGAGGAGGTGGCCCAGTGCCTCGGGTATTTCCTGCAACCCATTGCGAAACGAAACCACGCTTCCCGGGCCGCGGAATTCCTGGCCGCCCTCGCGCTGGGCCTTCATCATTTGCGCCAGCGCCTTCATGACCGAGCCGTGGGTCCGCTCCAGCCCGTGCAGCCGGGGGGTGGCGTGACGCACCGAAAGCTGCTCCGGATCTCCGGCATAGATGCCGGCGATGAACGGATTGACGATGTAGTCCAGTACTTCCTGGTTGAACCGGCGCCGCACAAACGCCGCGATGCTCTCCTCCAGCGGCGAATCGCCTACCTCGACCAGCGGCTCGCCGAAGACCGCCAGCTTGGCGCCATTGGACAGCAGGCGCGATGTCAGCAGCTCGGCAGGCGACATCGGCAGGCGAACCAGCCGGCCCTTTCGCACGATGTAACGGTGCCGCGCGTCTGGGGACGCGGTCACCTTCGAGGCCTCGAGCCCGAGATCAGCGAGCAGGGTCGCCGTAGCGCCTGACGGTGTGGCCATCGAGGCAGGACCCAGCTCGGCGAGATATCCGTCCCGCCGGACGCTCTTGATGGAGCCGCCGATTCTGTCGCCGGCCTCATAGACGACCACACGGTGGCCCCGCTGCTTCAGACGATACGCGGAGGTGAGGCCGGTGAGGCCCGCGCCTATGACGGCTACCGCGGCCATGCAGCTCCCAGAGCCGCCTCGAGAACATCGAGTTCGGCCGCGCCGTGGGCGGCGGACGAGAATGCCGCCTCGAACGCGGACGGAGGCATGTAGACTCCGCCCTCGAGCAGAGCGTGGAAGAACTGGTTGTACGCGTCGCGGTCGCACCGCCGAGCTGCGGCAAAGTCGTGAACCGGGTTCGGGGTGAAGAACGGCGTGAACATCGTTCCTACCCGCTGAACCGTGAGGGGCACCCCGGCCCGTTCGGCCGCATGGCTCATCGCGGCAGCGGCTCGAGCCGCCCATTGCTCCGCTCGCTGCCAGACCCCAGGGCGAGAGAGCACCTCCAGCGTGGCCAGCCCCGCCGCCATGGCCAGCGGATTGCCCGACAGAGTGCCGGCCTGGTAGACCGGGCCCGAGGGCGCGATCAGCTCCATCAGCTCCCGTTTTCCGCCGAAAGCCGCAGCCGGTAGTCCGCCGCCCACCACCTTGCCCAGGCAGGTCAGATCCGGCTCGATCCCGAAGAGCAGTTGCGCCCCCTGAGGGTGCGCCCGCCAGCCGGTCATGACCTCGTCGAAGACCAGCAGCGTTCCGTACTCACGGGTGAGGGCCCGTAGCCCGTCGAGAAATCCCGGCACCGGGGGAACCACGCCCATATTCCCGGCCACGGGTTCCACGAGCACCGCGGCCACCTCGTGGCCCCGCCCCGCAAACAGCGCCTCGACCGCCACGAGATCGTTGTAGGGAATCACCAGCGTGTCGGCCACCGTGGCGGGCGTGACCCCCGGTGAATCGGGCAAGCCGAGGGTTGCCACGCCTGACCCGGCCGCGGCCAGGAGCGCGTCCGAGTGGCCATGGTAGCAGCCGTCGAATTTGACGATCACCCGGCGGCGGGTGGCGGCGCGCGCGAGCCGTACCGCGCTCATCAAAGCCTCGGTACCGGAGCTGACGAAACGCACCATCTCTATAGAAGGGAATGTGGCCACGACCCGCTCGGCCAGGCGCACCTCGAGCGCGGTGGGCGCCCCAAAGGTGGTGCCGCGCTCCGCCGTTTCTGTCAGGGCGGCTACTACCTCCTGGTGTGCGTGGCCCAGAATAAGCGGGCCCCAGGAGAGCACCAGATCCACGTACCGGTTGCCGTCGGCATCCACCAGATAGGGTCCTTCGCCCCGGACCATGAAGCGGGGAACCCCACCCACGCTCTGGAACGCACGTACCGGACTGTTGACCCCCCCGGGCAGCACCCGCTGAGCGGCGGCGAACAACCGCTCCGACGCGGCCGTGGTCTGCCCCGCCATCCGCACCTCAGTCATGGCCCCCTCGTTCCGCCAACCAGGCCGCCGCCGACTTCGCGTGGTAGGTAATGATGGCGTCTGCCCCTGCCCGCCTCATTCCGGTGAGCGCCTCGATGACCACCCTCCCCTCATCGATCCAGCCCTGCCGCGCGGCGGCCTTTACCATCGCATACTCACCGCTGACGTTGTACGCCAGCAGCGGCAGCTGGGTCCGCTCTCGCACCGCCCGCACCACGTCCAGATAGGCCAGTGCCGGTTTCACCATCAGCAGATCTGCCCCCTCGGCCTCATCCAGCGCGGCCTCCAGCACCGCCTCTCTCACGTTGGCCGGGTCCATCTGGTACTGACGCCGGTCTCCAAAGGCCGGCGCGCTGTCGGCCGCCTCGCGGAACGGCCCATAGAAGGCGCTGGCATACTTGACGGCGTAGCTCAGGATCGCCTGGTCGGTGTGACCGGCGCGGTCGAGCGCGGTTCGGATGGCGGCCACCATGCCATCCATCATCCCGCTCGGGGCGATGATGTCGGCTCCCGAGGCGGCATGACTGACCGCCGCCCGAGACAGGATCTCGAGCGTGGCGTCGTTGTCTACCGAGCCGTTCCGCACCACCCCACAGTGACCGTGACTGGTGTATTCACAGCAGCAAAGGTCCGAGATCAGCAGCAGATCGGCGTGGCGGGCACGCAGGCGGCGCAACGCCTGCTGAACGATGCCGTTCTCAGCGTAGTTCTCAGAGCCCAGTTCGTCCTTGCTGGCCGGTATTCCGAACAGCAGCACCGCCTGAATGCCCAGGGCGCGAATCCGGTCCACCTCGCGATCCAGAGTCTCGTCTACCGACAGCTGAAAGACGTCCGGCATCGAGCTGATCTCGCGCTCGACTTTGGCTCCGTGAACCACGAACAGCGGCTGGATGAGGTCGGAGGGCGCTAGCTGGTGTTCCCGCACGAGCTGGCGAATTGCGCCAGTACGGCGGCGGCGGCGGGGGCGGTTGGCCGGAGGGAGGGTCACGTGGGAAGACTAGAGAGCGGTCGGCCCGCCCGCAACGGCAGTCAAGGCTTGCACCCGGGCTTGGCATGTGCTTTGCCCGATAATTCGGATAGAACCAGGGACCACGTTTTCACGTATTCATCTGGAGGGTCTACCATAGGAAAGGCCACGGGCCGCCAACCCCGTCGGGCTATGCAACTCATCGCATAGAAGACGGTTAGAGAGTTCAGGCGTAGTGTTCCTAATCACTGCAAGACCACGCCTGCTCACGGCCAAACGCATCCTTTCCACGCATCTTGAAATAGTCGAGGTGAGCGACGCCCCCGCGGCAATTCCGCCGCGCCGCCGCCGGCGCCAGGAGCGCACGAATGAAGTTCTCTCCATCGGTTCTTTCTTCTACTGTCTTCCTTTGGACGTTGCTACTGGGCGCCTGCGGCGGACGTCCGCCTTTGACCCGCCTGGCTCCGCCCCCAAACCCGACGCTTGCAATCGTCCGGGCCAATCTCTGGGACGGCACCGGTCGCGCCACCGTAACCAATGCGGTAACGCTGGTGCGTGCCGGGCGAATCGTGTGCGCAGGTGCCGCCGGCGAGTGTCCCGTTCCGGCCGGTGCGCGAATCCTCGATGCCCACGGGCAGTGGCTCATTCCCGGCCTGATCGATACCCACGTTCACCTGCTGTTCCTGACCGGCGGCAGCGCCGGCGAGGAGCTGTCGCTGGATCTGCGGAACCTGCTGGCGCAGGGCGTAACGACGGTGCGGGACATGGGAACCAACCCCGCCGAGCTCATGACCCGGGTCAACGCCTTGAGCGCCACGCCCAGGGTATACGCCATGCAACTGGTGGCCGGCCGCCGTTTCTTCTTCAATGGATTCCGCGGCGTCAGGACCTCACGCGGAACGGTATACCGGCAGCCGCCCGCCATGGCCATGCAGGCGCTTGGCTGGACACCCATTCTTTATACGCCGAATGATGATGCCGACTCGCTGGTGGAAGCGGCCCGTCAAGCCGGCGCGATGGGGCTCAAGCTCTACGCCCAGCTCGACCGAGAGTCGGTTCGCCAACTCACCGAGGCGGCGCACCGGGCGGGGATGCCGGTGTGGGGCCATGCCTGGGTGCAGCCAGCCAGCGCGCTGGAGCAGGTGCAGGCCAATCAGGATGGGCTGGTCCACGCGGCAGGGCTGGCGGGTGAGCTGTTTGCACGGGAGGAGCGCGACACTTTGGTGAACGACGGCAACCTTCAGATGGCCACGGCGGATGTGGCCACGGTCGGCTCGGCGCACGACCCCCGCATTTTGGAGGCACTCGATACGATGGCGGCCCGGGGGACCTTCTTCGAACCGACCCTGGATGCCACGCGGCAGAGCGTCGCCTATTATAACGCCAAACGGCGCCACATCCCGTCCGATCAGGAAGACTACGTGCGCGCTGCTTCCGGGTTCGGTATCGAGATCACCCGTGAAGCGGTCAGGCGCGGTGTGCGGATCAGTGCCGGCAGCGACCACGTGGCCTACGGCCCCGCGCACGAACGGGCCTCACTCTTCGGCGAACTTCGGCTTCTGGTGGACTCGGTCGCCTTGACGCCCAGGGCCGCTCTCCTCGCCGCCACCAGAGATGCGGCGCGCGCGCTGGGTGGAGAGCCGGCCCGCCGGCTGGGTACCATCCAGCCGGGGCGCTACGCCGATCTGGTGATGCTCAGCAAGAACCCGCTGGAAGACATCGACAACCTGGACTCGGTCGAGTGGGTCATGAAGGCGGGAAGGATCTGGCGGCCGGGTCAGCTTCGGAGCGGGATCGCGTCGAGATAGGCCGCCCCGCTGCCCCGCCTCGACCGGTAGGTCGACCCGCGCCGCCCACTCGGTCCACGAGCCCACGTAAATCCGGACCCGGGGATAGCCGAGCAGATATCTCAGGGTGAAGTGGACGTGGCTGGCTTCTGTCGTGCTGTTGCAGTAGGCGATGATGTTCTTGCCGGGGGTGATGCCCTGTGCTTCGTACCCGGCGCGAAGCTCCGCCGGGCTTTTCCAGACGTGACCGAAGCCCACCTGCGTCAGATCATCCTGCCAGTAGTGGCTGATGGCGCCGGGGATGTGGCCCCGCCGCATCTGAGCTCCCGCTTCTCCGTCGTACTGCTCCCGCGGCCGGGCGTCTACCAGCACGGCGTCCCCGGTCTCCATCGCACGTCGCACCTCGTCCAGGGAAGCTCGCTCGGGCCGAAAAGAGGCCGGGAACGAGCCCTCGGTGATGCGGGGGTACTGCTGAACCACGGGCCGGTGCTCCAACTCCCACTTGAAGAAGCCGCCGTTCAGAACGTACACCTCAGGATGACCAAACCCGGCCAACAGCCAGGCAACGAAGGTCGCACTGATGTTGCCGGTCTCACCCGCGCTGTAGATGACGACCGGCGTATCGAATCTCAGTCCCAGCCTGGAGAAAAGATCGCGGTAGGATCCTGCCGGGAGCAGCTGGGCGGGGACCCCCGCTTCACTGGCTCGCAGCGATTCGGTGTTGAGATAGACCGCGCCCGGGAGATGTCCCGTGAGATAGGTGACGACATCCGAGCGCACGTCGATCAGACTGAGGCGACGTTCCCGCTGCCAGTCGGCCAGCTCGTCGGTGGAGATCAGGGCCGGTACCTTCGCTGACACCAGCGGCGACGGCGACGCGTCATTCGGTGGGCGGTTGGGCCCGCATGCCAGCACCAGGGAAAGCCAGATGAGCCCGACCGCGCCCCGCGCAGGGATCATGGAGTCGAGTCCAATCCCATATAGAGCCGCTCTTCCTCGAGATATACCCGCACCGCGTTGCGCCGGTGGCGGGAGTTGAGGGAGACGGGCCGGGTCTCGTCCGCCGGCGGTAATGCCGCCATAGCCCGCCCCATGGGCGCGCCACGTTCGAGTGCAGACCGCATGGAAGAACGAAGCTCCAGGACGTAGCGCTGGGTGCGGGCAACGAGAAGCCGTGGGTGCGCCGGGATGGCTCCGTGCCCCGGCACGGTTGTTCTCGGGTTCAGGCGATCGATCGCCGTCAGGGCATGAAGCAGCGCCGCCGAGCCCCCGTCCACCATCATCGTCACACCATCTTCGATCAGCAGATCGCCGGCAAAGAGCACCCGCTCCCGGGGCAGCCAGACGAGGAGATCGCCCGCGGAGTGGGCCGCACCAGGATGAATGATCACCAGCGTACGCCCGCCCAGCCGAAGTGTGTCGGTGCTCGTGACCGGTCGATCAGGCTGGTCCGCAAACTCGAAACCTCGCATGGCATCCAGCCCCATCAGCCGCACCCAGTCGGCGGTAAGCGCGTCCTCTCCACCTTCGGACGCGAGAACTCTCCGGTCCGGATGTGCGATCACCCTGGCACCCAGGCGGCGGAACACGATGGTCCCGAAGTGATGGTCCGGGTGGTGGTGTGTCAGGACAACCCACTTCACCGGCTGAGGAGTGACCCGCCGGACGGCGCGTAACAGCTCCTCCGCCTGACGGGGACTGGCCAACGCATCGATCACCACCACGCCCGAATCGGTCACGACGAATCCGGCGTTGGGGCGGCCTTCCGATCCTCGGCCCGTGTCTCCCAGCGCAGCGAAGACCCCCGGCGCCAGGCGCCGGGGTGCCGGGGGCTGCACGACGTTCTCCGGCAGGGGGATCGTCAGGAAAAGAGTTGCCAACGCGCTGAGGCGGAGACCAAGCACCGGTGGGACCCGGCAGGAGGGAGATGACCGGCCGGTGCGGCCGGGACGGTTTAGGCGGTAGTGAAGCCGATGTGGACCGACTGCTTGAACGTGGCACCTTTGTTATCGGTCCAGAGCATGGTCAAGGGCGCTTCTTTTTCTGCCTTCAGGGTAAAGCTCACGACCGGATCCCGACTGATGCCCGACGTCCATTCGAAGCGGGCCACCTCGTCGCCGCCGTATGTCACTACGACCTGCTTAATGAAGTAGGCCGGAATGGGAGCGCCTTCAGCATTACGGAAGAATCCGGTGTCCATCGGGTGAGACACAATTGAGTTGACCGTGATGAGATCCCCCCGGCTGATTCGTTCGGGGACCTTGATTCGAGCTTCACCGATAGTATCGATCATCATCCACATCCGTTGAGACTGACACGCACCCGGCTGTAGTCAGCCCACACCTCACCGGTGCTGGTTTCGACAATCGCCCTCACCCAGGTCGTGCGCTTCATCTTGATCCGGGTAGAGATCGAGGTTGTGCCGATGGCGGGAGTCAAGTGAAAGGCGGCGAGATGCGCGTCGGGATTGTGATCCACCACGAGGTGGACGGCCTTTACGTAGTTCTGGGCCGTCATCGGCAGGTCGGTCTCGATCATCACCGGGACCACTCGGCCGTCCTCCGCCACCACCGGCATATCGAGGCTGACATGGCCTCGCCGGATGGGACGGCCACCCGAGATCCGGTTCAGAATCCGGGCCACCTCTTCGTTCGGCGCCTCAGGATCTTCCGGATCGGGTTCTCTGCTTATCGCAAAGAGCCGCTTGACCAGGGTACCGCTGGCCAGCAATCCCGCTACCGCCGCGGCGCAGGCGCGGAGGAAGGAACGGCGGGGCAGTGAGCGAAAGTGTGGCATCTCAGGTGGTAAGCTCGGGTGTTCCCGACCCCAAGTCAAGCCGGTCGGCCTGGCCCTGCCCGTACCCTATAAACTGAAATGTTGGGAGGTGTTAGGTAGCTAGGGAACCAGCGAGAGGTCGTATCCTGCGGGGTCATGCTGCGCGTATGTACCCCGTTCCGCCACCTGTCCGATTCGGGAGCCGTAGCGGGAGGCTTGACGGCTGTCGGGGATATGCACCCGGGCGATCGAGCCCGCGACGACACTGCCGGTGATGATGACCTTCACCGTGTCGGCCGCCCGAGCAAAGTAGACCGGGTAGCCCACGGACTCGATGGAATCCACGGGCCCACCATAGACCATGAACAGGACCGCACCGTCGTCCTGGCGCGGACTCGTGAGTGTCACGGCAAGTGCGCCGGCAACAGGACCGGTGTTGTTCGAACATCCCGGGAGCAGGGTCAGCAGCAGGACGTACCAGCCGACGTAGAGGGCGGGTCTCATGGGCTACCTCGCTTGGATCCCGCCCTGGCGAGCACCGCCGTACCCGACCGTTCTGCGGCAGCCAGAAAGTCTCCCAGATCGTAGGATCCGTTCCGGTTGCCGGCCGCATCGAGATAGAGCCGTTGTGGATTACCCAGCATGGAAGCTCCCAGCAGTGTCTGGGCCGCGTCGTGCAAGGTTACCTGCTGCACTCCGATGAAGTTGGCCACCACGCTGAAGGGCCGCAGCATGTGGAGCGTAAGCGTGTCGCGAGTGGAGGTTGTGTCGCCGGTCCAGTTCAGAAACACCGCGTCTGCCTGGGGTACCGCGCGCAGTGAAACGCTGGCTCCCTCCGCCACGAAGACTCCTGACCCAACGTCGCCCATCACACCCGCGCTGACGGCGGCAGTCGCCGCACCCTGCACGCTCATCCGCAGCTGATATGCCGCCGCCATACGGGCGGTAATCGTATCCGGCACCTCTCGGGCCAGCAACGACTGGCTGCGAGCTCCGCCGTTACTCCACGAGAGAAACTCGAAGCGGGTACGCAGATTCTGGTTCGTCTGCACTGAATCGGCGGATAAGACAATGGCGGTACCCGGCGTAAAGAACTGATCCACCCGGGCTACCCAGCTGCCGTTGACCTGGATGCTCGCGCCGGTGTGATCCGCGGCGAAGACGGAGCGGTACGGCACGTAGCGAAACACCACCTCCCGGCCCACGGCCTCCTGTCGAATCGATGCGAGACAGAAACCCGCAAAGCCACCCTGGTTGTCGACGGAAGCCGGCGTTGTGGTGCGGCAGAGCGCCGCATTCCCGGTACCGCCGGGATAGGAATCGCCGGCATCGCCGCGATTTTGACCGCCAGGCTGCCTCAGATCCTCCCGGCCGTCGGCTTGAACCAGGGCGACCCCGTGGACCGGTCCGACGTTCACCCGGTTGTCGGTGCTGAAGCCATGGCCTTCCACCTGTCCCTGATCGATATGCCACACCAGCAGCCCTGGTGCCTTGTAGCGGACACCGAAGCTGGGGTTCATTTGGGCCGAGTCGCTCTCCTGTGCCTGGCGGTTCTCGAAGAGATAGAACTCATCGGTTCCCGCCACCGGCAGATACAGCACCGTGTCCGAGGTGGCCACAGGCCCCAGTCGGATTTCGCGGCCCGACGAAAGCGTGTCCACCGCCACCCAGCCGAGCTCGAACAGCGACCAGGCCTCGAACCGTGAGGGGCTGTTGGGACTGGCGTAGTTCCCGCTGCCCATCAGCCCCCACTCTCCGATGCCCTGCGTGGCCTGGGCGCTGTTGAGCTCCGTGTCGTAGAGATCGGGGAGACCAAAGGCATGACCGGTCTCGTGGGCGACGGTCCCGATGGGCATGAGGGCCGACCCATCACAGGCGGTGCTGCCTCCTACCGCGCTCTGGATGATGTAGTCGTCGACCTTGAGAAACTGTCCCGGGTGGCCGGCCCACGGGGTGCGCGTCACGTAAGGGGAACCACCGTTCCACGCCCGCACCACGAAGCGGTGGGCCCAGATATTGGGGGAGTCGGGGCAGGCCCCATCCCTTTCGGGCTGAAGGAAGGTGACGAAGTCCACGAATCCATCGTCGTCGCCCGAGTTGGGGATGCCGTCGGCGCCGTCGTTGTCGAAACTGCTCCAGAGGGTGGTTCCCTCGGGGCCCTGCGACACGACGTTCAGCGCGCCAATGATGAGCGTCCCGAAGCGGCTGACTGCCCGGGCAGGACACGGCGCCAGCACGCCGATCCCGTTGCAGCCGTCCTCGTAATAGGTGTCGGTCGAGTCTGCCGTCACCCAACTCAGGACCCGCCCCGCCACGGTAATGTTTCCGTTGGAAAGCTGTTCGTAGAACGTCTTCAGGCTGTACGGGCGACCCACCGGTGCGGCGGTGAAGAACAAAGTCTGATACTGGGTGGGCGGGAACGGGGCGGGAACATTTCGAAACGCGATGGGAACGACCGGCACAAAGACGTTGCCGGTGAATTTATCGCCCGTGCGGAGCGCGCCGGCGTTGAGCTCGGCGAAGGCCCGGTTGCGGAGCAGACGGTGCCGGGACGCGCGCACCTCCGCCACCCGCTTCCGCCAGGCGCCGTCAGGCCGAAAGTCCATCCCGCGCACCTCGAACTGCCCGCGGCGCGCGCGTGGGTACTGGGCCTGCAGGGTTGCGGGGGAGAGCAGCCAGAGGACACTCGCCACCGTCACCCAGCTAAACAGACCGAGCAACAATCTGCACCTATGTGATGGGGGGACACGCAAGTACAAACTTAACAGGCTCCCCTACCCCGTCAACGGCGCAACCCTTGCGACAGTGCACTGCATCGTCGGTTGGCCCGCAAGCGGCGCGCGCGGCTTGTGCCGTTACCCCGTCGTTACTACTTTAAGCCGTTCAGTGACATAGCGATGTGGGGATCACCCGACCTCCTCCCGTGCCGAGGTAACGTGGATACACAAGAGCTGCAGCAGGTCGCTCTCTTCGAGAAGTGCCGCCAATTCACGAAAGCGCGTGAAATGCAGGCAGTTGGTCTGTATCCGTACTTCAAACCGATTTCCGAATCGGAGGACACCGTCGTTGTCATAGACGGTGTGAAGCGGATCATGCTCGGGTCGAACAACTATCTCGGGCTTACCCACCACCCCAAGGTGTTGGAGGCCGCGTCGCGCGCCCTGAGCCGGTACGGGTCCGGATGCACCGGCAGCAGATTCCTCAACGGCACCCTGGACCTTCACGAGCAGCTCGAGGGCGCCCTGGCCGAGTTCCTGGGCAAGGAAGCCTGCCTGGTTTTCTCGACTGGATATTCGGCCAATCTGGGCCTGATCGCGGGGCTGGTGGGCCGGGGAGACGTGGTCTATCTCGACAAGCTGGATCATGCCTCGATCGTGGATGGCGCCAAGCTCTCGTACGGCGAGACGGAACGGTTCAACCACGGCGACCTGAACAATCTCGACCGGCGGCTGGAGCGGAACGGCACCAGCCGGGGCGCCATGATCATCGTGGACGGCGTGTACTCTATGGAGGGGAACATCGCCGACGTGCCCGGCCTGTCCAAGATCGCGCGTAAGTACGGCGCGGCGCTGGCGCTCGACGATGCGCACGCTATCGGGGTGCTGGGCCCCAACGGCGATGGGACCGCCGCCCACTTCGATCTGATCGAGGAAGTGGACATTATCGCGGGGACGTTCTCCAAGTCGCTGGCCTCCATCGGCGGGTTCGTCGTGGCGTCGGAGAGCGTCATCCACTATCTCCGCCATCACAGCCGGCCGCTCATCTTCACGGCCTCGCTGCCGCCGGCCAACACCGCGGGGGTGCTCGCGGCCCTGGCTGTGCTGCAACAGGAGCCGGAGCGCCGGGACCGGCTGTGGGCCAACACCCGCCGCCTGCAGCAAGGCTTCCGGAGCCTGGGATTCGAGATCGGCCCCAGCGACACCCCGATCGTGCCGGTCTTGATCGGCCCGCTGGAGAAGACGTTCCTGATGTGGCGCCGGCTGTTCGACGCCGGTGTGTTCACCAACCCGGTCGCGCCGCCGGCGGTCCCTCCATCGCAGTGCCGGCTCCGCACCAGCATGATGGCTACGCACACATTCGAGCAGATTGACTTTGCTCTGGACCGGTTCGCGTCGATTGGCAGGGAACTGGGGGTCATTTGACCGAACGCCTGCGCGTCCAGGCGGCGCGCAACCGGCGGGATCTCAAACGCTTCATCGGCCTTCCCTACCGACTCCACGCGCGGGACCCAGTCTGGGTCCCGCCGTTGCGTCGGGACGTTGAGTTACTCCTTTCCCGCACCAGGAACCCCTTCTTCGAGCATGCGGAGGCCGAGTACTTCATCGCCGAGCGGGGCGACGAGGTGGTCGGCCGTATTGCCGGGATCAGCAACCGGCTCCACAACGAGACCCACGGCGATCGGGTTGGCTTCTTCGGGTTTTTCGAGTCGGTAGACGATCACTCGGTGGCGAGTGCGCTCCTGGATGCCGCGGCGGAGTGGTGCCGGCAACGAGGACACGACGTTCTCCGGGGCCCCGCCTCGTTTTCCGTCAACGACGAGTGCGGTCTGCTGGTCGATGGTTTCCAGAGCCCCCCGACGCTCATGATGCCACACAATCCCCCCTATTACATCGGCCTGCTGGAGCGGGCCGGGTTCGGCAAGGCCAAGGACCTCTGGGTCTACCAGGGCGGCAGCGAGGAGCGCTACGTCCCCGTTCCGGAGCGGCTGGCCCGAGGGACCGAGCTGATCCGGCAGCGCCAGGGTATCACGCTCCGGTCGCTTAACCTGAAGGATTTCGAAGGTGAGGTGGAGCGCATTAAGGTGCTCTACAACGCCGCGTGGGAAAAGAACTGGGGCTTCGTTCCCATGACCGATCACGAGATCGACCATCTCGCGGAGCAGTTCAAACCGGTAGTGATCCCGGAGATGGTGCCGATGGCGGAGAAAGATGGCAAGCTGATCGGGTTCGGGATTGCCCTCCCCGATCTGAACGTGGTGTTTCGGCGCCACCGTTCGGGCCGGCTGTTCCCCATGATTCTCGACCTGCTCTGGTCGCTCAAGATGAAGCGAATCCGGCGCGCCCGGATCCTCCTGCTCGGCGTCCTTCCCGAATACCGCGGGAAGGGCATTGACGCGATGCTGTATCATTGGATCTGGACCCGGTCGGGTGAGCGGGGGATTTACTGGGGCGAGGCCGGCTGGATTCTGGAGGACAATCCGGCGATGAACGCCGGACTCGAGAAGATGACATTTCGGGTGTACAAGACCTATCGGCTGTACGATCGGCCCATATGAGGGCGCTGGTAACCGGGGCCACCGGCTTCGTGGGAAGCCATCTGGCCGATGTACTCCGCCAGCGCGGTGATGAAGTAACCGCGCTGGTCCGCTCTCCGGCAAAGGCGCGAGCCCTTCTCGCGGGCGGGGCGAAGGTCATAGCCGGAGACCTCTACGACACTGGAGCCCTTCAGCGCGCCGCCGAGCGCCAGGATGTGGTATACCACGTAGCCGGTCTGGTGGCGGCCCGGGACGAGGCCGAGTTTTTGAGGGCGAATCGCGACGGTACCCGGAATGTCGTGACCGCGTCCGAGGGTGCAGGCGTGCCGCGCTTCGTGCTGGTCTCCTCGCTCGCGGCAGCGGGACCCGCGCAACGGGGGGCTCCACTCTCGGGGCATGAGGTCCCCAAGCCGGTCACCGCCTACGGCCGGAGCAAACTGGCGGCCGAGGAAGTGGTCAAGGCGAGCGCACTGCGGTGGTCGGTGGTCCGCCCACCTCTCGTCTATGGGCCGCGCGACCGCGAAATCCTGAAGGTATTCCGGCTGGCGCGGCTCCGAATCGCGCCGGTCTTTGGCGACGGCGCCCAGGAGCTCTCCGCGGTGCACGCCGAGGATCTGGCCAGAGCCCTCATCGCCGTTGCCGTGACCACTGCCGCCATATCGCAGACCTACATCGCTTGCCACCCCGAGGTGTTTACCACCAGGGATTTCGGCAACGCCGTGGGCGCGTCGATGGGGCGCTCCGTGGCCACGGTGCGCATTCCGGAGCCAATCGGAAGGGCCCTCCTCACGCTGACTGAAACCGCCGCTACTCTGGCGCGCCAGACCACGATTCTCACCACCGACAAGGCCCACGAGTTCTTTCAGCCTGCCTGGACCGGCGATCCTGGCCCGCTCACCCGCGACACCGGCTGGCAGGCGGCGTATGACCTCACGCGAGGCCTGGGACACACGTACCAGTGGTATCGGGAAGCTGGATGGCTGTGACACTGCCGGCTTCATCGTCCTCAGTCCGGGCGGACGCCGAGCCGCTCAGGCCGGTAGACCTGCTCCTCGTAGGGTATCTGGCGGTCGTGTCGGCAGTCGCTGCTCTCAGGATGGACGCAAACCCGGACGGCTGGTGGCTGCTGTTGGCGCATGTGCTCTTCGGCGTGCTCCTGTTTCTCATCACCCGACCGGGTCTCGGCCCAGTGGGAAGGACCATCCGGGAGATCTATCCGCTCCTGCTTCTGCCCGCGCTGTACAGCGAGCTGGACATTCTCAACTCGGGAGGGGTGCGGGTCTACGATGCGCTGGTGCAGCGCTGGGAAGTGCTCCTGTTCGGGGGCCAGATCAGCCAGGAGTGGTGGCGTTCGGCTCCCAGCCAAATGTGGTCTACCGTATTCCACGCCGCCTATCTCTCGTACTACCTGATTGTCTCGGCGCCGGCACTCTACTTCGCCTGGCAGGGAGACCTTCAGGCCGTGCGCCGCTTCGTCCTGGTCGTGATCGCCACCTTCGTCATTTGCTATCTGGCATTCATTTTCTTTCCCGTGGCCGGGCCCTACTATCTCTTTCCCCGGCCCGACGGCTGGTTCCTCGACAACCTTCCCGCCCGACTCACGTACGAGGCGCTCAGCACCGGCAGCTCGTTCGGGGCCGCGTTTCCATCCTCGCATGTCGCCGCCGCCGTGGCGGCCACGCTCGCGGCCGCGCGCAGCTCGCGGGGGCTGGGATTGCTGTTGCTCGTTCCCACTCTGCTGCTCACGCTGGGCGTGGTTTACTGTCAGATGCACTACGGGGTGGATGCGCTTGGGGGACTCGTGGTAGGCGTACTGGTCACGTGGGTGGTGAACAACAGCGTGAGCGGGAAACGAAAAGCGTGAGCGGTGAGCCCGAGAAAGCAATATGATGGATAGGAAAGGGGTGCCCAGGAATTAACCGAAGCACCCCCGCTTACGTTCTTCTTTCCCCGCTTACGCTTTTGCTTCCCGCTTACGTCGCCTACTGCTTCACCGTCAGCTTTGCCTTCATGCCGAGGGCCAGGTGCGGCGTACAGTAGTACTTGTATTCACCGGCAGGCGCGTTGTTGAACTTCACCTCGATGACCTCGTCCGGCGCCACGACCAACTTGCTGGACAGCGGCGCCATCGGATCGGGAACCGTGATGGCCGATGCGGCCCCGGACGGGATGCTGTCAGCCCAGAAGGCGACGTTGTGGGGACCGCCGCTCTTGTTGTGGTAGCGTACCAGGTCGTTGGGCTTGATGGTCAGCTGGTCGGGCACGTACTTGTAGCTGCTGCCCTCCAGAACCATGTTCACGTCGTGGGTAGCTCCAGCCGCCGCAGGGGCATTCGCCGCCGCGCCCGGCTTGCTCGGGGCGGCCTGAGGGTCCGCCGCCGGCTGATCCGCCGCTGCCGGCTGATCGGACGCGCTCTTGTTCTCTCCGCCGCAAGCCGCCAAAACGATGGCCAGCCCCGCCACCATAGAATTCATCCGCATTTTCGCTGCTCCGCCTTCGAAACGTGAAGTGACCGACTTTGTGAACGCTTTCACGAGTACGAGTATAAGCACGGCGTGGTTAAAGGGAAGTGGGGACAATCGCCCCTGCCCCCGGCAGGCAGGTCCGTTAGTTTACCGGGGTCGCGCCGGCTATCTCTCGCCTTGGAAAAGCATGGCAGTAACACTCCAGCCCACAAAAGATCCAAACCCCGCCGTCCCCCCGTGCCGTGCTCTGGGCTCTCAATGTCGCAGCCTGCCGGTCACCCTCCGCATCGGGCCGTTGGAAGAAGGCACCGCCTCGCTGGATCACGAGGCCACCTGGCTCATCGGTCACACCCAGCACATCGCCTTTGCCGGAATCTGGGAAGACGGAGGCGAACTCTATGCCGATGCGACTCTCCATGTCAGCTGCAGGTACCTGCATCGCGAAGGCGCGTTTGCCCAATGCGCCGCGCACGGATTCCGTGGACCGGCCCCGCGCGGGGCCTACCAGCCCGAGCAGCCGCGCCGGCTGGGCGGGGAGCGGTTTCTAGTGGTGGAGAACCGGCGGATGGTTCGGAGGAGCCTGCCTTTGCCGGCCCGGCGCCTGCCGGTCCTCGAAACGGCAAACCCCTGCGCCCTTGCGCCGTGCCGGACCGCGGATAACACCCGCGGGGCGGCCTGTTGCCGCGATCTCCAGATCGAGATCATGTGTACCCGCCGGGAACGCCGGCTTGAGGCACTGGTGCGTTCGCGCCGCTCGCCGTATCTCTGCAAAGTGGAACGCGCGGGAGACTTCTCGATTGAGGCCGAAGTCATATCGGCCTGCCGTTACCTGGACGACGATGGAATCGGGTGCAGCCTTCATGGGCGGGTCAGGGCGGACGGACGGCCCGCCAAACCCGACCTGTGCAGCGACTGGCCGCCAAAGAACAAGGGGCTCCACCCTGGTTGCGTGTTCGCGCCGCGCCAGCGCCGTTGAGCCAGGAGGGCTTCTCTGTGCAAATTCCCAGAGGTAGGCCGTCCTCTTGGACGATCCACCCCGGTATTCGGGCCTTTCCGGAGCACGAGTGACCGACGACCTCGAACAGCTCTACCAGACGACCTATACGGCAGTTGTCCGCTTCCTGTATCGCAAGGTGTGGGACGCGGAGCGCGCCGAGGACCTGGCCCAGGAGGTGTTCGTCAGGGCGCTGACGCACCATCCGGAGAAGCCGCGGGCCTGGATCTTCGCGGTCGCGGCCAATTTGGCTCGAGACGAGGCCCGGGCCGCAGTGCGGCGCAAGCGGCACCTGACGCTGCTCAAGGCTGATCCGGTCGCCCTGCCTACCATCGAGCCGGCCGCGGATACGCTGGTGGAGCACGATGAGCGGGTTGCCTCGGTGCAAGAGGCGCTGAACACGCTGACGCCCCGAGACCGCGAGATTCTGCTTCTGTGGGACGCTGGGCTCAGCTATCCTGAGATCGCCGCCCAGACCGGTCTGGCGGTTGGCGCGGTAGGCACCACCCTGGCCCGCGCGCGGCGGCGACTGGTAGAAGCGCACGACCGGCAGAACCCGAACAAAGGCACTCATGCGGCACATTCCTGAGGACGAGCTTCACGCCTATCTGGATCAAGGGCTGAGCCGTTCCCAATGCGTGGAGATCGAAAGCCATCTTGCCGTCTGCGCGGCCTGCCAGGGCATGCGAGACAGCATCGCCGCTCTGCGCGACCGCACCACCGCCTTGCTGGCCCGACTGGCGCCGCCGCGCTCCTTCCCCGCCCCGTTCGAGACGCTTCGGCGCCGGGCGGCGGTGGAGGTTTCCGCCCGCCGGCGCCGGGTTCACCGGGCTGCCTGGGCCGCCAGCATCGTGGCCGCGGTGGCCTTCGGGTGGACCGCCAATCACCTCGCCGAGCCCGCCCGCGACACCCGTCTGGCAACCACGTCTCCGGCGCCCGCGCCGGCGGCAGTCACCCGGCAGGCAGTCTCACGGGACTCCAGGATTCCGTTGGCCACGCCCGTGGCGCTGCGGCTGGCCCCAGGCGACTCGACCCCGGCCAAGCCCAACCGGCGTTCGGTCCGGGCCACCCGGCGAGTGTCCGTGGCCGAGACGTCGCAGGTCTCACTGCCACCGTCGGTCGCGCCCGCCGAGCTGGAGCTTTCCAGCATCGAGATTTCCTCGGCCGATTTCGAGCTGGACGGCATGTGGCGCACGATGTCGTGGGCTGGAGCCCAGG
>Ga0180121_10000233_pt1 | contig 22000 bp, 18 predicted proteins | sample AntDrymUQ5402106_2_FD_129676 | JGI IMG/M metagenome (GOLD analysis project Ga0180121, IMG submission 129676) | Polar desert sand microbial communities from Dry Valleys, Antarctica - metaG UQ540 (21.06) (version 2) (version 2) | ecosystem: Environmental > Terrestrial > Soil > Desert | place...
TAAATATACATGTAAAAATTATTTTAAAATCTTTTTGATCTGTAAAAAAAGAAATCGCAAGAAATGCAAGCCCTTCTAATGAAATCAAAAAAAGAAATATTGTTGATATACTGCTTAATTTGTCATAGTAAAGGAAGCTTATGAGCAGTAGAAGGGTGAGCAGCGAGAAAAAAACAATTGATATTAAGTTGCCTGTTTTATCTTCAAATCCGGGCAGCAGTAAATTCTGATTCTCATATCGGAGATAATAAAGAAGGCAAAATGCAACGATTTCAGCAATTAAAATAAAAGATAAAAAAATTGCGTTTCTGATAATGAAATATTAGTTTTACAAAATACTGGAATAACTTAGCTGAATTTTTATATTCATAAAAGTAAAATTCTAATCTGAGATTTCGCCATCGTGTAATCGTATATTCGCTATTCGTTATTCTTATATTGGCTAAATAACGAATAACGAATAACGAATTACTAATAACGAATAACGAGTAACAAATAACGAATAACGAATAACGAATCAACGAATCAACGAATCAACGAATCAACGAATAACGAATATTTACTTGAAACAATTACAGAATTCAATTAACTTGAAGCCATTTTAATCAGGAGCGCAGAATGTCAAAGCTTTTAGAAGTCAAAAATCTTAAAACATATTTTTATACTGATGACGGAATTGCGAAGGCGGTTGATGATGTCAGTTTTGATATTGATAAAGGTGAAACTCTTGGACTTGTGGGGGAATCAGGATGCGGCAAGAGTGTATCTGCGCTTTCAATTATGAGGTTGATACCGGACCCTCCAGGCAAAATAGTTGGAGGTGAGATTTTTTTTAAAGGAAAAGATATTCTGAAAGTTCCCGAGAAAGAAATGCAGGATATCAGAGGAAATGATATCGGAATGATATTTCAGGAACCGATGACATCTTTAAATCCCGTCTTTACCTGCGGCGATCAGATCGAGGAAGCAGTTATTCTTCATCAGAAACTTTCAAAGGCACAAGCGAAAGAAAAAGGGCTGGAGATGCTAAGACTTGTAGGAATTCCCGCTCCCGAGCAAAGATACAATGAATATCCTCATCAGCTTTCGGGTGGAATGCGGCAAAGGATCATGATAGCAATGGCGCTATCATGTAACCCTGAGATATTGATCGCAGATGAGCCTACGACGGCTCTCGATGTAACCGTGCAGGCCCAGATTCTTGAGCTGATAAATAGGCTTCAAAAGGAATTAGGGATGGGTGTTATCATGATTACTCATGATCTGGGAGTAATCGCAGAAGTTTCAACAAGAGTTGCAGTTATGTACGCGTCTAAAATTGCAGAATATGGAAATGTTGATCAGATATTTTATAATCCTAAGCATCCTTATACGATAGGTTTGTTAAATTCAATTCCGAAGCTCAGCAAAAGTAAGTCCAAATTATCTACGATTGAAGGTAATGTTCCGCCTCCGACAAATTATCCCAAAGGCTGTCACTTTTGTACAAGATGTATTTTTGTCATCGAGAAATGCTGGACTGAACAGCCCCCGCTCTTTGAAGTAGAAAAAGGACATACTTCAGCTTGCTGGAGGGTCGATGAAATAGATAAGCTGAAAGAGATGTATCTCGCCTCAGCAGTTTAAATATTACGATTTAATTTTGAAAATTTACCCCGAATTTCGACAACGGAATTTGGGGTTTGTTGTTTTTTGAAAGGAGTTTCTTTTTTTGAATAACTCAAGTTGACTGCATCAATATTCAGCACAAATTTTTCATAAGAAATTTTAAACACAAAAGACACAAAAGACACAAAACAAACAAAAGACTCAAAACACACAAAACACACAAAACACACAAAGGGTTTTAAGCAAAAAATGATTGTAAGAAAAAATTCTTTGCGAACTTTGCGTAAATACTTTGCTTGCTTTGCGGTTAAATAAGATTTAGTTTTTCTAATGAACAATCTGGGTTCAAAGCAAGAGCCTGCCAACTGTTTTGAAAGGCGGTTTCTCATAGGACCACTACTTAGCACGAATTAACCAAATGAATTATTAAAATAATTAGTGTAAATTCGCCTGCCTGCAGCAGGCAGGTAAAATTCGTGCCGGAAAACAAACTTCAAAAATCGAGGCAGTCTACTTGAATAAATAATTTTAGTTTAGAATTTTTTAGGATTATTCAGAAAGACTTCAGTCAAAAAGCATTTATGGCAATTTTAATAAAGGACATCAAACAATTAATCACCTGTAAGAATAAAGCTAAATTTCCAAAGTCGGGCAAGAAACAATCTGATATTGGAATGATAGAGAATGCAAATATTTTTTCAGAGAATGATAAAATTGCTTTTATCGGGAATAATTCCGATCTGAAAAAATTTCTTGCGGAAAACAAGTCGGAGAGTTATGATGTAATTGACGGAAGCAAAAAAATTATTATGCCGGGATTTATTGATTCACATACTCATTTTGTATTTGCGGGCTCCAGGGAAAATGAGTATGAGATGCGGCTTGCAGGCAAGACGTATCAGGAAATTGCTGAAACAGGCGGCGGAATTCTATCAACAGTCAGTGAGGTACGCAATACTTCAAAAATAAAATTAAAAGAAATTGCAAGTGAGAGATTAAAGAAGTTCGTACGATACGGTACAACGACCATCGAAGGGAAATCGGGGTACGGTTTAGATATCGGTAATGAAACAAAAATTTTGGAAATATTAAATGAGCTTAATTATGAAAATGAATTCAACCTCGATATAATCCCAACATTTCTCGGGGCACATTCAATTCCACCGGAAAAAGCTAAACAGGAATATATTACTGAGATTTGCATTAACATGATTCCTCTAATAGCAAAGAGAAACCTTGCTAAGTTCATAGATATTTTTGTAGAAGAAAATTACTTCGATAATAAGGATGCAGAAAAAATATTTTCGATCGGAGAAAGATTTGGTATGGTACCAAAACTTCATACCGATCAGTTTAATTCAATGGGAGGTATAGACGTTGCTATTAAATTCAAAGCAGCGTCAGTTGATCACCTGGAGATTTTGAAACAAAAAGACATTATAAGACTGGCAGCATTTAATAAGAATATTAAAAACAGGAAAATCATTGCGACACTTCTTCCGGGAGTTTCTTATTTTCTTAACATACAATATCCGCCTGCGAGAGAACTTATAAAAAATAATATTCCCGTTGCGATTGCTACCGATTTTAATCCGGGAAGCTGTATGACTGAAAATCTTCAGATAGTTATGTCGCTGGCATCGTTAAAATTAAAAATGAATGCAGAAGAGATCATTAATGCAGTGACCATTAATGCTGCCTTTGCTTTGAATATGGAAAATAAAGTAGGAAGCATTGAAATGGGAAAGCAGGCCGATCTGCTTATATTCGATATGCCGTCATATCAATATTTAATTTACAATTTTGCAGTTAATAATCTGGAAACAGTGATCAAAAAAGGTAAAATTGTTTACAAATCAATATGAAATTATTTTTAATTACGTTTGGTTGGAAAAATAAAAATTAATACTATGGAAAAAACTTTTTTGATAATTTTGATTTTGGTAAATCTTAGCTTATCATGCAAGTCATCCTCCACCCGCGAAGAATATGTCAAATCCGAACAACCACCCGGAGAAAAAGTTTCAGACACACCTTTTAAAATTGAATTAGTGGTTTCGGATTTGTTTGTACCGTGGAGTATGGTTTTTACGGATGATGACCGGATGTTGATTACAGAAAGAAATGGTAAATTAAGGATATTCCGAGCAGGGACTCTTTTGGAAAAGCCCTTAAAAATATTTAACGATGTTTCGTCGGGCGGAGAAGAAGGATTAATGGGTCTTGCAATAGACCCAAATTATAAAACGAATAAATTCATATATGTGAGTTATGCATATGACAAGGGAGACAGGATGGCTGTTAAGGTTGTGAGATTCAAAGATAATGATGACAGTTTGTCCGATGAAAAAGTCATCATTGATAATCTTCCGGCTGAAAGATATCATGCAGGCTGTAGGTTAAGGTTTGGACCCGACGGAAAACTTTATATTACAACCGGGGATGCCGGGGAGCGTCAGTCTGCTCAGGATGTCAATTCACTTTATGGAAAAATATTAAGAATTAATCCGGACGGAACGATTCCTTCAGATAATCCTTTCCCGAAAAATCCTGTGTGGAGTTACGGGCACAGAAATCCTCAGGGTATAGGCTGGCATGCTGGAAAAGATATTCTGTATTCTACCGAACATGGCCCTTCAGGTTTTGACGGACCTGGCGGCGGTGATGAAGTAAATGTAATAGTTAAAGGCGGTAATTTCGGATGGCCGGAAGTTTCGCACAAAGAAGGCAGGGAGGGCATGATATCTCCTGTACTTGAATTCACTCCTGCAATTGCACCTGCTTCGGGGATGTTTTACAAATCAGATTCAATTTCTCAGTTTAAGAATAATTTCTTTTTTGGGTGCCTAAGAGGAAACGGTATTATGCGAGTAATTGTAGATGAGAACAATCCAGAAAAAGTGATTTCAAATGAATTACTGAAAGAGGTTGATTTTGGAAGGATCAGGGATATTGCTGAAGGACCCGACGGGGCAATATATTTTTCAACAAGTAACAGAGATGGAAGAGGAAATGAAAGGGACGGGGACGATAAGATTTATAGAATTATAAGAAAATAAAAATTATTTAATCTTTTCAAATGCTGATTTAGGTTCATCAAATTTTAAAACTGCATCCATTTTATCAAAATCATTTGACTCGTCAAAGATAAAGTTATACTCCTTTAACGGATAATTATATTTCCAATTATAATAAAAGTTAGGAACATTCAAAAAATATATTCCATATTTTTTAGGAGGCAGCGAAAGCATAAGAATATCAGACCCGTTTTCAATACTACCTGTGACTTCGTCTAGATTTTTTATTGATTGATGTGAAAATTCTGCCGCTTGCTTATACCGGTAAGATCTTTGAATTAAGGAAAACAAATGTATGGAAATAAACAATATCAGTAAGATCCGGAATATCTTTGAATAATTTAATTTGTAAAAAAATATTCCCATCAAAATGCATAAGCCTGCAGAAGGAAGGTAAGAATATCTTTCCGCAGTTGCAAATGAAAACAAGTATATACACAACGACGATAGTGTAAATAAAATTGGAAATATAATTTGTTTTCTTAAAATTTTTAATGTGTGATAAATAAAAATCGTAAAAACGGTCACCAGCAAAACTGAAAATAAAACAAAACTCAAAAGATATTCCATTGGCTTCCTGTATATATTTATCAGAAATTCCAGCGACTCAAATCCGATAAATTCAAAAATAATTTTCACCGGAAAAAGCATCATTATAAAATAATGTACTATCTTATATAAAATCTTTATAGGATTTAAATCCACGCTGCTTATCATTGTGCCTAAATTACTGTTAACATAAAGCATCTCTGAATAATATCTGAAAGATGCATAGACTAAGATCGGCATAATCAGAATTAATAAGACCGATCTCCACCTCTGTTTTACTTTTGCAAAATTTAAGAGCAATATTAATGGAATATAACAGACAGAGCTTTCGCGGGAAAATAGCGCCGATAGAAATATAATTATAATAAAAAGAGTCCGTACAGGGTTTAAATCTTTATATTTTGAAAAAAGATACAGACCCAGCAAGATAAAAAAAGCTGAAAAAATTTCATTCATGCAATTTATGAAGTAAAGCGCTTCCGTATGACTCGTTAAAACGGAAAATAATAAGGCAGCAATAAAAGCAATCTTCCGGTTGTATTTCAGATTCAAAGTGAGTTTATAAATCAGGATAACGATTAATATATGAAATAAAACTATTACAAGCCTGTAAGCGTAAAAATTATCGTGGAAAATATTCCACATAAGCAAAAAAAATAATTTAGGTATTGGTCTGAAGTATGAAAAAGGATCCGGGGAAAATAAATATTGTGGTAATGAAATTGCTGCCTGATCTTTTGCAAATTGCAGCCATCCAAAATCATCACCAAAGAAACGTATTTGTAAAGAGTATAATAAAATAAGAAAGTTTATGGAAGCAAAAAATAAAAATATTGTTCCGTTACTTTTTGTTATGAAGCGAAATATATTATGAGGGAAAGAATAATTATTTATTATTAAAATTGTTTTATTTGAGAAAAAATTTCAATTTGTCTCATACAGGATTTTCAATTTAACCCGGGCAGCTCCAAAGAAATATCTTTGCATTCTATTTCTCTCCAGATTCTCTGACACGGAAATTGGTTTTCATAAAGGGCTCTTGAGATCATTACCGAATCGATACCAAGGAACTCAATTTCAAGAATTTTTTTCAAATCATTATAATTAGAAATGCCTCCTGCCGCAGTGATCTTTAGTTTTGTACTTTTTGCAATTTCGACCAACCTTGCTATATGCGGTCCGCATAAATTTCCAACTCTTGTTACATCCTGATAAATTATCCTTTTAATTCCAATACTTTCCATCTGTTTCGCAAACTCAAGCGGTGTGATGTCAGCATAATTTACCCAACCGTCAATTACAACATTATTTAATTTTTCATCGATACATATTGCAATTTTGCTTGGGGAAAACTCATCAATGATCCTTTTTATAAAATCGGAATCAGTTAATGCAGCCGTTCCAATAACAATTCTATAAATGCCAAGTTCATCGATCACCTTTTTCGCTGTTTGAAAATCCCGTATTCCGCCGCCAAGCTGAATCGGAATATCGACAGAACGGGTAATTTCTTTTATCAAATCCAAATTTTTCATATCGCCTAAAACGGCGCCGTCGAGATCAGTGATATGAATGGATTTGAAATTTTCCTTTCTTAAAAGCTTTGCCATTTTAATGGGGCTTTCAGTGTAATATTCGGTTTTGTCGGAGAGTCCCTGAATGATCCTCACGCATTTACCATCCTTAATATCTATTACCGGGATGACAAGCATGTGTTATATAGTTATTTATTTAAATAATTTATTTCCTTACTACAGCAACTTTCCCTTTTCCTACTTTACTCCCATCTTTATTATAGGCCACAATTATATATATACCCGTTGAGGTCAATTCATTATTTTTATTTTTACCATCCCACACTGCAATTCTTCCGCCCGGAGAATCAAATTCAGAAATTACCTCACCGGAGAGAGTAATGATTTTTATGATTGAATTCTCAACGAGTCCGTCGATTTTAAGATTAACACTTGAAGGAACCAGGTATGGATTTGGTGAAGCAGTGATTTTATCAAAATCTGCGACAGGTTCTATTGCATCTGTTGCATAAGAAGATAATCCGTTATTAGATCCGAAATATGCTTTGCCGGTTTTATTACTTACTGCAATTGTTTTGATCTGATTTGAAAGTATTGGACTCTTTGAAGTGTTAAATTGTTCGAGGAGTGTCGAACCGTCTGGTGAAAGATGAAATACCCCGTTATTTTCTGTTCCTATCCATTTATCGTTTAAAATATCATTGGTAATGGTGAGACAATTTTCAGTAAATGGAACTTTCAAATTTCCTGAAATTATTCCCAGCTTTTGAGCAGGTGGTTTCTGAGCAGGGTTTTGAATTGCGCCCAAGGGATTGTTGATTATGAAAACGCCGTTATTAGTAGCGATCCAAACTTCATTATTCTTGTCGACTATAAGATCATATATATTTGTAACTTCAGAACCAAAATCTGAATTGTCATAAAACCCGAATATGTCATTGGAAGTATTTGTCAGCGAACCGTTTTCATTAAAAAAATAAACTCCCGATCTTCCTACGCTTGAAGCGACCCATTTTGTGCTATATGAATCTATTGCTATTTTAGACAGACTGGCTGAGATAATTGTTGACGGATTGGAAAACCCAAACCATTCATTATTTCCCAAATAAACATACAAAGAATTTCCCGTATTAGTTAAATAAAATGAAACCCAAAAGAGTCCTGAATTGTCATAAGCGCCTCCCACCGGAACGCAAAATAAAGGATCACCCGGAATACCCGGAAGGATTGAATTTGTTGAATTAAAATTTTGAATAATATTTCCTCTTACAAGGGTCGGGCCGCCTCCAAATCCTAAAGCCCATACATTTCCATTCCCGGAAACAATTTTTTGATACCAGTTTCCACCGATTTCCGGATGTGTTGCTTCATTGTAATTTTCCCATTGGATACCATCGTATTTATAAAAACCGTTAAATCCTAAACCACCTGCAGCCCATATGTTGTCATTTTCGTCAATGGTTATCTGATTAAATATATTTGTGAAAGGACTATTAGGATATAAATAATTATTATTGTTATCAAGCAAAACCCCGTTATCGGACAAACCCATGACTGGTAATGCCCTGTTGTCGGATGCAATTGTTGTATAATTATTATTTTCACGTAATACATTTATCGCGGAAAGGTTTCCTACGTTTGCAAAGTAAACGGTGTTTCCGGAAATAAAATAAATTTTATCCTGTATTGCTTTAATAAATTTTGTATTTCCATTTGCAACTGTTCCGTTTGGATATAGAACCCAATTGGCTCCGTCAAAATAACTAAAACCTGTCAATGAGCCCGCAAAAATTTTATTATCAAATGTTTCGATGGTTCTGACATCTGCGTTTAAAGGTGATCCGCTGTGATTACTCCATGAATTGGGATCATTAAGATTTGAAGTAGCTGTATTCCCAGAGGCAACGCCAGATTTTGTCGCTGCATACAAAATATTGTTATTGATAGTTAAACCATAAACAGGAGTATTTATAGGGAAGCTTCCTAATTTGTAATACGGGGCGTCAATGAAATTAAAATTGATAATAGAAACTTTCTGAATTCCATAACCAGTCGCAACAAACATGAAATTTCCAGATGGAAGCAGGAAGTTTATCAACTTATTAGACTCTGTAGAATTTTTTATATCAAAAATATACTTCCACGTTAAGTCCAGTAGATTGAGTATTGATATAGAGCCATCGCCGGCTCCTATCCATAGCCTTCGCTTATTGTCAATTGTCAATGAGATCAGGTCATTGTTGATCAGCCCGTTTAAGTTTGAATATTTGTTGACAATTTTTTGTGTAGATGCATCTACAACAAACAAACCTCCTCTAGACGCGCAATAAACATTGTTTGATCCCGGATCGGCTGCAATAGAGGTTATATTTTTTAAATCGGTGAAATTTTCCCATCTGGAAACCTGGGAGTATAAAGATGCATTGAATACAAATACAGCCGCAGCAATGAAAAATATTTTTCTCACCATAATAATATTTAGGTATGTTAAGTTTTAAAAAAGAAAATAGTAGAGATGATTATTCGCTAAATGTTATTTGAGGGTTACAAAATGCAAGCTTTATGTATATTTGATGATCGGTATTATAATCGAGAGCATTATATGAATTTAACATAATTTTACTTTATGAAAATTTTTACTGTACTAATATCCACCATTATTCTGTGCGGATTCAATATTAGAGATTTAGATTTTAAAATCAATTACATTAATGAAAAATATTTTAAAAACATCAATACCAGATGATTTTTTAAAATTGAAGCTCAAATCTCTTAAAGTCATATTGAATCTCTTTACACTCCGGTCGGTGGCCAAATTCCCTTCATTGAGCCACAAGTCATTACTGTGCAGGGTAACTTTTTAGAACACAACCTGTCTGGAATTACGAACTTGTTTCAATACTAAAAATATTAATGAGAGACGCTTAGAAAAATCATCAAGAATCAAAAGCATTACATCTCTGATCGTCTTACGAAGTGGACTTACAGTCCAGATGTTTTAAATGAATAAGTTTTTACATAAATTATTTTGTTCGTCAAACACTTTTAAAAATAAAAATGGAAGTTCCACTGGAATTCATTATTCTTCACTGACGGTTCTTCTATTACAAATCGTATCATCGCTTCCGTCTCAAATCCAAAAAAAGGAAATGCCGCTATACCCGCGCTAATCCTCTTTACATCGTCTCCTTCTAAATTTCTATCTCTATCATACAGCTCAAACTGTCCTCTGAGCTCAAGTCCCTTGATCACCATGACATTTAATTCTCCGTATCCATAAAGTGATCTTTTGAGTGGCGCATCGGTTTTACTTTCTTCAAAATCAATCTCACCTATCAGCGCGACTCGTTTCATTATTCCAATTCTGGTAAATACTGCCCAAGCTTTGCGGTTTGCCGAGATGGTTGTTGTAAACACACTGTCATTTGTATTGTAAGGATTATTGAAAAAGGATCCTCCAACATTCACATTAAAATTATAATTATTAAAACCAAAGTTAAAATCAGTCGAAGCCACAAACATTTTGTGTGGATCCATCCCGAGGAAATCGAGATTCTGGGGATTATATAACCCAACATTAAGATTAAACCACTCCGGAGAAATGCCAAGTTCAAATCCGGTATTGTCGTCGTATGGAGTGTTGAGCAAAAATTTTCTTTGATAAGCTCTGTGCTCTACGATCCTTGTTCCGTAATTTGGTTTAAAGCGTCCTACTTTAAAATATAAATTGGCGGGAAGCTTAGAGATCATTCCGTAAACTTCATATTCTGCTTCAATTCCAGGGATCTGAATGCCGGAATTTGCAAATACATTTAGGATATTATTTAACTTTGCATTAACATAAATGTCCCCCTGCATTGCAAGAAAGCTATTATAGTTTGCTCCGCCCGGAACTTCATGGTCAACCTGGGCAACTCTCACATCTCCTCCGATCGAAATTTCTTTTGTAAGTTTCGGAGAAAATTGTGTTTTGCCAGCAAGCTTTTTAAACATTTCCATACTGAGGTTTTTCTCGGCATATTTGAGGCCGCCTCCGTGTCTCATAGAGCCGCCGCTGGGGTTAACGTGGCAATCTGAACACTTATCCCCTGTGTATGCAGCAAAACGCGGATAGGAGAGCGCTTTATTTTGAAATAAATCACATAGGAAAACAATTAAAACTAAAAAGAAAATGAGAAATGATTTTTTCATAAGGGAGCTTTTTAAGTTTTAAAAAAAGTTGTAAAATAAATTATGGAAAATTTTTTAATTCAATTTTTAGAAACACTGTAGATGCAGTATTTTATTTTTTTGTAACTTTTACAAACCCTCCGGAAGTAGTGCCTCTGAACGCTGAATAAATCCAACCGCCTGACAGACCGTCTTTTCTAATTCTCATCCTCCAGAAAACATTTGAATCTGCAATTTTAGGATTAGTATTTATAAAAACAATTTTCTCTGAGGAATTTATGTCACCTTCAAACTCGCCGTCCATTGTAGAATACCCATCAAATTCGCTGTTATAAACTTTACTGTATTTGTACGTACCCGAAATTTTGTTATTTGAATATGTTTTTACATTCAATGTACCTTCCAGCAGCTTGCTTCCTAAGCTGTCAGACATTGAGAATTTATAATTTCCAATGCCGAATGTAAAATTTGCTTCGCTGCTGCTGGATGAACACCCGTGCATTGTAATGTTCAATATAAAAAAGGCAAGGATAAATATTACTTTTGTCATAATTTTTTTTATTGCTTTAAAAATAAAACAAATTTTTATTTAATCAAAACCATTCTCTTTGTATCAGAGAATCCATCAGTCGTCAGTTTATAGAAATAAATCCCGCTTGACAGTTGATAATTGATAGTTGAAAATTGATAATTATAGCTTCCCGCATTTTGTTTCTCATTAACCAATATTGCCACTTCTTTTCCTAAAATGTCATAAACTTTAAGCGTTGCGAAACTGCTGACTGATAACTGATAACTGATAACTGTAATGGGGTTGAAAGGATTTGGATAATTTTGTTTCAATTCAAATTTATCCGGAATATTAACGGAGGAATTATTCAAAGCAACAATATCCGTTAAGCCAAATCTAAAAGATCTCCATTGAGTATTGTTTGTAGGAACAAAAAAGGAAGTAGTCTGCGGGGCTGTTGCCAGAGCAAGTCCACCCTTTCTGAAAACTTCCGTCGGAAAAGTCAGTCCTCCGTCTGTTGAGACTTTTACAATTAAGCTGTCAATGTTGGTAGAATTGTATTGAGCGTATGAATAATCAAATTGCACTGTATCAGTCATAAGCAATCCTGTATAAGGTTTTGAATACATAGAATCTTTTTGGCCCGGTACATTGTAATCAAAAAAATCCATGATAACAGACTTCACTCCGCCGAAAGTCGGACCGTTCGCTCCGTTGTATTGACTGAATGTGATATAGCCATCCTGATTAAAAAGTCTCCAACCTAAAGGCGGAAAGAATGCTTCATACAATTCAATATTTAAAGACGTCTGAATACTATCTGAAGTAAATAAAAGCTCCCTCTTTCCATTATTCAAATTTAGGTTATTGGGAACATCAGATTTTTCGTAAATTAATTTGGAATTATTTTTTGGAATGCTGAGAACTATATTTCTTCCTTTAGCGCAGTTGATCACTTCCCTAGTGTTATCGTTTTGAATAAAAGCAGCAGTGTATAACATCGAGTCTACCCAGGTTGGGTCTCGATAATAAGTATATGTGAACTGATAATTACCCACATCAGTAGAAATCTGAAATCCGTTTGAGTCTGGATAAAACTTCCTAAAGACATCATAAAAGTTTGTCTCACCGTTTGAAGCTGTATCCCGGATATATCTCTCAACTGCATTTACTCTCAGTCTGTAGTTTCCTGGTTTGACCGAAGAAGCAATATTTATATTGATGGTCGTTTTTATAGAATCTCCCTTTAACCTTTCATCTGTAACACTCATTGAGACAGGAGTTCCAGTTGAGAGTCTTTTTAAAAATGGTGCATATAAATTTGCACTATCTCCATAAGGAATGGAAGCAAATAACTTACCATCGATTATTGTTGTTGGAAAACCTGGTTTGAAATAATATCTTGACCTTTCGTCATTATGCTGAGGGTTTGCAGCATAGAAAGTATCCCTTCCAAATGGTCCCAATGGCAAATGATATTTAATCGCAGTTACAGCTCCGATATTTACATTAATAAAAGCGTCAAGCTCGTCGTTATTGTGTGCGCATGCAGGGCTAGCATTGGATGTAAACTCTTCAAATAAAACATTTCTCTTAAAACCCGGAAGTATCATTGAATATTGATTTAAAGTATCATTTGCCCTGTTTGTATCCGAATATGAAGTATATGCTTTGAAAAAAAGTTGTGATCCGATATTATATGTTAGAGTTCTGAATCTCAGTGATGTAGTAACTCCTGCATTTAAAGGAAGCAGACTTAAACTATCAAAGTATTGTCCCGAATTAACATTAAGAAAAACCTTTACTGTGGTATCAGTAATATTAATTCTCCCGAGGTTTGTAATTGTCAGAACTGGTGAAATAGTATCAGTGCCTGAAGTAAAAACCGAATAAGTTGTATCGTAAGGAATATTGAGAATAGAAGTTACAGTTATATCATTGTCGGGCCGTTTTCCTGTCAGAATGTTATCGATATAAAGATTATTCCCGTAGCCATTGTAAGTTATGAATGCTAATACAATATCTCTTGACTCCACTGATTTTGATGTATTATTATAAAACGAAAATATTGTAAAGCAAACAATAAAAATAGGAGCAATAAAAAATACCTTCTTCATAAAAGTTTTAAATTATTGGAATTCGTATCGACTATTCTATAATGTCATTTTCATTTTTGAAAGTTCTCAATTCCTGAGGTTAATTTTGTAACACTGGTTTTTTTAAAATAAAATCTGTAGAAAAATAATTCAAGCATCGAAACAAAGATCAGTGTGACGCTGTCTTTCGGAGTAAGAGTTACCGAATTTCCCTGTTGAGCATAAAAACCGGAGATCTTAAGCATAAATAAAATTACGGGATTTGCAGGCATTATAATCTTATAACCGGTATCCGGAATAAAAAATCCGACAATGAGTTCGCATACAGTAAGCGCAACGGCAAATATAGTTATTATAAAACCAAGATTGAGAAAAGCTTGCAGCCATCCGTCGCTCTGATAAGATTTTGCAAAGGCATACACAGCAAAAATTACATGGAGGAAATATATTATCGCAATTATCATTTATACTATCTATGTAATTTATTTAAAGTTGACCGCCTAAGATTTTTTGTTTCTTTTACCACTGATTAATAGATTCATTAAAAAAAATAATTTAAGCGAAAAATAAACAATCTGTGAATCTGTGGTTATTTTCGCTTTTTACTATTTGAAGCGGTCAACATGAGTAAGTTATTAAAGTTGACCACAGTAAATGTTTGTTTATTTACCACATCAGCAATAATCTGTGAATTTTTTTAAATTTAATATTTTATTTTTTGCAAAAAAAACTTTAGTAATTTAAAACGCTTCTTTAGAAAACAGTACTTCTTTAATTGTTTTAAAAATGATTTTAATATCGAAAGCTATTGACCAATTTTCAATGTAATAAATATCATAGTCGATTCTTGTCTGCATGGAAGTATCGGTTCCCCTCAGCCCATTTACCTGTGCCCAGCCGGTTATTCCGCACTTAACCCGATGCCTCTCTAAATACCTTTGTATGGAATCCTTCATGGTGTTTATAAAAAACTCTCTTTCAGGTCTGGGTCCGACTATACTCATATTTCCTAACAGCACATTAATAAATTGCGGAAGCTCATCGAGACTGTATTTGCGAAGCATTCTTCCAATCGGAGTGTACCTGTCATCGTCTCTTATCGTCATCTGCGGACCTGTATTTTCTGCATCAACTTCCATAGAACGGAATTTCAGCATCATGAATTTTTGTCCGTCAAGTCCCACCCTTTCCTGTTTATAAAATAAAGGACCCCGTGAAGTAATTTTTACTAAAATAGAAATAATGATCAGGACAGGTGAAATCAAAATCAGCAAACATGCTGAAACAAGTACATCGAACGCCCTTTTCAAAAACCTGTTCCAGACATTCATAGGTAATGACTTAAGCTTCATGAAAGGAATTCCGTCAACCTCTTCAATTTTCAGTCTGCTCGTCATTGTATCAACGAAATCCGGTGCATACATAAACTCAACATTTATACCTTCGCAGATCTTAAATAGATCATAAAGTATTTCATGCTCGCCGGAGGGGAGTGAGATAAGAATTTTTTCAATACCGAGTTTCTTTATTTCTTCCGGTATTAATTTATAATCGCCGAGATATTTTTTTTTTTTAAGGAAATCTTCTGCATTCAGGTCATAAGAAAAGTATCCGCACACATTGTACCCCGCGTATGTATCTGCTGAGAATTTTTCGTAAATTTTATTTGCCATTTCATTTACGCCAAGTATTGCAACCCTGTTTACTCCAATATTTTTATTGTACAGGGTTTTTTCAAACTTAAGAACAAAATACCGTCCGATAGTAATCAGTATGATTGAATTTATCCAAATCAATACAAACACTACGCGGGAGTAGGGGAATTCGGCTTTGAGTATAAAAATAAGCGCCATTGCAAAGAGTATTCCTATTGAGATGCACTTTATAATAATAAACAGTTCATCAAGTATAAAGACGCTTCTCTTCATTCTATACATCTTTCTCGTCTGAAAAATAATAATCCATATCGGAATTACCATTAAAGCAAATTCATTATAACCGTAAATATCAGGTATGCCTTTTGTGACGGGAACAATTTTTTGAAAGTCAGAGTAAAACCTTATCCAGTATGAAAGTTCAAACGCAAGAAATATCGCAATCGCATCGGACAGCATTGTCAGAACAGGTAATGCTACTTCTATCTTCGAAGATTTTCTTTTCAAATCCTAATTATTTTCTAAAGATAAAAATAAATTTTTTATCTTTAAGAGAAAACGTAAAAAGTGTAGGTTGAGTGAGTTGAGTGATCCGCCGCCGCCGAGAATGTGTTGAGTGAATAACCTCCCCCCTGCCTGGCGCCGCAGACAGGGGGGTGGTCGATATCGTTGAAAATAATCTAAACTCAGTCCATAAATTTAATTTACACAACTAACATAACTTATTTAAATGACTCGCCGTGACGTCACGTCTCACGTCTCACGTTTCACTTTATGCAAACCATCCTTTTGGTTTCGGTGAACAAAGTATTCCCGAATTCCGAATCCTGAACTTCCAGTTTATAAAAATATACTCCGCTTGAGAGTCCTAATCTATCAAGTCGTTCGATTGTATATTTATAATTCCCGTTATTTAAATTTTCATTTCTGATTACTTCAAAAACAATTTTCCCAGTCATATCATATATCAGTAAACTTACGGTGGAATTTTTAAATAAAGAAAACCCAATTGTCGTAGAAGGATTAAATGGATTGGGATAGTTTTGGTTAAGAGAGAATGATTGGTATTTGAGAATTATTATTTTCAATTCCTACGAATGTGATTGGTCCGCCTCCGTTAGTGGTTTTAGCCAAACCTGCGCCACCTGACCAACCTAATAAACTGTCTATAAAAAAAATATATGTTGGATGAGGAATAGGTACATTTTGAGTTCCCCAAATCTTACCACCATTACTTGTCGCAAATACTTTAAAAAGACCTCTTCCACCCCATCCTCTATGTATATTTGTAAAATCTAAATCATTAGCTGTATATCCATTAGGATCAACGTATTGTTCAATCCAATTTTTACCACCATTTGTAGTATGTAATATTCGTGAGGTTGTAGAGGCAGAGCCCGCTCCGATCCATCCCGTGTCTTTATTCATAAAGAAGATCGACTTAGGAGCATTTATTCCAACATTTACCCAATTTAATCCACTGTTAGTAGTTTTGAATAATCCACCACTAAACGCTTGTATACTCCAGCCATAATACTCTCCATTATATGGTTGCTTCAGCATCATAAGTTTTGTGCAGCAATTGTTCTCAGTTGAAATTAATTGTGTAGTTACACCTCCATTCGTTGTTTTGTATATTCCTCCGGAGAAAGCACTGAACCAACCTGTATCTCGATTAATAAATGAAAAGGCACAATATGGTTGTCCGGCTAGGTAATTCCAAGTTGTGCCTCCGTCAAAGGTTTGGTAAAATCCACTTTGATTTACTGCTCTGGCATAAAGGGTGGTTTTATCTATTACTTTCAACACTTCAATTCTAAAACTTGTAGTTACACTCCAGTTAGCTCCTCCGTTTGTAGTTCTTAAAAAGTTAGAATTATCCATTGCCACAAAGCCCGTGTCATTATTTAGAAATGCAATATCGTTTATTGTTCCGGTTACAGGGAGTGTTTGTTCGGACCATTGTGAGTAAATAGAAGAGCAGGTTAGCACAATGAAAAGTAAAATTATGATAAAGTTTTTCATATTTTTTTCTTTAAACCTATCTCACATCGTTAAATTAATCAAGTTCATTTTATTTTTCTTTTCAACCTTCCCAAGCAGGCCTGGGAAGGAGAATGATAATAATTTTTTTAAATCTGAAAATGTAAATTTGCAATTCCGATTAATGATTTCCGATTCCCGAATAACGATTCCCGATTTCCGAATAACGAATAACAATTTCCGAATAACTAATAAAGATTTTCCGAATAACGAATAATGATTCCCGATTAACGATTAACGATTAACAATTAACGATATTGATCAAGCCACTTCCATCAAATACAGAGAGTCCTTGAAATTTTTCACAAAATGTTTTTTAATTACCAGATGCTCTGGCTTTCTCAGCTGAGGGTCGTCTTCGATTATTTTAAAAGCAATTGCGCGCGCCGTTTCAAGTACGTCTTTGTCTTTATTCAAATCAGTGCAGGAAAAATTTAGAATTCCCGATTGGCGAATCCCGAAAAATTCTCCCGGACCTCTGATCTCCATATCTTCTTCTGCGATCCTGAATCCGTCTGTTGTCTCGCAAATTATATTCAGGCGTTTTCTTGAAACTTCATCTAAATTTCTCGCAATCAGAATACAATATGACTGCTCAGCGCCTCTGCCTACACGCCCTCTCAATTGGTGAAGCTGCGAAAGACCGAATCTCTGCGCTTCTTCGATGATCATCACGGTCGCATTGGGAATGTCGATACCAACTTCGATCACCGTCGTCGATACAAGAATTTTAATTTTACTGTTCTTAAAATCTTCCATCACTTCATCCTTTTCATACCAAAACATTCTTCCGTGTATCATTCCCACTTCATACTCGCGGAATATATTTTCTTTAAGTATTTTGTAATTCTCTTCTGCGGATTTTAGATCGAGCTTCTCTGATTCATCGATCAAAGGGAAAATTATATAAATCTGTCTTCCTCTTTTAATTTCATCCTTCACAAAAGAATAAATTTTAAATTTATCTTCTTCCATTCTTAGAGCAGTCTTAATCGGAATCCTGTTTAAAGGCATTTCATCAATTACAGACACATCAAGATCGCCGTAGTATGTCATCGAAAGCGTTCGCGGAATCGGAGTTGCTGTCATAACGAGCACGTCGGGATTCAAACCTTTTTCCTTCAGCTTCGCTCTCTGCATTACTCCAAATTTATGCTGTTCGTCAATTACTACAAACCCAAGATTTTTAAATTCAACTTTCTCTTGTATCAAAGCATGAGTGCCAAGGATTATGCGAGACTTTCCTGTTTTAATATCATTCAATATTTCATCACGCAATTTCTTTTTCTGCCCTCCGACCAACAGTGTGACTTTTATTTCAAGCGGCTTCAAAAAATCTGTAAGTGTTTTATAATGCTGTTCTGCCAGTAATTCAGTGGGACACATAAACGCAGACTGGTATCCATTCTCAATCGCGATCAGCATTGAAAAGATTGCGACAATTGTTTTCCCGCTTCCGACATCTCCCTGCAAAAGTCTGTTCATGCATTTATCAGATTTCATATCTTCATAAATCTGATTGATCACTTTTTTCTGCGCATTAGTTAATTCGTAAGGAAGAATATTCTTAAATCTCTGAGTCAGCTCTTTTATCGATTTGTTAAATGAGATGCCTTTCTTTTCATTAGCCACAGTTTTCTTTTTCAATGCTAGTATGAGTTCGAGATAAAAAAGCTCTTCGAAAGCCAGACGTTTTCGCGAAGTTTCGACATCGGACATTTCGACCGGAAAATTAATTCTGAGTACAGCTTCTTTTCTGTTTATAAGATTATGTTCCTTCAGCAATTCGTCCGGTAAGGATTCCTCGATATAATCCGGGTTTGATTTTAGTAATGTGCTGAATGCATTGAAAACAATTTTTGAAAGCAGTAGGGGCTTAATCCATGTTTTTTTCAGTATACCTGAAAGTTCGTATAAAGGAATAAGTTTAAACTTTAAAAAATCCTTCTCATATAAATCAGCATCATTCAGTTTCAAATGGTCTCTATAGCTAATCTTCAGCCTCGAACTGAAATTCCCATCATCAATTTTTATCCAGAATAAAAATTTTTCTTTTAAGCGGAATTGCTTTGAACGAAATTCACTTGCACCGAATATCGGAATTTCTACTGAACCTGTTTTATCATAAAGTGTAACTTCCAGCGGCTGATGATCTGCCCTCGGGTGACGTATGTCAATAATTTCTCCCGATACTATAACATTTTCTCCATTGTAATTTTTGATCTCACGAATATTGATATGTTTCAGATAAGTTCTGGGAACAAAATTTAGAAAATCATCAACAGAATTAATTCCTATCTTTGTAAATGCTTCTGCCCTCTTTTCACCGACACCTTTTAAATATTTTATGTCCATTTTGAAGTAATAGAATATATTTGTCAAAATTAGAAATAAAATATATTTAGTGTAAGGTAATAGCTGACTTATGAAGGAATTTTACCAATCTTGGAAATTGTCAAATCTAATTTCGGCTGTAAGTTCCCGAACTGTTAACAATATATTTGACAACTTTTAGTTTTGCAGGGAAAGATGAAATGAGACATCGGAGGGTTTTATTGATACATCACAACTTCAGTTTTTTAGGATTTTTCCGGTTATCAAATAAAGTAATGATCTGAATTTCTGAGTTATTTATTCTGTAAAACATTGAAACCTGTTTAGTTACTACACAGCGTCTTAAGTGTATTTTGTTTTTGAAGGGAGGATATAAATATGGGTTTAATCTTATATTATTAATTTTCTCATCAAGAATTTTGTAAATTCATTTGAAATTATGAACGACCATTCGCTTTCAAGGTATTCTAAAATAGAAGTTAATCATCCGACGCTCTTTCTGAAAAAACTATTTCGAAAACCACCTGGCGTTCCTTTTCTTCACTTCTTCATACGATACTTTTTTCCCATTATCCATTTGAGCTAAACCTTCTTCGATTGCAATTTTTAAATCCTCAGGCAATTCATTATAATCTTCTCTGCCTGAAGATATATAATTAATTATACTATCCACTTCTTTGAGTATAGTAATATCTTCGATATTATTTAACTTCTTTTGTATATTCTGCTTCAGTTCAGATGTTGTCATAAACTTTTTAGTAAAACTATATTTTAAAAATAGTTTTTTCAACTGAATTATAAAGGCAAGTATTTTCGCAAAGTTGTCAAATCTTTTTTAACCCTAAATTCCCGAAACTGAATACAATAGATTTTCAATAGATTTGGCAACTTCATACAACTTAGGGTTTAAATAAATTCCAGTTGTGTCATAATTAAATGTAACTATAGCAGTAGTAATCTTATCTTTTCTTTTTTGCTTCTTTTTTCTTTTCTTTTGTAATAATATTAGTGTTGTTAATATCTTTGTTCTCATTTTTATTTAATAGACAATTTTATTATCTGACCAGTTTTTATATTTGATATTTTGCTGCAACTCAAATGGATTTAGTTTATTAAAAATTCTTAATAACTCTAACTTCTTTTCTTCACTAATGTCCTTTGATTCGAACAATCTTTGAAATGGTGTTTTAGGTTTATCATATTTCTTCTTTATTTTAGATCCCTGTCGTTCTTTGGATATTAATTTTACTGATGGAAGAAAATAGTTTATGAAATAGTTTAAGTCTCCGCGATATAGATCATTCAGCATATCCAACTGGAGCGGATTATCCAATCTGTCATAACCAATGTACTGTCTGACCACTGTCCAATTTTTTTCTTCGATATGTGCATTATCATTTTTATTATATGCTATTGCACGTGTGTGGTTAACCGGCTCAGGTCTATGTTTGAAATATTTTAATAATTTGTAGTTCAAAAACTCTTTTCCGTTATCGCTATCAAAACCTTTTATTTTAAATGGTAATGTAAGTTCTATTTCTCTCATTGCTTTGAAAGTATTTGCTTCCCCTTTACCCCACACAGCTCGCAGAGAATCCCAGCCTCTAGCTATATCAACCATGTTTAGAGTATTTATGTAGTCTCCGGCTAAACTCGTTCCGCAATGGGCTACTAAATCTACCTCTACAAACCCAGGTCGCTTTTCATCCCATTGATCTGTCTTTATTGGGATCAATTGACGTATTATTGAATCCTGGACGTGTTGTGCATAATCCTCGCTTTTTAATACTCTACCTATTGTTGAGGCCGAAATAATTCTAATTAGAGCTTCATCTTCTTTGCTTAACGAAGATATATCTTTTTTGTACCACCCTATCCAAATCGGGATACATGCTTTTAATCTTTCTTAGCATATTAAATTTGTTCTTATCCATAATGTCTTTATGAATTTTATTATTCCTTCTGTATGATATTTCCTTTTTGGACCCGCTCTTTTTTTATTTGAATTAATCTCCAACGATGGAACTTGATTCAATTTTCTTATTGCATATTTTTTATTATAACCACATACATTACAATCCGCCGTGGCGGATCATCAAGTATTTTTTGTTTCTCATCTTTTTCCGCTTTCTTATATCTTCCATAAATTTCCTGAAGATATTCCTTCCGCCGCGGCGGATTGATCTCTTACTCATAATTATGTCCCGTTTTTTATTATATAACACGGTTACATTAATTATGACTCAACGACCTACTTTTTGCGTATCTCTGGGTTACAATAATTATGACTCAATGCGCACTTGCTCAATTTTCTGCATTTCTCTTGTCTTTAAAATTATTTTGATTTAAGTTCTTTAAACTTCCAAGCAAGAATACAGTATGAACCAATAATCCTCTTAACCTGCTTCTTCTTTAAGGCTTA
>Ga0180121_10000234_pt1 | contig 21983 bp, 23 predicted proteins | sample AntDrymUQ5402106_2_FD_129676 | JGI IMG/M metagenome (GOLD analysis project Ga0180121, IMG submission 129676) | Polar desert sand microbial communities from Dry Valleys, Antarctica - metaG UQ540 (21.06) (version 2) (version 2) | ecosystem: Environmental > Terrestrial > Soil > Desert | place...
TTCTACATGCACGAGTCCTGCGGCAAGTGCACTCCCTGCCGGGAAGGGACGCGCTGGCTCGTCCAGCTTCTCGAGCGGATCGAGCATGGCCACGGGACGCAGGGCGACCTCGATCTGCTGCGGGACGTCTGTGACCGGATTCTCGGCAGGTCGCTCTGTGCGCTCGGGGACTTCGCCGTGTACTGCGTCGCGAGCTACGTGGACAAGTTCTACGACGAGTTTCAGCGCCACATCGACGAGGGCGGCTGCCCGTTCGGCGGCGAGTCCTCGATCGAAGCCGTGCTCGCGCCAAGCGACATGCACACCCACTCGCCGATGGCCTCGCCGGTGCCGGCATGAGCTCGATCGAGCTCGTCACGATCACGGTCGACGGCCTCGAGGTGCAGGTGCCGAAGGGTCTCGGGCTCGTCGAGTCGGCTGCCGCGGCCGGCATCGAGATCCCGGTCTTCTGTTACGAGCCGCGCATCGGCCCGCCGATCGGAGCCTGCCGCATGTGCCTCGTCGAGGTCGAGGGGATGCCCAAACTGCAGGCCGGCTGCACGCTGACGGCGCAGGACGGCATGGCGGTTCGCACTGCGCAGTCGTCCGAGAAGGCCGCCGACGGCCAGGAGTCCACGCTCGAGTTCATCCTCGTCAACCACCCGCTCGACTGCCCGGTGTGCGACAAGGGCGGCGAGTGCCCCCTCCAGGATCTGACGTTCCGCTACGGCCCCGGCAACACGCGGATGAACTTCCCGAAGCGGACGTTCGACAAGCCGATTCCGATCAGCCCGCTGATCGCCCTCGACCGGGAGCGCTGCATCCTCTGTTACCGCTGCACCCGGTTCTCCGGCGAGGTCGCCGAGGACGGGCAACTGGTCGCAAGGAACCGCGGCGCCCAGTCCGTGATCGCGACCTTTGAGGACGAGCCGTACCGTGGTCAGTTCACCGGCAACGTGATCGAGCTCTGCCCGGTCGGGGCGCTCACGTCGACGCCATACCGGTTCGAGGGGCGGCCATGGGAGATCCAACACGTCCCGTCGGTCTGCGGCATGTGCCCGGTCGGCTGCAACATCAGCGCGACGACACGGGAGGGAAAGGTCAGGCGAGTCGTCTCGCGGAATCATCCCGAGGTCGACGAGGGCTGGCTCTGCGACAAGGGCCGCTTCGCGTTCGGCCACCTGCAGGCGGTCGACCGCATCGTCGATCCGATCCGCCGCGGTCAGCCTCGGTACGAGGAGCTTTCGTGGGACGACGCCGTAGACGAGGCCGAGCGGCTGCTCCGCGGTGCCGAGGGCCGCATCGTGACGGCTCTCTCGGGCTCGGAGACCGTCGAGCTCGCGTACGCACTCGGGAAGCTCATGCGGCAGGGGCTCGACTCGCATTGCGCCGTCCTCCCCGAGCAGGTGGACGACGCGTACGACGCCTACCGGGCGCCGCTCTCGACGATCCGCGACGCATCCTTTGTCGTCGTGCTCGGCGACGAACCGGTCGCGGAGCGTGCGCCGATCGTCGAGCTCTGGATCAAGGCAGCGCAGCGCAACGGCGCCGAGCTCGTCCGGCAGAGCCGGCCCGACGACGAGCTCGCGCAGCGGCTCCGTCGCGCCGAAAGCGCCGTGCTCGTCATCTCGGGCGGAGACGGAGTCGGGCTGGCGGCGGCTGCAGGGCTCGACCGCGAAGGCTGCGCGACGTTCGCCCTCCCGGCGACCGCGAACGGGCGAGGCGTGGCCGACGCCTGGGCCGCGGCCGCCGACGCGGAAGCGGAAGATCCCGAGCCGATCGGGCTGTTGATCGTCTCGGGCGACGAGGCCGCAGCGGACCCGAACGTTCGCGCCATGGCCGAGCGAGCCGAGAACGTGCTCGCGATCGGGATGTTCCGGCGCCTGATGACTCCCTGGGCCGACCTGGTCCTTCCGGGGACGAGCTACCTCGAGCGCGACGGCACCTACGTCAACCTCGAGGGTCGGCTTCAACGGCTCCGCCGCGCCGCGATCCCGCCTGCACCGGACGAGCTCGCGGTGCTCGCCCGCCTCGCCGCCCGCTTCGACGTCGAGCTCTCTCCACACCCCTCGCTCGTCTTCGAGGAGGTCTCGGCGATCGTCTACGGCGGGATCCCCTTCGGCGCGGTCGGCGAGCAGGCAGTGCTCCGCGAACGTGTCCCGGGAGGCGCTGTCTCTCCACCGGCAACCGGGGACGGAGTGTCAGACACTGGTCGTGCCTCCGAGGGACATGGCCTGCGGCTCGTGACCTACCGGCCGCTCTTCTCCGGGCCGGCGGTCGAGCGAGTGCCGGAGCTTCAGTTCCAGCGGCCGAAGGCCGAGGTCGAAGTCTCCCGCGACGACGCGCGACGGCTCGGGATCGCAAACGGTCAGACGGTGACGGTGCGGTCGAACGGCACCTCGGTCGAGCTCCGCGCGCGGCTCAGTCGCGACATCGCGAGCGGCGTAGCCCGCATTCCCGCCGAGCACGCCGCAGGGCTTGAAGGTCGAGTGGAGGTCTCAGGGTGAACCTCAACGAGCCCTGGTGGATCGACATCATCAAGGCGGTCATCATCATCAACCTCGTCCTCGGCGTGTTCGCCTACATGACCTGGGTCGAGCGGAAGGTGATGGGCAGGATGCAGCAGCGGTACGGGCCGAATCGCGCCGGCCCGTTCGGCCTGCTCCAGCCGATCGCGGACCTCGTAAAGCTGATCCGCAAGGAGGCATTCCACCCGAGCAGCGCCAACGGCGCGCTCTACATCGTCGCACCCGTCATTTCGGCATTCACGGCGCTCGCCGCCTTCGCCGTGATCCCGTTCGGCGGTGGCTGGCGCATCGGCAGCTACGACATCACGGGCCAGATCGTCAACGTGCCGATCGGGCTGATCCTGCTTTTCGCCCTCGGATCGGTGGGCGTCTACGGCTTCATCATCGGCGGCTGGGCGTCGCACTCGAAGTACTCGCTGCTCGGGTCGATGAGGACCTGCGCGCAGCTCGTCTCCTACGAGGTCTCCCTCGCCCTATCCGTTCTCGGCGTGATTCTCATGGCCGGGTCGCTGTCCCTCGTGGACATCGTCCGCGCGCAGGAGAACGACTGGTGGTACGCGGTGCCCCAGTTCATCGGGCTGATCGTCTTCTTCATCTCAGGCGTCGCGGAGACGAACCGGGCGCCCTTCGATCTCCCCGAGGCCGAGCAGGAGCTCGTCGGCGGCTACCACACGGAGTACGGCGGCATGCGCTTCGGCCTCTTCCAGATGGCCGAGTACATCAACCTGATCGTTCTCTCGGGGCTCTGCGTGACCCTCTTCTTCGGCGGCTGGCTCGGCCCGTGGGAGCCCCTCGGCCCGCTCTGGTTCGTGCTCAAGGTCCTCGTCATCCTCTTCATCTTTATCTGGCTGCGAACGACGCTTCCCCGCCTGCGCTACGACCAGCTGATGGCGTTCGGGTGGAAGGTTTTGCTCCCCGTGGCGACGCTGAACGCGCTCGTCACCGCCGCCCTGGTGGTCGCCCTATGAGCCCCCAGCCGTTCGACTCGATCAAGGGCTTCGGGGTCACCTTCAAGCAGATCTTCAAGAAGCCGATCACGCAGCAGTACCCGGAGTACAAGCGCCCCGTCTACCCGCGCTTCCGCGGCCGGCACCGCCTCTGGACACACGAGAACGGCCTGGAGAAGTGCGTCGGCTGTTCGCTCTGCGCGGCCGCTTGCCCCGCTGACTGCATCCGCGTGGTGGCCGCCGAGAACACCTCGAACGAGCGGGTGTCCGCAGGCGAGCGCTACGCGCGGATCTACGAGATCAACCTCAGCCGCTGCATCTTCTGCGGCTACTGCGAGCTCGCCTGCCCGTTCGACGCCATCACCCTCGAGGCCGAGTACGAGATCTCCGAGTACTCGCGCGACGACCTGATCTACACGAAGGACATGCTGCTCGCGCCCCCGGTCAAGCGCATGCCCGTAGCCGACCGGCAGCTCTACGACACGCCGATTCCCGCCTACAAGGCGAAGTCCTGATGGGCGACCTCCTGGTCTGGGTGATCTGGGTCGTGGCCGCCATGGGCTCCCTCGGGTCCGCCGTCGCCGTCATCTCGTTCTCGAACCCGTTCTACTCCGCCCTGGCGCTGATCGGGAACCTCGCGTCTCTCGCCGTGATGTACCTGCTGCTCTCAGCGGAGTTCCTCGCCGCCGCTCAGGTGCTCGTCTACGCCGGCGCCGTGATGGTCATGTTCCTCTTCGTCATCGCCTACATCGGGAGCCAGGCGGACGAGCCGTTCTCCGACGGGCCGGGCTGGCAGTCGATCGCGGCTGTGGTCGCCGCCGGGGCGCTCCTGGTGGACGTCGTCGTCGCCATCGGCCTGAAGGCAGGCGGACGCCTCTCCGACGGGGCAGACGTCGACGGCTTCTTCGGCGGGCCGTACGAGATCGGCCGCGTCTTCCTGACCGACCACCTGCTCGCCTTCGAGATCACTTCGATCGTGCTGCTCACCGCGGCGGTCGGCGGCGTGATCCTCGGGAGCGAAGCCAGACGCACGCCGGAGGCGCGACGGTGAGAGGCCCGGACGTCAGTTGGTACATCGTCCTTTCGGCGTTCCTGTTCACGACCGGGGCGCTCGGGGTGCTGCTCCGGCGCAGCCCTCTGACCGTCCTGCTGTCGCTCGAGATCATGCTCAACTCGGCGAACCTCGCGCTGATCGGGTTCTCCCGCCATCTTGGAGAGACGGACGGGCAGATCTTCGCGCTCGCAGTGATGGCCGTCGCCGCATCCGAGGTCGTCGTCGGACTCGGTCTGATCGTCGCACTGCACCGGAGCAACGCCCCGCTCGACGTCGACAAGCTGATCTCGCTACGAGGCTAATGGTGCGCCTCCAAGCGATACACGCCTACTTCTGGCCCGCGATCACACTGCGCCAGAGCCGACCCTCCTCCTCACCAAGGCAAACCAGCCTTGCCTCGTCGGAGTGCGCGCTCTGGCTTGGTGCTCGCGACCCAGAAGCCGAACAGCATCACCTGAAGGCGCACCGATGACCACCGCTGCCTGGATCTGCCTGCTCTCGCCCCTGGCCGCCGCCGTGCTCGTCACCCTGCTCGGCACACGGATCTCGCGGAAAGCCTCCGGCTACCTCGTGACGCTCTCCGTGCTCGTCTCGTTCTTCGCCGCGCTCACGACGTTCGTCATGCTTCTCGGCGAGAGCGCAGAGGAGCGCTCGCACTCCTCGACGCTCTGGACGTGGCTGACCGCAGGCGATTTCGAGGTCGGGCTCCGGATCCTCGTCGACCCGCTCTCCGTCTTCATGATGCTGGTCGTCTCCGGCGTCGGCTTCCTGATCGTCGGCTACTCGGTCGGGTACATGAACCGGTCGGACGAGGAGCGGCGCTTCTTCGCCTACATGGGGCTCTTCGTCTTCTCGATGCTCCTGCTCGTCCAGGCCGGCGACCTGCTCCTCCTGCTCGCGGGCTGGGGGCTCGTCGGTCTCTCCTCGTACCTGCTGATCGGCTACGACCAGCACCGGCCAGCGGCGATCGCGGCCGCCAAGAAGGCGTTCATCATGAACGCGGTCGGCGACGCCACCATCGCGATGGCGCTGTTCGTGCTCGTGCAGCGGCTCGGCTCGCTCGAGTACGGCGAGGTCTTCGGGCGGATCGACGAGGTCGGCGGGGACTGGACGATGACGCTGATCGCGCTCGGCCTCCTCGGCGGCGCGGTCGCCAAATCGGCCCAGGTCCCGCTCCACACCTGGCTGCCGGACGCGATGGAAGGCCCCACGCCTGTCAGCGCCCTCATCCACGCCGCGACGATGGTGACGGCCGGCGTCTACCTGCTCGTCCGCCTCAACCCGATTTTCGAGGAGGCGGCATCGGTGCAGGACATCGCGGCTGGAATCGGCGCGGTCACCCTGCTGATGGCGGGGCTGATCGCGCTCGTCCAGACCGACATCAAGCGCGTCATCGCCTACTCGACGATGTCGCAGATCGGCTACATGTTCCTCGCGGCCGGCTTGACCTCGTACGGGAACGCGCAGTTCCACCTGATGACGCACGCTTTCTTCAAGGCGCTGCTCTTCCTCGCGGCCGGCATCGTCATCCACTCGCTCGTCATGGAGCAGGACATCCGGCGCATGGGCGGCCTTCGGAAACTGCTCCCCAAGACCTACGCGGTCGTGCTGATCGGCGCGCTCGCGCTGACGGGGATCCCGCCGCTCTCCGGCTTCTTCTCGAAGGACTCGATCCTCGCCTCGGCGCTCGACGCCGGCCTCTACGGACAGATCCTCTGGGCCGTCGGGCTCGTCGGCGCCTTCCTGACGGCGCTCTACACCTTCCGGATGATCTTCCTCGTCTTCTGGGGCGAGCCCTCGCCGTTCGCGCGCGAGCACTTCCATGCGCCCGAGACGAACGAGGAGTCGTTCTGGATGGCCTGGACGGTCGGCGTGCTCGCCGTCCTCGCGGTCATCGGCGGCTGGATCCAGATCGCCGGCCTCTGGCACCCGCTCTCCGATTTCCTGGAACCGGTCGCCGAGGCCCACGTCGAGCCCAGCGGGCTCCAGGACCTGATCACGAGCGTACTCGCCGTCGGCCTCGGGGTCGCAGGTATCGCGCTCGCCTGGGCGATGTACGTGGCGGGCAAGGTCCGGGTTCCCGATTTGCCGGCGCTGCAGCGGCTGGCCGAGCGCAAGTTCCTTTGGGATGACGCCTACGACTACGCCTTCTATCGTCCCGCGGTCTGGATCGCGGCCTACGCGTACCGCTTTGTCGAGCAGCCGCTGATCGCCGGCTCGATCCGCGGACTCACGACTGGCGCACGTTTCTTCTCCGACCGCACGACCGAGGTTCAGACCGGCCTTCTCCGCACCTACGTGCTCGCGCTCGGCAGCGGCGCCGCCGTGCTCGCGCTCGTCTTCCTGGCGGTTCGCGGATAATGGCGGCCCCCTTCAGAGCAGGCCGCTCGTGAACGACTGGCTGACGACGATCCTGATCCTGCTGCCGATTGGTGCAGGCCTCGCGGTCTGGCTGCTCCCCTGGTCGAATCAGGCCGCGGGCTCCTTCGCGTTGCTCGCCTCGCTCGTGGAGGTCGGAGTCTGGATCAACGCCGTGGTCAGATTCGACTTCGACGGGAGCCTGCAACTCGACCAGCAGCACTCGTGGTTCGGAGACCTCGGCGTCTCGTACCACGTCGGGCTCTACGGCTACTCGCTCTGGCTCGTCGGAATGAGCGTCGTCGTCATGACGGCCGCGATCGCGTACGCATTCTGGGTGGGTCGCGAGCGGCCCAGGGCCTACTTCGGCCTGATGCTCTTCCTGACCGGCGCTGTCGTCGGAGTCTTCGCCGCGCAGGATCTCCTGCTCTTCTACGTCTTCTTCGAGGCGATGCTGATCCCGCTCTACGTCCTCATCGGGGTCTGGGGTGGGGCGGGCCGGATGGGAGCAACGATCAAGTTCGTCATCTACACGATGGCCGGATCGCTGCTGATGCTGGCTGCGATCGTCGTCTACGGGCTCTCCGAGGGCACGTTCGACATGGTCGAGGGAGGCCCGAGCACGAACGAGTGGGCGTTCCTCGGCTTCGCGGTCGCCTTTGCGGTCAAGGCGCCGCTCTTCCCGCTTCACGGCTGGCTGCCCGACGCCTACCGAGAGTCCTCGGCGGAGGTTTCCGCAGTGCTGTCGGGCGTGGTCTCGAAGGCAGCGGGCTACGGGTTTTTCGCCATAGCGATCGCCAAGTTCCCCGAGCCGGCGCAGGACCTCCAGCCACTGCTCCTCGGCCTGGCCACGGCCGGCCTGGTCTACGGCTCGTTCCTGGCCTTCCGCGCGCCCGACATCCGCGGGGTGATCGCGTACTCGAGCCTGGCTCAGATGAGCCTGATCACGATCGGCCTCTTCGCGCTCAACGACCTCGGCTTCACCGGCGGGGTGCTGCACATGGTCAATCACGGTCTCGTGTCGGCCGCCTTGTTCCTGATCGCCGGCGCCGTCGAGCGGCGAACCTCGACCGGTGAGCTCGCCCGGCTCGGCGGAATGGCCCGCGGCCGGCCCATCCTTGCGACCGTCCTGATGGCGACGGGGGTGATCGCGCTGGCGGTCCCCGGCTCGAGCGCGTTCGCCGGCGAGTTCCTGATCCTCTCGGGGATCTTCGGCGAAGGCTGGATGTGGGCCGCCGTCGGCGCACTCGCGATCGTGCTCGCCGCGATGTACATGATCCGACTGATCTCGGGAGTGCTGCACCAAGACGTCGGCGCCGCCGTGCCGGATGAAGCGCTCGATCTCCGCCCGGCCGAGCTGGCGGTCATCGCCCCGCTCGTCGCGTGCCTGCTCGCGCTGTCGGTCTGGCCGGCGGGGATCACGGAGCACCTCTCGTTCTGATGACGAAGCCGACCGTCGACTGGTTCGCGCTCTCTCCGGCTCTGGCCTTGCTCGCCGCCGCCGGAGTCGCGCTGCTCGGCGCCGTCCTCGTTCCGCGCCGCGCGGTCAACGTCGTCAGCGCCGCCGTCTGTGCCCTCGGCTTCCTCGGAGCCGGGGTCGCCGCAGGGCTTCTCTACTGGAAGAGCCCCGAGGCGACCTATGAAGTCGCCGACGCGATCCGGCGCGACCGCTTCGGAACCCTGGCGCAGATGGTGATCGCCGGCGCCGGCTTCCTAGCCGTGGGGATCTCGTACGCGCACCGCCTGCGCCGCGAGCACGTGGGCGAGTACTACGCGCTACTCGCGGCCGCAGGCGGCGGCATGGTCTTCCTCGTCCAGGCGAGCAACCTGATGACGCTCTTCCTCGGCCTCGAGTGGTTCTCGATCTGCCTCTACATCCTGTGCGCGATCGAGATCGACCGGGTCGGCTCGCTGGAGGCCGGGCTCAAGTACCTGATCGTGGGCAGCTTCGGGTCGGCGATCCTCTTGTTCGGGTCGGCGCTCGTCTACGGCGCGACCGGGGAGCTGGAGTTCGGAGCAATCGCTACTGCGATCGATCAGCAGGGGCTCAGGAACGACGGCCTCGTCCTCGCCGGGCTCGCGCTGTTGATCGCCGGCCTCGGGTTCAAGGCCTCGGCGGCGCCGTTCCACATGTGGACGCCGGACGTCTACGAAGGAGCACCAACTCCGGTAACCGCGTTCATGTCGGCGGCGACGAAGACCGTGGCGCTCGTGCTCGCGATGCGTGTCCTCGTCACCGCTTTCCCGGCCGAGGAGGACCTCTGGACGATCGCCGTCGCGGTCCTCGCCTGCATCTCTCTTGCGTGGGGCAACATCGCCGCGCTCGTCCAGCGGAACCTCAAGCGGATGCTGGCGTATTCCTCGGTCTCGCACGCCGGCTTCATGCTGATCGCGATCGCCGCGAACAACGAGCTCGGCGCGAAAGCGCTCCTCTACTACCTAATCCCGTACTCGGCGGCCTCGCTCGGTGCCTTCGCCGTGATCGCGGCGCGGGAGCGGGAGCTCGGCGAGCGGGTCACGCTTGACAACGTGGGCGGGATGGGCTGGGAGCGGCCTGTCCTCGGCGTTGCGATGTGGATCTTCATGCTCGCCTTCGCCGGCCTGCCGTTGACCGGCGGCTTCGTCGGCAAGTTCTACGTCTTCGCGGCCGCGTACGACCGCGGCTGGTGGTGGCTCGTGATCGCGGGAGTGATCGCGACGGCAATCTCGCTCTACTACTACCTCGCGGTGGTCCGGGCCTTGTACATGCGGATGCCCGCCGAGCTCCAGCTGGCGCCCGCCGGCGGCTCGCCTCCACGTGAAGCCCTTCTCCAGGCGTCGGTCGTCGCGTGCATGGCGGTCACCGTCGTCTCGTTCTTCGCCGTCGAGCCGATGATCGACGTGGCCGAGAAGGCCGCGGCCCACCTGCCGTTCTAGATCCGCGCCCCTAGGCGCTCGGGGCGCGGCGGAGCTCTGCCGACAGGGCTGACGCGCCCTGGATTCCGACGACAACGAGACAGGCGACGAGGGCGGCGTTTCCGAGCGACGGAAGGGCAACGGTGGCGATGACGACCAGAAGGGCCAGCGTCCAGAGCGCGGTCCTTCCCGGGCTCCCGCCCTCACCCGCGACGACATCGCCGTAGGCGGAGAGCGCGGCCACGACGATGACGGGGATCGCGGCGAGCAGGATGTAGAACGCGAGGAGCGGCCGGTCGGCCGCATCCGCGAGTCCCGCGCCGACGACGAGGAGCACTGGCCAGAGCTGACGGCTCACGATCCCCTGTTCGCTCAGGGGTAGTGTCTCCCTGCACGGTGTTTTTCTGGCCGCTCCTCTTCGCGCTGCCGCTCGGAGGCCTGGCGCTCCTCCTCCTCCAGCCCGATCTCGACGTGGACTGGGAGCACCACCCGGCGCACTTCTGGTTGGTGCTCGGCGTCTCCCTCGTCAGCGTCGCGCTCGGGGCACTGACGAACGAGGCGGCGTCGCGCCGCTCGGATGCCCGTCTCTTCATCGTCTCGCTCGCCTTTCTCACGAGCGCGGGATTCCTCGGCCTCCACGCACTCGCAACGCCCGGCGTCCTCCTGGAGGGAAAGAACACCGGCTTCGTGATCGCGACGCCGGTCGGCCTGCTGCTCGCCTCCGTCTTCGCCGCGCTCTCGTCTCATGAGCGCTCACCGGAACGGGCAGCGTCGATCCTCCGTTTCCGCACGCCGATCCGGTGGGGCCTCGCAGCCGTCCTCGTCGGCTGGGGGATCGCCTCACTCGCGGAGATCCCGCCGCTCGCCGACCCGTTGACGCCGGATGAAGCCGAGACCCCCGAGTTCCTGCTCGGGGTCCCCGGGGTCGTGCTGTTCGGGCTGGCCGCTCTGCGCTACTGGGAGCTCCATCGCCGGAGGCCCGCGCAGGTGCTGCTTGGGGTCACCGTGGCCTGGATCCTCCTCGCAGAGGCGATGGTCGCCGTCGCCTTCGCTCGGAGCTGGCACGCGTCGTGGTGGGAGTGGCATCTGCTGATGGCGGCGGCGTTCGGGCTCGTCGCTGCGACCGCGCTGCGGGAACGGCATCAGGGGGAGGCGTTCGCGGCCCTCTATCTCGACCACACGCTCGGCGAGATCGACGAGCGGTACACCGCGGCGGTGAAGGCGGCCGCATCGGAGCGGCTGGAGGAGCCCGAGCTGCGCCGCCGGTTCGGTCTCGGCGCCGAAGAGGCTTCCGTCGTCGATCGCGCTGCCCAGGAGCTCAAGGCCGTCGAGGGCCTGCTCCAGCCCTACCTCTCCCCGCAGCTCGCCGCACATCTCCGGGAACAACCGCACCGAGCCGCGCTTGGCGGCGAGGAGCGGGAGATCAGCGTCCTGTTTGCCGACCTCCAGGGCTTCACCGCGTTCTCCGAGCGACACACGCCTGCGGAAGTGCTGGCAATGCTGAACACCTACTGGGCGCAAACGGTGCCGGTCGTGCTCGGCAAGCACGGAGGAATGATCGAGCGCTTCGCCGGCGACGCGATCATGGTCGTCTTCAACGCGGCCGCCGACCAGCCCGACCACGCACTCCGCGCAGCCCGGGCAGGCCTCGCGCTCCAGCGAGCCGCGGACACGGTCTCTCGGGGGCGGCAGGACTGGCCGCGCTTCAGGGTCGGGATCAATACCGGCCCGGCGATCGTCGGCAACGTGGGCACCGAGGAACAGCGCAGCTTCACGGCGATCGGCGACACGACGAACCTGGCGGCGCGGCTTCAGACGGCGGCAGAGCCGGGCCAGGTCGTCCTCGGCCACGCCACCTACGAGGCGGTCAGGGATGAGCTCGACGCGCGCCCGATCGGCGAGCTCGACCTCAAGGGGAAGTCCAGGCCGATAGCCGCGTACGTCCTGATCGGCCTCCGTTAGATTCCCTCCGCATGCCGGACGTCCAACTGACCTGGCTCGGCCACGCCGCCTTCCGGTTCGACACGCCGGGAGGCAAGCGCGTCTACGTCGACCCGTTCCTCGAGAACCCCAACTGCCCGGAGGGCGAGAAGGAACCGGAGCGAGTCGACCTGATCCTGCTCACGCACGGTCACGACGACCATGTGGGGAGCACGGTCGAGCTCGCGCAGAAATTCGACTGCCCCGTGATCGCGCAGGTCGAGCTTCGAGGCTGGCTCTCGACCAAGGGCCTCGCCATGAGCATGGCCCAGGCGCCGAACAAGGGCGGGACCACGGAGATCGAGGGGCTGAAGGTGACGCTGACGAACGCGCACCATTCGAGCAGCGAATTCGAGAACGGCCAGTTCCTCTACCTGGGAGAGGCGTGCGGACTCGTGATCGAGGTCGAGAACGGCACCAAGCTCTATTTCTCCGGAGACACCTGCGTGTTCGGCGACATGCAGCTGATCGGGCGGATCTACGAGCCCGACGTCGCAATCCTGCCGATCGGCGACCACTTCACGATGGGCCCGAGGGAGGCCGCGGTCGCCCTCGAGCTGCTGGGTGTCAAGCGTTGCGTCCCGAGTCACCACGGGACGTTCTCGATCCTGACCGGGACACCGGAGAAGCTCAGAGAGCTCACGGACGTCGAGATCGTCGCGCTCGAGCCTGGAGAGACGACCACGGTTTGAGGGAGCGATGGTTCGGGTCGACGGGGCGCCGGGTTCCGCAGATCGCGGTCGAGGGCGACGCCGACCTGGAAGGCGCGGCCGTGCTCGACGTGCTCGACGACTCGACAATCCGTGCGGCGTTCGGCGAGGGCCGACCGATCGTCGTGCGGGCCGACTCCCCCGAGGCCGTCATGGACGCGCTTCGGCGACCGGAGGTGTCGTCGGTCCTCGTTCCACCGGGCCGGAAGGATCTCGTCGAGCTCGATCTCGTGGAGCTCACCTATGGCCCGTAGCCCCCTCGTCGCGACCTACTCGATCGCCGCCTGCGACCTCGGCACGGGCCGCTGGGGAGTCGCGACGCAGTCGAAGTTCCTCGGCGTCGGCTCGATCGTCCCGTGGGCGGAGCCGCATGTCGGGGCCGTGGCGACCCAGTCGTTCGCAAACCCGCGCTACGGGCCCGACGGACTCGCACTGCTGCGCGAAGGGCTGTCGGCCGAGGAAGCCGTCGAGCGCCTGACCGCGGCCGACGACGGGCGCGAGCATCGCCAGCTCGGCGTCGTGGACGGAGAGGGCGGCAGCGCGTCGTTCACGGGCGGGGAGTGCCAGGACTGGGCCGGCGGGCGAACGGGGCGGGGCTACGCAGCCCAGGGAAACATCCTCGTTTCCGGCGAGACCGTCGACGCCCTGGCCGAGACCTTCGAATCCACGGCGGACAAGCCTCTCGAGGAGCGGCTGCTCGACTGTCTCGACGCGGCGCAGGCGGCCGGGGGGGACAGGCGTGGCCAACAATCCGCTGCGCTGCTCGTCGTTGAGAAGGATGGCGGCTACGCGGGCCTCACGGACGCCGTGTTCGACCTCAGGGTCGACGACCACGAGCGCCCGCTCGAAGAGTTGCGGCGGCTGCACGGGCTCCACGTTGCGATCTTCGGCAAGACGCCGAAGGACGATTGGCAGCCGGTCGACGCCGAGCTGGCAGAGGAGCTCAGCGAGCGCCTCGCGCGGGTTGGGTACAAGGGCGACCTCCCGGACGCGCTCCATCGCTGGGCGGGCAACGAGAATCTCGAGGAGCGGGTCGAGGGCGCCGAAGCGATCGATCCCGTCGTGCTCGAAGAGCTGAGAAGGCAATCGTGAGCGAGAAGTTTCAGGTTGCCCATCTCGACGAGCTGACGCCGCAGGAGGACGACGCCGAGGGAATGCGGTGGTACCGCCTGAGGCGCGACTTCGACATCAGGGCCCTCGGCGTCAATGCCTACGGCGCCGACGCGGGCAAACGAGTCATCGAAGAGCACGACGAGCTGGGCACGGCCGCCGGCAAGCACGAGGAGCTCTACGTCGTCCTCCGGGGCAGCGCGACCTTCAAGCTCGGCGGAGACGAACACACGGTCGGCGTGGGCGAGACGGTCTACGTTCGCGACCCCGCAATCCGGCGCACCGCGATCGCCGAGGAGGACGGCACGATCATCCTGGTCACCGGCGGAACCCCCGGTGTCGCCTACTCGGTGTCTCCCTGGGAGGCCGCGGGCGACGCCTATCCGCACTGGAGGAAGGGCGACTACGGAAAGGCCATGGAGATCCTCCGCGCAGTCGCCGACGAGCATCCGGGCGCAGGAATCGTGCTCTACAACCTCGCCTGCGTCGAGGCGCTCGCCGGGGAGCCGGAGCCTGCGTTCGAGCACCTGGGACGCGCGATTGCACTGGAGGAGCGCTTCCGGGAGTTCGCGCGCACCGACGAGGATTTCGCATCGATTCGAAACAGCTCCGAGTTCAGAGATCTCGTCGAGGCGGCGGCATGACCGACGGCTACTCGATTGCGAGCCTGGCCGACATGGAGATTGCGACGGGGCCTGAGTCCGCCTTCTGGGCCGGCATCCGCAGCCACTTCGGCATCGAGAGCTTCGGCGTCAACGCCTGGACGTCCAAGGAAGCCGGCCAGACGATCATCGGCGAGCACGACGAGGTGTCGGGCGGTGCAGGCGGCCACGAGGAGCTCTACGTCGTCGTGACCGGCCAGGCGACGTTCACCGTGGACGAGGAAACGCTCGATGCACCGGCCGGCACGATCCTCTTCGTGCGCGAACCGGCGGCGAAACGCAAGGCGGTGGGGGTCGAGGAGGGCACGACCATTCTCGCGGTCGGTGCCAAGGCGGGCGAGCCCTTCACGCCTTCGAACTGGGAGCGCTCGGCGCCGGCATTCGGCTTCTTCGCGACCAAGGAGTACGACAAGGCGGAGAAACTCCTCGCGGAGGTGCTGGCCGAACATCCCGACGATCCCGGCGTGCTCTACAACCTCGCCTGTGCGGAGAGCCAGCTCGGAAAGACGGCTGACGCGGTGGCGCATCTCCGGCAATCGGTCGAGCAAGGGGAGCGGTTCAAGGAGCTTGCCCGGGCGGACACGGACTTCGATCCGATCAGGAACGAGCCCGAGTTCGACGAGATCCTGGCCTAGTCGTCGGAGTCGTCGCCGCCCGAGCCCGAGCTGCCCGAACCGCTCGAGCCTGAGCCGCTCGAGTCTCCGCCGCTTCTGCCTCGACCGCGCCCTCTGCCGCTGCTGTCCTCGCCGTCGTCCGTGGACGTCGCTGTCGTGGCCCGACGGGCCGTCGTGGCCGTTCGGGTGGTGACGGCTCGCTTCTTTCGCTTGGCGGTCGTCGTCGTCGCACCGGCCGCGGCCGTCGTCGTGCGCGCCGACGTCGCGGAGATCGGAGCGAGATTCTCGCGGGCATCGAGGCTCGCCACCGGGATCCCGACGGTGTCTCCCGCGATCACGTGCGCGGCGAAGCCGAGGCCCGTCGCGAAGACGAGGCCGAGCAGGGCGATCAGCGCGATCCGCATGCCTCCAGGCTAGACGCGGCCGGGTAAAGCCTCGTCCAAGCTCCTGTTCGGAGTTTGCAAAGTGCCGGAAGCGGCCGGCAGCCGAATCTCGGCGCGTGCGCCTCCGCCGGGCAGGTTTCCGATGCGCGCACTCCCGCCCCAGCGGCGCGCCAGGGTCGCCACGATCGCCAGGCCGAGGCCTGTGCCGGGTTTCCCCTGTCCACGGCTGCCCCGGGCGAAGCGCTCGAAGACACGCATCTCCTCATCCGGGTCCAGCCCAGGCCCCTCATCCGACACGGCCACGAGGACCTCCCCCTCTTCCCGGCTGCACTGGAGCGTGACCGTTCCACCATCCGGCGAGTACACGAGGGCGTTCTCGACGAGGTTGTCGACGACGATCGCAAGGTCCTCTTCGGACACCGCAGCCAGGCCGGTGTCGCGGCAGTCGAGCGCGAGACGGTGGCCGGTTTGCGCCGCACGTTCGTCCCAGCGCTCCTTCGCCCGTTCCAGCGCCTCCGAGACGGAAACGGCCTGGCGCGCGGGCGGCCTGTCTCCCTCACGGGCAAGAGTGAGAAGCGCGGTGAGAAGCCTTGCTAGGCGGTCGACTTCCCGCTCGGCCGCATCGAGCTCGTCAGCGAGCTCGGGCCCGGCTTTCAGCGCTGCGGCTTCGAGGCGGAGCCGCAGGCCGGTAAGTGGCGTACGCAACTGGTGGGACGCGTTGGCGACGAACTCCCGCTGCGCGACGAGCACCTGCTCGAGCCGCTCGGTCATATCGTTGAAGGCGAGCGCGACCTCGCGGTTCTCCCGGGATCCTTCCGACTCGGCGCGGGCACCGAGATCCCCTGCTTCCACCTTCCGCGCCGCGACGGCGAGCCGCTGGAGCGGGCGCGCGAGAGTCCCTGCGAGGAACCACGCGAAGGCAAGACCCAGCACGAGCGCGATGAGACCGATTCCGACCAGGCCGAGAACGTCGCGCCGGACTCGCCGGTCGATGGCGTCCACGCTCTGGGTGACCCGCACGGCGCCACCCACCTCGGTGCCGACGACGACGGGCACGGCCGTGAAGAGCAGCGACTCGCCGAGCGTCTCGCTGAAGCGCCGGCCCTGGGCGATTCGGCCGTCGAGCGCCGCCAGGATCTCGGGGCGATCCCGGTAGTTGCCCTCGACGCCTGCCGAGTCGGCGACCACTCGTCCGTCCGAGTTCACGACGATGACCCGGCCGCCGGACTCCTCGGCCGCCTGCGCTGCCAGGCGGCGCAGGTTCTCGGTACGCCCGCTCTGGAGCTCACCCGCGGCGCTTGCCGCTACCAGTTGCGCCTCGGCCGCTGCCTGCGCCTTCACCTCGGCGTCCACGCGGCTCGAGACGTTCAGGACGAGCGGAACCTCGAGCGCGACGATCACGAGGACGAGGACATAGGCAAACGCCGCAAGCAGCCTCGTGCGCAGGCTCATGCCAGATCGTCCGTCGAGGCAAAGCGAAAGCCCACCCCGCGCAGCGTGTGGATGTACCGCGGCGCACTCGAGTCGTCGCCCAGCTTCTTCCGGAGACCGCTGACGTGCACATCGAGCGTCTTCGTTGATCCGAACCAGTTCGTGTCCCAGACCTCGTCGATCAGGCGCTCGCGTGTCACCACCGAGCCGGCGTTCTCCATCAGCAGGCGCAGGAGATCGAACTCCTTCCGGCTGAGCTCGAGCTCCTCGCCGTGGAACGTGGTGCTCCGACGATCGGTGTCGAGCCGGAGTTCGCCGATCGAGATCGCGCCTTCGGGTCGCTGCTCACCGGCTTCGGCGCCTCGACGGAGGACCGCCCGCACGCGCGCAACGAGCTCCCGGGCGCTGAAGGGCTTCACGACGTAGTCGTCCGCGCCGAGCTCGAGCCCCGCAACTCGATCCGCCTCCTCACCCCGAGCGGTGAGCATGATGATCGGCACGCGAGAGTCCCGGCGCAGCTCCCGGGCCACGTCGAAGCCCGACCCATCGGGAAGCATCACGTCGAGGAGGACGAGATCCGGGCGCATGCTGTCGGCGAGCTCGAGTGCCGCTGCGGCCGTCGCAGCAACCGACGTGTCGAAACCCTCGCGTGAGAGGGCTTCGGCGAGAGGTGTCGTGATCGACTCTTCGTCCTCGACGAGGAGGATCCGGCGCTTCTTTGCGAGCTGCATGCGATTCGTATACCCAAATGTGCCGAGGCGGCCCCGGGGAGAGCCGAAGGCCGCCTCGACGTTTTCGAGCCCCTGTTCCTACCGGGCGACGAAGCTTCCGCGCATGCCCTCCTTGGCGTGATCGCTGACGGCGCACCAGAAGGAGTACCGAACGCCCTTCTTGAGAGTGGCGGTGAGCGTGGCCGACTTGCCCGGGATCAGGACGCTGGTCTTGAAGCGCTTCCCGCCGCCGCGAACCCAGAAGTCGTGCGCGTCGCCGCCGGCGTTTCGGACGACGAACTTCACGACGCCCGACTTCGGCCTGGTCGAGAGTGAGATCCGCCCGTCGACCTCGTTAACGCGGACAGTCTGCGCCGCGCCGGACCCGAGGGTCGGGACTGCGAGCGCCACCATCGCGATTACCGAGGCGAACAGGATTCCAATCGTCTTCTTCATCTGAGTTCTCCTTGTGCTCGTGGGTTGTTAGTCGTCCGAGTCGTCCGACCCGGAGCTGTCGTCGTTTCCGCCGCCGGAACCGGAGTTGTCGTCTCCGCCGCCGGAGCCGCGGTTCGAGCCGGAGCGGTCGTCGTCGCCGTCGTCGCCACTACCGCTTGAGCCACGGTTCGGCCCCGAGCGGTCGTCGTCGCCGCCGTTGTCGTCGTTTCCGGTCGTGGTCTCAACGCCGGGCACGGCTCCGGTGCAGCGAGGATCGTTCGCATGCTCGGCCTCGTCACACGGGCCGCTGGTGTCGACACCGGTGGTCGTCCCCGCCGGAGTCGTCTCGGTCGTGGTCGTTCCCCCGGTCGTGGTGCCGGCAGTCGTCGTGTCGTTCGTCGTCGCGCCGGTGGTCGTGCCGTTCGTGGTTGTGCCGTTCGTGGTCGTGCCGGTCAGGGTGCTGACGCCGTCGTCGGACGATCCGCCCGAGACGGCACCCCCGGCGAGTGCGCCGCCGGCAGCCAGCAGCACGAGGGCCGCAAGACCGATGATCAGCTTGTTCATTGCTCCTCCTTTGCTCATGGGCCCAGGTTCGTCGACGGCAACCCAAGGGCGGGCAAGCCCCGCTTAGAGGAGCGGAAAGCTTTGGTTAAGCCTTGGTAGGCCCGTCGCCGGGGAGTCGCACCCCCGACGCGACCCGTCGGAGCCCGGGAACGGGATCCGCGTACGGCTGGGCGACCACGAGTACCGCCCCGTAATCCTCTCCCGCCAGCGCGTCGACGAAGAGCTGGAGCCCCAACGCAAGCGCGAACGCCTTGTACGCCTTCTTGCCACCGAAGGGAACGAGATCCTCTTCGGTCGCCCGGCCGGCGATCACGTCACCGTAGGTGACCTCTCCCATCGAGACGTCGGCTACAACCGGGGGTCCGTCGGTGCTCGGCACTGCTATCGACAATGGATTGGTGCCTGCGAGCCGCGGGCCGCCGTCAGGATGCGCCAGTCGCGGCGGGGAGGTCGCGGTCAACACGGCAACCAGACCTGCTTCGGCGAGCTGCCGGGTCCAGTACCCGAGCATCCCGCTCGGGAAGCAGTCCGCGGCAACGACGACACGCGCCGTCGCGGGCGGAGACTCGATCTGAGCGCGGCAGATCGCGGCAAGCATCAGATAGCCGATCGCGCCTTCTCCATCCCACCGCTGGTAGCCCTCCTCATCGACGACGAGTCGCCCCGCACCGCGACCCTCGAATCGTTCGTCGGCCAGCCAATCGATCCGAGCCAGGCCGTGGCCGCGCTTGCCGCGTCGTTCAGCTTCGATGAAGTGATCGGCGAGGATGGCGGCTTCGGCCTCCGAGAAGCCGAGTCCGAGCAACTTCGGGAGGGCGTCCTCAGTCCGCATGCGCGCCCGCAAGGGGAAGCGACTTGGTGATCCCAAGACCCTCCTCGCGCTGCGCAGCCGCAATCGCCTCAGCGAGGCGGACGATCTCGATCGCGGCCTCGGCCTGGGGGTTCTCCCACACCAGTGGCTCGCCGCGGTCGGCGCTCTCTCGCAGCCGCGGGTCGAGCGGAATGCGGCCGAGCAGCGGGACGTCGAGCTCTGCCGCGAGCGTTTCGCCCCCGCCGGAACCGAAGATCTCGTCACCGGTTCCGACCAGATAGGACATGTTCTCGACGGCGCCGACGAGCCGCATGTTGGTCTTCCGTGCCATCTGAGCGGCGCGAACGGCTACCTGCTGAGCGGCGGGTTGCGGCGTCGTGACGACAACCACCTCCGCGCGCGGCAGCAGCTGACCGAGCGAGATCGAGACGTCGCCGGTTCCGGGCGGCATGTCCACGAGCAGCGTGTCCAGCTCGCCCCAGTGCACATCGGAGAGGAACTGCTCGAGTGCCCGGTGCAGCATCGGCCCGCGCCACATCACCGGGTCGTTCTCCTCGACGAAGAACCCGATCGACATCAGCTTCAGGTCGCCGCGCACCGGCGGGACGATCATCCGGTCGACGACGACGGGGCGCTGGTGGACTCCGAGCATGTGCGGGATCGAGTGCCCGTAGATGTCCGCGTCGAGGACGCCCGTCCGGTGCCCGAGCTGGTCGAAGGCGGCCGCGAGATTCGCCGTGAGCGTGGACTTGCCGACGCCGCCCTTGCCGCTCGCGACGGCGATCACCCGAGTCGAGCGGTCGAGCGAGATGCCCTTCGTCCGGGGCGAGACGCCGCCGCGAAGCCGGGCCGTGAGCGCCGTTTTCTCCTCGGGGCTCATGACGTCGAACTCGAGCGAGACGGTCTCGATCCCCGGAAGCGGAAGCAGCTCGCGCTGCACCTGCTCTTCGAAGCTGTGCCGGAGCGGACAGCCGGGGACTGTGAGCGCGATGGTGACGGCGATGTGGCTCCGGTCGACATTCACGTCGCGCACCATCCCGAGCTCGGTGACGGGCTTCTTCAGCTCCGGGTCGATGACCCGGCCGAGAGCTTCGGTGATCTGTCCCGGTGTCGGCTGCTCCATCGGAGAAGGGACCGTAGCAGCGCGTTAAACGCCCAACAGCGCCCTGAGGGGAAGTCCGTTCTCGGCCGGCCGGGAGTGCAAGGTCACATCACCAGGATCTCGGACAGTCGGCCGCGGAGCTCTTCGGTCGGTGCGGCCGTGACCAGCGAGCGATGCGCGGTGTCGAGCGGCGATGCCTCCCACGGCCCCGCGTCGGCGTAGCCGATGGCAAGCCCGACCTCTCTGACGATCAACTGGGCGGCTGCGGTGTCGACCGCGCGGGCCTCGCGGAGCGAGCAGACGGCGTCGACCCGGCCGGCGGCGAACTGGCAGAGCGAGAGCGCGAGCGAGCCGGTAATGCGGAACCGTTGCGCGTAGCCGGTCAGCGCCTCCGCGTGGTCGGCGACGGACGCGGCCAGCGTCCCTTCCATGGCGAGGATCTCGACCGTGTCCTTCGGACGGACGCCCCCGAGCGGCTGCCCGTCGAGCTTCGCTCCCTCGCCACGAACCGCCGTCCACTCCTCACCGGTGCCGAAGTCGTGGACGAATCCGAAGACGACGTCGCCCATGGTCGTGCCCTCGGCCACAGCGATCGACAGGCAGAAGTTCCGCAGGCCGCGCTTCGCGTTCACCGAGCCGTCAATCGGGTCGACGACGACCACGGTCTCCGACGAGCCGAAGGCGCGCTCGCCGAGCTCCTCGGAGACCAGCACGAACTCCCTTCCACCCCGGTGGAGCTCTTCGAGCCGGGCGACGACGGCGCGCTCCGCAGCGTCGTCGACGGCGGTCGTGTCGTCGCCGCCCACGCCGGTGGCGAGGATGGGCTCGCGCTCCACGCGCGTCGGCAGTTTCTCCAGCGCCAGGCTCACGTCGGCAGCCGCGGCCCGGCAGAGCTCCAGCCAGGGCGTCATTCGAGTGGAAGGAACAACAGCCCCGAGAGGAGCTTGGGATAGAAGTAGGTCGTCTTCTGGGGCAGTGTCTCGCCGGCCTGCGCGAACCGGAAGACGTCCTCGATTCGCGCCGCTCGGACGATGAACGCGCCCTCGGCGCGACCCGCTTCGACAGCGTCCACGGCCTCGTCCACGGACGGCGTGTAGCTCACTGGCCCCGGGGCCAGCGCCTCGACCAGCTGGACGTCGAGCGTTCCCTCCTCTCCTTCGACGAGCGCGGCACCTCCCTTTCGATAGACGACCGTCGCGGCCCGGTCGGGCGGCTTCGATTTCAGCTCGGCCAGGGCCTCGTCCAGCCCGAGCGTCGGGCTCGTCCCGTTGATGCGCTCGGCGATCCGGTGAGTCGGGAAAATCATGAGGCCGCGATCCTCGGTCGAGACGAGCACGACGAGGATGTGCTCCGCGCCGAAGGCGATCGCAGTCTCGTACCGGTGGTGCCCGTCGGCGATCAGCAGCTGCTTCTCGGCGAACGACTCCTCGATTCCCCCTGCCGGGAGGCGCCAGAGCCTTGCCCCTTCCACTTCCAGGTCCGGCGCTCCGGCCGGCTGGTCGTACGGCGGCGCGCCGTCGTAGAGCAGGAAGATCGGCTCGGGATGCGCCTCGAGCGCCTTCAGAAGGCGCAGCCGGCCCTCCTTCGGCCCCGCGTGGGTGCGCTCGTGCGGCAGGACGACCCGGTTCTCGTACGGCTCGACTCGAAGGGCGGCGACGAGCCCGCGCCGGGTTCGCTCGACGCCGTCGGGCCCGACGTACTGCTGCTCAA